>Ga0209342_10002417_pt1 | contig 20068 bp, 3 predicted proteins | sample RifCSP16_2_FD_184023 | JGI IMG/M metagenome (GOLD analysis project Ga0209342, IMG submission 184023) | Soil microbial communities from Rifle, Colorado - Rifle CSP2_sed 16_2 (SPAdes) (version 2) | ecosystem: Environmental > Terrestrial > Deep subsurface > Rock core/Sediment | place: Rifle... | reverse complement strand
CGTAGCTGAAGTTCTCCACGAAGTACGTCGTGGTCGCGATTCCGTCGTTGACCAGGATCCTGTCATCCAGCTCTTCCCAGCTCCGGGGCGCCAACAGCCGTTTGAGCGCCATCGGATCGCGATCCGACTCGCCCACTGCCCGTGCAATCTCCTCTTCGGTGAGCGTAGCCGTGTAGGGTGTGTGCGGCTCGCCCTCGTCCAGGATTCGGCGACGCGGCGTTGTCGCTGCTCCCGCACGCCGCCGTCGCCTGCCACACCCGGGTTGTAGGCCTGCCAGATCACCTCCAGCATTTCCGCCGGCGTTAGCTGGCGCACGCTGAGACGGGCTGCCTTGAAGGTCGTAGCGGCTTCGGGCATCCTCCGACCGAAGGTCTCGAGCGTCTCCCTCCAGGCCTGGGCATCGGGAGGCGCACAGAGCAGACCGATCGCAGGGTGCGTCAGAACGACGAACGTCCGCCTCAGCGCCAGATCCGCTGTGGCCGACTCCTCGAGCAACAGCGCACCGAGCGTCGCGGGAAGCGACAGTCGGCGTTGAAGGTGTTCCCGGTAGGCCGCCTCATCGGGGTCGCGGTCCTGCCCGTCTATAAGCAGCTCCGCCCAGCTGTGAGCCAGTCGCGCCAGCCGGTCGGTGTACGCCTCGATCGATTGCGTCCCCGGGATCTGAACGATCTGCCTGAGAGTGTGTGCTCAAGTTGCGCTCAGCCCCAATGTGACTGTCGCATCACCAGCCTCCGGACGCTGAAAAGGCGACTCCTTGGCCACGGGACTATGATCCAGGAGCATGTTGGTGATCATTCGCCGGCTACCCGGTCACCGCCTTGCACAGATCTCCCAGCGCAGCCCGTTCCTTGAGGATGAGTTGCTCCTCGATCAACTTCTACTCACGGATGTTCTCGGGGCTTGTTTTGTCTAGCGTATGGTGATCCTCGTCGAATCGTGTTTTGATGCGGCATAAGCGCCGATGTCCTTCACGTTTGGGCAGGAGCTGCTTGAGTTGGCAATCAACCGTGGCGACTATATAACTCCACAGCGGACTTCATGATTGAGCTAGTAAACGAATAACGTCTGCCCAGCTCCTCCGCGATCTCCTCCGGCGTCAGCACGACCAGGTCAACCCTCAAAGGGAAATCGTAGAAGAGTTGGCGGATCTCAAGCGCCCGCTGGCCGCGCGTGAGGGGTGAGTCCCGCACGACGAGCAGGTCGATGTCACTGGCTAGTCTTGCCTGTCCTTTGGCGTACGAGCCATACAGCCAAATGCCCTGCGGGTTGCAGTAGGATACGATTGTCTGAACGATCTCGTGGAGGAGAGGATCCTCCATCTCAGGTTATTTCATAGTGCAGCACAAGGAACAGATCCGTCAGGTCTTCCACAGGCAGCGACCTAAAGTCGGCGACAGCCTGGCGCCTGACTTTCAAGTTCCAATCTCCTGGGTTGAACGGGCCGACCGGTTTCTGGTCGTGGTGCAAGTCGCCGAAGAGGTTGTCGCGGGTGAGCGTAAATGTCTCTCCTAGCGCAAGCGGTGGATTCAGGACCGCAACATAGTTTCCCGTCTGGGTGGCCTGAGCCAGCACCTCGAGGCGCGTGACATCGATGGTGCGCTGTCGGGTGTAGAAGGGGAAGTGCTCGGGCCCTAAGGCAAGAGCCAGATTCTGATCGTCGGCGGGGCTGGCAGGGTGCAGGAACCGGTGCCATTCGTTGGGGAACTCCTGGCGCAGGTCGAAGAGGCGCACGCCGGCACGCGGCAAGGTTTCAATGACTGCCGAGCGCGCGGCTTCCCTCAAGGCCGCTCCACTGTCACGGGCGGTGTAACGCACGTGCAGGATTACGTCTGCGATCGTGCGGAAGTCGAACTGATTTGTGTCCGGAGGGAGCTCAATCCTCCAGCGACTGATCGACCCCGCGCCCTCAAAGGGCAGGTAGCGCTCGTCGCGGAAGTTCAACTCGAACATCCCGCTGTCTTCCTGAGCGTGGCTGGTGGCGATGGACTGGATTGCCGCTAAGTTGTCGACGAAACGCGGGTCGTCGGTGCCCAGCGGCCTGCGGGGGTAGCCGTCGCCAATCAGCGTGCTGATTCGGGTGCTGTTCTGGAGCAGCGTCAGCGTGCAATTCACGCTTGTGTACGGCCCGGCGATGCACGGAATGGATATGCTCACCGACTTGATCCGGCGCAAGTAGTGCCCCGGATAGTCGAGGTCGAAGAGCGTTTCGGGCAGGTCGACGAAGCACTCGCCAGACTCCTTCAGAGACACCAGGCTGAGCGGGTCGGTGAGGGCAAGCGAGACATGCTTGGTCATCTCCAGCTCGCGCCGGTTCTGGTCCAGGTAAGCCGCCTCCAGGCGGCGAAGGTCGTAGGAAAGTTTCTCGCCGGAGAGGAGGCCGCGCTTGAGGCTGTCCCAGTAGCCGAACTCGATGAACGATGTGTCCTGAAGACCGAGCTCGTAATGGAAGCACCGCTCGGCTCGCTTAGCCAAGTCGTAGGCCAGCTGGTAGCTCTGGAAGTAGACCGAGGCGAGTTGAGAGACCATCCAGTCATACAACTCCTGGTTGGTGAATTTGGTGTGCAGGTAGGTGTCTACAGTCTGGGCATTCTCAACCTGCAACTGCTGGTTGGCCAGCTCTTTGTCGGCTATGGCGACGCGGACATCTCCCGCGGCGATCTGCCAGTCGATCTGCTCGATATCCTTCTCGGCGAGCCGTTTCTGGAAGTCCCATTCCTCAGAACGGCGCTGATACGAGCCCATGGTCGAGGCCATCGCCGCCATCTTGTCCAACGCCCTTGCAATGGAGGAGAGGGTTTTGACGGCGTTGTCGGCGGCGGCCCCCACGTCAGGCGTTTGGCCGGTGGCATGCGGGGATCCGCCGAATCCGGACGCCCCGATGACGAATTTCGGGATCAGTTTGAGGCCGCCCGCCATGATGTATCCGGCGGCGATCGCCGTTTCCGCGAGGGTCGATCCGCCGGACAGGCCCATGGCGACGCCCTCCCAAAGGTTCATGAAGGAACGCGCCTCGTAGTAGGCTTTGCGCTCCTCGCTAACCTTCCTGGCCTTCCTCAGACTCTCCAGCACTTCCCCCGCTTCTGCCAGCTGCTGCGCCCGAACCTCGCGCACGGCTTCGAGCAGTCTGACCTCGTGCGAGGATCGCAATAGGGCCAACGCCTCCGCGTCGCGCTTCTCGAGTGCCGCCAGCAGCGCCGCGCCCAGGGCCTTCACCTCATTGGAGAACTCGTGAGCCTTCTGCACCATTACCTGGAAACGGTAGTGCGGGAGCGGGACGCTCAGGTCGCTCAGCACGCTGCTCAGGTCGACGCCGGCTGCTGCTGCCTTGACCAGGAGAGCCGGGTCAATCGGCGGTTCGAAGAGGGGTAGTTGGCGCACCACTCCCTCGATGTTCATGCAATGGCGGATCTTGAACAGGCGATCAGCGACGCGATCCCAGTAGGCCAGCAGCTTGTCGTTGGCCGGAATGCAGAAGTAGAAGAGATCCAGACGCGGGAGTTGCTCCGCCGTGCCGGCGTCGCCCCCGTCCGTCACGGTAAGCGGAAGCGAGTTCTCGATCTCGTAGAGCACGTTGCCGAAGGCATCCAGGTCGGGCTCGAGTTCGTTGTAGGTCTTGTCCGCAGGGCGCGGGTGAGGCGGGACCTGGTGCGGGCGCTCGCCGAGGATATTCGCAGCCACGACATAGAGCTGGGTAGCTTCATTGATTGACTCGATCGTGTCGCGGCGAAAGAGCTGGTCGCCCCAACCGATGAGGTTGTCCAGATATTTCATGAGCACCGCTTTCTGGTACGCCACCGGTCGCAGGCCGGCGATGCGGTGCGGCTTGAAGGGGTTGTCGCGCCAGTCCGCCACCTGCTGCACGTACGCCTGGAGGCCGGCGTTCACCAGACGCAGCAGATTCTCGATGCGCTGGTTGCGGTAGTCGTCGAGGGTATGCAGGTAGAAGGGCGCAGTGATCCAGTAGCGCTGGGGGGAAGGCTCATGAACCGTGATCGTGGGGTCGAAGATGAAGTGGAACCAGCGCAGCGCCTCTTCGAAACGTTGGTTCTGGCTCAGGCGCATAGCGATCATCATAGGGGCATGGAAGAACAGCTCCCAGTTATACAGGCTATAGGCGCCTCCGAACGAGAAGTCCACGAGGTCCCTGTTCCGCGTGGGGATCGCCAGTGCTGTAGGGTCATACTCCAGGCTGAAGTCGAAGGCGGCGCCGACCCCCAGCGTCTCAGGCCTTAGCTGGATCGTGCGGTTGAGCAGGCCTTCCACCCCGAGGCGGCTCAATTCGCGCATAAAGAGCGTCGCGTATGGATGGTAAAACGGGTAGAAGGTGTACCTGACCTTGTAGGGGGTGCTTCCCGGGCTGGAGGGCAGCTCGGTGCTGAAGTAGCTTCCATTCCAGAAGTAGCGCGCGGGTGTAATGAAGAAAGCGCGCTCCCGGTCCTGATAGAAGAAGGGGCGAATCGAAAGAAACTGGGCGTCCTGGTGCGGCACCACCAGACCAAAAGGCGGGTTGGCGGAGCGCAGCAGGTGGCCGTCGTCGACACGCAAGCCGCTATCCACGAGAGTGTATAACTGGCCACTGTTGCCCGTGTTGTTGGTCAGGCGTTCGTGCTGGTAATGCAACTGGTTCGGCAGCAACAGGCGTGGGCGCGGCCCTGCGAGCGGCTGGATGGCGCGACCATCGGCGCCGTAGTTGGATTGAACCACGACGACAGAGTCGCCAATGTCACGCAATGAAGCGCCTGTCACATCGCCATTGAAGACCAATGCGGAGGAGTGCCAGGGCCGAGCGGTCTCGCTGAACGGGGCGGCGTTGCGGAATTCGAAGCGCTGGTCCGCCGGGTCGAAGATCAAGGAGCCGCGATACTCGCGCGATGAGCTGATGAATAGATCAATCACCAGGTCTTTGCCCGCCGGTCGCGCCTTGAAATTGAACGAGTGCTTCGGACGCAGCCAGGGATGGATCAACTTGGCGGTGGAGACTCTCACCGGAGTCCACTTCCCGTTCTGGTAGACGCTCCAGCCAAGTTGGACTTCCCAGTACTTCCGGGGGTCGGGCGGGGGATCGCTGCTGGCCTGCGCCGCCGGGGTGGGTTGCCGATCTTCGGCCCTCTCGGTGAACACCGGCCAAAACAGGTGCAGCTTGCGGTTGTACACGATGGGGATCAGGTGGTCCGCCTTGATGTCCAGGTTCACTTTTTCCCAGGCCGTCCAGGATGCGCCGTCCACCCGGCGGCGGTAGAAGTAGACCGGGGGGTTGCCTGGTCGCCGAGCGATGACATGCAGCCGGTCTGTCGTCCCCTCTTGCTCGTGGTAGAAGCCACAGACCTCCAGGTGGGCGACCTCGTCTAGCTTTTCGAGGTAATTCAGGTAGGCCGCTTCGACGTTCGCGTCGGTGATCTCTTTCTGCAGCAGCTCATTCTCGAGCTCTTTGAAGAACGGCGACTTGTCATCGCGCAACTCCGGCTCGATCCAGTTCTCCGGATAGAGGAAGACCTTGCGGTTGGCCTCCCAGACACGATAGTTCTTCATCCATTTCCACTGCTTCCAATCGTCGTCGACGCCCGCGTCGGCTACGACCTGGGGCTCGAGGTTCATCAGGCAACGCTGGACGAAGAGCTGCACGCTGCTAGCGGCCTGCTTGATGCGCGAAGTGAGCTGGCAAGCGCCCATCTCGACATCGATGAGAAAGTAATCGAACAGGCCGTTGGCGTCTTGCCAGTTCTTGCCGCTCGCCGGGTCCGGACGAGCTGCCAGGTAGGCCACCAGCGCGGCCCGCTTGCGCTCGCGGATCTCATCTTGCAGGGGCGGGGCGACCTGGAGCCAGTGCTCGATCTGGTACTTGGACTTGGCGGCTTGCTTGATAGCAGCGGCGTCGGCGGGGCTGAGCGCGGCCTTGGCCCATTCGAAGATCATCTCCGCCCTGACCCCCGCCGTCTTGACCGCGGCTATGCACTCGGAGAAGCGCTGGTACGCCTCGATCTCCCGGTAATCGCCGGGGAACTGGAACTGGAGCCCGGCATCGATGGCCTGTAGGTCATCCAGGTGCCAGCCGGTCAGCTGGGCGAGGGCGGCTAGGGCGGCCGGCTTCGTGGCCGCCTCCAGGATGGCGTAGAACGAGCTGCCTTCCGGCTCGGGATAGCGGCTCTTGAAGTCGAGCAGGTCGACGAGCCGCTGCCATCGGGCAAATTCGAGGGCGGGCCCAGCCGCCACGGGCAGACTCGCGAAGTCAAGGCCCTGGTATACGCCAGCATGCGAGATCAGCCAGTTCAGGTCGGCCGTGGTGATCTTCAAGTTGTGCACCAGGAGGGCGATCTTGTGCAACAGGTGGATCGTCTCGAAGAGTCGAGGGAACTCAGCCGGGTTGAGGTCATGGGCATAGCCGCCTGATCCGGCTGCTTTCTCGAGGAAGCGTTCGTCGTGCCATCCCTCGACCAAAGTCGCAACGAATCCGGGGAGGTGGAGCGCCGTCAGCATGAGATCGGCCTGATCATTTTCCAGGCGCATGAAATTGCCGATCTGTTCTTTTACCGTGTTGTCGGCGAAATAGCGGTACAGAGAGTCTAGTACGAAGTCGTATCGCGTTTGAATCTCGGCCTCGCGCGCCGGGCCGAGCGGGTTGAGCAGATCTCCCAGCCTGGACTGAGCATCGGCCACGTCGGCAAACTCGGCGAAGTGGGCAGCGATGAAGGCATCGCGCGCCACCGCCGTGCCGGCCCACTCCCCACGGATGATCTCCAGGGCGTCGCGCAGATCATCCGGCTGGCTGAAGGGGACGAAGGCCAGCAGCTTGCGGGCGATGACGCCTTCTTTGTCCTGAACGTCTTGGAAGAACTCATCGCGCACCCTCTGCAACTCGCTGCGCAGGCGTCCGAGCTGCTGCACGACGGTTTCCTGGCGAAGTCCGGCGGGTGAGTCCGGCTTATAGGTGAGCAAATACTCCAATTGAAGAATGCCCAGCCCGGAGGTCTTCACCCGGCCGTACTTGCGCAGGCTGGAAGCGGTCGCCTCCAGGTCGTTGAAGGGATCGGCGTCGCCGGTCAGGGTCAGGAAGGTCAGCAGGTCTTTCACGGAGAGTTTGAGAGCCCGGGCCAGGGCGGTGTAGCGGTAGAGCAGGCTAACGTTCGCCAGGGATAGGGCACCATCGGTCTTAGGCAACAGCCCCCGCAGGTCTTCCTCGCGCAGCGCCAGCGCCGCTAGCAGGGCCGGAATGTGATCGACGAGCACCTCCACCGGGATGACGGCGGTCATGGCAGAGACGGCGAATTCCGGGGTAAGGGGGTTGAGCACGGAGGGGTTGAGGAACAGCTGGCTGTACAGGGCGGGCTCTGCCCCGCCGTCGGGGGGGTTCCGATCCTCGGTGTTCAGATTCTGGTAGAAGCCGAGCAGCCGTTCCGCGGACAATCCGAGCCGGCCCTGGAGCTCCTTGAAGCGCATCAGGCGCACCAGGCTCTGGGGGTTCAACTGGCCGGCGCCCACGGCTGGGGCGCGCAGCAGGAGATTGAGCTCCCATATCTTCCACCCGGTCCGTCGCCACAAGCGCTGGAAGCGGTGGATGCGATCCAGCCGCGGCAGGTCGAGATTGGTGATGGTCTGTTCTTCCGTGTCGCAGTCGGCGGTGTCCCGCTCGATGGTCATGCGGTCGGGCTCCGGGTTGACAAAGCCCCCCTCCAGCAGTTCCAGGAGCTGGTTGTAGCTCAGCCCACTCCTCTGCAAGAAAGCGGCGACATTCGGCAAATCGTTCAACGGGTCGGGCGTTCCCCAGTACGCAGACTGCCCTGCGGCGTCCTGCGTGCAGATCAACTCCTGTTCGGCCGAGGAGATGTCGAAGTATTCGGCGGCAATCTTCTCCGGGCGGGGGAGCGGCGGGGCACTGACCCGATCCTGGTAGGCCTGCATCAGGTCGTAGCGCGGCAACCCCAGGTGGCTCAGGTAGACCCGCGCCTCTTCCCACCACAGGTCGAAGGGAAGGCCAAAGGGAAAGGTGGCGCTTGCTAGGGCAGTGTAGGCGCCGGCGTTGATGTGCTCGGGGTTGGCGCGCAGTTCGGCGGCGCTCAGCGTGGTCTGGCGCTGAAGCCCCGAGGGTGCAACGGCGTCTTCCAAGACCTCGCAGACGAGATCGATGTACGGCTGGGGGGTGTTGGTGTTCTGGCAGTTGAGCTTGATCGTCCCCAGGTCGGGCCGCCGCAGGAAGAGGACATCCTTGGCGCTCACCCCGGTGGGGGTGGCGGAGCGGTCGTTCAAGAAGCGCAAGATGTCCACCAGGTAAGCCGCCGGGCTGTACACCGAGTTGCAGTGCTCGCAGGTACAGAAATCGAGCGAGCCGAATAGCGTCTTGAGCGAGGGGAAGTCCTGGATGATCTCTTCGGCTTCGGCGACCGTGACCGGCGGCACGATGACTATCGGATTGAGGCTGTTGAAATAGAAGCTGAACTCCGCCATGCGCGCCATGAGCAGGGCGTAAGTTTGTTCGGCGAGCGCGTAGACTAACTGGGCTTCGCGCCGCGACAGGCTGTTCTCCGTATGACGGGCGATGAAGCGCTCCCTGCCAGTAAAGTAGACCTGGGCCGAGCTGTGGATCTCATTCTCCAAAAGGTATAGGGCGGCGCCGGCATTGGGTGCCAGGCGAAAGGCGCGCTGCAGGGCCTTCACATCGGCAATCACCGCCCCTCGCTGCTCCGGGTCGATCCCGGTCAAAGCGCCTTCCCCCTTGTCCTTCAGATAACGGTCGAGGTGGATGGTCCGAAGGTTGAGTTCGGGGTTCTGCTCCAGGAACTGCAGGGCCAGAGCCTGGTGAGCGACGACAGTGGCTGGGGCCTGGCTCAACCGGGCGGCGAAGGCCGCTGTGGGGTACGCGCGCTCAATCCGGTCAAGAATCTCCTGAGCGAATATGCTGATCTTCTCGTCCTCGTCGGCGCCGTCGATGTTGGCCAGGTACCCCGGCGTCTGATCGTCGCCGCTCTGGGTGATGATCGCCTTCCAATCCTCGAAAGTCAGCTCCGCCAGATTGCGCCCATTCTTGAACTCTCCTTGGGCAAACTTGGCCTTTAGGGAAGTGACCAGCGGCAGGTGGTTCTTTGCCAGGTTGCCAAGCTCAAAGGTCAGCTTGAGGTCTGCGATCTGCTCCGCGGAGGGAGCATCCGCCGCGCTTGACAGCGCCTCCCAGAAACGGGGGGTCGTGCCGCCGTGCTCGAGGTACAGTGCCAGGAACTGCGGGTAGCGCTCTTCCGGCAGGAGGGAGGCGTCGAGCACGGCGCGCAGACTGGTCTTACCGACTAGGTAAGGCTGCTCCAGTGTGTCGGCTGCACGTAGCTCCTGCAGCCTTCCGAGGATCGAATCGAGTTGAGGCTTGATCCGCAGGGGGATGGCGTTGTTCTGCAGGGCGCGCTCGAGCGCCTCTCGCTGGAGCTCCGGTCGCAGGTGGGCGATGCCCGAGAGCAGGTTCCGGCAGAGCAGGTCGATGCGCTGGAAGCGGTCCGAGGCCGCCAGAATCGAGTTGGGCAGGTTGTTCGGCAAGTTCTGGTGGAAGAAGGCAAAGAAGACCGCCGGGTCCAGCCCAGTAATCTCATGCAGCCGGTGTGCGACGACCTGGATCATGATTTGCTGGGCGTTGAGCCCGGTTTCGCGCGCGGTGAAGCTGATGTCCTGATGCTCGTCGTTCTCCACGAGGTCGGTCAGGGGCAAGCGGTCGACAACGGGGGCGATGATCTCAAGCAAGGTCTCATACTCCGAATCACCGGCGTATTCCCTGCCGCCGGCCATCAGATTTACCCACTCCTCGCGGCGAACCTTGAAGACCGGGGCGGAGGTCAGGCGGAGTTCCCCCTCCTTGCCGAAAATCTTCACCACCAGGTTGAAGCGCTTCTTGTAGACCCCGCGCGTGCGCGGGGGCAGATAGCCGATTTCGTAAAAGCCGTTGCGGAAGGTCCGCCCTTCGGCGAGGAGAGTCTCCTCCCGGAGCTCACGCTCGTAGACGCGCACGGTCAGGCGCGGCAGACCCCCGCCGGTCTCGTCACGCACCATCCCCTTAACGGTGAAACGGGCGGGCGCCCCGGCCGCGATGTCCTCGAACGCCCCGCGCTCCTCGAGGAGCTCATTCAATCGCTCTGCAGTAGCTTCGTCCACCTCACCGCTCGCCTGCAAGCCGTGCTCTTCCTGGAACTTGCGCACGGCCTGGCGTGTCGAGGCGCCGTAGTATCTGCGCTCGGTCTCTTCGTTGGAGACCTGGAGGCCGAGCAATCGCAAGGAGGCTTGTAGGTCAGCGACCGAATCGCGCTTCATGCGCATACTGAGGGGGAAGACGATCTTCTTCATGGCTATCTGGCTCCTTCAACGCGGAGGGCAGCCCCAGGGCGCCTCAGGGCATGTTGGCACCCCGAGTTACCAAAAAGATCCGATGAAACCGGCGATGCCGCCCACGACTCCGCCGATGATCGCCCCGGCCGCGGTTCCCAGTCCCGGCACAATCGTGCCGATGGCGGCGCCGATGAGCGCGCCGGTGGCAGCGGCGGCCAGGGTCCCGGTGACCACGCCGGCGGCCCTGCTCCCGGTCGCTCCGGTGACCGCCGACTCGACGATGTCGCCGACGATGTAGCCCGCTGCCGCGCTGGCTACCACGGTCGTGGCGGCTGCGGCCGGGGCCGCGGCCGCAGCCGCCGCGGTGCTGACGATGGTCGTGTTGGTGATGCCCAGGCTGGCCACTATACGGGGCTGAAATCGCCGCCATCTCGGCCTCAACGAACCCCGGGATCAAGCCCCTGGCGAGTGTGCCTCCCGCCTGCGAGAAGCGGTTGTATCCACCCGGTGTATAGACAATGGCCCGTCCAACGTTCCTTGCCCCTTCGACGACACGCTGGCCGAACGATTGTTGCGGCAAGCGGTTGATCACCGATCCCCGGTGCAGACTGAACAGGTTGCCCTCCTGCTCGAGGATGGCGCGGTTGATGTTTTGTTCGGTGACGACGGAGTTTGTCGCTCTGGCCGCGCGCACCGCGTTCTGCCTGCTCGCCTCGAAGACCTCCTCGCGGTAGTTGACTCCGCGGCCGCTCTGGGCTGCGCCCTGCATCGCCTGAGTCCGCGGGTTATCGGCCGTTGGGCCGCCCCGGTTGCCGTGGGTCTTGTCCAGCGCGGTCGATCGTTCAACGCGCACGGTGGCGTCGTTGCGGTAGTGCTGCTCCGTGTAGTCTGGCTGTCCGGTAGACGGGTCGGTTGTCATTTGGCGCAGTTGCGCGCCCGGCGTGACATGCTCGCTCTCCGTCAGCCTTGTGCTCGGGACGCCAGGGGTGCCGTATTGCGCCGGGGCCTGCTGGCTGTACGGGGCAACGTGCCCATACTGCCCGGCGGTGGGCGGCGTCGTCGGGTTCGGCGGCTGGGCAGGCCCTCCCACTCCTGGCTGGACACGCGTCCACGATTCGACGCTCCAGACCCTGGTCTGAGGGTTGTACCCGGCCGCGCCACTGTATTGAATGCCAGTGCGCGTTGCCCAAGCGCTAAACTGGTCTTCCGTGGTGACGTTGGGTGGGACGATCCACTGAACGTCACGGGGAGGCGGATCGGTGCCGCTGGGATCGCTCAGCGTCGCCGGGTTGTTGCGGGCGTAGCGGTACAGGTTGAGGCCGTCGACAAATCCCGCCGGGTCGCTGCTGGTCCAGCGCCCGAGCCAGGGGGCGTAGTATCGCGCCCCGTGGTAACTCAGACCGGTCTCGTCGTCACGCTCTTTCGACGTGTAGCGATAGCGCTTGAGACTGGCCTCGGCCGCCGAGCGCGCCGACCGGTAGGCGGTCGCGCCGTAGGGGTGGTAGGCCTCGCAGGTGAGCAGGGCAGCGTTCTCGTCCAGCTCCATGACGGCCGAGCCCAGGCAGTCGCCGTATTGATAGCGGATGGCGGCCTGGCCGATGCCAGCCGGGTTCTGGGCGTCGAAGGTCTTGGTGTCCACCTGGGCGATGCGCTGTGAGCCATCGCTGATGAGCAGGGTCTGGCGCTCGAGGGTTCGCGCCCCGGCGGCGAACCGGCGGTAGATCTCCAGGTTGCCAAGGTACAGGCGTTCTTCGCGGGCCCCGCCAAGGTGCTGGATAACCTTGCGCAGTCGCTGCCCGCCGCTGCCGTAGACGTAGTAGGCCCTGCCTCCACCTCCCAGGTCCACCTCGCGCAGCTGGTCCATGAAGTTCCAGGCCATCGATGACAAGTGGGGCATGCGGGCCATGTTGCCGTGGTCGTCATGCACGTAGGTGGCGGAATATGGACCAGCTGGAGGGTCGCCAGGGGTGCTTGTGGCAAGCAGGCGGTTGGTGGAGGCGTCATACTGGTAGTTGCGCGTCCAGCTCGCCGCGCCGGCGTGGTGGCGCAGGCGCAACAGGTTGCCCAGTTCGTCGTACTCGTATTCTTCGCTGTAGTTGCGCACAGCAGCGGCGTTGTTCGGATGGGGCAGGGGGTTGACGGGCAGGTCATCGGGCCCGCGGATCGCATCGTTGCCGTTGCCGGCGTGCTCCCGGCCGCGAGCCCAGACGAGTTGGTAGAGCGCGTCATAGGCGAACATCGCCTCGGCCGGGACGACCGCATTGTTGAAGAATTGCACCTGTTGAGCGCGATCCACCCAGGCGGTGAGGTTGCCGACCGGGTCGTAGGTGTACGTCAGGTCCTGCAGGCGAGCGCCGTCGCTCTCGCGTTCGGTGCGCAAGTTTGCAAGGCGAAACGTGCGTTCGTCGTACGTGTAGGTGAGCGTCGCGCCGTTGCCGCAGGCCGCTCGCACGCGCTGGCCGCGGGCGTTGTGGTCCTGGTTCTGCACGAAGGTGATGAAGTCTCCCTGCCCGCGCAGCTGTACTTCCAGCGCCTCCAGCAAGTTGGCCTCGTTGTAAGCCGGCCGGAGCACGCTCTGATCGGGGAGGCGTGCGCGGACGGGCCGGTTGAGCGCGTCGTAGCTGCCCTCACTGCTGAACACTTCGCCTTCCAGCAGGGGAGCTGCCGCAGTCTCCAACGCGGCCAAGTCGACGGCCCCCAACAAGGGCGACCAGTCCAGCAGGGCGCGGTAGTCCCGGGCGAATCGCCGCTCGGTGCGCAAGGGATTACCCTTGAAGTCATAGCGCACGACCGTGACCATCCCGGCCTGGTCGAAGGTCTTATGAAGCCGGCCACGCAAGTTGAGGTCGGCGCCGTTCGGCAGGGACTCGCCGTAGATGGAATGCGTGACCAGGGCCTCGATGGCCCCTTCCTGGACGAATACCGACCGAGTGCGCTGCAGCACGTCATACTCCAAGCGGAAGGCGCGCTGCCCGCCGTCCCACAGGCGTACAGGGTTTCCCAAGGCGTTGTGGAGCAGCCAGCGCTCACCCTTTTCGTGGTTGAACGCCTGAACCGGCTGCCCTACCAGGTTGGTGAGGCCTTCCGCGACCAAGCGGTCTCTGGGATCGTACACGCGCAGCCGGCGACCAGCCAGGTCGATCTCGCTGCGCACGCCGTGCTGCCCGAGAGGGCCGTTGTCGGCAATGATGTGGACGGCACGCCCCAGCGAATCACGGTGCTCGATTGTCGGGGTGTCCGCATGTTGGGCGGCGAGCCAGGCCGCCCGCTCTTGCGGGTCGATGGGCTCCGGGCCGGCGGAGGACGGGCTGCCGCGCTCGGCGTACCACGCGCTATCCAGAACGGCGTCGTTGGGATCGAAGCTGCGCCTGCGCCAGGCGTCGAACTCGGTGCGGGCCAGGGCGCCGTCGGGTAGCTCCGTCCTGACCAGGAGCCCAAGGGGATCATAGTGCAGGAGCGGCGTGACGCCGGTCTCCACCAGCGCTGCGGCGCTCTCGAAGTCGGGGGTGACGCTGAAGTATGGTTCGAATTTCTTGACCGGGTTGCCCTTGTTGTTGAGCACCGTGCGCCCGTTGGCCACCCAGCGCGGGTTTGGGCTGGTGTCGATCTCGATCAGGTTGCCCTGGTCGTCGAGCTGACGGGCCGGGCCTGGCTCGGCCTGGATCTTGGTCATCACGACGTTGCCGCTTCCGTCGGAATACGCGTAGCTCTCCTGCCAGCGCGGGTTGGCCTGGCCGTGCTGCTCGCGGGCGAAGGTATGCACGAAGTTGGGCTTGCCGTGGATCATCCAGTTGAAGAGCTCATACTCCAGCCGGGTGGTTGGGTCGGCGAGGCTGTCGCCCTCGCCCGCTCCTGCCTTGGCCATCTGCGCGCTTCGAACCACGAAGCCCAACTCGTCGGCCTGGACGGCGCCGCGGTTCAGGTTGGGGTCGATCGTCAGGACCGGGCCGAGCAGGCGGTAGTCGTTCTCGGCGCGCATCTCGTTTCCGGCGGGGTCGAGTGTGCGCTCGACCAGAACGTCGTAGGAGTCGTAGTGGATGGTTGTATCGTTACCCAAGGGATCGCGGGCGCCGAGAGGGAGGTAGAAGTGGTCGGCGGCGTCGGCGGCGTAAAGGGCGATCGCGGAGGGCAGCCACCAATCGGGATCGCCCTGGCTGTGCATATAGCCGGCCGCGCTGAGCACGGCGCTGTCCACCTTCGCCCCATATACCTGGTTCACCAGGCCGGCGGAGAAGGCGAGGGTGTAGCTCTGGTAGGTCAGGCCGAGGTTGTGCATCTGGCCTAGCGGTAGCGGACCGCTCAAGTCGTCGCGGCGAAAGAGGGTGCGGGTGTGGCCGACGAGTCGTTTTTGCTGTGCGCCGTCAAAAGTCGCCTCAAAGGGGATCGCCGCCGCGTTCGCCAGGGCCGCTTGCAGTTCCCCCCGCCGGAAGAACAGCCCGTCGCCTGGGAGAATGGCGTTGCACTCGTAGGTGCGCATCTCGCAGGGCAGGCGCAGGCGGTAGGCCGGGCGCGGCAGGTTGGTATCCAGATCGCCGGTGAAGCCGGTTTCGCTGAGGGTGAGGTGCAGCTTCGCCTGCGCGGCCTGGACATCGGCCGGCAGGCTTGCATCGGCGCCGCGGCGAGGGTAGACCGCGGCCGCCGCTCGGGTGATCTCCCCGTATGGGCCGGTTTCGAGCGTCATGCTGTGTGCGATGCGCGGGTCGTCCGGCCGTCGCTCATAGTGGTAGGTGATCGCTTCTGCGGGGGTCACCAGGAAGATCGCCGGCTTTGCCTGCCAGGCGGGCTGTAACCGCTGCACCAGCCAGGAGTTCTGCGAGACCACATAGGGGTGGGGCTGGCGAACGCCGCCATCCAAGGCATAGACCTCCTGACGCAAGGTCAGTCCCTTGCAGGCGCGCCGCGCTTCACGCTGTTCGGCGGAGCTGAGGCCTGATGGCATCACCGCCTCGGGGAGTGGGTGTTCGGGCAGATCGCTGTTCTGGTAGTACTCGTGGGCGTAGAGGCCCAAGTGATGGCTGCCCGCCAGGTGGGCGCCTGTGTGGAACCAGTTGCGGGTGAGGACCGGCGGTTGGTGCAGCGGCTGCTCGACCACATTGGCTGCACCCTGAAGTACGAAATGCTCGTAGCTTTCGCTGTCCAGTTGGTCCACTAGACCGAAGCCGCGGAACTCCCGCTCGCGGTGGTCGTAGTAGCCATGGTGGTAGCTGTGCTCAGTGGTGAAGCGGTTGCCGGTCACCCGGTCGATTACCTCGACCTCACTGACGCAGTGCACCGGAAAAGGGAGGCGGGTGGCCCAAGGGTGCCCGTTCCGCTCGTCCTCCAGGTAGAAATGCGTGGAGGCGCGGTGATGGAGAGTGACCTCTTTCCCCAGGTTGTTGCGATAACCGGTCATCAGGTGTGGTTTCTGGCTGGCCATCAGATCGACGTAGTGCAGAGGCCCTGGGGTGTCGCCTGGCAGGGGCGACGACCAGACCAGGCAGGCAGTGCCGCTGCCGAGAAGGTCCACCACGCTGACTTGGCTGGCCCAGTCGAGATGAGGGAAGGGGTTGAGCGCCAGCGGCGTGGACTCCCAGGCGTTGCCGCTCTGGTTCTGCCAGGCGCGCACGCCCTGGCGGCCGAGGTAGATCAAGTCGCTTGGGCCGGAGCCGTCGATATCCGCCAGGCGAACGCGGCGGGGATCGAAATCCTCTGCGTGGTCCAGCCACGGCGCGCCGTCCATCAAGATCCTGGCGCCGAAGTGCCCGTAGCCTATGTTGGGCCAGTAGGCGATCTCGCCGTTGCGGATGCGCACCAAGTCGGCCAGGCGGTCACCGTTCATGTCTGCCAGGAAGATGGTCTGGGTGCCGTCGGCGAACATCAGGCGCGGCCCGTGTTGCTCGTCGAGGGGCTTGGGAACTTCCTCGGCTGCGGCGAAGCCCCGCCGGCCATCGGAGGGAACCCAGGTTAAGACCTCGTCCTCGGTCATCAAGAGGTCGGCTCGACCGTCACCGGTCAGATCGATCATGCGGAGGTTTGGATCGGTGAAATCGAGTAGAGGGATGTCCTCGAAAGTTCTGAAAGGCCTCCAGCTACCCTCGGGGTCTAACTCGAAGTAGCCGGGGTGGGGTGGGAGGTAGCTGACGAGCTGGCTCTCACCGCTGGCATCGAGATCCACAACCAGCAACTCGCGTGTCCGCAACCCTTGGAAGGAAGGCTTTGGCGACACCGGTGTGGCGGGGCCGAATTTCCCGTCTCCCAGGTTCCGTTTGTAATACCAGCCGCCGCCGTGCTCGCTCAGAATGCCGAAAAGACCTTCTCTGTGCAGGTCGACCCACTGATAGCCAGGCTCGTGCAGCCCGATCGGGGCCTGGGCCTGGCTTTCCGCGTCGAGGCGCTGAACGTCGGTGTTCCAGGCATGGGGCTGGTAGGAGAAGTGGAGCGGGGGCAAGGCGACGGAGGTGTAGCTGCCGTCGGCCTGGTGGATGTAGCCGCGGGCGCTGAGGTTGGTCACCAGCGAGAGACCCCCCCGAACGGTGTAACCCAGTTCAAGCGCCCGCACGAGGCAGGGCGTCTCGCCGAGCTCGGGAAACCGGTGGAAGAGCAGGACCCGGCGGCAGCGCCGGTACGTGCGAATTTCGAAGCCGGCGCGGTAGTCGGAGAAGGGATCGGGCCGTGCTTCCCATTCCGCGTCTTCGTTGGGTGCTGGTTGATCGAGGTCGTGCTCTCCGTAGTCGAAGACGGTCTCGAAGTGGAACTCCTCCGGGAGCGCCATACCCACCCGGTAGGGCGTGCGATTGCCGTACTGCACCTTCTTGAGGTAGCGGTTGGCCAGGCGGGCTCGGCCGAGCAAGCGCGGCTGCTCGTGCAGATGAACGGGGTCAATCCCTTCCAGGTTTTCGGCCTTATAGCGGTAGCGGAGGCAGTTTCCGAGCGCGTCATAGGTGAACGCCAGCAGCCATGCGAAGATGCGTCGCAGGTCGTCCGGGTCAGCAATGCGGCTCTCAGAGGAGGGTCCGTACAGGGCGGTGACATTGTCTTTGGAGAGAGTCCGCCAGTGCACGTCGCCGTCCGTCAGGCGCTCCCAGCGCTCGATGCGAGCGAAGACCCCCTCGATGCGTGGGCGGTAGCGCCGCACCCGATAGGTCTCTCCGTTTTCGAGGCGGGTCTCTGCAAAGGGTTCCCACGCGGCACCCACAGGCCTCAGCAGCGGCACCAGGTCCTCAGTGCCCGCAAGCAGGTACGTGTCCGACTCCTCCTGGTCACGGTAGCGCGGCAAACCGTTGTCCGTCCGGCGGCCAATGGCCGGAACCGGGACGCGCCAGCCCAGCCCGAAGGGGCCGTTGCCGGCAGCGGAGTCGTAGGCCAGAGAGAGTTCGGGGCCGAAGCCAGACCGCGCTGGGGCCAGAGGCAGAGGAAGGCTGAGGGTTGCGCTGCCGTTGACGGCATTGACGGTCAGCTTCTCGTCGATGCCACGGATCGCGCCGCCTCCGGTCGGGAGAGGAATGCCCGGAGGGGAGAAAGTCTTCGAGTCTTGGCGAGAGTTCCGTTGCCGTTCTGTCCTAGACATCCGTGGAGAACCCCGAGTGTTCTTGGTTGAGGGTTGCTTCCAGTTCTCTCCGTCCGACCAAGTGATTCCCAACCCAGGAGAACACCGACCAGCCCGGGTGGTTAGCTTTCTGGGTTCTAGTTCCAACCTACTTGACGGCGGCCGCGTATAAGGCGCAAAGCAGACGGCAGGTGTCCTCTATCAGTCCCCTCACCGCCAAGTATCGTCACCTCACCTAGCCACCATACTAGTGGAGGGCTATCAGCGGATACTCAACGCCAGCAGCTTGAATCCTGACTGGTTTTATCGCATTCAGAACTAGTCTGAATCTTTGCGCAATACCCTCTGAACCAGCTGGATCGGGAATGGCCGAGGCGGGGCAGTGGGGTGGTCTGCCGGTACGCAGATGACCTGGTGGTGATGTGCGAGAGTGAGCCCGAGGCCGAGACGACGCTTTTGGCTACCGGCGATGGGCGCCCGCGGGAAGCTGCGGGGATGCGCGCCGGGCCTACAGCGCTGCTCGGCTACCGCGCCAGTTCCCTACCCTACCATTATCAGATCCTCACCTGCACCGCACCTCCCGGAAGAGCACCGGGACGCTGTGCCGGGCGCCGGCCCGGACGGGGTGCAGGTGTCGGCGGCTCAGGATGACATCATGGGGGTCACCGGGGCGCTGCTCGTTCCGGAACGCCACCGGGAAACGACGGGCGCCTCATCATGCGTCCTGCGCACAGGCGCGCGAATGCCTGTAGGGGCGAAGCATCGAGCTTGTGCGATGCTTCGCCCGAACGGCGACTCCGGTGGGAGGCACGCCGTCGGGGGGAGTCGGCGGGGTGCCGCCCACCAAACAACGACCGGCAAGGACTTCGGTTACACTTGCAAGCGGAGGTGTCACGTACAAGCGCTTCTGCTCTCGAACGGTCAAGGTCACCTCTTGGCTCATCGCGGAGCATCCCCGTGGGATGAGGTGACATTTTCACTGAACCGTTGACGGTGACACTTTCACTGGACTCTAACACAGCTGGGGAATTGCCTCTTGACCCGCCCTCGAAATCCACGTAGACAGTTGCCGTCTGACCCAACGGAGTAGTGTTCAGTGAGCATGCTGCCGTACACCGTTCTTGAAGCGAGGGCCCCCGCTCGGGCCGCGAGCCCCCCGTTCGGGCCGCGAGCCCTCCCGAAGGACATCGGGACGATGCGGCCCGGCGGGGCGAGACGGCCGGCGCGACGCCCCTTTCGCTCCGCTCCAGGGATCTTCGAGGGCGAGACGGCCGGTCCGCCAGCGGCGGCACCGGCGCCGCATCGCTTCCCAGGAGCGCGCCCCGAGTGGGCTAGGCCTCGTCGCTTTCCTGCACGAGCCCGCGGGCGCCTCCAGCACCCGCGGTTTTGTTTCTGGTTCCGAGCGGCCGCGGGATCCCGTGGCCGCTTGTATTTTGGCCGCCTTCCGCGCCCAGCGGCAGGCTCGAGGAGGAATGCCATGAGCCTCTTTGCCCTCCATCTCCAGCCGGCGACGATCGAGGCGCCCGGCGCTCCGGACATCCCCGGCTTCCGCCTCCGCCACTTCGCCGGGCCGACCGACTTCCCGGCGATGGTGGAGATCTTCAACCGGAGCGCGGCTGCCGACGGCGTGGAGCGAGTGACCAGCCTGCTGGAGACGGCCAACTTCTATGCCCACACGGTGAACTGCAGCCCGGAGCGGGATCTGATCATGGCCGAGGTAAGCCGCAGCCTGGTGGGGTATGCCCGTCCCAGCTGGAGGGAGGAGCCGAGTGGCTTGCGCCTCTACATCCACTGGGCGGTGCAGCTGCCCGAATGGCGCCGTATGGGGATCGGCCGCGTCCTGCTTCACGCCTGCCAGCGTAGGCTTCTCGAGATCGCGGCCGAACTGCCACCGGCCCCCGAATCGGCGTTCCACACCAACGTGGCCGAAGGGGAAGTGGGCGCCAACGAGAACCTCCGCCGGGAGGGTTATCGGCCGGTGCGCTACTCCTATCTGATGGTCCGGCCGACGCTCGAGGCGATCCTGGATCATCCGATCCCGGAAGGCCTCGAAGTGAGGCCGGCGCGCCCGGACCACTACCGCCGCGTCTTCGAGGCCAATGAGGAGGCGTTTCGGGATCACTGGGGCTTCATCCCGAGAACGGATGAGGACTTCGAGCGCTGGCTCGGCGAGCCGGCGACGGATCCCAGCCTGTGGCAGGTCGCCTGGGAGGGGGACGAGATCGCGGGGATGGTGTTGCCGTTTATCCA
>Ga0209342_10002416_pt1 | contig 20074 bp, 18 predicted proteins | sample RifCSP16_2_FD_184023 | JGI IMG/M metagenome (GOLD analysis project Ga0209342, IMG submission 184023) | Soil microbial communities from Rifle, Colorado - Rifle CSP2_sed 16_2 (SPAdes) (version 2) | ecosystem: Environmental > Terrestrial > Deep subsurface > Rock core/Sediment | place: Rifle... | reverse complement strand
TTATCCTTCCAGGCGTCCGTCGGACATGCCCTGATACAATCACCGCAATACACGCACTTAGACTCGTCAAACATCGGCATTCCTTCTTTATCCGATACAATTGCGCCTTCCTGACATGCCTTTGCACACAAGGTACATCCAGTGCATAAATCTTTGTTCCATACAGGATACACCACACCCTGAAACCCCAAATCCATCCCCCTTGTCCTCGCACAATCAATCGGACAACCTGAGAAACTCATTTTAAACTTATGATGACAGGGTGTGCCAAAATGCTTATCATCAACCTCCAGCGCCTTTGATTGCGCATCCATAATTCCATTAGGGTTATACTCACAGCCTCCGCATGCCGTGGGTACCCTGACTCTTGGACCACAGGATGCGACCTTTTGCCCTACTGTAGCCAACTCCTTCACTACGGCATCAAAGTCATCAATATGCACACCAATAATTTCTACCGACTGCCTGAAACTCAGGTGGCAGTATCCCATTCTGCTATACTTCTTCGCTACTTCTGCAACCTTCGTCAGCTTTTCTGGCGTTATCCTTCCTCCGGGCACCTTCAATCGGACGGTAAAAAGGTCTTTTTGAGTCTGTTTTATGAAACCACCGGATTTTAATTCACTAAGGTCTATTCTCTGAGTAACAGTCTTTTCTGCCATTCAAACTCCTAACCTGGACAAGCCAGGATCAAAGCGTTCTATAATTTCAAATCACAAATTACTATACCCAAGGAACACAAACCACACCTTGCCTCGTTGCAAAGGCACAAAAAATACAAGTTTTTAAGGCTTGCTTCTTGCCGTTCGTGTTTCTGTGGTGAACTACTATATGTGGAATTCTTTTATTTTTATTTTATCAACTCACAAAAAATCTTGCAAGGAAAAAGAAGTCTATAGACCTTGTCGACTTATCTATCCTCATGAATTTTCTCAGAAATAATCTTTAATATCTCTTTTTTCGCCTCAGATATGCCATTCTGCTTAATAATCTCAAGCATGTCAAGCCCTGCTATACGTTGCAAAATATCACGTCTTATTGATTCATCAGAAATCTCAGAAAGGATCTTCCGCCTCGTTTCTGATAAGAGTTTTGCAAATTCACCATATTCATCCCCAAACTGTTTTTCCAGACTCTCTCTGATATTACGCGCCAACGCAGGACTTGCCCCGCCAGTTGAAATACTGATGCTCAGGTCACCACGATTAATGGTTGCCGGCACGATGAACGAACAAAATTCCGGTCTATCGACAACATTTACCAGGATACCCCTCTTTGTCGCATCATAATACACTTTTTTGTTTACGTCTTCATCATCAGTAGAGGCAACTACAACCCACACCCCATCCAGAAACCCCTCTTCATATTTCTGCTGAATCCTTTCAATCCCCGTTTCTTTTTCCATTTCAGGACAAAATTCCGGCGACACTACGGTTACCCGCCCGCCCGCTTCTTTTAAGCTGCACACCTTACGCCAGGCAACGTTACCACCGCCAACCACCACACACTTCTTGTCCTGGATATTCAGGAATATCGGATAATATTTTGCCATCTTGCCATCTTACCTCAAGACTATAAAAAATTTTAGTGATAATTCACCGCAAAGACGCGAAGAGATCAGAGAATGGGCAAGAAGTTGAGAAGATGGGAAGTTTGGAAATTTAATGTTCTATCCTCTCAGCTTCACAACCTCTCATCCTCTTAATTTAACTGCTCTCTTTGCGCCTTTGCGTTGAGCCTTATTGTTACAAATCCTCACCCCTCACCAGATCTTCATACGTCTCGCGTTTTCTGATGATACGAAACTGGCCGCCATCCACCAGCACTTCACACGGGCGCGGGCGGGAATTGTAGCTGGAACTCATCGTAAAACCATAGGCCCCGGCGCTGAAGATTGCCATCAAATCCCCTTCGTTTACCTTCGGCAATGCCCTATAGGTTGCAAAGGTATCACTGCTTTCACAAACCGGACCTACAATATCAACCAATTCCATGCCTCTCTTTACCGTAGATTTATCGGGATTTTCCACCTCTGGCATTTTTATATTCGTATTTACCGGCCATATCCTGTGGAAGGCGTCATACAGGGCAGGGCGTATCAAATCGTTCATAGCGGCATCACAGATAACAAACTTCTTCCCGTGTATAGTCTCCTTTGTATAGATCACCTGAGAAATCAAGACCCCGGAATTCCCTACGATAAATCGTCCTGGCTCCATAATCAGATTGCATTGCGTCTCTTTCACCAGAGGTAGAATCTTCGATGCATAGTCTTTTGGCCGTATTACTTTTTCGCCAGTATATGAAATACAATAGCCACCGCCTATGTTTATGTATTCAACATCCATACCCTCGTTTCTGCAATTTTGAATTAACGCCAAAATCTTCTTGAGGGCGCGCACGTAGGGATCAACCGTATAAATGGGTGAACCCAGATGTACGTGTAATCCGCACAGGTCAACATTCGAATATCTTGCAGATTGCCTAATAATCTTTTCAGCCTCAGACAAGTCGATTCCGAATTTGTTTTCCTTTTTTCCTGTGGTAGTCTTCGCATGAGTTTTTGCATCAATATCCGGATTTATCCGCAAGGCTACTCTTGACACTTTATCAGCATCTCCAGCCAGTTTATTAATGTGCTCAAGTTCTGCCACAGACTCTACATTAAACATAAAGATGTCGTTCTCCAGGGCATACCTTATTTCCCTGTCCATCTTTCCTACCCCGGCAAACACAATTTTCGAAGGGTCTCCGCCAGCCTTGATAGCACGAAACAACTCACCACCGGAAACCACATCAAAACCCGATCCCTCCTCTGCCAGGATTTTGCAAATGGAGAGGTTCGAATTAGACTTGACAGAAAAACAGATCAGGGTATCGACATCCTTGAATGCTGTTTCTAGCTCATGATAACGTGCCAGAATTGCATTCTTGCCGTAAATATAAGTAGGTGTGCCTACCTGTGAAATAATATCGTCGATCCTTACATCCTCGCAAAAGAGCGTCTTCTCTCTGTATTCAAAAGCATCCATTGATTATTCACCCTTAAAAATAATAATGCACCACGGAGTTTCACGAAATTACACTGAACCTTTCACAATCTATCTACTCAGTGCTAATCTGTGTTCTTCCGTGGTAAACTGTTGATCAGTTTCTTCTCCCAATACGCAATACGTTTTTTTACAAACTGCGGCGCGGTAGAACCGTGACTTTTATAATTCTTTATACAGTTTTCCACACCCAGCGCCTTATAGACATCCTTTTCAATAACTGAAGAAAATGCCTTAAAACCCTCCAATTTCAAATCCATCAGACTGCAATGCACCCTGATACATTCTCTTACAATATTCCCTACAATTTCGTGTGCCTTACGGAACGGCACGCCCTTTTTGACAAGGTACTCTGCAAGCGCAGTAGCATCGATAAAGCCCTTCTCACATGCCTGCGTCATCCTTTCGCCATTAAAACTAGTATTCGCCACAAGCTCGGCCAGTATCGATAACGAATTTTGGACGGTATCTGAAGCATCAAATATTGCCACCTTATCTTCCTGCATGTCCCGATTATAGCTCAATGGCAATCCCTTGAGTAACGTGAGCAAAGACGTCAAATGCCCAAAAACACGACCGCTTTTACCCCGAATCAACTCCAGCACGTCGGGATTCTTTTTTTGTGGCATAATACTCGAACCCGTGCAATAGGCATCACTAATTTCGATAAACTTAACTTCATCGTTGCACCAGATAATCCACTCCTCACAGAGTCGAGACATGTGCATAGCGATTGATGAAAGGCAGAATGCATACTCAATACAAAAATCCCTGTCGCTTACGGCATCCATACTGTTCTCACAAACCCCTTGAAAGCCCAGTAATTTTGCCGTATGCAGCGGATCTGTTTGGAGTGTCGTACCTGCGAGGGCGCAAGCGCCTAAGGGTGATTTATTGAGTCGGGCACAGCAATCCTGGAGTCGCGTTATGTCTCGTTCCAGCATCTCTACGTATGCCAGCAAATAGTGTGATACCAAGACAGGCTGTGCATGTTGAAGGTGAGTAAAACCCGGCATAATAAGGCCAAAATGTTCTTTACATTTCTTTACCAATTCTCCTTGAAGCTTTGCCAGAAGGTTTATCATTACCTGAATTTGATCACGAGTCCAGAGCCGCAGGTCAAGGGCAACCTGATCGTTTCGGCTTCGGGCGGTATGGAGCTTTTTACCAGCCTCGCCAATCCGCTCAATCAAAGCCAACTCGATATTCATATGCACGTCTTCGAGAGACTCTTTGAACTCGAACTTTGCGGCAAGAATTTCCGAGAGAATTCCATTGAGACCCTTAACGATCGATGCCTTCTCTTTTTCAGTAATCAGCTTGCATTTGGCAAGCATCGTTGCGTGGGCGATACTCCCTTCGATATCGTATTTATAGAGTCGCCTGTCAAAGGAAACCGATTCGGTAAATGACTCCACCGATGCCGCCGTCTGTTTTGTAAACCGCCCTCCCCAGGGCTTTTTTTGTTTCATATTTTTCAGCTATCCTGCAATATTGCTACATCTAAAAAACAAGTGAAGTAATATAGCTAAATACAAGAGTCGAGTCAATATAATTCAGCAAACCGTAAGGCTTCAGAATAGGTTAGTGGTTTTATGTTTTTTTGCTCACCACAAACTATAACACGGAACTCGGAACTTATTTTATTTATCGTTAATTACGCAAATATCCGTTGTGAACTATAATCAAAGAGTATTTACAGTTGACAACTCCTTTTTACGACACTATCATTTCACCATGATTTCATTTCGTAATTTAAAACAATATAAGAAAATACTCCTCTTATATTTATTCATATTATTCGTAAGCAGTCTGCTTGCACCCCTGATAAAGATTGCCGCTGACATGCTGATACCACAGAGCGCCTTGGTGACAGACCTGCTTAATTATGAGCACGGGAGTTATGATTTTGGGAAGGTTATGCGGCGTATCATCCTGGGTGTTGCCATCCTCGTTATTTTCTTGTTCAGGAAACCTCTGATGATCAATTCCCTTTCAACAATTGGCATAAAACACACATCGGGATGGTGGGAACATTTGCAGATGGGCTTCTTCCTGAGCACCGGGATATTTATTCTTTACACCTCCTTCCTGTTCATTACAGGCACCAAAATCTTACAGGTTGATGCAAAATCTATTGGAGACTTATTCTTTCAGCTTTTCAAAATTTTGCTAATTGCAGGTCTTGTCGGATGTATCGAAGAAATATTCTTCAGGGGGTTCGTCTTTCAGAGCTTTTTACGGGATATGCAAACTGTATCTGCAGTGTGTGCCAGCAGCCTGTTCTATTCTTTATTACACTTCTTCAAGGCAAAAGTACTGGTATTTCCGGGCTTTCAACCATTTATCGGTTTTATGGTAATTTATCAATCTTTTTCCAACATGATAGTAAATTTCACCGCCATTATGCCTACCATGATCGGCCTTTTCCTTGTCGGAGTGGTGCTGTCATACGCTTGCTTGCGGACGAATTCCCTCTATTTTGCCATAGGGCTTCATGCAGGCTGGGTATTTCTCATTAAGACCAATATTTTGGTCTTCGATCATGTAGGAACGAACTCAAGGTGGTTGTACGGCGACAGCAAGGTGGTTACCGGTATACTTGGGTGGGGACTCTTAATCGTGACCTTGTTCCTTGTACGTCTTGTGACGAAAACAACCTCCTGCGAAACTGTGTCTTATGGTAAAATACCGATTAAAAAACAATCTAAGCCGCAAATTGCACAGATACAAAATACGAATAACATATGAAATCAATTGATGCAAAATTTGTGCAATCCACGAAATCTGTGGTTTATATCGTTACACTTACAAACTTAATTTAATTGTATAGGAATTTTCATTTTATTTAAGCGGGTTATACGATGTATGGCATAGAGAATCCCCCTTAGAAAACTAGTGGGCTAGGGGGTTGTAAACTTGTCCTCATGAAAATGGGGAATAACCCAGGAAAAATACAACCCCCTGAATCCCCCTTTATTAAGGGGGACTGCGCAGGAATAACTTAATTGGGAAAGACTGTTTTAGGCGAAGTTACTCATGGAAAAAACACTACAAGAACTTGCTGAATACATTGGCGGTACAGTTGTTGGAGACCCTACCGTAAAAATAAAAGGTGTTATGGGTATCGATGATGCCCAGGAAGGACACATTACTTTTATATCCAATGAGAAATATATTAAAAAAATCCATCATACAAAGGCCTCGGCTATTATCGTTTCACCCAAATTAAAAGCCGCAAAAGGGAATCTTCTGGTATGCAACAATCCTTATCTTGCATTTGCAAAGTTAGTAGAATTGTTGATGTACAAAAAGCCAGCATATATAAAAGGCATTGATGATTCTGCCAAAATTGCCAAGACAGTAAGAATTGGTCACGACGTTTCCATCTGTGCCTATGTAAACGTGGGTGAGAATGCACGCATTGGTGATCGGGTAGTCTTGCACCCATGTGTTTACATCGGCGACAATTGTTTAATCGGTGATGATACGATTATTTATCCAAATACGGTAATTTACAACGATACCATCATTGGCAAGCGAGTTACCATTCACAGCTGTACAGTGATTGGCAGCAGTGGCTTTGGCTATGCGCCAGACGGTGAGAGCTATTACAAGATCCCACAATCCGGCATTGTGGTAATCGAAGACGATGTTGATATTGGAGCCAACACGACGATTAACCGCGCTGTATTGGGAGAAACGATTATCAGAAAGGGTACAAAAATTGACAGCCAGGTTATTATCTCTCATAATGTAGAAGTAGGCGAAAATACTCTCATTGTCTCACAGGTAGGTATTGCAGGTTCATCCAAGATTGGAAAACATGTAACCCTGGCAGGCAGATCTGGAATTCTCGGACACACCAAAATCGGAGACAACGTTACTGTCGGTGGGTATTCTGGGGTAACGAAAGATATCCCGGACAATGAAACCTATCTGGGTACACCTGCGCTCCCTATTCAGCGGATGCGCCGATGTTATGTGATCATCGAAAAATTACCCGAAATGAGAGAACATATAAAAACCCTTGAAAAAAGGATAAAACAATTAGAAGAACGAGATAACTTACCGCAGAGTACGCAAAGTTAGCAAACAAGTTGATGAGGAAAAAAATTTGACAAGATAACAGGATAGACATGATATAAATTAATTTCTGACAGGATATACAGGATAAAATAATTATCATGTTTATCCTGTTCATCTTGTCTAAGGTAGCTGAACTATTACAAAATAATTTTATGGAAAAACTTGGATTGATAGCGGGAAACGGCCGATTCCCGATATTATTTGCCAAAGGGGCGCGGGATAACAAAGTTCCCATTATTGCCGTTGGAATTTTCAATGAGACATCGCCAGAAATTGAGCAATACGTAGAAAAGCTTTACTGGGTAGGCGTTGCTCAAATCGGCAAACTCATCAAAATATTTAAGGATGAACATATCACAAAGGCAGTTATGGCAGGTGGACTCACGAAAACCAACATGTTTTCTTCATGGAGAAACCTTCGATTCCTACCAGACTTGAGGACTATTAACCTCTGGTACAGAAACGTTAAAAAAAGGGACGACAATTCCTTGCTTGGGGCGGTTGCCGACGAATTATTAAGGGACGGTATTGAACTGCAAAACTCCACCCTCTATGTTCCCCAGTTACTGGCTCAAAAGGGTATTTTGACGAAAAAACGGCCCACGGAAAAGGAAATGGAAGACGTCCAGTTTGGATGGCCTATTGCCAAAGAAATCGCAAGGCTTGGCATCGGGCAATGCATTGTTATAAAAGAAAAGGTCATTGTAGCCGTGGAAGCGCTCGAAGGCACGGACGAAGCCATACGCCGCGGTGGAAGCCTTGGGAAAGGGGATATCGTGGTAATTAAGGTCAGCAAACATGCTTTTGACCCACGATTTGATATTCCTAGTGTGGGATTGGAGACCATTAAAACATTAAAAGAATCCTCCGCATCCGTCCTGGCGCTCGAGGCTGGAAAGACGCTCATTCCGATCTTGAAGAAACCATTAAAGCCGCTGACAATGCACATATTACCATAATTGGAATGTAACCTAATAATTGCAGTCGGACACAGATAAACGCCGATTTACACTAATTCCTCCCCTGTCCCCCCCCCATGGAGGTGGACAGGGGGGAGGAATCACAGGTAATCACCTAATGAGTGAGTTAAACAATTGTAGAGACGCACTGCAGTGCGTCTCTACCTAATTTTATCTGCGCTTATCTGCGTTAATCTGTGTCCCATTGCAGAATTTAGGTAAATAATTATTCGGGATTACACGAACTCATCATGCAGCAAACAATAATCAGCCTTATAGGAGCAACCTTCTTTATTGCCCTGACCCATGCCGTAATGCCAAATCACTGGATGCCATTTGTACTGATAGGAAGAGGGCAAAAATGGAGTCTGACAAAAACCATCTTTATTACTTCCATAGCAGGACTGGGGCATTCCGTAGCAACGTGTATTTTAGGTTCAATCATCGCCTTGATTGGGCTTCGCATCTCAAAATATGCAGAAACTGTTGCTGAACCTATTGCTGCCTGTATCTTAATTGTTCTAGGTATCATATTCGTTGTCTTTGGAAGATTACGACCATGCAAACACGATCATAATCACACAAAATTCTCCGATAAGGCAATCGTCATTTCGCTATTCATGATGCTAAGCTGTTCGCCCTGTGTTGCCGTCTTGCCCATATTTCTCGCTGCCAGCACAATAAGCTGGGGTTCACTTTTCCTGCTTTCTGTAATCCTGTCCATAACAACCGTTTCGAGCATGGTAGGGCTGACGATCCTGGCTTATAACGGTGTTAGAAAGATAAATCTTTGCGCCATTGAACACTACGAAAGAGAAATTATTGGCGGGATACTGTCTCTGTTAGGAATAATATTCCTTTTCGTACATTAGACACTTCTGATTTTGATGTTGGATTTTCACAGCAATATCCGCACATCCCCCGTCCGTTTTGTGAAATGGATGGCATCAAAGTATTCCAGCAAAGGGACGGCAAATTTGCGGGTGGTCTTGGTCAAATCCCTGAACTGCGCTACGCTGATGGGGCCTTGTTTCAGAATGTATTCTTTTACATTTTCCTTCAATTTTTTAAGCGCTGTTGCGTGAAAACACAAGCTCTTTTCAACCTCAACGATTCTCTTCTGTTCAATAAGCAATGGTATGACGGCCTTACCAGGGGCGCCAAATTTTGCACACACATCTTCCATCGAAGGAGGCGCAAACCCCGCCTTTAAAAAAAGCCCTTCAATCTTATCCGCAATACCCTTGTCTTGTAATGATACCTCAATTTTAAAATTCGAGAGAGATAATTTGTTGTCAGTAACTTTAACTGCCTTTTCATTCCTTAAGGAAGAGAGTGCTGCGGTAACTAATAAGGGGTTTATATTTTTACCCAGAAGCGTTTTTAGATGGGTCTCATCAATCCCTATTTTTAAAGGATTATCTTTATGAAATTTTCCTAATTCATTCAAAACCCTTTCCTTCAGTGATAAAACGTGGGTTTTATGAAAAATGACGTTTTTCCCCTCTACAGAAAATTTCATGAATACGCCTTTTTCTACAAAATCTGCAATAATCTTCTCTGCAATTGAGGGGTGAATATTAACTCTCCTTGATACATCATCAATTGTAAGGGCGAACGACCGTCCTTCCTTACCTGCGACATTATTCAAATAAATCTGTTCAACAATATTGGAAAGACTCCCTCTGTCCAGAATCTTTAGGGTTTTCAGGGACTCTTCTTTAAAACGTTTCAATCGTGTTGTGTTGTAACCAAGAATCCTGCCTCCGCCAATGGTATAAGCCGGCGAATAAGAACGAATGATAAATCTGTCTTCTCTTTCGGTCGTAATGAGATTTTCCAGGAGAAACTGACACAATGCCTCTTCTCCGGGGTTCAGTTGCTCTCTATCCAGCAGTATAACACGTCCCATCACCTCCGAAGTATTTATGTGAAACCGTATCCTTGCCCTGTTTTTTAACGGATTTTTTGCATTTTTAATCATTCGTAATGACGCATCCACGATATTGGTAGGTTGTAAGTACCCTGGAATTGAAAGTTCGTAACCGCGTTTGATCTCGGTTGATTTGATTCCGGACAGATTGATTGCCGCCCGCTGTCCTGCAAAGGCTGTGTTTACCCGTTCTCCGGTCACTTCAATCCCCCTCACACGCACAATTGTTTTGACGGGAAATATTTCTATTTCATCCTCTACTGAAATTTGGCCGCCCATAATAGGCCCGGTTACAACACACCCGTATCCTGCTATGGTGAAAGACCTGTCGATAGGCAACCGAAATACACGAGCATCATCATGGGTTTTTAGTAACGGTTCACCCCCTCCCCTAACCCCTCCCACCAGGGGCGGGGAATACTCATTATTCCATTGAACTCCTCCCCCTGTCCCCCTCACTGAAGGGGAGAAAGGGGGAGGAGGGAGGTTTAGGTGGGGGTGAACTGTTACGGTTTTTATTTGTGCGATGAGGTTTTTTATGATCGTTTTGCAGGTCTCAATCCCCTCACCAGTAACCGTTGAGACAGGCACAATGGGTGTATCTTCCAGTGAGGTACCTTTCAAAATATTTTGAATATCGTCTTTTACGATAGTTAACCATTCATCGGTTACTAAATCCTTTTTAGTCAATGCAACTAACCCATGCCGGATTCCCAGGAGATTTATGATTTCCAGATGTTCAATGGTCTGCGGCATAATGCCATCGTCAGCCGCAATAACGAACAATACAAGATTGATACTTGTAGCGCCCGCCAGCATGTTTTTAACAAAACGTTCATGTCCCGGCACGTCTACGATGCTCACCCTTTGACCTGGATCGAGGTCGAGGTAGGCATAGCCTAAATCTATGGTCATCCCTCGCTGTTTTTCTTCAGGCAGCCGATCGGTATCAATGCCTGTCAATGCCTTAACGAGTGACGTCTTTCCGTGATCAATGTGCCCTGCTGTCCCAATAATGATATGTTCAACCTGGCGTGTATTAGTGGATTGTTCCATAAATTATATATTTTATATCACTATATGAAGCAATAAATTCGAAGCACGAAAATCGAAATGAGAAATAAATCCCAATGAACCAAATTTAAATATGAGTTTTTTGTTTCGGATTTTGATATCCGAATTTCGGATTTTCAATTATTTATCCTTTTTGTCTGTGTAATCAGTGAAATCTGTGGTTTCGCTTTTTTATGATTGGGAAGCTATCCTGTCCAATGCCACTGCAATCATATCAACTTCTTCATCATACACCGTGCGCATATCCAGGAGAACACGGTCTTGTTCGATCCTTGCAAAGACAGGAGGGGTACAGTTCCTGAGTTTATTAGCCAGTTCTATAGCATTTATCTTTTCTGAATGAATACATACAAGCTTTGTTGGGATATTTTCACCCGGCAGCGCCCCGCCGCCCATTTCTGAAAAACCATCTACCATAGAAAGGTTCATACAAACTTTGGTTTCTGAACGCATCTTATTTATTATTCTTTTACATTTTTCCTCAATTGTCTCAAGAGGCGTTAAAATCATTTTTAAGACAGGAACTTTTTTAAGGGCAAGTTCCTCTTCAAGATAGAGCCTTAAAGTCGCCTCCAGCGCGGCAATGGTCAATTTCCCCACACGGAGCGCACGCGTTAATGGATTCTTCTTTAATAAATCAACCCACTTCTTCTTGCCGGCAATGATGCCACCCTGCGGGCCGCCTAATAATTTGTCTGTACTGAACGTAACGACATCAACACCTGCCTTTATACTTTCTTGCACCGTGGGTTCGTACGGTAATCCATATTTTTGAAGTTCAATCAACGCACCGCTTCCAAGGTCGTAAACTACTGGAATATTCCTGGTCTGACCCAGAGAAACGAGGTCTTTTAAGTCAACTGCTTCAGTAAAACCAACAATCTTGAAATTGCTTTGATGCACTTTCAGAATAAGTCCGGTATTTTCTGTGATGGCATTTTCGTAATCCTTTAAATATGTCTTGTTGGTTGTCCCCACCTCAACCAATATAGCTCCACTTTTAGTCATGACGTCGGGCATACGGAATTCTCCCCCAATTTCAACAAGGTGGGATCGGGAAATAATGACCTCTTTCCCTCTGGCTAAAGTGTCTAAAGCCAGCAAGACGGCGGCGGCATTGTTGTTGACAACCAATGCTGACTCTGCCCCAGTAATCATACAAATGAGTTGCTCTATATTATGGTATCGGAATCCCCTCTTACCAGAATACTTCTCGATTTCAAGGGTACAGAAACTTTTTGAAATATTTTGTAGCTGGTTTGCAGCATCTTCTGCGAGTGGCGCCCGGCCGAGTCCTGTGTGAAGAATGATGCCCGTTGCATTAATCGCATGCTCGATACCACACAATTTTTGCTGAAGCACCTGTTGTACTAACGGATAGAGTTTTTGTGGAGAAAGGTTTGTGGTTTGTGACATTACATCTTCATCTGAAAACTCCGTATCTTTCCCCCTCCCCCCTTGCCCCTCCCATCGTTCGACTGAGCTCACGACGAAGTCAAGGGCGTGGAAATTTCCAGCCACCTTTGTGCCTTCTTTCTCATTTATATTTGTTTTATTAGTCAGGGATTGCCGAATGTCTTCCAAAACTTCCCTGATCGCATCGACAACAACTTGTCGCGGATAACGGTCAGTCAATTTTGATATTTCGGGTGACTCAAGGAGTTCGTTGACTGATGGGATCGATCTGAGAATGTTTTGGTGTATATCCATAAAAATATTACGGGTTATTTAACTCAAAAATATTTTGCATTCATTATAAACTGTTTCATTAATAACTTATCTTTCTTACCAGGTGACGATTCCACCCCTGAAGATACGTCTACCGCATATGGTTTTACGATGCGAATGGCTTCTTTGACGTTTTCAGGTGTCAACCCTCCCGACAAAATAATTGTTCCATATTTATGCGCCTGCCTTGCAATATCCCATTTGAAAGGTATTCCAGTCCCACCCGTGACTCCCTTAACATAACTATCCAACAAAAAGGCATGAGGTTTATAATTAGCCAGAGGTTTTAAGTCATCTTCTTCCTTGATTCGGAATACCTTAATAATTTTATATCCTTCCAATTCATTCAAATATGCAGGTTGTTCATTGCCGTGAAGCTGAACTGTATGAATACCGCAAAAATCACATATCTCCTTAATCACATCGGCCTTTTCGTCAACAAACACCCCTACAGTCGTTACAAATGGTGGCAAGTTTCTGATAATATCTCTGGACTGATCCTTGGTTACCTGACGAGGGCTTTTTGCAAAGACGAATCCCAGGGCATCAGCGCCCAGTTCTATAGCGGCATGTGCGTCTTCTCTATTGGTAATCCCACAGATTTTAACCCGCATGTTTTTTCCTCTTAACATTAATTCGATCTTTGCGACCTCTGCGCCTCTGCGGTGAATACTCAGTGCCTGAAATGCCGTTGACCAGTAAATACCATCGCTATCCCGTGTTCGTCAGATGCTGCGATTGATTCATCATCCTTATTGGAACCACCTGGCTGAATAATTGCCGTCACGCCAGCCCTGGCCGCAACATCCACGCTATCCCTGAAAGGGAAAAAGGCGTCAGAGGCCATCGCAGCGCCTTTGACACTATCACCGGACTTCTTAATGGAAATCTCTGTAGAATCGATACGGCTCATCTGTCCTGCGCCTACCCCCACCACCATCTCGTTTCTAACCAATACAATACTGTTGGATTTTACGTGTTTACAAACGATAAAGGCAAAATGTAAATCAGCCATTTCCTTCTCAGAGGGTTTTTTCTTTGTAACAACCTTGAGGTTTGCAGAATCGTATACGGACAAATCCCTGCCCTGTAAAAGCATTCCACCTACTACCCTTTTCATATCATAGCCACAGGGGTCTATCCATCTTGCTGATAAAGTACCTGTTTTAAGAAGTCTTAAGCCGCTTCCCCACTTTCGTTTTGTAGTGAGAATCTCTACTGCCTCTTTTTCGTATTCTGGCGCAATAATCGCCTCCACAAAGTGACCTGGTTCTGTGATAGCCTCTGCCGTTGCCGTGTCAACAGCCTTGTTTAATCCCAGAATACAACCAAAGGCAGAGACGGGATCACCGTTGTATGCCTTTTTAAATGCCTCAGCAAGGGTATCTGCAGACGCAGCGCCACAGGGATTGGTGTGTTTAATTACGATGGCTGAAGGTCGTTCAAATTCCTTTGCCAATTCCAGGGCGGCATTGAGGTCTATAATATTGTTATAGGAAAGCTCCTTCCCATACAACTGCTGTGCGTTTGATACACAGGGTTCCTGCACATTTTCTTCCACATAAAATGCAGCCGTTTGATGCGGGTTCTCACCATATCGTAAAGATTGTCGTTTAATATAATCCAGTGAGAGAGCAGTAGGATAGCCTCCCTTTTCTTTATCAAGGCTGTCAAAATAATTGGCAATAATTCTGTCATAACGACCCGTAGTCCTGAATGCCTCGATGGCTAGCTCAAATCGCATCTTCTCGGAAATATCGTTGCGGTTGGCCTTGAGTTCTTCAATAATAAACTCATAACGCTTTGGGTTCACAATGACAATAACATGCTTGTAATTCTTGGAAGCAGACCGAATCATCGAAGGGCCACCGATATCGATATTTTCAATCGCATCTTCCATGCTCACACCCTTTTTTGCAATCGTCTTTTCAAAGGGATAGAGGTTAACCACCACCATATCGATGGGTTTAATTTCTAAATCCTTCATCTGTTTTCTGTGGGTTTCGCTGTCCCGTAAGGCAAGCAACCCGCCGTGTACCTTTGGATGTAAGGTCTTTACACGGCCGTCCATAATTTCCGGGAACCCCGTGTATTCTGAAATTTCAATGACGCGGACACCATTCTCTTTTAACAATTTTGATGTCCCGCCTGTAGAAATAATCTCAACACCCAAGTGTTGTAACTCCCTGGCAAACTCAACAATCCCGGTCTTGTCAGAAACACTGATGAGCGCCCTTTCTAATCTTGACATCTTTTCCTCCTCGTCCTTTTCATATTTATATAACTTTACCACAGTGCGCACAGCGGGAAATCTAAATATTTATTTCAGTATGCGGATGATACAGGGAACGAGTGTTTGCTCACATCTTTTTCCCTGTAGACTGTGGTTTCACTTTTTGTTTGTGATTTTAGCAGAAGGCAAAAATCAAGTCAAAAGAATAACTCTGTTTTGGACATACTATTCAAACACTTCTTGTTTATCAATAATGGAATTGGTGTAGGACGTGGGGAAACAAAAGCTCAAAAGTGAAAGGCAAAGGAGAAATGAGTACGTGTAAATACAAGAGATTTAGTTATGCTGCGTGAAATGTAAAATGAAAAGGTTAAAATGCATATTTCAAAATCACTTTTGTATCACTACTAATTCACAAATAGATTATCTAGCTGAGCTATTTCAACCGCCATTTTTAAGTTATTCCTTAATGCATGAAGTACGTTAAGCTTAAAGAATTGCTCTTTTAATCCCTCGAACTTATTCCTGACAGGGAAAAGTATCTGCTGGTCATCCTGCGATTTTATGCTTTTCATATTATTCATAACTTTTCACCTCATATAATATTAGGTTTATAAATATAGTTTCCATCATATTTGCTATTATCGGCATATTTCTCATATTATTTAGTATTGAATTATTTAATTTTGGGTTCAATCATAAATTAACGGCGCATCCTATTATATCTATATAAATAAGCTTTTTTCATTGACTGTCTTTGCCTTTTTTGTTTGAATCTCTTTTCCACAACATAATTATTCATCTTATCATTGTATGAGGACTATTATGGCTACCAAACTAAAAGTATTTTGTACCCCGTTTTGTCCAAAATGCAGCCAACTGCTGACTTATTTAAACAAGAAAAAGGTGGATTATATTTCTTATGATATTGACAAAGACGATAACGCAAGAAAAGAAGCGGTAAAAATTGTGGGCACGGATGATATCGAATCATTAGATAAGCTCCCTATTGTGGTAGTCGGCGATAAGGTATTGTATGGGTTTGACAAGAAAGAAATTGATAAATATATCCGCTGAATTTACACTTGACTTTTAACGTCAAAACATATAGCCTTTTAAAGAATTTTTTAGAAACAAAGTTAAATTAGGCTGCCTTTGGCAGCGACTTTTTTTGATATGGAGCAAATGTCCATCTCAAACAACCCCCTTGCCCCCTTTATTAAGGGGGAATTCCTCAAGTCCCCCTTAATAAAGGGGGATTCAGGGGGTTGTCTGCTTGCTATGCTACGAACTTTGAAATTCCTATACATTAAACTAGGCTATGGCAGAACAAAATAATCTGAAAGAATTTACCAAGGGAATACTCGAATACAACCCTATGTTTGTGCTGGTATTGGGAATTTGCCCCAGTCTTGCCGTTACTACCTCTGTAAAAAACGGACTGGCAATGGGCGGGGCTGCAACCTTTGTGCTCGTCTGCTCCAATTTTATTATTTCCATTGTACGCTCATATATCCCTCGTGAAATCCGTATTCCTTGTTTTATTGTTGTTATCGCCGCCTTTGTAACTATGGTGGAATTGCTCATGAAGGCATACTTACCACCCGAGTTGAATGCATCGCTGGGCATATTTATCCCGCTCATCGTAGTCAACTGTATCATCATGTATCGCGCAGAATCCTTTGCGTACAAGAATAAACCCTTAGCTTCTGTTTTGGACGGGGCGGGCTTAGGAGTGGGATGGACACTTTCACTCTGCCTTATTTCGTCCATACGTGAGATAGTCGGGTCGGGAACGCTCTTTGGCTTAAAATTATCTGAATCGTATCAACCTGCCTCTGTAATGATCATGGCACCAGGGGCATTTATTGTACTAGGACTCTTGTTGGGTTTCTTCAATTGGCGAAAGCTCAGAAGGAGCGAAAAGTCCATGAAGGCAGTGATGAAAGATGATTAAAGAAATTGCATTAATTATTGTAAGCGTTGTCTTTGTCAATAATTTTGTCCTGGCAAAATTTTTAGGGCTTTGCCCTTTCCTGGGCGTTTCCCAAAAGACGTCGTCCGCCATCGGCATGGGCGCAGCGGTAACGTTCGTCATGACCCTGTCTTCGGCAATTACCTGGATCGTTTATAACTTTGTCTTGCTGCCTGGCGATGCAAATATTATCGCAAAAATTTTCCCGTCCATCAGGGAATTGGGACTTATCGAAGTATTAAAAACGATCAGTTATATCCTCGTTATTGCAACATTGGTACAATTTGTTGAAATGATGCTCAGGAAAATGGCGCCCGCATTATATGAAAGTTTGGGTATTTATTTGCCTCTGATCACAACGAACTGCGCAGTACTGGGTGTGGCGCTTTTAAATACGACCGATTCACCAAAACATTTGGGGTTTTTACAGGCTACTGTGCAGGGATTTGGCGCAGGTATAGGTTTTACCGTAGCCATGTTGTTGATGTCCGGAATTCGTGAGCGTCTTGCGCTGGTCAATATCCCTCAGCCTTTACGCGGAGTTCCTATTGCCTTCATCTGCACTGGACTTATGGCGCTTGCCTTTTTTGGATTTTCAGGAATGGTTCAATAAATTATGCGACACGTTATTTCAATCCTCGTAGAAAATAAAGCCGGCGTCCTTGCCCGTATCACGTGCCTTATCAGTGGAAGGGGATTTAATATCGACAGCCTTGCAGTTGGCGAGACAGAAAACCCCGCCCTTTCACGCATTACCCTTGTTGTCAAAGGCGACGATGCCATCGTTGAACAGGTCAAAAAACAAATAGGCAAGGTCATCGATGTAATCAAGGTGATCGATTTCACCGATGAGGCGTTTGTTGAACGAGACTTAATGCTGCTCAAGGTCAACTGCCCTATTGGGAAACGGGGAGAAATTATTGAAATTGTTGATATCTTCAGGGGTAGAATTATCGATGTAGGTCTGAAAGACCTTATTATTGAGCTCGCAGGCACAGAAGACAAACTCGAGGCAATGACGAATTTATTGAGGCCCTATGGAATCAAGGAATTAGTCCAGACGGGAAGTGTCGCCATTGCCAGAGGTGCAAAATAAGAAATAAGTCCCCCTTAACAAAGGGGGATTCTGGGGGTTGTAAACTTGTCCTCGTGGAACTCGTCCTCGTGAAAACGGGGAACGGGGAATAACCACGGAAAAACACAACCCCCTTTGCCCCCTTTTCTAAGGGGGACTTATGCATCGCATACGCCATGTGGGCCACATAAAATGAAAATTCCTATACAATTAAATTATTTTGAAAGGTAAAAGAAAAGGATATGCTAAAAATCTATTATGAAAAAGATGCGGATATCAGTGTTTTAAAAGGGAAAAAGATTGCCGTGATTGGATACGGTAGTCAGGGACATGCCCAGGCTCAAAACTTAAGAGAATCTGGTATGGACGTGATTGTATCCACAAGGACAGGCACACCGAATTATCAATTAGCCGTCAAACACGGTTTCAAACCGGTTACCGTGGATGAGGCAGCACGGCAGGGTGATTTTCTTCAAATACTCATGCCCGATGAAACCCAGAAGTCAGTCTATGAATCACAGATCAAGCCACATTTGAAAGAAGGAAAGACACTCTGTTTTTCCCATGGATTCAATATCCATTTTGGGCAGATCATACCCCCGAGTAACGTGGACGTTATCATGGTAGCTCCCAAGGGACCGGGACACCTTGTCCGCAGTGAATTTGAAAAAGGTGGCGCAGTACCGTGTCTTATGGCCATCCACCAGGATGCCACAGGAACGGCCCAAAAAAAGGCGCTCGCCTATGCTCATGGAATTGGCGGCACACGGGCTGGAGTAATTGAGACCACCTTTGCAGAGGAAACAGAGACAGACCTCTTTGGAGAACAGGCCGTATTATGCGGCGGTGCGGCAGCCCTTGTCAAAGCAGGATTCGAAACGCTGGTTGAGGCAGGATATCAACCTGAACTTGCATACTTTGAATGTATGCACGAACTCAAGCTGATTGTAGACCTTTTCTATCAGGGCGGTTTAAGCTACATGCGGTATTCGATCAGCAACACCGCCGAATATGGCGATCTGACGCGTGGTCCACGCATCATTACGGAAGAAACCAAGAAGGAAATGAAACGAATTTTATCCGAAATACAAAGCGGTCAATTTGCCAAAGAATGGATATTGGAAAACCAGGCGGGACGACCTGTCTTCAACGCCCTTGAGAAAAAGGACAGAGGACATCTCATCGAAAAAGTCGGCAGGGAATTGCGGAATATGATGAAGTGGATTAATGCAAAAGAGGTGTAGTTTTCTATTAATATGCTGCTCCTAACGGAGCTTTTAATGGAACATATTTTCTTGACTTCATCTACTCGGATATTGATTCATTTTCATATATAAACGCCTATTTCCCCTTGTTTTCCTTCGTTTCTTCCCGCTCCACCTTTTCAAGGCGGAGAATCAGCCAGACGGATGCGCCGATGGCAAAGGGAAGCAAGATATATTGAATGATTTCGAGTTTTGATCGTGGGGTAGGTGGAATTTCTGGAAGAGGAGCTTGTGCGGATTGCGTTGATTGAACTTGTGTAGCTGTCCCTGGTGGGTTTGTCTGGACTTCCTGAGCTTGTACAGAAAAGGAAGTAACTGTGACAGTTATTGCAAATAATAAATATAAAATTATAAATAGCTTCCTCACGGTTGTATTCAGGATTAACCTCATTTAATAAATATCAATTTTTTGTACGTTTCGTACTCTTCCTGCGCCTCTTTCGTTTTACCGAGCTTGCTATAGTTATCACCCAGCAGCAGATGTGCATTAGCATTGCCAGGGTTTAGCTCCAAAAGTTTTTCGCACGTGGCAGCGGCTTCGTTATATTGTCCTTTCTGGCTATACGCAAACGCAAGATTATAACGCGCATCGTGGTTTTCAGGGTCTGAGGCTATAATCTTCTTAAAGACCTCAATTGCCTCGCCAAACATTTGCTTATCATTGTATGTAACACCAAGATTATATGACGCATC
>Ga0209342_10002415_pt1 | contig 20080 bp, 24 predicted proteins | sample RifCSP16_2_FD_184023 | JGI IMG/M metagenome (GOLD analysis project Ga0209342, IMG submission 184023) | Soil microbial communities from Rifle, Colorado - Rifle CSP2_sed 16_2 (SPAdes) (version 2) | ecosystem: Environmental > Terrestrial > Deep subsurface > Rock core/Sediment | place: Rifle... | reverse complement strand
TGTAACTCAGGGGAAACGCTAAAAAGACTATAAACATTTCCCCTGAGTTACATCGCGACCTGGCCGTTATCGCTGGCGGCCGAGGAACGACAGTTGGAAAGCTGGCCGAGGCCGTCCTGTCGGCGTACATTCTGCAATCGACGAACCCGAAACTCAAGCTGCCCGAACGGAACGGGAAACGAAAGAAGACATGATCGAGTTTCTTCAGAACGCCTTCGACCTGCTCAGGGTGTTGATCGCGTTCGCATTCTTACTCTACCTCCTCCGCCGCGCTGCCTTGCTAGACGCAGAGATCGGCGAGCGCATCGCGCATACCTCTAATGCAGTCGTCACGTCTCAGGGTCTAGTTGTGTTCACGGCGCAGCCGGTCGGCCTATTCCGTTGGCGCATCGATCACGAGGTACACCACTCCATCACGCCAGCACCGGCGCCGATCAATGTACCCATCAGTCTTAACGGGCAGCCGGTCGGTTCGTTCCTCTCGCACGATCCAGCACATCAGCACGCGCTCGATGTGGTCAATCAGTCGCGCCGCAAATACGGCGAGGACTCTGAGCGCATCCTGCCTGCGGCTGAATTTGTCGGCTCTCCGAACACATGGCAGTTCGGCAAGAGCTATCTGGATGAACACTACGGCACTTACAGTACAAGCAAGGGCACGTTCTGCGGTAGCCCATATCCGACACTCAAAGCGGTGATGCACGCGCTCATCCACTCCCCTACCCCACAGGGGAATGGACAACAGGCGTAGGGATATGTAAGGTAATGCAACGGAGAGAGATACGGGATAATGCCATATATTCCTGTTTAATTACGTTCGGAACGCCTGTGGCAAAAAACTCATAGAGAAGTCTAGGGCAACTTCCAGGTATCTAAAAACATAGGCATGGGACGAAACAGGAGGGGTGTACGACGGGCGTACACCTGGCTCAAACTCAAAGACGATGTGCTATACTGGCGAGGCGGAAAACAGCCTATTTCATTCCGAGAGATTGCTGCGATGTTTGATGATAAAGTGACGTTTGGCGCAGTACAGAGAATCAGCTTGGGTATCGAACCAAAGACCGCACGTGTGAGGCAGGGATTCAGATTACCTGTGTATGAAACCATCCTTGTATGTAGTCGGTGTGGGGTGGTTCATCCGCAACGCAAATCATGCCCGACCCGATCGGTATCCAATAATGAAAGAAAGCCGCGTAAGAATTGGAAGGGTTTGGCGATGTGGCTAGTGGCCTTGATGCTCTATCAGGACGAGTACAGCCGTGCCGTTCCTGGCGGAGCGAGAGCGCGAGTGAGTCGATGAAACGAGCAATCTTGATCGGGCTGGGCGCGCTGGCGTTGGCCGGCTGCTATGCACCACGGGATTACGCCGAAGCCGATGCAATGGTCATCGCGGCACGGACTGAGGCGGATCGTCAAGCTGTGGCGATTCAGGCCGAGGCGACGCGGCAGGCCGTCATCGCGGCGGGCAAAGCCGAGCTTGAGCTTGAACGTGAGCGCGAGCTACAGCGGCAAACCCTCGCACAACAGGCGGACGCGCAAGAGGCCGAACACGCGGCACGGCTGGCCGACATCGAAGCGCAGGGCGCACAGCGGTTAGCCGACATCCGCGCGAAAGAGGCTGAGGCAGTTGCGCGTGGTGAGGCGGCTTGGATTCGGCCAGTGGCCGAGGCGTTTATCGTCGGTATCGGCGCGGTGGGTCTGGCGCTGGTCGCTATCATAGCATCGCTGACTGTACGGCGCGTAGGTTCGGCCTGGGCGTTGAAAGTTGAACGGAAAGCAGACATCCCGCTATTGATCAATTACAATTCGCGCACGCTGACGGCGCCGATCATGCTGGCACTGGTGCAGGGTGTGCCGACGTTGGTCAATCCGAACACGGGTGAGGTTCTGCCGCTTAACACGACGCGCAATGCAGAGGCGGCGCGATTGCGTTTCCTGACTGCGCAAAATATCGTCGCTTTGCAAAACAGCAACGAGCACGCGCCGCTCATTCCTGACCTGGATGAAAATGGATCGCGGCAAACTCGCTAAAGCGCGGCGATCATTGTCGGCATCGAGCCCAAAGCGTTAATGCTGTCTATGGGCCCGCAGAGCCACGACCATGAACAAACCCGCTGACCTTGCCAAAAAACTCCACCGGCTTGTGGTCTCGCCTAATTCCAGCGAGGCCCAGATCGCCGCACGTAAGCTCTCCGATCTTGTTCGGGAACATGGCTTGCGATTGAGCGATCTGGATATGGCACACGAAGACCAACGAGTTGTTTACCGTGATCGGATTGTCAAAGTCGAAGTCCCCAAGATCGTTTACCGTGATCGGATCATTGAAGTACTGGTCTATTGAGATTGGATCATCCATGTTCCGCCTGCGCCACCATCGCCAACCACCATGCCGCTGCCTATCCACTCGATACGTCATCACAAGACCGGCGATGATGTGTACTGCATGCAAAAATGTTCCTGTGGCGAATGGTTCACTGATAGCGATTTCTATAGACACATGAACACGACTTACTATGCACAGAGACGTAGCATGAAATGACTACGTTGGGTAAGCTCGCCAAGATTCGGCGCATCATCAAGCACCTTGACAACGCTATCGCTCTGTGCGAAACTGATGAGGTATTCGGCCTGCACGAATACCGCGAAATGCAGGCGATGGTTAACGCATTACTGACCGCGCGCTCGTGTGCGGCCAACATCTCGATGCGCCTCGGCGACGACAGCGCATATCGCACTCAGCCGCATGTAAACATCAAGGTCAACTATGAGGATAGCGCGTGAGTAAACCGAAACTGCTCGATCTGTTCTGTGGTGCTGGTGGTGCCGCGCGCGGTTATCAGCGCGCAGGCTTCTATGTCGTCGGCATCGACAATCGACCGCAGCCGCATTACGTTGGTGACGAATTCATTCAGGCTGACGCGCTGGAATATGTCGCGGCGCACGGGCAGGAGTTTGATGTGATTCATGCAAGTCCACCATGCCAGGGCTATAGTCAGATGAGGTATCTCAAATGGCTGCACGATCGTGAATATCCTCTCCTGATTCCAGAAACGCGGGCCGTATTGCAAACAACAAACGCATTGTGGGTGATTGAGAACGTTAGCAACTCGCCGCTAATGGGGGCAGAATTGTGTGGTGCGGCTTTGGGATTGCCCATCAGAAGGCACAGACGTTTTGAAAGCAATATTCTATTGTTGTTCCCTCCGTGTCCGGGACATACTGTGATGTATGCAGGTAAATCACAGATGTCACAACGGGGCAGAAATGGAGGGATCATGGGTATTCCGCCAGATTGCGATCCGCGTCGAGCGATGAATGTTGAATGGATGTCACTCAGAGAAACGCGACAAACCATCCCGCCTGCCTACACAGAATTCATCGGGCGATTTCTGATGGAGGCCATATCGTGAAGTTTCTTATTCGTATCATCATTGCTTTTTTGATTCTCGCCTCTTGTATCGGTCCCACGCCGACGATTAGTCCGATCCCCTCTCCGATTCCATCGCCGCTCGAAGTTCCATGTACTCCAACTGTCACCAGCAGGATCGGGTTGCACATTGTACCTGGTCGGCGTACCGGCTTCGGCACATTCCTACAGCGCCTTGTCGATGCGTGTGTCAATCTCTCAGTCGTTAAGGCAGTGGACGATCTATCACCACTGCGCGAGGTCGAGCGATTGATGCCAGCGACGATAACGGTCGGACGGTTGAACACGGCAATCGATCCGGCGACGGGAGTCACGTTCGATCTCCAGGCGTTCAAGCCCGGAGATTTCCACAACTCGGCGCGCGAAGCGGCTGACGTTTATTGGTATCTCGCCGCGCCGATATGGCTCAGGTTCCCAGAGGTCAACGCCTGGGAATTGTTCAATGAGTATTCGCCCGATCCTGGTTCGCCGGAATGGGGATGGCAGTCGTCGTTTTTTATCCAGATGATGATGAAGGCGGATGAGGCGGGATTGAAGCTCGTGCTATATGCCTTCAGCGCAGGCAACCCACCGCTCAACGAGGCGACGATCGCAGAGATAACACCTGCGCTGCGATACGCGATGGCGCACGGCCACTACCTCAGTGTGCATGAGTACGGCGGAGTTGCGTCCGGCGATCCTGACACATTGCGCGGTTCGATTCTCGCGCTGCGCTATCGGCAGTTGTATGCGGCGTTGCCAACAGATGCGCGACCACGATTGATTGTCAGTGAGGCGGGGCAGGCGGGCGGGTATGAGTTCATCGGTGTGCAACCGTTCATCGAGGATTATGCCTGGTACAGCGCGCGACTCGCAGAGGATGATTACGTGGTCGGTGTTGCGGCCTGGACGCTCGGCAATTGGGGGAACGCGAATTTTCAAGATGCACTACCGGCGCTGGCCGACTATCTCATCCGCCTTGAGACGCCTGCGCCTCTGCTTGATCGATTCATCTATTTGCCAGTTACTTCAAAAGCCCCGTGATCAGCGCCACGGCGATTGATCCGACCGTCGTGACCACCGCCACTATAACAACTTTCCACAACTCGATCCGCTGCTGCTGCATCTGCGCAATGCGTGCATCGGCTTCCCGGTCGCGCAGCTTGTGACTTTCGATGTGGATCGCCACCTTCTGCGCAAACTCCTCGATGTTGTGGCCGACGAACTTCATCTGCGCGCGCATTTCCCCCTCGAAGGTGCGCAACCCGAATTGAATCCCATCCTCGAAGTCATCGAATCGTTCCTGGTGCGCCCGTAATACCTCGCGCGCCTGCGCCTGTTCAGCGCGGATGCCGTCAATCCAGCGCACCAATTCCAGCCAGCCCTTGACCGGCTCAGCCATTGTTGTTGCCTGCATAGCGGCTCATCTGTGCCGATTCGTCGCTGATGTATGCAATGATGGCGCCGACGTTCGGATCATCGAGCAAGTTGAGCACGCGGATGCCCAATAATATCCACACGCCAGCCTTGCTCTTAAAACGCAAATAACCCCGGTCGCGCAATTGCCTGGGTTGTATCAGCGTCTTGTCGAGCAGCATGCGGCGCAGGCGAGTTTCCTTCGGGTGCGTGAACTCGAACCAGCTATGGTCGATCAACTCATGCGCCGCATAACCCGTTATCTCACAGACGTAACGATTCGTGTACAGGATGCGCGCCTCGGCGTCGAGTTGTATCACTCCGCAGGTCGTGTACTCGATGATCGTTCGCATCGTCTCGTAGGCCCGGCGTGCCTGTTGCTCCAAGAGCACTACGCGCGAACACTGTTCGCAAGTTTCGATGTCGGGATATTGCATCAACGCACCGGTCTCATGTGGCGCAGTAGCCAACTAACGAGGCGCATGTGGAATGACCACAGCAGGAAGCGAATCACGGTGTCATCTCGCCGTTGCGCAATTCGGCCCGCGCGACCTCCAGTACATCCAGCGCCTTCTCACACTTCTCAAGCTCTTTCTCAATCTGCTCCATTATATCCTTTGCGCCGAGCGCCCTCTGCACGCGGTGACGCAGTTGAAGCTGATACCGCGTGTTCCGCCACATGGCGGATTCCTGCTCGATCAGCGCACGTTTGACTTCGAGTGTGATTTCCTCGTCCATCGTGTTCTCCTAGTAATATGCCAGATACTTCGTAACTCCGCCGATCAATACCGGGATGCGACCTGCCGCTGCGCCACCACCGCCGGTTGGATCTGTCGCGTCGGCGGGTAACTCGAATACCCGCGTGCCGTTGCCATCGAAGCGCGCCAGACCCGCATCGACAAACAGCGCATAAGTATCAGCTCCGGCGATGTAGATGCCATAGTCAATAGTCCCAGCAGTCTGGTTCTCCACCCAGATACCATAGTTGGTGCCAATGCTTCCACCACCCGTATTGTAGTTCGCCAGGATGCGCGCACCGATTGCATCCGTGATTATGCCTGTCGATGTGTTTCCAACCTGTGTGCGTAAGCCGCCGACCTGTGAAGCCGTCGCGGTTCCCTGATGGCGCGCATCAAATGCCAGTCCAAAGATTGCTCCGGTGAAGTTCTGCGCGTTGGCTGCCGTGCTCCTCGCAGTAAATGCGCCGCCGAGATATGTCGCAGATGATGCGCCGCCTGGATTGCCAAATACTGCAAAGTTGGCGCCCACTTCTGTGCCACTTGTCGTTGTGCGTGTAGCACTTGCCGTCAAGCTGTTGGTTGCAGAAACAGCACCACCATCAAGTCCCATCTTACCATTGATAGTCAGGCTTTCTAATGTCAATGCTCCCGCTGCCGTGCTTGCCAGAATTGCCGCCGCCGCTCCGGGATTGGTGCTCGTTGTAATTGCATGTGTGTGATCTGCCACCGTTACGCTGTTTGCCGTAGCAACTGTCAGCGTGCCCGCGCCGAGCGGCATCGTGCCAGTCAAGTTCGGCAACGTGATGACTTTGTTCGATGTAGCCGGCGTCCAAGTCAGTGTACCGGTCACACCTGCACTTTGCATCACGATCTGATTCGCCGTGGCGGTCAGATTGAGTATCGTCGCCGTGACGGCATCGCCGAAGCGCACTGCGCCCAAGCCGGTATAGATCGCATAATTCGTGCCGCCTGCCGTGATGTCGGCAACCTTTAGACCATAGGCGGTCGTGATGATCGAGGCCGCGCCTTTATCGGGTGAGGCAGCATAGATCGTAACCGCTTCGCCGAGGGTAAATACCACATCGGGCGTGACGACCTGATAATATGCGCCATAACCTACGGCAGTCGCACCCGTAACAGTCACTGTGTAGAAGGTCGCATAAATCGATGCACCTGCAGCGGCGGAAGAAAAATCACCACGTAAGCCAACAATGCTGACGGGTGCTGTGCCAATTCCGAGAGTTCCATCTATTTCAACATTATCCGGCGTCACCCATACATCTGCTGTCGAGGCATGCCGATGCCAGAGCACGTCACTTGCTGCGCCGGCATGGAAGCCTCCCGTTGCGCCGTCCGTTAGGGCGTCGAAGAACGACCCGCTCGGCGTAGAGACGCGCACCATGTTGCCGCTGCCATCGCGGTAGGGCCCGACGACCGTTCCCGTTCCGCTCACCGCCATGATCGTTGGTAAATCGCTCAAGAGGATTGTGCTGCCGCTGACGTGAGTTAAATTGCCAGCGAGATACCCATGTCGCAGAGAGAGATTGCCCGCACTTGTGGATTGTGTGATCGCTCCCGCGATGTATCCACCACTGACAGTGATGATGCTTTTAGCGGCAATGTTTCCACTCACGTAACAATCATTAAGCTCCAGGATTGCCGCTGCATCGGCAGTCGATGTATCGATCGCATTTGCCGCGTTGGAGTAAAACTGACAATCGAAGGCATACAATTGTGCTGTACTGCCTGAAGGATAAGAGAGACCGATCTGTCCAGCCGGAGGGGATGTGCGTAGATTCTTTATTAAGCATATCCCGCTCGCGGGCAAGGTAATAGGGACGCCGCTGATTGGAGCAATAGTGCTCCCGAAACCGCTGATTGTCATCCCTTGAACAGTCACGCCCGCCTTGAATGCGACATTCTCGGCGTATGTTCCCGGCGCGACAAGTACCAATTGACCCGAATTAGCCGCATTGATCGCCGCCTGGATCGTCGTGTAATCTCCGCCCAACACGGCCACGATCAGCACATTACCCCACAGTGCAATCGCGCCTCCTCCCGATGACGTGCCAGGCGCAGACGAGATCAGCGAGCGCAGATCGTAGATGTCTACCTCGGCAATAGTTGTCATTCCGTTGTAGAGACGCACCGCTGAGAGCGGCACACAGTTGGTCGGAATAAGGTCGAGCACAACTTCGAAGTCGGCGAGATAGGGATCGATCGGCATCGTCGCCGTGTTGGCATAGGCCAATGTGTTTATCGTCGCATCGATGTATATCACACGGTACAACTGAAGTCCGGCAGCCGGCACCTGCGCGGTCATGTCGCTGCTGTATCCACCCGTCCAATAATTGAATCCAGTCTGATATTGATATGCACCGGATTCGACATATACTCGCATCGAGGCAGGCACAACGGGTCGCGTGCGCAATGGCAGGAATTGCTTGGTGTTGACCCAGACTGTGTCGCCGCCATAAAGCGCGTGCTGCCCAGCGTGCGCGCCGAGCTGCGCCCCGCCATCCCAGGACGATCCGCCACCAGACGATGGGGCGAAAGCGTCTCTATCGAGTTTGATAACCTCTAACGTGTTCGGCAATTCATCGCTATAAGCTACGATGACTGGCTGATTGTATCGTTGAAGCACTTCGCGGCACAGCGCGCGCCGCGTGCGGTTGCTATCGCCATCGATGCGCACAAAGACATAGCCTGCTGTCTCTGGGTCTTCAATGGTCGTTCCGTCAGGATGTCCGATTAACGCGTGGAATTTCGGACGCACCGGCTGGCGTACATCCTGAATGCCTTGAAATTGTCGTTGAAGTCGTTTGATAGATGGCATCTCTCACCTGAAAATCAGACAGACATCGCCGAGGTTGAACTGCGCTGCATAAAGTTCTGTCCAGAAATTCCCTGTCATGTCCGTACCCGCCGTCACGAAACCATCGTAACTCAAGCGCGCAAATACATTGTTGGCCGCCGTCTGCTTGACCAGCCAAACCAGCGTATCGCCGCCCGCCAATTGCGCGGGTAGAATCGTGCCCGTTTGCCAAGTCGAACGGGCGGCAAAGGTGGCGCCGTCGTCAGCCACGCGCGCCACGCCTGCCCCATCCGGGAAGCACAGTTGGTCGCCGTGCAGCGCACCTTTGAGCACGCTTCCGAGCGGATCGACCGTCGTGAAGATGTTTGTCGCCGTGGTGCAGTTGCGGATGTACCATGCCCCGCCATTCTCTGCGAACCGCTTGATGTCGCCGGAAACCTGTTTGCGCCATGAAGTGTGATTGGCCGCTTCGTTGTTATAGGTGTCAATAATAGGAGTGCCAGCGGCAACCGCTGTGCGCAACTTCAACGAAAACACATTGTATCCCCAATAGAAGCCCGCGAAGGGTTCTGATCCCTCTCCCAAATCCATGCTTTCAAAGTGTAGAACCTCAGTGAAGTTCCACGCGCTCGTGTCGGTATCATAATAGCCATGCCAGTATTTCGCGTTGTTGGTCGTGCCTTGTGCATACAACCGCGCGCCGATGACACGCATCCGGCCACAGGCTAATACCGTACTGCCCAGGCAGGAAGTCGAGTTGAGAGTCAGTATCTTTGTCCAAGTTGGAGATGCGCTGCCCACATCCGTGGTTTTCCAAATCTCCCCGCCAGCCTGGACAAATGCTACACTCCCATCCTGGACTGCCTGGTATCCCGTCATCACCCCACTAAATGAAGCCGGTTTGGTGACTTCGAGATAAGTCGGTTGACCACCCGCAAAGAAATCTCCACTCCAGAATAACTTGGGGTTCGCCCCGGCTGCGCTGCTATAAGCCAGGAATATGATTTCACTGGCATCTGATGTGTAGTCGGGTGGCCGTCCCGGCTCTTCCGGTGGCGGTGATGGAGATTCGGGCGGATCGGACACGGGAGGAAATGTAATCGTCGCGCCGCCCAATCCCTGCGTTTGCGCTTCGCAATCGCTTGATGCCAGCAGCATTCCCTCGCGCCATTCCAATTGTAGAGTGCGTGGAAGCAACTTGAGACTCGACCATACAAAGCCGCGTATTGTATCGGATGCGCCAAGAGAATCGACGATGTATGATTGTGGCACAGGATCGATGCGCCAATAGCCTGTCCAGCGGTAATCGACGCTGGGGTAAACGTTGTTGAGCTTGGCGCGTAAATTTCCCACCCACAAATTGAGCGTCGCCTGGTCTGGCGCGGCGATGCCTTCGGTGATTTCCTCCAACCCACCCTGATAATCATGTGGGTCGTCGGGCGAGCGCGCGCCGAGTGGAGTTCTATAATCCACCGCGTAGAGTGTTGCCTGCGCATTGGATTTGCGGTGCGCACGCCTAGGAATTTCCAGCGTGCCCGCTCGGTCTCCCGCCGCAATCGTCCAGGCGGTCGGGATACCCGCGCGTGTCGTGTCGTCTATCTGCGCGTCCAGTTCGCCATAGAGTCCTGATTGCAAATCGCTTGCTACCCATCCGAGCATGGTGCGTGCGTACCATGTAGCGATCTGGTCGAACAGATTGCCTTGATCCATGTCGCAATATTTGATGACCTCGTATACGTTGGCCGGGGAGCTCGCTACCAGGTCGCTATGCAGCGTCACATCGACCACGTCGCCAATCGTCGAGCGCCACTTGGCGAAGTGCAGCAGCACGTTGTCCAACGTCATCCGGTAGAAGTCTTCCCAGGTCAACAGTTTCGTTGTGTTGGTGCGGTTCGTCAGCGCAATGGGATAGCCTTCCTCGCCGCGCATCACACCGTCAACCGTGACGACTTGGAATTCGATGTCGCCCGTCTCGGGGTCTTTGTGTACCGTTTCGTCAACGATCCAGCCTTCGAGCACAGTTTCGCACCGGTATGGATAATTGCCACCGACGCTCGCGCTGCGCAGGCGTGCCGTTGCGCCTGACGTACCACCCGTGATAATTTCCTGCGTATGAAATGCTTTCGTTGTGCGAATCTTAATGAGTGTAGTCGAGACAGAAATCACTGTCCCCGTCGCGCCGCTCGTGCCACCCGTGACCGTCTCGCCGACTGTAAATGTCAATGTTCGGTCGTCAATGTAGAAATAACGGTCGATGTTTCCGCTGCCAGCGTCGTCAGCGTACAACGCCTCCTCGAATAGCACCACATGCGCGCCATCCGGGAAGTCATCTTGATCAGCGGTCGTGCTGATCACGCGCACAGTAACAGAATAGCCGCCTTGTTCCTGGCCGCCGCTGATAGTATTGATGACTTCGGCGTCGTATGGCGCATTCGCTCCAGTGCGCTCGAAAATGAACGTCAACCGCCGCCCGATGTGTGTCTTTGATGACGTGGTTTCGGTGATGGTCAGGCCATGATAGCGCCCGCCAGGGATAGCGGCGCTATAGTTTACCGCAATCGGAGATGCCATTGTGCCCTGCGCCGCGCTCGTAGTTGGACTGGCCGTGCCGGGGAATGTCCAGGCATACGTTCCGATGGAATCGCTTGGGCTGTACGCCGCACTGCGCTCACCGATGTAGCGTAAGCGGCACAGATTGGTTTCGAGAAATCCAACCGCCGCCGGACCCAAACGCGCCAACGGCCCGTACTCCTGATTAGGCTTGACGTTGTTACCTGTGCCCGATCCGACCCAGGCGATGTCGTAATCCATCAGCCAGGCCCCGCCGCTATAGCGCGGGAATTTGGCGGCGATGCGATAGTCCTCGACCACGGTCAGGTAATCATCATCGTCGATGTCGATGGCATAGTTGCCAAGCTCAGATACCGCCAGGTTACCCGACGCCGCCGCGCTTTGGTCTCCGCGAACGCGCATCTGACCCTTGTCGCGCAGGCCGGCCGCCGAACCGATCCACAGCGTCATCCCGCTTTTGATGATTGCGCCGGTGGTCGGGTTGCCGCCATCGAAGGCAATTTGATAGAGAGGATAGGAGACCGCACCGAGAACTTGCGCGGTGAAGATAGTTTGAGGCCGGTGAATGCCCAAATATAGCCTTGTCCCGTGAATCTCGCTGCGTAAGATTGTCAGTTCGTCGGCGGTTAAAGCAGAGCGCATCTTGACAAGATCGTCCAATCTATGATAGAATCCAGATGCTTGAGGTGGTTGTGGCGTTTTTGTTTGTCGGCACAACGCAGTCGTTTTCCGGTAGCGCCATCCATCTCAAGCAAATGCGATGACAAAACGGAAGGCGACTGCGTTTTGCTTTGAACGCCACGACTAATGCGGTGCTGAGCATAGTTCGGTTGAGCAAGGCATGGGTATCACGCTACGATCCAACTCGCCTCAAGTTCAATATCCTCAACATGCACATCCACAAATGCCGCCGGACGACTAATACGGATGTAAGCTCCAACGTAATCCGTATAAATCCCTGATCCTGGCGCAGGTATCCTGATCGTATGTGACGATCCATCATCATATCCTAAAAGTGTGTTGAAATCCGCTGGCGTCATGTCGTCAAACATGAGCAGCACGCGCCGATACGTATTGCGCAGAGGCTTTCCACTATGCGCCCGCTCGATGACTTCGCGCGGCTCCCAACGCACGTCGTACGGATCACGCGGCATGTTGGCTGCATCTATCTGCATCGCCATTGGACTACCTCGGAGAAGTCAGCAGCCGATCAAATACATCATTGATATATTTCTTGTAGGCAGCGAATAATTTAGAAGTCTCGCCCGTCTCATTCTGAATGATGTTGTTCACGCGCCCGAAATGCGTGCGCCACATTTTCTCAATTTCGTTGAGATTAGTCTTCGCGGCCAGCACTTCTTTACGCCCCACAATTTGCTGGTCTTCCAGGCGGCGCTCTAAATTCAGTCTGAAGTCGCGCAACTGTCGATCCTGTGCAATGCGTGTATCTCGTGCGGTCTCTTCGTTCTGTCGCCGCATGGCCTCGATAGCTTGGCGTGCGCTATCTTCGGCCTGGCGGCGTGATTCTTCAGCCTGCTTGCGTGCTTCGGCGCGCTGGCGCTCTACATCCTCAGATTGATCGCGCTGCGACTTGTCCCGATCGCGTGTGGCGTTATCGATTTGCTCTTTGCGTGCATTCAGCGCGGCGGCCAGCGCGCGCGCATCACGGCGGCGAATCGCTTCCTCAATGGTCTGGTCGGATGACTGTCGAATCTGCCGCAGCCGCTCTTGATAATCCTCCTCGATACGAATGCGCGAGCGTGCCGATTCCTGGTCGATGTCGGCCAGCCGCGCGCCCAGATCGGTTTCGGCCTGGCGCATCGTGGCGATGCGCTGCGCTTCGATGCCGGCCATCTGCTGCGCATTGCGCCGCGCCAGATCGGTCAGCCGATCCGCCTCGCGGATGGCGATGTCTTCTAATAAACGGGTGCGCTGTCGGGCTGCATCGATGCGGACGTTAGTCAGATTGCGCTCGGCTTGAACGACTGTGGCGCTGACATTCTGCTGCGCCGCCCTGCGCGTTGCCTCCATCCTCTCCAAGCTGACACCTTGCGCCGTGTTGAATCGTTCAATCTCTGCGGTCAAATCGGAATAGCCAATGCCTGAGCGCCGCAGCAACGATAGATATTCCTCCAATGTCCGCGACGATTGCAGGATAATGTCGCGGAACTGCTCCATCGTAATTCCTGCATCTTTAGCCTGCACGCCGAGGGTGTGCAGAGGATTACGCCGAATCTCCTCAGCCAATTGACCCATCGCGCGCTGTGATGCGGCCCCCAGTTCGTCTACGATTTCAGCTGCACCCTTGCCTTCACGTTTCAGAGTTTGGAAGAAGTCTTCATAAACTGGCTCCAGATTTTTGCTTGCGTTTGTGAGCAACGTCGCCTGCCGAATCAGGCGCGTCAATTCGCTAATAGTTGGCCCCAAAACGTCGTCTAATAACCCGCCGATAGCCTGTTTGACCTGGCCAAATGCGTCGCTGAGTTCCTTCACCCGTTCGGGGTTTGCCGCGCCAATGAAATCAAGCAGCACCCGTCCGCCCTCCATCAGCGGCGCAATCAGCCCCTGGCGGATGAAAAAGCCGGCCTCGCCGATGGATTTCAGGCCGGCCAATGCTCCCCGCACACCTTCGGGCGTGTGCTTCGAGCGGATGATGATGTCAAAGATTTTGGTCGTCGCCACGATTGCCACTCCGCGATGGCCCGCTCAACAAGTCGGTATTGTACGCCAGCAAAATCAATTCCTGCCTCTCGAACATCCCCATATTCTCGACATCAAGATGCGACAAGGTAGCCCCCGTCGCCAAGTTGTACGCTCGCGCGATCGCCGCCGATTGGAAAATCGACGGCAGGCGGTCACTCATCCGATCTAAGATGAGCGCCGGGACTTGGAAGCCTGCCGCGATTTGGTTGAGTTGCCAGCGGTAACGGCTGACCGCGCCGAGACTTTTTTTTGCATGTCCTGGAAACGGTGCGCAATGCGCACGGTATAGGCTGTGATGATCGCGCCGAGTAGTTCCACATCGTATTGACCGTTAAAAAACGCACTGCGCACCGCCTCGGGGGTAGACAGGTCGAGACCCGATTCGCCCGTGTCAAGGACAATCTCGGCGATGGCCTCGAAGTATTCGCCTTCGGCTTGCTGATACTCCTCGTCATTCCACGGCTTGCCGGTATCGATCTGCTCTTGATAGCGCGATGGGCCGAGGAGTTTCAGCCACACATCCGGCGTCGGGCTGCTCCAGAACGTCCAGGCATGATTGGGGAATTCATCGCCGAGCGCATCGAGCCGGATGCGCTCGCGGCGTTTGAAGGGTTGTGAGCCGTTGCCAGATACCATCTTGACTTACCTCGATTCTATGATAGACTATACCTGCTTAGGCGGTCGTGGCGTTTTTGTTTGTCTGCATATCGCCGCTGTTTTCCGGTAACGCCATCCGCCTAAGCAACGTGATGACAAAACGGAGGACGGCGGCGATTTGCTATCAGCGCCACGATCAACCTGGTGGAGTCCGGCATAGCGCAGCTGTGAGCGGTGAAGTTCCGAGCGGACAGGCGGAGTTGAGAATGGCGAAGAAAGGACTGGTTTGGCATGGGCAACATTCTGACTGCGAAGGTTCGTATTGTCGGCGTCAAGCCGATGCTTCATCATCGATTCGGGCCGGATGCACTTCCGCTCGAAAAGAAAGAACGTTCGGGAGTAGCGGGCAATGATCCCGAAGAGTTCCGCAAGACCGTCAGTGTTACGAGAGACGGTCAACTGTTCATCGATGCAACCTATGCCTTCGCCGTCATCCGCGAAGGTGCAAGGAACACGAAGCGCGGACGCGGATCGATTCAGTCGAACGTGATCGCCACGTTGCAAATCGTCGATTCGATCATTCTGATCGACCGTTACTGGCCGGGATTTCCGAACGGTCAAGCCTTCGACATTGCAACCGCCGATCCGCCGACGCGAGACCCGGAAGCGCCGGTATATCTTGATGTACGCGGCGTGGTCAATCCGAGCACGAAAGGGCGCAATGTCCGCTACCGCGCTGCCTGCTCGCCGGGCTGGTCGTGTGAATTCTCGATCCTGTGGGATAAGACCATCGTCAGCCGTAACGAAATGGAAGCATCGGTTATCGACGGTGGACGGCTGAGCGGTATCGGCAGCGGGCGCAAAATCGGCATGGGCCGGTTTGAGGTTGCCTCGTTTGAAGTAGCTGAGTAACGCGGTAAGGTGTTGGTCAGGTAAGGCGTTGTCAAGTCTGGCCGCGTCAGGCGTGGAAGGGTTTTGAACGGCGTGGTGCAGTCCGGCAAGGGATTCGTGGCCCGAACACTGTGCCGCAAGGACAGGCCGAGTACGGTCTTGCGATGTGCAGTGAAGCGAAGCGCAGTCTTGACTGGCAGGGAAAGGTCGGGCAAAGTTGAGTATAGCAAGGGATTCACAGTGCCCAAACGACGACAGCCGCGCGAGATATGGCAACAGACACGCCTCACCGTTTTGCAGCGCGACGGTTTCATGTGTGTTCATTGCCATATCTCTGTAGCCGTTGAGACGGCCCATATTGACCATATCCGATCCGGCAAGCTCGCCGGAAACGAATTGAGCAACCTGCGTACACTGTGCCGCCGTTGTCATGTGCTGCGTTCTGATTTCAGGCATCGCGGCATGATCGCGGCGGCTTTGCGCGATGGCATCATTCCCCCGAACTGGCGCAAGTTGGTTTGGGATGGATAAAACATGCGGCAGAGCGAAGCAAGGCGTAGCCTGGCAAGGAGCAGCACGGTCTGGAGCAGTAAGGCAAGGCATGGGTTTTACCTAGTAAGCACCGTTCTTGCAATTTGCAAGCGTACATTTCAAGACATTATCGGCAGAATGTGCCTTCGTGTACGCAGTGAAGTCGGCGACGATCAAGCCTTCATCCTCGACTGGATCGAGTGTAATCCACACCAGCTCTGTGCATTCCAGCAGCAGGTTTTGATAAGTCGTGCTGGTTACGCGGTAGGGGCTAGTAAACGTGAATTCATAATTCGCCAGCGCGTTGTTCACCCAGTCGGCATACTCCGCATTATCGTCAAACCACAGCCGCCCACTGATTGCTATCGTGCGCCCGCCATCGACCACGCCGGCTGGTCTTGTGAACCGGTCGCCGCGCGACGCAGGCGCGTACCCGTGTTGATCTGGAAGTTCGCCGCCTGGATTTTGGCATTGGCAACCCCGCCGCGCGTGACCGAGCATACCCACGACGGCCAGGGCGTGAGCGGTGGCAAGCGATAAGTCGGGTCGGCGACTGCGGTCGGGAACTTGCCCGCCAGCGTTGGCGTGATGACAAATAACCCTTCCTCTTCAGTCGCCGCGAAAGCCAAGTTGAGCTGTGGAATTGCCATGCCGGTATAGCGCCAGATGTTGCCGCTGCCTGCTGCCGGATCGCTGTGCTCGTCGATGCTGAGTGAACCGCTCGTATCCGCACAGGTGATGGTATGTGCGGTCTGGACGATACCGGTCGCCGTCAGCGCCGCCGTGCCGGTCGCCCAGCCCGTGACGACGATGCTGGTCACGGTCTTATAGCTCAGCTTGCTGTAGACCGTATACGACTGCGCGGCAGTGAGCGCGGGCGTGACGATGGTCTCCGAGATTGTCCTGTCGGCTGGATCGGTTCCGGTGATGACGATCGTCCCTGCGTTGGCAGTGCCTGGCGTATTTTCCGTGAGGACAAATTTCACGTAGGGATATTTCGTTGCGGTCGGCTGCGTGAGCTCGCCGCCGTCAAATGTTTCTGGTGTCTCATCCACCACACCCGCCGTGATAATCGCCGCATCGTTGGTATCCGCCGCCGAATCCGCGCCGAGGGCGCAGCGCAGCAGCAGCCCGCCGACATCCGACACGAACGGGATTTCGAGGCTGCCCTCGCTGCGGTGCGCGGCGCTGACGGGCACGTGCTGATCGATACTGCGCTGCCCTGTCGCGCCCTTGGAGCGGTGCTTAGCCTCAATGCGCTTCAGCGCGCCGAGCGGCGAAGCGGTAATGAACGACATCCATTTGCCGCTGTTCATGTTGTATTCGAGTTCGTTGGCCGGCGCCGTGCCCCAGGCGACATCTTCGCGGCCCATGCGCAGCCAACGCAACCAGGTTGCTTGTTCTGTCATGTTATCCTACTCCTATCTCAAGTTCGTCGGGAGGTTCGATATTCGTCGCCGACGGTGTTCCGGGAATGATGAATGCGCTGGCCGTCTGTTGCCAATAGGTTATGATTTCAGCCTCGGCCCCGTCGATTTCTGCGACGTGATCCACAATGTCCACGGTCGAATAACCGACCGAGACTTGACCGGATTCGATGTAAGGAAAGTATAGACGAACGCTAGGCATAGCTCTTGCCCTTCGATGTGTCTTTCGTCTGGGCGAAAGTCACACGCCACCAGCCGCGCTCGTACATCGGGAAGATAGCTTCAATGCGATAGTTCGGCAGGTTGCCAGACCAGGCCCCGCCGCCGCTGCGGTTCGTCGTTAGCGTATCCAGAACCTTGCGCGCCTGCTCGCGCATGATCCACTCGGTCGGGCGCAACCAAATCTGATAGGTGACGCCTGCGCTGATAGCCGTGCCGAATGCCTGACGCAGCGTGAGCGCCGTCGCGGTATTGCTCTGAATGCGCCGGTGATCTACCGTGCCGTCGGCATACGTCACCCATAGCTCGTGGCTGTTGGCGAATTCATCTACTGTGAAAGCCGCGCCCGAATCCGTCAGCGTCGTAGTCGATCCTGCCGTTGCCGTGCCTGATGCGAACGGCACAGATACGCTTGCATCGCTGGCGTCTGGTTCGCCCGGCTTGTCGCTCCGGATCATGTAGCCGTAAATCGTGGCCGGGATGCGCTCGCGCTGGTGCATGGTCGCTATCTGCTCAGGGTCAACGCCGTCCACGAACACGACCCAGAAATACGCCAGCTTCGCGGATTCAAAGTCGGCCAGCACGAGCTTGTCGAAGTCTTCCGAGTTCGGCAGGAACGGCACGGATTCAAACACCTTGACACCTGTGCCGAGTGCGGTGCGGATGTTTGCCGCAACCTGCTCGTATGTCTGGTATTCTGGGTCGATAGAAACCGTCACCGTTTAGCCTTCCTTCGACCACGCATTCAGGATTCGGTCAATTGCCTCGTCCATCGTCTTGACGATGTAGGCTTGCGATGCCTCGAAGCCCTTTTGAAACATAGCTGCGCCCACTGTGCCCTTTGTGGCGATATGGGTTGCTACCGCCCAGGCAATACTCAAAATCCCCTTGCGCCGTGCCTCGCGCTTAGTGATTTTCACGCGTCGTCTCTTAGGTGGATTGCGCTCGGTTAATCCCTTGCGCGCCACCCACAATGCAATCGCCTCGACCGGCGGCATCCTGCCCGGCTTGCGCCCGAACTCGACCGCGTTCACCTTCGGCTCGTAGTCGCTGCTGGAGACGATACCTTCCAGGTTGACGCCGCCGATGTCAGCCTTCACGCCAAGAATATCGTCATAGATGCTATCACGCAGAATTCCCGTATTGTCCGGCGTGAAATCCACTACTTGCACCGTTGTATATCCGAGCGCGTCATCAAGCCCGATGCGCAACTCGCGCTCGACGATGCGCGGCCCTGAGACCGGGAAACGCTGCACAAAGCGGTCAATCTGCGAGGTGTCGATTTCGAGCGTGAGCGGATCACCCATCAGCGTTTCCGTTTGTCGTGATAGATGAAGTCGCGCGGCGAATACGTGCCGCGATCTATGTCGCCGAACTTCATCGCTGGCGCGACCGTCGCCTCTTCGCCAATGCCAAGCAGCGCCTCGTACTCATTCAGGAAATTGGTAGCGCGACTGGCATACACATCGCTCTGATTGCGCCGATCGGCGATGTCGGCAGACAAGCCGCTATCGATGTTCTGCGCGTATTTGGCTGCCAACCACACACAAACGTAATGCGCGCCAAGTGCGCAGACGGCCTCGAAATGCCCAAACGGGATGTCGGTCGCAGTGGGTGTGCCGTCAAACACGTAGCGGCCCGGATAGTACAGACGGATCGTATCAGTCGATGCGGGTCGATGATTCGGCAGATACAGATACTCCGTGTCGTCTACGAAGACAATCTCGAAATCCTCGTCCTCCAACAACTGTGGTACTTCATCCTCCGAGATCGTCGGGGCCGGAATGTCAGCGGCTTTGATGTTGCTGTCTCGATACGACCAATCCGGTAAGGACGCGATGATCTCGATCACGCCCGCGATCCCGGCCAGCGCCGCCCACACCGTGCCATTGTAGGTATAAAGCGTGTTCGTCACGCTGGATTGATCCACGCCAAGCACAATCTCAGTCGTTCCGTTGGTGTAGGTGTAACTGGACGGCACCAGTGCCGCGTAATACGTGCCCGCCGCGAGTGGTCGCGGATCTGAGAACTGAAATTCGACTTTGCCCGCCTCGAAGCCCAGAGGTAAGGCAGTGAGAACCGTCAGGCTGTTCGATGTCTGTAACGCCCCGCTTCCGGGTAGGCTGGCCGATTCACCGCGAATCTGGCAGGCCAACGTCCCGGCCGGGCTGCCCGTGCGCTGCAACATCACCCGAACTGCGTGTATCTGCATCCGGCGCGGCAAGGTGAACTTGATTGCAAACTGTTTATCCGCTTGATCCGTTCCGCTGCTGGTGAAATCCACAGCGGCATCGCGCGTTGTGTCGGCCACATTGACGACCTGGCCGTAGAGGATGTAATATGCGCTGCCATCGCCAGCAAAATCTACCGTTCGGATGCGCGGCTTGTCCTGGCTGTAACGCGAGAGCGCCGAATCGAGTGCCAGCACTTTATCGGCTGCCGTCACCTGCCGCGCATCGATGCCGCGCAGGATGGCATCGAGCTTGTCGGCGAAATCGGCCTGCAAAATTCGGCGTGTCATCTACAATCCTATCACCTGAAGTGCCCTGAGAATGACGAACATCATGATTGCGGTCACGATAAACCACACGATAAGGCCAATCCAGAGACCAACCCATCTCCAGAGTTTCAGGCCCATCACGGCTCCAGATAGAGAATCAAGCTCGCCGTCTTGGCATCACCGCCGTTGGCGATGGTCAGCGTGAGCGGCCCGACGACCGGCTGCATATCCTCAACCGCATTACCCGCCGAGTACACCAGC
>Ga0209342_10002410_pt1 | contig 20099 bp, 16 predicted proteins | sample RifCSP16_2_FD_184023 | JGI IMG/M metagenome (GOLD analysis project Ga0209342, IMG submission 184023) | Soil microbial communities from Rifle, Colorado - Rifle CSP2_sed 16_2 (SPAdes) (version 2) | ecosystem: Environmental > Terrestrial > Deep subsurface > Rock core/Sediment | place: Rifle... | reverse complement strand
AGGAGCGCTTCCGGCCGGGGCGGGCAGCCGGGCACGTAGATGTCGACGGGAATGACCTGGTCGACGCCCTTCACAACGTGATAGCCGTGCTGCCAGTACGGCCCGCCGTTATTGGCGCAGCTTCCCATGGAGATCACGTACTTCGGCTCCGACATCTGCTCGTAGAGCCTCTTCACCCGGATGGCCATCTTGTGGGTCACGGTGCCGGCCACGATCATCAGGTCCGACTGCCGCGGCGTCGCCCTGGGAATGAGACCCAGCCGATCCCAGTCGAATCGGCTCGCCCCCGTAGCCATCATCTCGATGGCGCAGCAGGCGAGACCGAACACCATGGGCCAAAGGGCGGACTGGCGCGCCCAGTTCACCACCGCGTCCACCCGGGTGAGGATGAACTGTTGGCTCCCGACGGCTTTGATCAGATCCATGTCACTTCCTTGAAGGCTTGAAGGCTATCAGGCGGCTTTCGCCGACGAAGACTTGCTGGTTCCGGTCCGGGCAGCCTCTCGGTCCTCCTCGCGGACCCACTCGAGGTCGCCCTTGCGCCAGACGTCCGCGAGACCGAGCGCCAGCATCCCGATGAAGATCATTCCGGCGATGAAGGCGATCATCCCCGTGCTCTTGAACGCGACCGCCCACGGGATGAGCATCACCGCCTCTACGTCGAAGATGAGGAAGACCAGGGCGAACACATAGAAGCGGATGTTGAAGCGCACACCCCAGGGGGTCCCGATCGGGTTCTCCCCGCACTCGTACGACATGATCTTCTCGCGGGTGATCTTGCTCGGGCGCACGAGGCTCGATACCACCAGTGTCAACGAGACGAAGAGCGCTCCCACGATGAGGAACAACAGCACGCCGACGTACTCGATCATCTTCGATCCTTCGCGCCGCCTTTTCCGGCCAAGACTTTCATTATTTCAACCCGCTCCACGGGCTGCAACCCGAGACCCGGGCACCGAGGAGAAGGGGACAAAACTCTTTTGAGCTCAGCGAATTCCAAGCACGTCCGCCGTGGCAAGCTGCACAAGGCGGGTATTATAGCGACGCGTCTACAGGCCATCAACCCAAAAAGATGAAGGGGTTTCGGGGCGCCTACATTAATAATGTAATTTCGTCCTGACCAGCCTGGTCACCGCGCCCAAGAACGCATAGAATCCTCGGTTCATGAGCACCATCAACCCCTACGTTCCGCCCTCAGGGTCGTCCGCTCGTCCGCCCCCGGCAGTTCCACCGCAGCCCGGCTCCTCCCTCGACTTCGGGCGGACCCTCGGCTTCTTCTTTCAGGACCCGAACTGGGTCCAGAAGCTTCTCATCGGGTCCCTCTTTACCATCCTTTCGATGTTCCTCATCGGGAGCGTCTTCGTCGCGGGGTATGCCGCGCGCCTCGCGCGTCGCGCGGCGCGGGGCGAGCCATATCCACTCCCGGAGTGGGACGATCTCGGCGGAATGTTCGCGGAGGGACTGTCGGTGGTCGGCGCCTACCTCATCCACCTCGTTCCCGTCGTGGCAGTCTTCGGAATCAGCTTCGTCCCGCTCATCTTCCTCGGAGAGCGTGACGGCGGGCCGTCGCCCGCGGCGCTCCTGGTCCTGGTCCCGCTCATAGTCCTCGCCGTCGTCCTCCTCTTCGCCGTCATGTTCTATTTCACCGCGGCGTTCACTCGCCTCGCCGTCGAAGAGCGCTTCGGAGCGGCTTTCGAGGTGCAGATCAATCTAGCCTTCCTCAAACGAAACGTCGTCAACCTTCTGATGGCCGTCGTGGCGTTCATGGTCTCCAATTTCATCGCCCAGTTCGGAATTCTCCTGTTTTGCGTCGGAATCCTGCCGGCCACGTTCTGGAGCCAGTGCGTCGGCGCTTACGCGCTCGGTGAGGTTGCTTTCCGCGACCCGGGCGGCCATCGCCCGTAGAGACGCAGGGGCTTGCTCTTGAACGGTATCGAGCGGCTGTCCGACCCCTCGAAAGGCGGACCCGAATGACCACCGTAGGCCGTCGCCGGCCGCTCGCCCGTCGTGCCCTCGTCGCCAGCGTCGCGGCACTAAGAGGCGAGACGAGAATCGCTTTGACGGCGGGACTATCGCTCAGTCTCGCCTGCGGTGGCGCCGATCGCGACGATTCCGCGCGCGTCGAAAGGGGGCTTTCGGTTTTTCGGGAAGAGTGCGCCCGCTGTCACGGCCAGGAAGGCCGCGGAGACGGTCCGCAGGCAGCGTTCGTTTATCCCAAACCGCGCAACTTCGCCAGGGGTAGCTTTCGGATCGCCTCGAACGAGGGCAACTTTCCCACCGACTCCGACCTCTCGCGGGTGATTCGCGAGGGAATGCCCGGCTCGGCCATGCCGCCCTTTCCTCATCTCACCGATGCAGATAGTGAGGCTGTGGTGGCCGCGGTGAAGCATCTTGCCGTAGAGGGGAAGCTCGAAGAAATTCTCGCGATGTCTCGAGAAAGGGGCGAGCCGATGGCGCGCGCGGACGCGATGGCGTTGGTGCTCGATCTCTTTGCGCCCGGCCCGCCGATCGTGCTTCCTCCCGATACCGCACCCGCGGAAACGAGCCTGGCTCGCGGGGAAGAGCTCTTCGAGAAGATGTGCTCGGCCTGCCATGCCCCCGATAGCCACCGGGTGAAGCGGGACATGACCGACGACACGGGCGCTTTTCTCTATCCGCGCGATCTCAACCACGCCTTCCTCCTGCGAGGCCGGTCGGCGCGAGAGCTGGCATTGACCGTGACGCGAGGACTCCCGGGTACCCCCATGCCGGCGTACGAGCTTGCGGCGGAAGAGCTCTGGCCGCTCGTTCGCTATGTCGAGAGCGTCGTGAACAGAGACGAGGTGGTGACGCCTTCGGCACCGAGCCGCGATGCCAGGACGGTTACGCTCACCGGCGTTGCGGATCCGGGCGTATGGACGGAGGACGAGATCGAGCTGGGCTACCGTGGGCCATCAACGGCAGCCCCGGCTCGCGTGATCTTACACGAAGATGAGGACGTCCTCCTCGTACTGAAGAGCGCCGACGTGACCCACCGGTTCTATAGCCCGGAGCTCGGTCTCGGTCCCATCGAAGTCTACCCGGGCCGTCCCCGAACGGTCCGGTTCCGGGCGCCGGCTCCCGGTAAGTACGAGTTCTTTTGTACGAGCCTCTGTGGCCACTGTCACTATTCCATGAGGGGCTCCATTCGCGTGGTCGCGGCGGACGGGGAGGGCGTCCCCGAGACCGAGATTGCCCCCCACTGTGCGGACGTCGGGGATTTGCCGAGCGAGGTCTCCGTCGTCGAGAAAGGTGAGGTGCTTTTTCGGAGAATGCAGTGTGGAGAGTGCCACGGAGCGGCGGGCGGAGGTGGCGTCGAGAACTTCAACGCGCTACCCACCGGCAAAGTGCCCGCATTGCAGCGAGTCGCGGAGAGCCTGATGTTTTGGGGACCGCGCGACGGCGACGTCTCCACGATATTGGATCTTCTGGGGGAGGGTGTCGATCTACGCTCGGCGCGTCGCCGTGCGCCTTTTGCGAACTACGACAAGTTTCTCGAACAGTACGATCTCTTTCACCAAATCGTCCTCGAGGGCCGGTTCACTCCTCCCAAGGACCCTGCTGGACCGGAGCCCCCTCTCCAGATGCCCGCCTTTCAGGCACGTCTGAGACCGGACGAGATCGACGCCGTCCTCGCCTATCTGCTGAGCCTGTGGGAAGGACAAAAGCTCGAGACCGTCGAGCAGCCCATCTCTTTCAACCACGCTTTGCACGTGGTGGACGCGGGACTCTCTTGCGGGGACTGCCATAGGGGAGGCGAGGGAGGCTCTCTCGGTCTTCCGAGAAACGTCGTGTGCCAGGACTGCCACGGACCCGACGACCTGGAAGCCGAATCGAGCGCGGACCTCGTCGAGCTGATCCGTTCCTTCGAACGCGAATTGGAAATCCCGTGGGTCCGGGTGCATCGACTTGCCGGCCAGGTTCGCTTTTCCCACGCGCGTCACGTGGATGTGGCCGGTCTCTCCTGCGAACGGTGCCACGGCGACATGTCGACTCTAGACAGACCACCCGCGGCCCCATTCTTCCGACAGCGGATGAGTTGGTGTCTGGATTGCCACCGCGAGAGGGACGCCTCCGAGGACTGCCGCGCCTGCCACTTCTGACGGCGCGCGATTCGTGGGCTCAGTGCGGGTGCTTCAGCGGGAAGATCTCGTGGATCCCCTCCTGGATCTGTTTTTCGAAGTCGAACGTGTCGCCAGGGGCGAGAAACGGGCTTTTCTCGTTGTGGCAAATGGTGCAAGTTTCGGCGGTGATCCTTCCGACCATGCCCACGCCGACCAAGTCCTCCCTCTTGTACTCCTTGTTCTCCATCGTCATGTAGCCATCCTGGATGTAGGTTCCTCCCGGTCCATGGCAGTTCTCGCAGCCGACGCCGAGATGGTTGGGAGTTTTCTTCGGGTCGACGTAGCCACCGGGCTTGCCATATCCGACGGTGTGACATGGCAGACATTCCTGGTCTTTGGTGTAGTCCTTCGCGGGGTCGAGACCGGCGGCCTTCTTCGCTTCGCTCCGGACACCTGGTCTCAGGAGCTCGAACACGTTCGCCATCTTGGTCTCTTCCCAGGAACGGTGCTCTTTGATGTGACATTTCTTGCATCGTCCCGAACCGACGAAGCTGTGCTCGTCGGCCTTCGCCACCCTGCCCGGTCCGAAAACGAGAGCGAAAATCAATGGGGTCATGCTCGATGCGATGAGATTCATTCTTCGCGCTCCACGATGGATTCGAGATTCGCAACCACCCACGGTGCTCATTGTAGCTCTTCATCAAGAGATTTTGAGCTCGACCTTGCATGATATATGCTCACACATTTGAACAGAGGTTTCAGACATGTACTGGAAAACCACATTGACCGGTCTCCTGGCAACAATCGCCGTCAGCGTTCCATCGTTCTCTTCCGGAGCCGGCGACCATCCCGGCAAAGCGCTTTTCGTGAAGGCGAAGTGCAATACATGCCACGGCATCGAGTCGCAGGGCATCGAGGCCGCCCGAGGCGAGGACAAGGCTCCGGACATGTCCAACGCCGCCGCGCTCATTCCGAGTGCCGAGTGGGCGAAGAAGTTCGTCCTCCGCGAGGAAGCGAAGGAAGGAAAGAAGCATCGGAAGCCCTACAAGGGAACCGAAAAGGACCTGGAACAGATCGTCGACTGGCTCTTGACCCTCAAGACCTCGTGACGGCAGCGCCTTTTAGGTCCTCGTCTCTGCGGGGGAAAGCTCCTCGGAGTTGCGTGAAAACGCGCGGCCCTTGCGTCCGTTGGTCGACGTCGAGCTTGTCCCGTTTCGCAGTGCAAAGCCTGTGGAGGAATTGATGTCCGAGGATCGTTCGAGCCGTCGGTCGTTCGTGGATTGGATTCTGGGAGCCGGGATCACCGGCTCCCTCGTTTCCTTTCTCTATCCCGTCTTGAAGTTCGTCATCCCACCGCCGGTGGCGGAGGCCATCGAGCTCAACGTCGTTGCCGCAACCGTCGAGGAGCTTCCGCCGAATACCGCGAAGATCTTCAAGTTCGGCCGCCGGCCGGGGCTCATCGTCAACACTCCCGCGGGCGAGCTCCGTGCCTTCGACGCGATTTGCACCCATCTCAATTGCACCGTTCAGTACCGTGAGGATTTCGGTCAGATTTGGTGCGCCTGCCACAACGGGTTCTATGACCTGTCGGGGAAGAACATCTCCGGGCCGCCGCCGCGCCCTCTCCCGCGCCTCAACGTTGCGGTCCGAGGTAACGAGATCGTCGTGAGCCGGGAGTCGTGATGAGGGTTGCGGCGACGAGACTGTATCATTGGGTGGACGAACGTATCCCTCTCTCGCCTCTGGTGGAGTTCGCCAGGGAAAAAAGCGTTCCCTCGCATCGGTACAGCGTCTTCTACTTCTTCGGGGGGGCGACGCTGTTCTTCTTCGGGCTGCAGGTCGCAACCGGCATCCTGCTGCTGTTGTATTACAGGCCCACGGCCGAAGCGGCGTTCGAGAGCGTTCGTTTCATCATGACCGAAGTTTCGTTCGGCTGGCTGATCCGGTCCATCCACAGCTGGTCGGCCAATTTGATGGTCCTGTGCGCGTTTCTCCACATGGCCACGGTGTTCTTTATGCGGGCGTACCGCAAGCCGCGCGAGATGACCTGGTGGACCGGTGCTCTCCTCCTGCTCGTGAGCATGGGGTTCGGGTTCAGTGGTTACTTGCTGCCGTGGAACGAGCTCGCCTTTTTCGCCACCCGTGTCGGAACCGACGTGGCCCGGAAAACGCCCCTCATCGGAGAGTTCCTGTCTCAGTTTCTCCGCGGGGGAGACGACGTCACCGGCGCTACGTTGACTCGATTCTTCGGCTTTCACGTTGCCGTTCTTCCCATGATCGCGACCACTTTGCTTCTTCTACACCTGCTGTTCATCCAGAGACAGGGAATGAGCGTCCCCGACTCGCAGACGGAAGAGGCGTCGCGGCGCCCCGGCACCAAGTTCTTCCCGAACTATTTTCTTCGCGAGCTCATAGGTTGGGCGGTAGCGCTCGCCATACTCGCGGCGCTCGCTTCGCTCTTCCCGTGGGAGCTGGGGAGGAAAGCCGATCCCTTCGCGCCGGCGCCGGCGGGGATCAAGCCGGAGTGGTATTTCCTTTTCATGTTCCAGACCCTCAAGTATCTTCCGGCCACGATCGCTGGAATCGAGGGTGAATTCGTCGGGCTTGTTTTCTTCGGCGTCGGGGGGCTTTTGTGGTTCTTCTGGCCCTTGATCGATCGCGGTTCGCCCGGGGGCAAGCCCAGTCGACTCGTGACCACCGTTGGCGTCGCCGCCTTGGCGTTCATCGGGGTGATGACGCTCCTCGGATACATAGGCTCCTGAGAGGTTCGAGACATGGCATGGCCGTTACGATTCAGCGTGGTGGTGGCAGGCCTTCTTGCTTTCACCGTCACTGTCGAGGGGCAGAACCAGCGCAACAACTGCATCGACTGTCACCGCAGCCTTGACGACGAGGAGTTGTCGCAGCCGGCCCGGGCCGCGGTCGATGACGTCCATGCGAGCGCCGGGATCACCTGCGCCGACTGTCACGGCGGGAATCCCACGCTCGAAATCGTGGACGAGGATTACGATCCCGCAAAGGAGCCGTCAACGGGGTTCGTCGGTGCCCCGAGCGTCGGGGATATCCCCACATTCTGCGGCAAATGCCACGCGGACGCGGCCTACATGCAGCGGTACGACCCCAATCTGCCCGTGGACCAGCTCGCTCAGTACTGGACCAGCGGACACGGCAAGAAGCTTCGCGAGGGAGCGACGGACATCGCGGAGTGCGTCAGCTGCCATGGCTCGCATGGGATGCTCGCGGTGAGCGATCCCCGCGCGCCCGTCTACCCCACGAAAGTGGCGGGCACCTGCGGTGGCTGTCATGCCGACGAAGAGCATATGGCCCCTTACGGGCTTCCGACGGACCAAATGGCTCTACATCGCGAGAGCGTACATGGACGGGCTCTCTATCAGGACGGTGATTTGAGTGCCCCGACCTGCAATACCTGTCACGGGAATCACGGCGCCTCACCGCCGGGATTGAGCTCGGTGTCGCTCGTTTGCGGGAATTGTCATGCCATCCAGCGGGATTTCTTCACCAAGAGCCCGCATCGCGCGGCGTTTGCCGACCTCGGCGAGCCCGAATGCGAGACCTGTCACGGCAATCACGAAGTCGCGCCGGTAACGGATGAGCTTCTCGGCGTGGCCGAGGGACAGATTTGCGGCGAGTGCCATTTCGAGGACGAAGAGGCTTACACCATCGCCAAGACTCTGCGTCAAGACATCGAGGAGCTGAAAGCCAGGATCGCCGAGGCGAGGACGACCGTCGAAGGGGCAGCGGTCGCCGGGATGGAGGTGAGCGAGGCGGAGCTCATCTTGATCGACGCGAACCAGGCCCTGGTAAAGGCTCGCAACACCGTGCACGCCGTGTCCGCCGACGCTCTCCGCGAGCAAACGGACACCGGGAGAAAGCTGGCCGATCAAGCACTTGAAATGGGCATCGCCGCCCTGGGGGAACTGCAGTTCCGGCAGAAGGGACTGGCGGTGTCGGTGTTCTTCATCTTGCTCGTCGTCATCGGCCTCTACCTGAAGATCCAGCAGATCGAACGCCCGCCCAGGCCTACGGACGAGTAGATACACCGCATAAGGGCTTAGGTTCCGTGCCCCATCATTACTCCGTCGCAGAGTGCGTCAAAAAACGCACGCGGTGCTATGTTTGACGCGGATCGTGAGCGTCCCGGGGCGCACCTCTGCGGGGGGGGTCCTTTGGTGACGCAGGTGGGTTTCGGCGCCCCAGTGCAGATCTTGCCGCCGGTACAAATCTTGCTATCTGGTCAGCAAGATTAGATGAAACGGTCCCGGGCCTCCAAATGGCGTGTCACGACACGCACGCCACCGCTCGCCCTTGAGCTCTAGGACCAGGTAGTGCGCTCCCACCGGCTGCTGGTAGCCCAGATATTGCTGGGGCGGAACACGATGGCCATCGGCTCGCGTCGCCAAGCTGTTGGGAATCAGCGAAAGGAACCTCTACCGAAAGCTCAAAAACCTCCCGACTCCCTGACATGGACCGCCTGCCCTGACATTCCGTCAGGACTCTCATCGCTCGTGACAAAATACTGTCAGTCAATAGGTTAACGATAGGCTCGTTCTGCACCAGACACGTACTCTGCCATTCTGGCAGTAGACACCCGACCCCCCTCATGCTTACAATTCTTGCAACTCTTTCTACGTCTTTAATTACGGGGCTGTTGGCCGCGGCTCTGCCAGGGGAACAGGCCTTGCAGTACCAGCCGTGAAGACCGGCGGCACGGCTCCGGTCGGCTGCGGAAGCGCGGGGCAGGTTTGGAAGATGGATCCCAGAGTGAGCTGGGTCGTCTACGGATGTTCGCCGGAGAACTCGGTAATGATCAAGACAGAAGGAATACGACTCCTGGCGCAAAACGAAAATGGCGCAGGCCTTCGAGTTGCTGAAGCCGGGAGTACGTCCGGAATGAACGACGGTGAGCGTTCTCGGCAATACGGCGCTTGTCAGAGGAGGCAACTACCGGTTCGTCACAGGCTTTGCCTCGATGAAGCGAAAGGAGCTCGTTATGTGTCACTCTAGATTCTGGTTGCAGGCAGGACCTTGTTTCAAGGAGGTTTTTGCATGAGAGTCCGCACCCTAGCGTTCTTGACATTTTCGGCGGTCGCCTGGTCGTCGGCCGGACGAGCGAGTCCGCTGTTCGAGGGAAAGCCGCCTTCGGAACAGGTCTCGTCTCTCCTGCTGGAGTATTCGTCTCCCGTGGCCGGTAGTCCCCTGCAGAACACCGAGACCAAAGACTGCCGTTCCTGCCATGAGGAAGACCTCACTCTTTTCAACCGGACCTACCATGCCACTCTGGAGGAGAGCTGCAACTCCTGCCACAAGGGCCCGGAGGCTGAAGAGCACCTCAAGCAGGAGCTCGAGGGAGTGGACGTTCCCGGTCCGGATATTCGGAAGCTCCCGACGGAGGACGCCAATGCCGTCTGCCTGTCCTGCCACGAGAGGACACACCACGCCGCCTGGGAAGGCAGCGCCCACGAGCGGCGCGGCCTCAAGTGTATTGACTGCCACGCGGTGCACAGCTTCAAGTCCGAAAGAAGGCAGCTGAAGACCGCGGAGGCGTCGGAGACCTGTTTCGGCTGCCACAAGGACATTCGCGCCATGTCGCTTCGCACTTCGCACCACCCGGTGCGCGAAGGCCTGATGGGGTGCGAGAGCTGTCACAACCCGCACGACGGCAGCCGCCCGAAGATGATCAAGGCGGATTGGGTGAACGAGCTCTGCTACAAATGCCACACGGAAAAGCGTGGGCCCTTCCTCTGGGAGCACGCGCCCATGCGGGAGAATTGCCTCAACTGCCACAACCCCCACGGCTCCAACCACGACAAGATGCTGCAGGCGAAGCTCCCCTATCTTTGCCAGCGCTGCCACCTCAACACTCGCCATCCCGGGACCCTCTATGACGGAGTCACCGCCGGGGCGACTGCCGCTTTGCCGAGCAACCGCGCAGTCGAGCACGCGTGCAAGAACTGCCACCAGAACATCCACGGCAGCAACTCGCCCTCGGCGCCCTACCTCGGACGGTAAAGGAGGAAAGCCATGAAGTACATCGTCACGATTCTGACCTTCGTCGCAATGGCCTTCCCCGGATTCGCTGAGGAAAAGGCCGCGGAAATAACTGAGAACACCGACGCCGTCGCTGGCGCGAGCGAAGCGGAAGCTCTCGAATCCCCCGAGAGCGGTGAAGAGCCTGAAGAGCCTGTAGAGAATGCACAGGACGTGGGCTTCGCCGGACCCAAGCAGAGCGGCCAGGAAAGCCCCATCGACGCCCAGGAGGGAGCCGATTACAGCCTGGGGGTCTTCACCTTCGGGCTGTGGCAGAGGGATGCCGACACCATCTCGTCGAAGTTCCTCGAGTACCGGGACATCCCGAACGGCGCGGTGGCGCCTTACTTCCGGATGCAGGGTAAGAAAGGGGACTACCGGTACGACTTCATCGGGCACGACGTCACCCAGAAGGACCAGGAGTACTTCGGTCTCTTCGAAGGAAAGAAGTGGTCGTTCCAGCTGGACTACACTGGAATTCCCCACGCTTTCGGAAACGGCGGCCGGAGCATCCTGATCCCCGACGAGACGTCGGAGAGGACCGAGTGGCGCCTCAGCGATACCCTCCAGACGGCGTTCCAGAACTCGGTCGCGGCCCTTACGACCGTTGGCTACCCGCAGCTGCTCGCGATCGTACAGCCGACGTTGGACTCGCAGCCGACCAACATCGACATCAAGCTGCAGCGCAACCGGACCAACCTCGCGTTCTCTCTTCTTCCCGGAGAGAAAAACTTCAACGTCGACGTCACCTACTTCCACGAGCGGCGCACCGGCGACCGCACCAACCACGGGACGTCGTTCGGGTTCGGCAACGTCGTCGAGACCACGGATCCGATCCGCTACGTCACCCAGGACTTCGGTGTGAGGGCCAGGGCCAACGGCGACTGGGGCGTCGCCTTCGCAGGGGTGAACGTCAACGATTTCACGAACAAATTCGACACCTTCGCCTGGGACAACCCCTTTCGGGTGACCGACTCGACGGACCCCAGTGCCTACACCTCTCCGGGCTCGGGCTCCAAGAACGGGCCGGCGACCGGCCTTCTGAGCCTGCCCCCGGACAACGAAGCCTGGACGTTGAACGGCGGCACCACCCTCATGTTCGGTCCCCGCACCCGGCTTTCCGCCGACCTGCAGTTCGGGCAGTGGAAGCAGAACCACGACCCGTTCATTGGCTACACCGTGAACAGCGCGATCGTGACTCCGTCGGGTGAGAACGCCGTCCATGCAGCGCTTCCGGCGTCCACCCTGGGAGGCAAGATCGACGTGTTCGCTCTGAACGGGTTTTTCACCAGCAAGCTCACCGACGACTTTCGTCTGAACGCGCGGTATCGCTTCTACCAGAACGACAACCAGACGCCGCGAATTCGGTTCGAAGAGGGCTACGTTCGCTTCGATGCCGTCTGGGAGGATATCCCTCGGATCACCGTCCCCTTCGGCTGGGACAGCAGCTACCTCGACGTGTACGGCACGTACGACGTGGGGAGCGTCCTGGCGCTCGAGCTCGGGTACAAGTACAACAAGATCAACCGCGAGTTCCGCGAGACCGAGCACACCACCGAGAACACCGTTCGCGCCGCCGCGGACGTGCGGTTCGGTGGCGGGGTGCTGGTGCGGGGCCTCTACGAGCTCGGCTCGCGCGACTTCGACGAATACGACGGTATCCTGGGCGAAGAGCAGTCCTACTTGTGCGAAAGCGCGCAAGGGCTAGTCCCCTGTGGATCGCCCGGTGCGGTCGAAGAGCCTCCGGCGCAACATCCGCTCATGCGGCGTTTCGACCAGGCCAAACGAGATCGGGACCGTGTGGGAGCCCAGCTGCAGTACACTCCCGACAGCGGCATCTTCAGCGTGACGGCGGCGTATTACCTCAACAAGGATCAGTACGACGACTCGCCAGTCGAGTGCGAGATCTCGAGCCCGTTCTGTCAGGGTGGAGAGCAGACTTCGCTCGGGCTCCGGGAGGCCGAGTTCAAAACCTACAGCCTGGATCTGGACGTCTCCCCGAGCGACGCCTACACCGTGTATGTCTTCTACTCTCGGGAGGACATGTTCAACTACCAGACCGGCCGGCAGAGCGGCGCCACCGTGGAGTTCAACCCCGCGTCGAACTGGAGCTCGACCGTGGACGACAAGGTCGATACCCTCGGCGCGGGCGTCGACTTCATCCTCGTCCCGGACGCCTGGTTCTTGGATCTCCTCTACCGCTACCAGAAGGTGGATGGCAACAATGACTTCACCGCGGGGCCGACGTTGAGGCCGGGGACGAGTCCGACGACGACGGTAACGGACATTCCCGAGTTCGACGACACCATGATCAACTTCGTCTCGGCGCAGCTCCGGCGAAAATTCGCCGAGAACTGGACCGTCGGTGTCGGCGGGTTCTACGAGGACTACGAGCTGAAGGACACCCAGACGGGCTCGGTTCTCAACTACATGCCGGCCTCGTTCTTCATCAACGCCAACAACGGAGACTACAAGGGCTGGGTGGGGTGGTTGAACCTGACCTATAGCTTCAAGCTGTAAACTAGCGGACGCGGTCCGCCGCTCCCGCGCATCGGCGCGGGAGCGGCGCCCTCCGAAGGGCCATAGACCCGGCGGAAGCGCCGCGAACCGAAAATCATGGGAATACGGGCTTTGACGCTTCTCGACGCCGGGCTCATCGCTTTCACCCTCATCGCCATCGCGCTCATTGTGCTGGTCGCGCTCCGGCCCGGGCTCACCGCGGCGCGGGGCGGCAAAGTGCTCGCTTTCATCGCGCTCTTCATCTCGCCGGTCGTAGCGACCTGGATCGGCACCACCAACCACCTGGAGCACTCGAAGACGACGAGCTTCTGCCTATCGTGCCACGAGATGGAGCCCTACGGCAGAAGCCTGCGGATTGCGGACGGAGACTATCTGCCCGGGGGGCATTTCCAGAACAACCGCGTGCCGCGCGAGCAGGCTTGCTATACCTGCCACACCACCTACACCATGTTCGGAGACGTTCAGGCGAAGATGCAGGGCATGCAACACGTCTTCGTCCACTATCTTGGGAGCATCCCCGAGAATCTCGAGCTCTACAGGCCTTATAGCAACCGGGAGTGTCTCCACTGCCACGAAGGGGCGAGAAGCTTCGAGGAGATGGAAGATCACGTGGACGTTCGGCCAGAGCTGGCGTCGGGGGATACGTCCTGTCTCGAATGCCACGACACCGTGCACGACGTGGCGAGCCTGGATGAGCTCGAGATGTGGGAAGGGAAGACGGAGTGACCGCCGAGAGTCTCTACAAACGCCTGCAGCTTTCCGGCGTTCTCGTCGCGGCTGGGCTCATCGTAGAGGTCGTCACGCTTTACTGGGGCCACCCCCTTGCGTTCCTGGCGTTCATTCTGCTCGGTGGAACGCTCGTGGCGGCGGGCATGTTGCTCTACCTCTACTCGATCGTGTCCCACTAGCCAGGCGTGTGCCGAACTGTGCGGCGACACCCCGAGCCGTAGACGGAGGGAAGCGAGGGCGGGCGTCCAGGAAGAGGCTCTGGTGAACGATCGCCTGTCGCGCCTGGAGACGGAAGTCCAGAGTCTTTCTCGAGCGCTCGAGCGCATCGAACACCGCCTCGATTCCCTCGAGAAGCGCGCCGGCACGCAAGCGAGCGTCGCCACTCCCCGGGCAACGCCTGCCGCCCCGGTGCCGTCCGACTCCGAGATCGCAAGCGGCATAACCTTTACCGGACGCACGCTCCTCGTTCTCGGAGGCGGCTACCTCCTCCGAGCGCTCACCGAAAGCGGGGCGCTTCCACCCTTTGCAGGAGTCACGCTCGGCCTCACGTACGCTCTGGCGTGGCTCCTCGCGGCGGACCGCGCGGGGGCGAAGGCGAGAACGCTGAGCGCCGCCTTTCATGGGGCCGCCGCGGTTCTCGTGGCGTTTCCGCTGCTGTGGGAGGCGACCTCCCGATTCCAGGTGCTCTCCCCGCCTTGGGGCGCCAGCGGTCTCGCCCTGGTGAGCGGTGTGGCGGTGAGCGTGGCTTGGCGCCGGCGCCTCCGCTCCTTTGCCTGGGTGACGGTCGTGGGGGCAACCTTGACGAGCGCGGCGCTCCTCGTAGGGACACGGGATTTGGTCTCGTTCGGCCTTCTCCTCGTTCTCGTCGGCGTCGCCACCTTGTGGCTCGCCTATCATTCCGATTGGCCCGTGGTCCACTGGATCGTGGCCGGTATCGCCGACGCGACGGTGGCCTTTCTTGCCGTCGGAATCCTCATCGAGCGCACGAACGCCCGCCCGCCGGCGGCTCTCTTGGTTCAGCTCGCCCTCTTCTCGCTGTTTCTGGGAAGCATCCTCTACCGCTTGCTGAAGCACGGGCACGAGCCGGGCCCGTTCGAGGTGGTGCAAACGGCGGCAGTTACCCTCATTGGATTTGGGGGAGCTCTGTGGACGGCTCCAGGCCCTCTGGGTGTCGTTCTGGGAAGCCTCGGGCTCGCCGCTGGCGCGGGAAGCTATGCGGCCTCGTTCTTATCTCGAAAGCTGACCCCGGGCTGCGCCACCTATGTCAGTGGCGTCGGCTTCCTGCTGTTCCTTCTGGGCAGCACCGCGGTTGGTTTCGAGCCCACACTCTTCTTCGCGCTCGCCGGCGTCGGCCTGTCCTGGTTTGGCTCGAGGTTCGAGCTTCCCATCTTCCGCCTTCACGGCTCCGCCTTCGTCCTGGCTGCTGCGATCTCTTCGGGCTTGCTCGTGCAAGCAGCCTTCGCTTTCCTCGCCCCGGTGGAATACGCATGGCCTCCCGTCGGGCTCTGGCTTCTGGTTTCGTTCCTGGCAGCGACTTTCGCCTACATCCTCCCGGCGCCTTTTGCGGATAGTCGATGGTTCGTACGGTGGCGACTCGCTCGCCTGCTCGACCTCGGTATCGCGGTATTGGCGCTCGGCGGAATCGTGCTGGCGGCGGCTGCTCCCTGGATCTCCGGGCAGCCAGGGGAAGGAGCCGATGCGGCGAGCCTGGCCACGGTTCGTACCGCGATCCTCGCCGCCTCTGCCCTGGCACTGAGCGCGCTCGGACCGCTCGAACGTTTCCGTGAAGCCTCCTGGCTCGTCTACCCCCTGCTCGTCGCCGGCGGAATCAAGCTCGCGGTCGAGGACTTTCCTCAGGGCCGCGCGGCGACGCTCTTCGTGGGGCTCGCACTCTACGGTGGGGCACTGATCCTGGCTCCGCGTGCCGCGCGCTCGTCCAGGTGACGCCGTAGCCGGTGGCGGTGCGCGGACTGGTTTCGGATCGGGGCTAGAATGCTCGTCATGGACGCCGAATCGGGGTCTACGGTGAGGCTTCGTGAACGGCTCACCGTGCGACTCACCGCCGGAGTGATCCTCACGCTTCTCGTGATTGGAGTCCCCTTCCTCCTGGCTTTTCATGGGCTCTGGAGGGATCAGCACCTCGAAGTGCTCGCGGAGGCGAGGGCGGGCATGAGCCGGGTGCTGGTCGATAGCTTGCGCTCGGCGATGTTGGCGGGCAAGCCGCATCTTCTCGATCAGGCCATTCGTGATCTCTCCAGACAACCCGAAGTCGAAAGGGTGGTGGTGCTCGATCGGGAGGGCGCCGTCCGTTTCTCTTCCGATCCCGCGTTCCAGGATCGGGTTTTCGAAAGAGGCCGGGATCCCACGTGCCAGGTGTGTCACCTGAGCCCCGAGGCTCCCCCCTCGAGCCGTACCATCGTGGTGGAGGATCGGGGCCGGCAGGTCCTAAGAGCAATGAGCGTCATCCCCAACGACGCGAGCTGCCACTCCTGTCACGACCCGTCGCTTCCGACGAACGGCGTCCTGCTCATGGATCTTTCGCTCCGATCCGCAAACCAAAGTTTTTTTGCCGGAATCACCAGTACCGCTCTTCTCGGCTCGGTCATGGTCGCGGTTACGATTGCGGTTCTGGTCGCACTCCTTCACCGGATGGTGCACGAGCCACTTCGAGCCGTCGTCAGCACGAGCCGGAGCATCGTCGGAGGCAACCTCGGCGCCCGAGTCCCCCTTCGGTCGGTCGGGGAGTTCCGAATCCTGTCGACGCAGGTGAACCGGATGACCGACCATCTGGCGCGCTCGATTCAAGCCGAAGAGAGCCATGGCCGCGAGCTCCAGGCGATCCTGGACAGTGTCGACGACGAGATCGTCGTGCTCGACCGCGACCGGCGCGTGGTTGCCGCGAACCAAGCGTTCCTGGCGGCGTCGCGCACACCCGATTCGGTCCGGGGCAAGTCCTGCCGGGAAGTATCTGCCCTCAGGCCCTGCTCCGAGAATCCGAGTCTCTGCCCCGTGGAAGAAGTACTGCAGGGGGGGCATCTTCAAAAGGGGATCATGTCTCGGATCGATGACAAGGGCGCCGAGCGCGCCATCGAGATTCATGCCTCGCCGGTGCGGGGCAGCGATGGCGCGGTCGACCGCGTGGTCGAGGTGCGGAGGGACATCAGCAAACGGCGCCAGATGGAAGCTACCCTCGCTGCCTCGGAGCGACTGACGTCTCTCGGCCTCCTCGCTTCCGGGATCTCGCACGAGGTCAACAACCCCCTGGGTGCGATTGCCGCCTCCGTGGAAGGACTGCGGCGCAAACTGGCGAGGAAGGCAGAGGATTCCCGAGGAGTAGAGGAGGACTTCGACCGGACGCTGGTCCGGATCGCTCGCGAGGTTCAGCGAGCCCGAGGCATCACCGATCGGCTGCTCAAGGTGGCGCGGCCGCCGGGGCGGTCGAGAAGCCTCATCGACGTCAACCACGCCGTGGCGGACACTCTCGCCCTGTTCTCCTACGACATCGAGCGCACCAGGATCGAGGCAACCACCGAGCTTGCCGAGAAGCTCCCTCCGCTCTCGGGGGACGAGTCTCGACTGGGTCAGATCCTCATGAATCTGACCCTCAACGCCATCCAGGCCATAGAGGCCACGGGCGGCGGCGGGAAACTTCTTCTTGCAACAGCGCTGGAAGACGGTGCCATCCGCATCGATGTAGAAGACACTGGCGAGGGTATCGCAACCGAGGTCATCGGGCGCATCTACGAGCCTTTTTTCACCACGAAACCTGCGGGCAAGGGGACGGGTCTGGGGCTTTTCATCACCCACCGTCTCGTCAGCGAAATGAACGGCGCAATCGACGTGCGCAGCAAGCGGGGCGAGGGGACCCGGTTCACGGTTCGCCTGCCCGTTGGGTCGAGGGGGAGAAACATCTCATGAGGGCCGAACACCAATCGATTCACGTGCTCCTCGTCGATGACGATGAGTCGCTCCGGTTGGCGCTGGCAAGCGAGCTCGAGGCGAGCGGCTTCGCGGTGCGAACGGCGATCGCTGCGGAGGAAGCCCTTCGGGAAACGGACAATCGAACCTTCGACGTCGCCATCGTCGATCTCAACTTGCCCGGCATGTCGGGAGAGGAGCTCGTTCGCGAGCTGCGCGAGAGGTCTCCCTCGACCGAAGTCGTGATCTTGACCGGTCACGGGACCGTCGAGAACGCGGTGCGAACGCTGAAAGATGGAGCCTACGACTTCCTCACCAAACCCTGTAATCTCGACGAGCTCGAAGCAATCCTTCGGAGGGCTTTCGAGAAGCGCCGGCTCGTTCGGGAGAACCGGCTCCTGCAGCGAGAGCTCGCGCGTCACGACCGCTTCAAGGAGTTCGTCGGCGAGAGTCCCGCGCTGCGTTCGGTTCTCGAGCTCATCACCAAGGTGTCCCAGACGGATTCCACGGTGCTGATTCAGGGAGAGAGCGGGGTCGGCAAGGAGCTCGCCGCGAGAGCCATCCATCGAGCCAGCGCTCGGCGTGACCATCCGTTCATCGTCGTCGATTGCACGTCGCTCCAGGAGTCGCTTCTCCAGAGCGAGCTCTTCGGACACGAGCGAGGCGCCTTCACCGGCGCGGTGGCTCGCAAGCACGGTCTGTTCGAGGTGGCCGATGGAGGAACGCTCTTCCTCGACGAGATCGGTGACATCAGTGCTACCGTCCAGGCGCGCATTCTGCGCGTGCTCGACACCGGCACTTTCCGTCGCGTGGGCGGGGTTCAGGACATACGGACGGACGCGCGCATCGTTTGCGCCACGAACCGCGTGCTCTCGCAGATGGTCAAGGAAGGCGAGTTCCGGCAGGACCTCTATTTCCGGATCAACGTGGTCAGCATCACCTTGCCGCCGCTGCGCGAGCGGCGTGAGGACATCCCGAGACTCGCCCGGTACTTCGTCGAGCAGTCGCCGGTGGCCGGTAAGGGCCCGTTCTCCTTTTCCTCTGGGGCCATGGCCATCCTCCAGGCGTACTCTTGGCCTGGCAACGTGAGGGAGCTCCAGAACGTGGTGGAGAGAGCCCTCATCCTCGCCGACCGGGGCGAGGTCACGGCCGAAGATCTGCCGAGCAACCTGCGACACGATGCCGGCACCACGCTTCGAGAGCTAACCGAGGCACGGCCGACTCTCGCCGATCTGGAGCATCGATACATCGCACGGCTTCTAGAGGAGTTCGGCGGGCACCGCGGCCGCGTTGCCGAAGTTCTCGGGATCAGCGAGAGAAACCTCTACCGGAAGCTGAAGAGCGCGACCGAACCGCCGGCCTGATCGGCGGTGGCTGACAATCTGTCAGCAAGCTCCGGATCGCTGGAACTCCCTTAATCTACGGGATCAACCGGCGCCAGAGGCCCGATTCTCCTTCCCTCGACTGCCATTTCGTCAGGGGCGGGTGTCGCGATGGAGCAGGCCGTTCCTGCATACCCCGTCGAGTCAATGAGTTCGGCGCTTCTGCCGGTTGGACCCGGGCTTGCAGAGGAAGCACGTGAGAGAAGCCAAAGGAGGCTTTGATCGAAATGCCGAGCGGGCCCTTGACCGGAAAAGCGGCTCAGTCCCCGTTTGGCGAGGTGCTCGTTTGCGGATGTCGGCAAGAGGACGTGGCGGTGCTCGAAGAGGTTTTCGGTCGCGATGGACCTGCGATCCGACCGGTGGACGAGCCTGCCGAGATGGCGCGACAGGTTGTGCTGCGTCTCCCGTTGGCGGTTTTCTTGGGACTGCGAAAGCGAGATCGAGCTCGTCTTCAAATCATCCCTGTCCTCCGGGCGGCGTGGAGAGAGCTTCCGGTGATGGTCGTCGCCGATGAGGCGTCGCTCGAGCTCGAACGACGCGTCCGACAGGAGGGAATCTTCTATTACTTCGTCCATCCACTCGGGAGCGCCGAGGTCCAAGCGGTATTGAAGGATCTTCTAAGGCGGGCGGCCCGTGAGCCACGTCAGATTGCGCCGCGGCCTGTCGCGGGAGAAGACGTTAGAAAGAAAAGGAGCGAACCATGAATTGGGTCAAGAGTTCCGGCTTGATGGTTTTTGCCGCGGTCCTCGCCATGAGCCAGGCAGGGTGGGCCGCGGATCACGCCTACGTGGGATCGAACAAGTGCCGGAAGTGCCACATGAAGGAATTCAAGTCCTGGCAGGAGTCGGCCATGGCCAAATCGTTCGAGCTACTCAAGCCTGGGGTGCGCGCCGAACAGAAGACGGCTGCGAAACTGGACCCTCAGAAGGATTACACCCAGGATGCCAAATGTCTTCCCTGCCACACCACGGGCTACGGCAAGCCCGGAGGTTTCACCGACATGAAGAAGACACCCGATTTGGCCGGGGTGGGCTGCGAGACCTGTCACGGACCCGGTGGAACTTATGTCAGGGATGGGTACATGACCATGGAGAACAAGGAGTACAAGATAGAGAAACTGATCGCCGCGGGAATGATCGAAAGGACCAACCAGGATACGTGTGCCGGCTTGTGCCACAACAACAAGAGCCCGTTCGTGGGTGCCGGCTATGTCTTCGACTACGAGACGAAGAAGGCCGAGGGCATCCACGTGATCGTTCCCCTCAAGTTCAAGCACTGAGCCGAGGGTCGAGGAATCCATGGAGATCCAGCGATGACTGAAACCAGCGGCAGCGATGCTTCGGGAGAAGGACGGGGCATACAGAGAGCCCACCTGCTGGCGGCGCTCGCCGGCTTCGTCATCTTCTTCGTAGCGAGTGCC
>Ga0209342_10002408_pt1 | contig 20112 bp, 13 predicted proteins | sample RifCSP16_2_FD_184023 | JGI IMG/M metagenome (GOLD analysis project Ga0209342, IMG submission 184023) | Soil microbial communities from Rifle, Colorado - Rifle CSP2_sed 16_2 (SPAdes) (version 2) | ecosystem: Environmental > Terrestrial > Deep subsurface > Rock core/Sediment | place: Rifle... | reverse complement strand
GATTCGCCAAAGAAATCACGGGCACGGATTCCCCGCGTGAAGCCGTTCGCCGACTCTGGACCTCCGATCGACGCGCTGTGGTTGTCACCTGCGGAGCGGACGGCTGCTGGTGGGCCGACGCCGACACGCACAACGATCCTCGCCATCTCCCCGCGCCCCAGGTCGAGCCCGTCGACACCACCGGCTGCGGCGACGTCTTCCACGGCGCCTACTGCGTGGCCCTGGCCGAAAACCAAAATCTCGTCGCCCGCGTCCGTTTCGCCACGGCCGTCGCCGCCCTGAAAGCCACCCAAGAAGGCGGCCAATCCGGCATCCCCACCCGCGCAACCGTCGACCGCTTCCTCGAAGAATAACTCCCGTAGGCACCCCGTGCCTGACAACAACCCGCCCTCTGCCTACTGCCCTTCTATCTTCCTTTTCGTGTATTTCGCGTTTTTCGTGGTTACATTTCTCTTTCGTGGTTACTTTTCCTTTTCACCAATCAACAATGTCGATACTCTCCCCCCGTTGTCAAAATCAATGACCCGAATCAGATGATTGTTCGTGTCGGCCACAAACAATTTCCCCGCCGCCGCCGTGATCCCCGCCGGCTCGTTAAATTGCGGCGGCGAATTGCCGCGGCCCGGCCGTCCGTCGCCCGCGACCGTCTCAACCGCGCCCGTCTCGGGATCGACCCGCCGCACCTTGTTGTTGTACGTGTCGGCCACGTAAATCTGCCCGCGATAGAAAACCACGCCCAGCGGATGTTGCAGCCGTGCCCGCGCCGCCGGCCCGTCCACGTCGCCGAACGTAAACAACCGCATCTCCTTAGCCAGACCCGAAGTTCCAACCACCGTCCGCACCTCGCCTCGCCCGGCCAACGGCACGGCCCGGATCGAGCTCCCCTCGCTATCCGCCACGAACAGCCACGTGCCGTCCGAAGCCAGCCCGCTCGGCTGCGCGAAACTCGAATACCCCTCGGCCCCCGGTTGCCGGGGCAGTAGCAGCCCGTCCACAATATCCTCGCGCCCATTACCCGCATAAGGCCCGATCGTCTCGCCCGACAGATCCATGCGCCAAATCTGGTGAGGCCCGGCCATCGCAATATAAAGATACTTGCCGTGTGCCCAGAGGTCCCACGGACTGCTCAGCGCCGTCCGTCGCGGATTCGACGATCGCCGAGTTCGTCCCGCCCCCCGGTCCTGCACGCCCGTCCCCGCCACGGTGGACACTTCGTCCCGACCGAGGTCGATTTTGCGGATCAGGTGGTTCTCCGTGTCGGCCACAAAAAGCGTCTCGCCGACCAGGGCCATTCCCTGCGGCTTGTTGAACTCCGCCTCCGCGAACTTGCCGTCCGCCCGCCCGATTCGTCCCGAACCGATCACGTCGATCAACGTCCCATCGAACTTCGCCACCACGATCCGGTTATGGTTGCTGTCGGCCACGAACAGCCGCCCGCCCGGCTCGTCGGCCAGCGCCTTGCCCGGAAATCGCAGCGGCGTGTCCGCCGCCCGCGGCGCGGCGAACCGCACGGGCCGCTCGTCCAAAAGCCCCTTGCGGCGATAAAACGCGGCGGCTTTCTTCAGCACCTCGCCCACTTCCTTCGCCGTCACTTCCCCGTTGCGACGCCAAATGACTCTGCCCTGCGGATCGATCAACAGCAGCGTCGGCCACGAGTGAACGTTGAACTGCCGCCACACGGCCAAATCCGAATCCACGACCACAGGATGCTCAATTTCGTACCGTTCGATCGCCTCGCGTATGTTGTCCGCGTCCTTCTCCGTGGCGAACTTGGCCGAATGCACGCCGACCACGACGAGCTGATTGGCGTACTCATGTTCCAGCTTCTTCAACTCCGGCAAAATATGCATGCAGTTGATGCAGCAGTACGTCCAAAAATCCATCAACACGAGCTTTCCTCGCAGCTCCGCAAGCCGCAACGGACGTTCCGTGTTGAGCCAATCCAATCCCCCGGGCAATTCCACCCCGGCGTCCGCCGCCGGGCCCGGCAACTGCGTCAACGCGGGCCGCGCGGTCAATGTCCCCCAAAGAAGCATGGCGATTCCCATCGCGGCGATCACCGCCGCTCCGCGTTTCCGGCGTCTTAGGCAATTCATGATACGCTCCATGACAATTGTTCACCAACAAGGAGGTATTTGCATCACGTCGGCATGCGACCCTCCATTCCATTCTTCGGAAACCTCGAAGAAAGTCAAAATCGAGCGTTACTTCCCGCCCACTTCCATCAGCCAGTCGGCTGGTGTACAAATAGAATGCCGATGGTGTCGCCGCGCCGGAACAAAGGGGTCGAGAGTCTTTGTTCCGGCAGCATGTTTACCTAGGGAAAGAGTTTCCAGAACAAAGACTCCCGCCCCCTTTGTTTCCCTTGGTTCATACAGAAGCATGATGTGAATCGCCGTGAGTCACGACCACCCGATACGAACGTTGTTGGTTGAATCGCGGCCCGACGTCCGCGCCGCGCTGGCCGACGTCCTGGCCCGCTGCGATTGCGACGTGACCGCGGTCGAACGCGACGGCGAGGCATGCGATCGCCACTTGGCCGACCCTTTTCCGTTGGCCGTGATTGGCGTCGATCCCTTGCCCGATCAAGGTTTCTGGCTGTGCCGGCGACTGCGGTCGATTTCGGATGGTTCCCATCCCATCCTACTCGCGCTAAGCGACTCCTGGACCGCCGGCCGAATGGCTTGGCTCCTCGAAGCCGGCGTCGACGACTGTCTGACCGCCTCGTCCGACGAGACCCCGCTGGTCACTTTCCTCGCCTTGGTCCGCCGGCGCCTCGGCCTATGTTCGTGGGAACGGGAAACCGCGTCGGACCGCGGCGATTCCTCCGAATCGCGAAATCCACCGGTCGAACCGCTTCCTCACGGCGCGTTTCGAAGCAGCCTGCGCCAGCGGCGATTTCTCCAGGTCAACCGCGCCTTGGTCGACATGCTTGGCTACGAGTCGGAGCAAGAATTGCTCGCCGTCGACATGACGACGAGCGTCTACCAGACGCCGTTGGACCCCAACGCCTTCATCGCGCTGTACGGGGATCATTTAACCGGGATCGAGTTGTTGTGGAAACGCAAGGACGGCGCCCCCCTCATCGTTCGGATCTCCGGCCGCGCGATCCGCGACGCCTGCAACGTCCCCCAGCAATTCGAGGGCATTGTCGAGGACGTCACCAACCGCAAACTCATCGAGCAATCCCTTCGCGAGTCCGAGCGGATGCTCCGCGGACTGGTCGAAAACTTGCCCGACGTGATCGTCGTCGTCGCCGCCGATTGGACCATCCAATTCATCAATCGCGACCCGCGCGACCGCTCGTGCAAGGAGACGATCGGCGTGAGCGTCTTTTCGCTCGTGCCGCCGGAGTACAAGCAGCCGTTCCTCGACGCTCGCCGCCGGCTGCTCCAATCCAACGAGCCCCAGACGATCGAAATTTGCGACATTTTCGGCGACTGGTGGACCGTGCGGATCATCTCCTTCGAGCCCGGCGGCAGCGATCCCGGAATGCTCTTCATCGGCACCAACGTCACCGAACGGAAAACGGCCGCCCAGGCGATCGAAAAAGAACAAGAATCCCTCCGTCGCATGCTCGAACTCTTCGAACGCGACCGCGAACTGATTGCTTTCGAAATCCACGACGGATTCTCCCAACAATTGACCGGCGCCTTGCTCAATTTCGAGGCCGACCGCCAGCTCCGCGAAACCTCGGGCCGCCCCGTGGGCGATAGCTTCGACCTGGGCCTTCGCCTTCTCCGCGAGAGCATCGCCGAGGCCCGCCGATTGGTCCGCGGCCTCCGCCCGCCCGTGCTCGACGCCTTCGGCATCGTCCCGGCCGTCGAGCACTTGATCGAAGACCATCACGCGACCGGCGGCGGCCAGGTCGAGTTTTCCACGTCCGGACTCTCCGGACGCTTGGCTCATCCGCTGGAAAGCGCAATTTTTCGGACCGTTCAAGAAGCGCTGACCAACGCCCGCAAACACAGCCGCAGCGACCACATCCGCATTCAGCTATTGCAAGAAGCCGGCCGGCTGTGCGTCGAAATCCACGATTGGGGCGTCGGATTCGATCCCGACAAAGTCGGCGACGACCATTTCGGCCTACGCGGTATCCGCGAACGGGCCCGCCTGCTCGGCGGCGCCGTCCAAATCGACGCCCGCCCCGGCCACGGTGCCCGCCTCCGCGTCGAACTCCCCGCCGTGGCCCGCGCCGCCCCGCCCAATGGCGAGTGATTTGCCCTTCCACCATCTTGGATGAGGGGTGTGCCACTGCTTGGTCGCACGCCATCCTACACCGAGAATTGCCCAGAGTCCTCGCCAAACGCTCTTGTGTATTTTCCAGCCCATATCGGTATCTTCTTATCCCTCCGTCCGCAACCACTCCGGCACCCTCTGCACTTCCCCCTGCCGGTTCACCAACGCCAGCTTCACCCGTCCCGTGGCCAGCGTCTCGCCGTCGCGCGTGACGGTGTACTCATGCTCGATCTTGGCCGCCGTGACCCGTTCTACCCGGGTGCGCAGCCGCAGCAGATCATCATAGCGAGCCGGGCGGCGAAACCGGCACTCGGCGTGGACCACCACCGCCAGCAGGCCCGACTCCTCCATCCGCCGATAATTGCCCCCCGACGCCCGGAGCAACTCCGTCCGCCCAATTTCAAAATAAACGAAGTAATTCGCGTGGTGCAAAAGCCCCATCGGGTCCGTCTCCTGATAGCGGACCCGAATCTCAATCTCGTGCTCCCGCAGCATCACACCCTCCACCCTGTCAATCATCCTGTAAATCTTGTCCATCCTGTCGATCGGCTGTAAGGTGGGGCGATCACGGCCTTAAACGCATGGGCCCTTCCCCCAGCGCCTTGCCGCGGTCGCCCCACCACCCCTCGCTCCGAATGTACCAAGTTTTCCACCTGTGATACATGCGCAATCCGCTGAAAAAGAAAGCAAGAAAACTTTTGGTTCCGACGTTAAAGTCCGCTCCATCGGTTGACCTAAGATGCCGACAGCACTATAGTTAGAATGCTCCACCACAAACACGAGCGGATCCCATGAGCACTGATCAGGGCACAGGCACCGGCTTCTCCACGATGCGCGGCCGAAACTACCCCGCCATCCGCCAATTCACCGTCTTCCTCGAAAACCGCGTCGGCCAACTGCTCGAGGTCGTCCGCCGCTTCGAAGGCAGCAAAGTCCGCATCGTCGCACTCTCAATCAACGACTCCTGCGAATGTGCCTTCGTCCGCTTTCTGCTAAGCGATCCCGAGGGCGGACGCGAAATCCTCGAACGGGCCGGGCTGGCCATCATCGAAAGCGACCTGATCGGCGTCGAGTTGCCCGAGAGCCCCCAACCCCTGTTGGCCATCTGCACCGCGCTGCTCCAGGCCGAAGTGAACATCATCCAGGCCTATCCGCTTTTCGTTCGCTCCCACGGCCACGCCGCCGTGGCCCTGATGGTCGACAACATCGAAATGGGCCTCGAAACGCTCCGCAACAAAGGCTTCCAAATGCTCACCGAGGCCGACCTAGCCGAGGAAGAATAGAGCCTCCCCCATGTCCATCCCCGTGATCTGCCCCGGCTGCGGCGCTCGATTCCGAGTCAGCGACCGTTTCGCCGGCCAGTCGGGCGGATGCCCCAAGTGCAAAACCACGATCCGTGTTCCCCCAAAACGTGGGAACGTCAAAGTCCACGATCCTCAACACCCCGGCCGCGCCGCTCAAAAACCTCAGGCCGACCTGACCCTCCGCCCCATTTCCCGCGTCAACGTCCGATTCGCCCTCGCCCCGGCTCTCGGCATGGTGGCCGCAACCCTCACCGCCTTTGTCGCGGCATGGTTGGCCGGCCCCTCGCTCCGCGAATACTGGCTCGCCCGAGCCGGCGCCGTGCTGTTGATCTCGCCGCCCTTGGCCATGGCCGGCTACCTCCTGCTGCACAGCGACGAGGATATCGTTATACTCTCAGGCAGGCCGCTGGCGATCCGCACGGCCATTTGCTCGGCCTCCTACGCCGCCCTTTGGGCCGTGTTTGGCCATGTTTCAACGTCGGCCTTCACCGGCGAAATATGGAATTGGTTCGTCGTCGCGCCCCCGTTCGTCATCACCGGCGGGCTGGTGGCCCTGGCCTGCTACGATTTCGACTTCGGCACGGGCTGCCTCCACTACAGTTTCTACCTTCTTGTAACCATCCTATTGCGAGGCTGCGCCGGCCTCGGCTGGCTCTGGCAGCTTGGACAATGAGGGATTAGGGATTGGAGATTAGGGATTAGAACGCCCCCAATCTCCTCTCTAATCCCCAATCCCTAATCCCCAATCCCTCCCAATGTCCTCCCTTCTCTCCATCCCCGAAATCACCCACCTCGACTCCCGCAAGGCCGTCCTGCGGATCCCGCCCGAGTTGGACGTGCCCATCACGCCTCGCGTCCGTCGGTTGATCGACACGCCCGAGTTCCGCCGACTGAACCAGATCAGCCAGCTTGGCCTCGTCGCCCTGGTCTATCCCGCGGCGCTGCACACCCGCTTCGAGCACAGCCTGGGCGTCTATCGCCTCGCGCTGCTCTTCCTCCGCCGACTGGCCCACGACGAACGTTTCAGTCAAATCATCGGCCCGGCCGAGGCCGAGCGATTCCTCGCCGCCGCCCTCTTGCACGACCTGGGCCACTGGCCCTTCTGCCACCCGATCGAGGACATGAACCTCGACGGCGTCCCCCGTCACGAGTCGTTCGCCAACCGGTTCCTGCTCGAAGGCGAAATCGCCGACGTCCTCCGCGACGATTGGGCCATCCCGCCGGCGGAAATCGTTGCCCTCCTGAGCGAAAAGCCCCACGACCGCGCCTCGCAAATCCTCAAGAGCATGCTCTCCGGCCCGGTCGATATTGACAAGATGGACTATCTGTTCCGCGACAGCCTCCACGCCGGCGTGCCCTACGGCCGCAATTTCGACCACGAGCGGCTCATCGGCAGCCTCTGTCTCAACGAGTCGGGCGACGCCCTGGCCGTCACCGACAAAGGCAAAACGGCCGCCGAAATGATGGTCTTCTCCCGCTACGTCATGTTCTCCGAGGTCTACTGGCACCACGGCGTCCGCGCCGCCACCGCCATGCTCCAACGTGCCTTCTACCTATTGCACCGCGAGTTGGACCTCGACTCGCTCTTCCGCCTGACCGAACGGGCCATGATCGCCCGTCTAGAATCGGCCGCCGCCGGCGCCCCCGCAGGCGAACTGCTGACCGGCCTGTTCGGCCCGCGTCGGCTCTTGTACAAACGCCTCGCCCAGTACAACTACTTGGAAGACCCGGCGATCCACCGACGACTCGCCCGACGACCGTACCCCTGGCTAGTCGCCTGCGCCGAACAATTCGCCGCCCTGGCCGGCACGGCGCTAGGCCGCCCCGTCGCCCCGCACGAAATCCTGATCGACGCCCCGCCCGTCCACCGCGAGGTCCAATTCGACGTCGCCGTCCACTTCCCCAAACAAAACTGCTTCCGCGCGTTGGACGAAGTTTCCCCGGTCGTGCGTACCCTGGCCCGCGACCAATTCGACGACTACGTGAAGCGAGTCCGCCTCTTCGCCCACCCCCGCGTGGCCGACTCCCTCCGCCGCCTCCCCCACCTCGACCGCCTCATCGCCCAGGCAATCGACCGAACGGAGTAGGATGCGTCTCGACGCACCACGAATTACTTTACCGGCGGCCTGATCGACGCAAGAGCCCTAACACGCCCAGAATCAGAAGCAGCAGCGTCGATGGTTCGGGAACCACGAAGGAGCCGCCGACCGAGTTCGCGTAGCCCTTTCCGGGGATAACGGCGTCGACGCCGCCGATCTCGAAATCAAGAAACACTTCCGTCCCGGCCTTCACGACGAGATAAGCAAAATCCCATCGTTGCTCCAGATCGCCCTTGAGCGAAAACGAGCCTCGCAGATAGCTCCCAAACCCGTCGCGAGTGTCTAGTTCCGGCGAGCCGAGCGTGATGTCTTCCGCGAGAGCATCGACTAGCAAATATTCATTGCTTCGAATAAGGAAGTGCGTGTCGAGCTCCTGGGGCACCGGGGTTGGATCGCCGGCCAAGGTGAGCGTGGGCGTCTGCAAGCCACCATAAAACTCCCACACCTGATGAAGCCTATTGCTGGACGTCGTGATCCCGGTCCCGCCGACTCCGCTGAACGTGCTGTCGAACGTGTTGGGCAAAGCGCCATTCTTGCCGACGGCCGTCAAGGTGATCGCCCGCAGGGGAGTGATTCCCACGTCCACGGGCGACGAGGCTTCAATGTCGAAATGCGTCCCGACGAAAATCACGTTTGCTTCCGCGACGGCGATTGGCAACGCCAGCCCAAGGACTACCAACGCGGCCGGCAAGAACGAACTCGGTCGGACGGTTTTCATAATGACTGGCTCCCAAAATTAAGCGAGCGTACGGAGTGAGCAATCAAAGCGGGCCGCGGTCGACATTTCGACGCAACGCCAACACGGGGATCATCGTCCGGCAGTGACGCTTCACGTCATGCGGCGCATCCTCCAAGGGAAGACGGCAATGAAAAGAGGGTTGCCGAATCCCCAACATGTCCGTTTGCGACGGCCACGTTGCCGAGCCTGAACAACCTCAACAGCCTAATAACACAGGTTCAGGATAGCAAATCCACGGCAAAAATCAAGCTATTTCCGTGCCGACCCCCGAAACCCATGCAAAAGGGGACTGGCTCCGTTGCCTCAATGGCGGTGTTCTTTCGAAAAGGGGTTGTGGCAACGGTGCCTGTCCCCTTTTGCGAAGCGGCAACGATTTTGAAACCGGTTCTACCCCCCCTGGCCCGGACGACGCCGAAATCGCCCGCTCCTGAGCAGCAGGCCGGCCAAACCGATCCCCGTCAACACAAGAGCCGATGGTTCGGGGATGAAAAGACATTCCGGGAACGGCTCGGGCAGAGTGGCCATACCGCCGGCGCGGGAATACCAATCAGCCGTAGAGCCCCATTGATTGCCGAGGATCGCCAAGTCGATCGACCCCACCAGGCCGTCCCCGTTGAAATCGCCTTGGCCCCACATAGTGCCCGGCTCGCCCCGGTCGCCCCAATAGCGACCCAGCAACGCAAGGTCGATGGAGCCGACCAGACCGTCCTTGTTGGCATCGCCGGCGATCAGCTCGCGAAAGACCATCAACGGATCGCCGACGACCGTGTTGACGAACGAAAGTTGCTGGGTGGCGCTCCACGCCGCCTCCGCCCAGGTGTAACCGTCCAAAAGCATCTTGAACATCAGGTCTTCGTTCGTGACGCTGGTCGGGTTGGCGCCCGGCTCTTGGACGTGGCCCGTGCCGACCGTTCCGCCCCGGGCGATCCACTCGGCGACCAAGCCCTGCCCACCTTGGTTTCCGCCTGGGACAAAGCTGTAGGCATTGTAGCTTTCCCAGGTGTGGAAGACGGCTCCGTCGGCCAGACCGAAGGTGAGTTGTCCTTCCAAGCCGCCGTCGACCAGATAATCGTTCGGGGCCTGCTTGCCTCCGCCGTGGACGCCGTAGCTGACGTAGCCCAGCACGGGCCCCGGCGCGGCGATGTTCGTGTCCGTGACAAAGGCGTCCGTGTTGTCGTAGATATAGGGCATGTTGGCGATATCCAATGCGGCGGCCAGCGCCGCCATCCGGTTCACCGTCGCCCCCGGCGCGTTGGGGTCATTGTCAACCACAAAGCCATAGGGGCCGCCGACAAAGGCGCCCCGCGCCCGATCGATGCTGGCCGTAACGTCCGCCACCGTGAACCCGTCCAATCGAGAAGTCAAACGGGAACCGTAAATCTCGTGATCGAATGAACCATGCACTTGGTAATAAAGATTGCGAGACTGCTGGGGGTAACTGGGATATCCCTGCGGTATCCACCACGTCTGGTCCCCCATCTGCTGCCACGTGCTAATCTTGTCGATCTGCGCGAGTTCGCTTTCAAGGCTTGAATACTGCTTCCATTCATAAGCGGTGCGGACGACGCCGAACGGATCCGTGTAAGAAAACGGATTCGACTGATCCACCTTGATCCGCAAGGGCAGGCCCTTGGTCGTCACGATCACGTCCGTCGAGGGCGTCAAAGCGGCCATCACCTGGGGTCGAAGGACGCCGAGATAGTCGGTGGCCGAGATCTGCTCGCCCAGGCCGACGCCGCTCAATCCCAACAAGCGAACCCCGGGATGCGCCTGGGCATAGTAGGCGGCCACTTGGGCCCCTTCGGCGCTGCCCTGGTTGTAGAGAACCAGAACGTTCTCGGGAGCGATTGCGCCCAAAACCCTGGCCGCCAGAGCGGCCACCAGGACCGCGGCAAGAATAGCGGGCCTGCCCGCCCTGGACGCAACCATGATGGCCACTCCGCGTTTCACCCCATTTCTCGCAGATTCACGTGCTATTTCAATCGTCGTCGGACCGGGCGAAACACGCAAAGCACGGCTGTTGCTCCAACAAACAAAATCAAGGTTGCCGGCTCCGGCGCCTCCTTGGGACTTGGCAAATTGTGCGGCAGAGAAGTCATAGTAGGATAGGTGCCGCCCGCTCCCTGCAAGGTCGCCGAATGGAACTCGGGAGAAGCCGGGCTGGTGAACAATAATATCGCGGTGGAATTTCCCGGAGCCAGCGTGGGAGCCGCAAAACGCCACACGACGGAAGTGCCCTGAAATGCGTGCGTACTCGGCTCTACCCCGTCCCCAAACGAACCAATGTTCCGTACCGTTTCGTCACCGTCCAGTCCAACGCTAAAAAAATTGATCGAATCGTAATTTCCGCCCGCGCTGTTGATCTGATAGGCGTAAACGTAATCGACGCCCCCGCTGGGATCGGTCTCCTCTGGAAAAGCAAGCCCAAAATGCCCCGGGCCATAGACTGCATAAGTGACCGTCGCATTAAAGAACGGAGCCATGCCCATGGAGCCCCAAGATCCGGGAATGAATTCCTCGCCGCACCAATCCTGATACGCATGCGGATCAGGGGAATTCAGCGTCTCGGACGCCGCCATGCCGGCCATAAGAGACATCAGAGATATTATGGTGAACGTGATGGCCGGAAGGAGGACGGCGAACTTCCAATTATGCGGCAAATCTCTAAACACGGCTTCCCCTCCCATGGCTGAGTGTTTTCGTCCCGATCCCCGGGATTGCCCACGTCCACGCGGGCCGCGCCTATCCGTTGCTCAACCCCAGGGGTCGGATAAGCTCAAATCACGTCTTGCCGCGGCATTGCCACGTTACCGTCCCCTTTGGCCGAGCTACCTCGTTCGTCGGCGGCGGACCGTTCCCGTGAATAACATGCTGCCGAGACCCACGGCAAGCAAAGCCAAAGTGCCCGGCTCCGGGATCGCCTCGCTGCTTGGCGTTGGTACTGGAATGGCGATGGACATCATCCCGGAATCCACCACGGCGGACCAGATATTTGTTGGCGTGTTCGGGCTACAGTACGTCAACCCAATGCTATGCTCGCCTTGGCCAATCTTATTTGGATCGTCAAAATTCCATTGCGCCATGTTTCCGACGGACAAGGAGTGAGAGACGGGAGCGATTCCGTCGATTCCCCCGAGATCATCCTCGAAAGACCCGTCATTGCTCGCCTCGTTAAGCACGGGAACGCTATAGCCGGACACAACGGCCGTGCCCGTGGAAAAAACCTGATAGACATAAACCAACTGACCGGCGGCGGGCGTCCAGCCACCCTCGCCCGTGTCAAACGGGAAATCCTGCGCCTCGAACACGGCCCATTCCACTTGCCCATTGAGAGCGCCGTTGCTAAACGAGGTCACCGAGGCCCAGGCTCCGTCCGCGCGCAACCCATTGCCGTCGTTGTAGGCGTCCGGATGGTTTGGCAGAACCCCCAACGGGTCCGCCCAAGCGGGCACGGCCAGAATGGTCAGGCAAGCCAAAACACCCAGATACAAAGTTGTTCGTCTTCCCATCGTCTTTAGCTCCCTTTCAGTTGTCGTTGAAATACGGCCAAGCAACACTCACAAAGCGTTCTTACTCGTCGAAAAAGGGGTAGAACGGCCCACGCCATTCCGGCAAGAAACACGGCTCCCACGTCGCCGCTCCGCGTGTCACCGCACCAAAACACCACGCGCGCAAGACCTCCCCATGAAGAGAATGAGATTAGGAGACCTTCGCGGATTCTAGCAGTTCGCGGAAAAATTACAAGTAGTTGCCTGGAAGATAGTAGGAAAGAAACTCCCGACCTGGATGCATTACCGCCAAATGCCCCAATAGACGTATATTGTCAAATTACTCTCCGCCCCGCCGCCTCCCCCACCTCGACTGCCTCATCGTCGAATCCATCGTCCGCACCGAGTAGGGTGCGTCCGGACGCACCAAGCCACTCGTAGGTCAGCACCCCGTGCCTGACGTGTACAATTTCCATGCCTCTGGTCTCTCGACTCTATACTCTCGACCCTCCTCACTCCCCGGGCTCTTCGAGTTGCTGTCCCCAATAGGCGGACAAAATAGCTTGGTCCAGTGAGTCGACTATTCCATCAAGATTAAAGTCGGCGCACTCGATGCCAACGTTGCTCTGCTGCCAGTTGGCTGAGAGAATGCTCCCGTCAGTTCCATTAACACTGCCATCTCCATTTGCATCACCGGGTAGCGACCCAAAAATAAAATCGTATTCCGCAGCTCGTCCTGGTTCTTCGCTTCCCAGCAGGCTATCGAGCACCTTCACTCGCAGCCACTCGGCCTTGATCGAGTCATCGTTCCAAGTAATTGCAATCCGGTCTGCTCCGCTTGCCCCTTCGTTCAGATGCACGGTCACCGACGCAGGCGTCGGCCCCGCCACCCATTCATCTTCCACCGCATCCCACACCTCGAACACAAAGTCCGCCGCCGTGATATCCGTTGTCGGATTCAAATGCGAAGGCAAATCGTCAATGTCAATTGCCACGCCAACAATCCCCTCGTCATAGCCCGTGACTGTCATATCTTCTTCGATAATCGGGTTCCCATTGCAGTCCAACCCGTGGTAAAGATACTGTCCCACCATGGCTGCCGCGTTTAGATCGATGAGTGATTGGTTGTAGTAATAGCCTACAAGTGACAGGTCGGAAGTGCCAACAACATTATCGAGGTTGAAGTTACCGCCGCTGATGCCAACGCCACTCAGCCCCCAGTTGAATCCCACTACACCTAAGTCACCAGTACCTACTATGCCATCACCGTCGGCGTCGCCAGGCAGTGAGCCAAAAATGAATGTATAGTCCTCGGGAACACCAACGTCTCCGCTGGCCAGAACCGTAACTTCGAGCCACTGTGCCACGATCGAATCATTGGCCCAATGAATCGTAATTCGGTCCGCGTCATCCACCCCCGTTCCCTCTAGTACATTAAACGAAATGTTGCTAGGTATCCCCCCGCTATATTCCACAGGGTCTTCTATCCATGTAGATGGATCACTTGTGTTTCCTACGCGAAACCGGAAGTCTGAGGCGTCAAGCGTCACGCCCGAGGGAAGGCCTTCCATGTCAATCGCCACGCCAACGATGCCGTGGGAAAAGCCGGTGACCGTCATGTCTTGTTCGATGACAGGGTCACTAGTAGCATTGTGGAATAGGTACTGCCCCACAACTTCCGTCGGCACGTCACAGAACACACCCTGACTGGCATTGTAGTAGGTGCCGCTTGGCGTTTCCTCGAGCTTCACCGCACGGATCATGTAGACATAACCGCGCTGGATCTCACACGACAGGTAGCCGCCATTGGCATGGCCGGTGTCCTCATTCCATCGTACCGTTATGTTCTCGACCCGGCTGAACTCGTCCGAGATGCTGTCGGCTCGATAGACAAGATAAGCATTGGTCTCTTCCAAGTCCTCGTAAACTGCATCATCGTCGACCGTACGATCCCATGTCATCCGCACTGCGCCAGCGAGATCTGTCGTTGTGATATTTGAAACTGGATGGACAACGTGCATTCTTAACGACGGATCCCCCATTAAATTGTAGTAAACCTTGGCACAAGCTGCAGGTTCGTTCTGCGTGGTCATAAAAGCCTCTCCGATCGTGCCGCCCAAGCCCATTTCATAGTAGAAAACGAAGCCGTTGCCTGTACTGTAACTGTCCGGTCCCCACGACGCCGTCAGGCAATAACCATCGTTGGCGAGCATGGACCGAAGCAAGTTGTCTGTTTTGTACCAGTCGAGACAGTAGCTTGCGGTTAGAGTAGTAAAAACTGTGGGAAGGGGAAGAGTTCTCAGATTCGAGTACGAGAGATTGGTGTTGGCCCAAGTCACACTACCAGTTGTTGAATCGAATCCGAAAAGATAAGTATCGTTGTGTGGCATCATCACGCTCGAGCTTGTGACATTTTCCCATCCAACAAGGCCAGACGCATTGCGCCATCCCGAGCGAACCATTGCCCCCTCCGTTGATTGAGCAATCAGTACTTGTTGTCCGATTTCAGTGATACCATAACGGAAATCATGGGTCTTATCGAGATAGCGTTGCATTAGTTCCGTTTCAGTAAGTTCGACTCCATTCAGTGTGAATCCGTTCAAGTCATGCATGTCAACACGACCAACCTGCAGTTCGACAACGCCCTCGACCGAATTCCAATCGAATACTCCGTCCGGCTGATTTGTCGTAGTGCCATTGATAAACAAATCGGGCCACCAATCCTCGTTCACCGTGGGTAGCCCCAAGTCATTGACTACATCTCCGTAGTAAACATCTGCAGCACGAGACGTAAAACCGTGCCCGTCTGGGCTCGAGTAACCTGACTTTGCTAACGGAAAGTGGCCAAAAAGATACGCTGCTTTGACGTTGTAGGCCGGGTTCGAATAATCGTTTTGAATAACTTGCTTGACTTCCACAGCACCCATGGTGTCGTCAGGGTGGTTTTCATCATAGACATAAAGATCGTGGCGTAACACATGCCAGCCATCACCGACTAAATCGGCTTCGAGCTTAGCTAACCCGCTGGCTAAGTCCTCCGTGAATCTATTGTCAACTAGTAAGATGATCTCCCCACGGTCATCTTCAAGCGGGATCTCTACGCCGGCCGTTATTTGGCCGTGATTCAATCGATCACTTATAACTTGGTACTCATACATCGTTCCGATTTCAAAATCTGATGAGTTGTCGATCCAGTGGTCAGCTTCAACAGTAGCGAGGATAGGGACATTATCCCATAATGACGCATTGCCCAGTTTACGCCGCTTAATGGTGAACGCACTGCCTTCTTCACCATATCGGATTGGCCAGGAAAGTCTGATGTGTGAGTTATCGAAGGCATTCACAACGGTGGCACTCAACTCAACGACACTGTCTTCGGAAAAATAGAGATTTCTCAACGGCATGGACCACTCGGAGACATAAATATATTGGTTGAGCTGGTTCACCGCACGGATTCGGTAGTAAGTTGTTTGAAGAGCCCGCGTGTCCGACTCTTGGGTTGAATTAAGTGTACCGGGCCACATCGAGTCTTCGTTTTCCGGGTCATATAGCCAATTATCCCATATGCCATCTAAGCCTAATCGTGAGTATTGGATTTGGAATCCCGTCTGTCCACACTCCGTGCTCCAGGAAAGTGTAGGAGAATTATATGGATCTCCATCAATGGACAGTGCCATACGCTCAGCTAAGGCAATGGCATGGAATGATTCGTTATGGGAACCGTCTTCGTCAATAGCCGTCACCAGAATGTCATAATACTCTGGTGGCGTCAGAGCATATCTATGCGACAGTTGTGCCGTCCCAGCAGGTAAAGGCGATTCGAGGGTGCCGATGGCTGTGCCGTCACCCCAGTTAACGATCCAGCCCGTTATCGCGTCATCGCCAGGATCTATTGCACTCCACTGAATCGTGAGTTCCTCCAGCATCGTCACTAGTGACCGACCACTGTAGTAGGCTATGATTGCCAAGTCATTAACATCGACGACGTTGTCGAGGTTGAAGTCGGCACCACTGACTCCAACGCCAGATTGTCCCTGGTTATTTCCATAGATACTGAAATCATCGGTATTCACGCTGCCGTCACTATTGGCATCGCCGGGCATCGATCCAAAATAGAAGGTATAGTCTTCAGCAACCCCAACGTCGCCGCTAGCCAGGATGGTGACTTCGAGCCACTGCTCCACAATTGAGTCTTCTGCCCAACTTATCGCAATCCGGTCTGCGCCACCATCTCCCCCGTCTTCATAGACTTCAAACAAGATATTTGTTGGCACTTCGCCACTATACTCCACCGGATCCTCGATCCAGGTCGACGGATCGATTGTATTGCCCACCCGAAATCGGAAGTCCGACACGTCGATTATCACTTCCGGCTGAAGCTCAACTACGTCAACGGCAACACCAATAATGCCTTCAAAACACCCCGTGACCATCATTCCTTCTTCAATGATCGGGGTACCCGTGTCATTATGATACAGATACTGGCCAACCACATCCATAAAGGGGGATCCAGAAGTATTTTTTTGTCCTGTCGTTATGGTGATTTCTGGGGCTTGGTTGACAACCTGGATAGTCTGTACGGCACTCGCCGAACCGTGGAATCGAGTCAGTCCGAACTGATTCTGACCATCGACATAAACATACCCAGCAACCAGAATATCACCATTCTGGTCGGCCGCAGTCCTGATTCCGCGATCATTACCACTGCCAAAGTTCATGCTGAGCGTTCCGTCGTTAGCAAAATCCTTATCAAGACTACCATTCGATCCATTCAGAACAACTAGCGCGAAGTCGTATTGGCCATTGATCGTGGCGTAGCCGGAAGCCACAATCTGGCCACTTGGCAGGAGAGTCACTCCCATGGCGTGGTCGTACCCAGAATCGAAATCGATGCAATAGTCACTTGTCCCTGAAGTGCTATCAATATCAAAGTCAGTGTCTAAGACGAAATAGATCGGGTCACCATTTTGTACAAATCGTGTAATGGCAAAGTCATCTCCGGCAACGCCGGTCGTGATGATCCTGTCATCCGATTCGTCCTCGAGATTGCCACGATCGACCACCAGATCGTATGCTTCGTCGTTGGTTCCGTTGGCTATATTTGATTGAATTACGCCATTGTTGCCGATGTTCGCAGGGCTACCGCTTGCGTCGAAAAAGAAGAGACCATGATTGTTCTCTCCAAAACTGCCCGAACCGTAAGCGCCTACTGCAACCAGAACGGTATTGCTGGGGTCTACTTCGTCTAGCCAAAGAACCTCAACTGCCCGAGCCAAGTCCCAATCGCCACCACCGGTGAAACTCAGACTGCCATCGTCACCGAAATCGGCATCGAGTATTCCATTGTCGTCGAATCGGGCAACGATTGCGTCGGAACACCAGAATTCGTCGGTTTTCCCAACAATGATTATGTCATCCGATTCGGGTAGAATAGTCAAACCATACGCATAATCAGAATTGCCGGTGAGGCTTTCTAGCACAATGCCGTCATTGCAACCGAATCCGTCGTTTTGCTGTTCAGGTGCTCCCGCGTCCAACTTACCGTCAGTAGTATAACGGACGAGTGCGACTTGCATGTCACCCATCGCGTCGCTGTAGCCTACAAGAACGATCTTGCCGTCGGATTGAAGGGCCATATCATAGCAACGATCATCGCCACCAAGATCCGTTACGATCAAACCATCGATGCCAAAGTCATTATCAAGCGTTCCGTCCGAATTGTAACGTGCCAGTGCAAAATCATAGCTTTGACTTGCATGATCTGAATCGTAACTGTAGCCAGCCACGAGAATCTTGCCATCGGGCTGAACAAGTACCTGCGTTGCTTTTGCATCATCTCCACTAAAATCTTCAGTTACCCAACCCGCCGGTTCGGAACCCACTGCGCCAAACGCCCCGTCAAGTTCTCCGTACATCGGGATCGGATTGCTGTCGTTGTAGGGAGTAACCTCGATCTGATAAGTGCCATTGTCAGCGTAGGTATGAGGTGCCGTAGTAGAGGTCTGGGCGTGAAAGTCTCCCGTGTGATGCGTTAGAGGCTCTCCATCACCCCAGTCGATGACCCATTCGTCGATGTCCAAGTCGCCGCTATATAAGGTAAGCGTATAACTCGAACCCTCGTTGACCGTGGAGTTTCCGGTGTACCACGGCGAGATAGAGAGAAGCTGACGCTGCTCAAGAGTCTCGGCCCGAAGGCTTCGTGTTCGACATCCTTTGGAACAACCGGTCGTCGTTTGTCGAGAACTGAGACGCGGGGAAGCTTTCCTCTCATCGCGGCTCTTCAAACAGGAAGACCATTGCCCACTTGACGTGTTGCCTCCGCCAAACAACGAGAATCGCCTACCCATGATCGCTTCTCCTTCGAGTAATTCAGAACGTCGGACGGTGCTTAACAGTGAAAGACTGTATCGTTGGTAAGGATTATGACAGTGCGGCAACGAGAAGGTCAATCCCCACCTTGACGCTGAATCGTGACCATCCCCTCTCTCCCCGCCTACCGCCCTCTGCCCGCTGCCTACTGCCCACTGCCCGCTAAACCCGCCCTCACGTCCGTCACATCCCCTACGCTCCCTCCCTCCCTCACAATTGTCGAATCTGTCTAAAGTCTACCCCCACGTTAGTTCGAGATTAGACAGTGGACGGCTTGCTCCCGAACCACGCTCAAAAAGTGTGCAAGGCCAACACAAGGCCGAAACGGAGCGAGTCCAAGGGGGGAACCTGCTTTCAAGGCGGCTGCCTTGATTGGTCCGCTGATTGTACCGGGATAGCGGACTATCCGCATTGTTCTCCCCTTGTAGCCATGGTTTGCCGGGCGATTGTTCCGGGGAGGTATAGGATTCGTAATCAGAGAACCGATACGCTTCTTCTCTATTTTACGGATTTTCCCTGGTTTCCGGTCGGCGTGGTTGCCGAAGAGATTAGTGCGGCGCAGATCAGAAGGAACTGAGCTTCCGCCGACTTGAAGCGAATAGTGTCAGACCCCGACCCAGATGTTTGCGGATGGCCGGCTGGCCGACAGCCGGCGAGTGATGGATCGACCCAACGGCCTAGGTGTCCGCAGGCAAGGGGCTGTTCCGTCCGTTCCGGTTCGCCCCGGACGGCGGCAGTTCAAAACAAGCGAGCGAATAAGATAATGGAGAGCCTGCAATGAAGGTCTTCACAACTGGTCAGGTCGCAAAGATCTGTAAGGTGGCCCCGCGCACCGTCAGTAAATGGTTCGATTCAGGCCGGCTGAAGGGTTACCGGATCCCCGGTTCCCAGGATCGCCGGATTCCCCGCGAATATCTCATCAAGTTCCTCAAGGAACATGGGATGCCGCTGGGAGACCTCGAAGACGAAGCCATGGCCAAAGTCCTGATCGTCGCCCAGGACCAAGTTCTCATCGAGAACTTGCGACGCGAGTTGCCCAACGAACGCAACTTCAAAGTCGCCGTCGCCGCGAGCGGCTTTGACGCCGGGATCCAAGCCGAAAGCTTCCATCCCGACTGCATCATCGTCGACTTCTCGATCGGACGCGCCGAAGCGCTCCAGATCTGCCAAAACCTCCGCCGCAACGCCGAATTCGCCGAGGTCATCCTCATCGCGTTGCTCCCGGACGACGGCAGCTCCACCAGCTTCGATCGTTCGAGCATCAACGAGACGTTCAAGAAACCGTTCGACGCCGCTTTGCTCGCCGAACGTTTCCGCACGTTGATCAGCGCCAAGAAAGAGCTCGTCTAGAGCTTTACGTTTACGCCGCCGGGACGCACTGCCGACAACACGCGCGTCACGACGAAAAAGAGACTATTAATTTCGCCGATTCGACCAACCCGTCGCGGCCAGACCCCCGCGACGGATAATCTTCCCGCCGATCTCGCCCGCCGCGCCGCGGCCTCCTTAACGGCCGCCGCCCTCTCGCGCCCTTCGTAGGGTGGGCATCGCCCACCAAGGCATCTCCGTGGGCCAAATGTTACCATGCCCACGTGTAGCCGCGGGGTACGCTCGCCTACTACAGCATCCTGAATTCCGGGCGAGAGCGAATACCAACCCGACGCGCAAGCGAGGGCCATTGAACCATTTATCCTCGCTTGCGCTTCGGGTTAGTATGGACTCATGAATGAAATGATCTAGCCCGAAACTCCTTCTAGTGCTTTGTCACAGCTGTATTTTGGGATATACTGATTTCAGTTTGCAGCGGGCATCGTGGATTTTCATTTGCCAATCGACGCCGCGCTGCGTGTCGTTGACGTCGTCCGACCAAGCTC
>Ga0209342_10002407_pt1 | contig 20121 bp, 15 predicted proteins | sample RifCSP16_2_FD_184023 | JGI IMG/M metagenome (GOLD analysis project Ga0209342, IMG submission 184023) | Soil microbial communities from Rifle, Colorado - Rifle CSP2_sed 16_2 (SPAdes) (version 2) | ecosystem: Environmental > Terrestrial > Deep subsurface > Rock core/Sediment | place: Rifle... | reverse complement strand
TCAGCTCCTCGTTGGAGCTCTGCAGCTCCTCGTTCGTCGACTGCATCTCCTCGTTCGTGGACTTCAGCTCCTCCTGCGAGGTCTGCATCTCCTCGCGCGTGGTCTGCGCCTCCTCGCGGGCGTGCTGGAGCTCCTTCTCCATCTCCGCGAGCCGCGCTCCGCCACGCGCCGAGATCCGCTGCTTGCCGGGCGCCTCCTCGGGCCCGGGCGGCACGTCCGCGATGACGACCATCGCCGTGCCCCGCAGGTCCTTCGGCTCGTCGAGCCTCTGGACCGTGATGTCCACGGCCTGCGTCCCGCCGTTCGTCCCCACCTTCGCGCCCCGCACCGTGACCGCGCGCCCTTCGCGCATCGCCTTGGAGAAGGCGTTGGCGAGGTCGAGGCGCATGCCTTCGCGGGCCATGGCGAAGATGTTCCAGTTGGCCTTGCCGGCCGCGGGCTCCAGGTACTTCCCGGTGCGCCCGCTGATGTAGATGATGTCGCCCCTGTCGTTGACGAGGATCCCCGCCGGGGAGAAGCGCTGCAGGAGCAACCGGTCCGCCAGCATCTGGAGGTTGGGAGGGGGCTTCGCGAGGCCGAACGGCTCGCCGTGCGCCCCGGGCGCCTCCGGCTCCGAGAGGCCGAGCGAGGCGGGGAAATCGACCTGCGGCGCGGCGGCGGTCGCGAGGCGGCGGTAGAGCCGCGTCTTCCCGTCGAGCGGTGTGAAGAGGCTGGAGAAGGAGCCGACGGTCTCCGCGCTGCCCAGGAAGAGGACGCCGCCGGGGTTGAGGCTGTAGTGGAAGAGCGGCATGAGCCGCTTCTGCACCTGCGGGGCGAGGTAGATGAGGAGGTTGCGACAGGAGATGACGTCGAGCTTGGTGAAGGGGGGATCCATGATGACGTTCTGCGGAGCGAAGACCACCATCTCCCGGATCTCCTTGCTCACCCTGTAACCGCGCTCCTCCTGGTAGAAGAACCGTCGCAGGCGCTCCGGCGAGACGTCCGCGACGATGTTGGTCGGATAGAGGCCCTGGCGCGCCCTCTCGATGGCGTCCCGGTCGAGATCTGTGGCGAAGACCTGGAGCATGATGTTCTTCGGCGCCTTCAGCCGCTCCAGCGCCTCCCTGAAGGCGATGGCCAGCGAGTAGGCCTCTTCCCCGGTCGAGCAGCCTGGGACCCAGGCTCTGAGCGCCGAGCCGCTGGCGCGCTCGGAGAGGAGCGCGGGCAGGACCTCCTGCGAGAGGCGGTCCCACGCCGCCGGATCGCGGAAGAAGCTCGTGACGCCGATGAGCAGCTCCTTGAAGAGCAGCTCGGACTCCTTGGGGTTCTCCCTCAGATAACGGACGTAGTTCGCGATCTTGTCGATCTGGTGAAGGCCCATCCGCCGCTCGATCCGGCGGAAGACCGTGCTCGTCTTGTAGAGGGAGAAGTCGTTGCCCGTCCGCATCCTGAGCAGGGCGAGGATCTTGTCGAGGGCGCTCTGGGCCTTCTCCGCCGGGAGGACGTCGGGCTGGGGCCTGGTGATGTACGGAACGTGCTGGAGGTACGCGACGATCCTGGAGGGAAGCTCCTCGACCGAAGCCACCACGTCGGCCAGCCCGGCGTCGATGGCGCTGCTGGGCATGCCGTCGAACTTGGCCGAGGAGAGCGCCTGCACGAAGCCCGCCCCGGCCTTCTCCTTGATGGCGCGCAGCCCCAGCGTGCCGTCGGAGCCCATGCCCGAGAGGATGACGGCGATGCTGCGCTCCTGCTGGTCCTGGGCCAGGGAGCGGAAGAACAGATCGATCGGCAGGTTCAGGCCCCTGGGCGCCGTCTGCGTCAGGAGGTGCAGGACACCGCGCTGGATCGACAGGTCCTTGTTCGGCGGGATCACGTAGACGTGGTCCACCTCGACCTTCAGGTTGTCACTCACCTCGAGGACCGGCATGCGAGAGGCGCGCTGGAGCAGCTCCACCATGGCGCCCTTGTGCGTGGGGTCGAGGTGCTGGATGACGACGAAGGCCATGCCGCTCGGCTCCGGCACGTGCCTCAGGAACGCCTCGAGGGCCTCGAGCCCACCGGCCGACGCGCCGATGCCGACGATGGGGAAGCCGCCGCCCTTGCTGGCGCCTGGCTTATGTGCCGGTGTGGCCGCCGGCGGCTCCGGCGGCGGCTCAGGGACCTTCACCTCGCGTGGCTGTCCCTTCGCCATGGACCGCTTTCGCCGCGATCGCCTGGGCTCGCCCAGGTCACGCTTCGTGCGCTTGGCCTTGACGGGCCGCGTCATCGCTTCTCCCTCCCCTCCGGTGCAGCCGCCGGGGCCCGAGAGAGAGCGGTCACATAGGGGACCCGAGGCTTCCGTTCCATCGAAATGACTCCCTGGGATCCTCCCGGTGTGGAGAGTTCTCCTCGGCCCCGGGCTGATCCTCGACCATGTGCGAGCGGCGAGCCGGGCGCTGGCCGGCGAGCATACGCCACCTTCGGGCAGGCAGACGCTCGTCGTAGAGGCCCCCCTCGAGGGGTCGAACGTCCGTTTACGCTGGCTTGCCATTTCGCGGCACGCGGCGCGCTGAAGCGGGAGCCCGGGAGCGCGGCCTCGAGGAGCGCGCTCTCCGCCCAGGCCAAGCGCGCGGCCGCCGACCACGCCGCGCACCGGCACCGTATGATATCGGACGTGCCAGCGCACTCGAGTCCGCCCTTCCAGGTCACCAGCGGCGAGCTCCACCTGTGGTACGTGGCGCCCGATGACTCGCTCGACGGCGAGCTCCTGGGCTGCTACGAAGCCCTCCTGCAGCCGGACGAGCGGCAGCGGTATGGGGCGCTGAAGCTCGAGCGCCGCCGGCGCGAGTACCTCATCACGCGCGCGCTGGTGCGCTGCGTGCTCTCCCGGTACTACCCGGACGCGCCTGGTGACTGGCGATTCCGGATCACCGCCCGCGGCAAACCCGAGCTCGACCCACCCCGAGGGATCTACTTCAACCTCACGAACTGCGGAGGGGGTGCCGGGGGCGGAGCCCCCGACGTTCAAAGACGGCGAAGCCGGCGGCTCGATCGCGTAGCGAGCGAATGCGCCGAAGGCGCCGCCGCCGGGCTCGTCGCCTGCGCGGTCGCCGGCTGCCGGGTGGGGGTGGACGCGGAGCCGGTCTCCCGCGCGCCCGCCATCCTGGACCTGGCCCCGCGGTTCCTCGCCGAGGGCGAGCGCGAAGCGCTCTCGCAGCTCGACGCGCCGAAGCGGACCGATCGCGCGATCTCGCTCTGGACGCTCAAGGAGGCCTACGTGAAGGCGCGCGGCCTGGGCCTCGCGCTGCCGCTGCGGTCGTTCTCGTTCGCGTTCCACGCCGGCCGCGTCACGCTCGCCATGGCCCCGCCGTGCGACGGCGCGAGCTGGGACTTCCCGCTCGTCGACATTGGATCTCACCGCGTGGCGATCGCGGTCGAGCGGTTGACCGGCGAGGCGAGGGTGGTGCGCGTGTTCGAGCTGATCCCGCTCGCAGGAGAGCCGCGCGAGGTCGAGGGCGTGGGATGGACGGTCGCCCGCAACTGACTCGCCGGCAGCCCGCTCCGGGGGCGCCGCTTACCAGAGCCAGGTGGCCGGGTTCGGGTACGCCTCGCGCCGCTCCAGGTGCTTCAGCCCCTTCACGCAGCGGATGATGATCCAGACCGCCGTGAAGGCCAGCACCGCGAACCCGATGAGGATGAACGACAGGAGCACCCCCACCACGCCGTAGAGGAGCCCGATCCAGAAGGTCCGGATCTGCATGCGGTAGTGCGTCTTCAACGCCTCGGGCGCCTCGCCGATGTTGAGGTAGGCCATGACGACGCCCACGATCGCCGTCACGCCCACCACCAGCGAGACCAGGTAGAGGATGTAGACGGTCTTGGCTGTCTGCTCGGTCGTCGCCGCCTGCAGGGTCGTGGGGGTGTTCTCGACGATGGGTCCGGTGGGCTCCATGGCGCTCCTCGTCACGAGTTGGAGGTGCGCGCCGAGCGTAGCGAAACTCGGAGAGGATGAGCGCGGGCCCGGACGTGCTCCCTCTTTGGGGTGTCACGCGAGATGGAACGGGAGAGACGGCGCCCCGAGCCGCCGTCTCCCCGACCCGGTCACTGCGCGCTTGACCCGTCACCGGTCCCCGTCGCCGGGCCCCGGCCACCCGTCCCCGGCCTTCCGGTCCCGCTCCCGGTCCCGAACCCGGTTTCTCCCGGCCTCTCGCTCGGTTACCGCGCCAGGAGCACGGCCCTGTTCCGCCCGCTCTTCTTGGCACCGTAGAGCGCCTCGTCCGCGCGCCGGATGAGCTCCTCCGGCTGCGAGGCGTCGTCCGTGGGGACGAGGCCGGCGACGCCCACGCTGATCGTGACGTGGTCGGCAGCCCCCGACGCCGCGTGAGGTAGGGCCAGGGCCTCGACCGCGGCGCGGACCAGCTCCGCGACGTGAAGGGCGCCCTCGGGAGAGGTGTTGGGCATGATCACCGCGAACTCCTCGCCGCCATAGCGCGCGGCGAGGTCCCCTGGCCGTTTGACGCAGCGCCGGATCGCCTGCGCCACGCTGGAGAGGCAGACGTCGCCCGGCTGATGACCGTACGTGTCGTTGTACTTCTTGAAGAAGTCCACGTCGGTCATGAGGAGCGAGAGGCACTGCTTCTCGCGGCGCGCCCTCGCCCACTCTCTCTGGAGCACCTCGTCGAAGTGCCGCCGGTTGGCGAGGCCGGTGAGCCCGTCCGTTCTGGAGAGGCGGGCCAGCTCCTCGTTCATCCGCTCCAGCGCCGCCTCCGCCTGCTTGCGGGCGGTGATGTCCGCGAGCGCCTCTACGACACCGAGGACGTCCCCGCACGGGTCGCGGCAGGGGGCAGCCGAAAGGATGAAGTTCCGCGTGCCCCGCCCTTCGACCGCGATCTCGACGTCCGCCGTGAGGGGCTTCGAGTCGTCGAGCACGCGCTGCAGCACGCAGCTCGCCGTGTCGCACATGGCGTTCGGGAGGACGTCGCGGCAGCGCCGGCCGACGAGCTCCTGCCGCTCCAGCCCCACCAGGGCCGCCATCCTCTTGTTCGCGCGGATGACCTTGTAGCCCCGGCTGATGACCCAGATCGCGTCCTGCGAGGCGTTGAAGATCTCCTCCGCCATGAGGCTCGAGATCTCGGCCTCGAGCACGAGGCCGTTGGAGCGCGCGATCGACTCCTCGACGAGCGAGTTCATCTCGGCCAGGGAGCGCTGAGAGGTCGCCAGCTTCGCGGCGAGGCCCTTGTTCTCGCTCCGGAGCCGTTCGGCCTCCTGCTCCGGAGACCCCTGGGTCCTGACCCCAGGGTGGGACTCTTTCTCGAGCCTGGCGGCGCTGTCCCGATCCGTGGGCATCCCGTAGTTCTCCTGGCGCGACCCGATCGTGGCGCCGCAGTGCGGCGCACACCCACCTCTAATGGACGAGCCTAGCAGAGCGTCAGCTCCTCCCGATACCCCGATATCTCGGCCGCTACAGCGACCCCGACCCCGACCCGGACCCCGACCGCGACCCGATCGCGCGCACCCGGGTGAGCCGCGACCCGAGGTCTCGCGGGCGGGGCCCGGTACCCCCCGGTGAAGGAGTTTGCCCGAATCGCAGGCACTCCGCTCCCGATCCACTTCCATCGGGGGCGGGGGCACGACAGGTGCATTCACCCTCAGAAGCTGCTCGGACCGTGTGGTGCGAAACGGCCGAGCGCGCCGGACCCCGGCGGCGACCTGCGCACAGAGGTGCAGGGTCGCCCCTCACCGGGAGAGGAATAGCGGACTGCCTCGCACACCCCGACGCCTGCGGGGGCGAGCAGGAGAGCCAGCGGGATCCAACGACGACCGGGAGGAGCGAGCCATGAACGGACAGAGACGGAGCAGGGGCTTCACGCTGGTGGAGATCATCGTCGTCATCGGCGTGATCGCCATCCTGGCCGCGATCCTGACGCCCTACGTCACGAAGTACATCGATGATTCACGGGTGGCGAAGGCGAGGAACGAGACCCAGGTGATCGGCGCCGCCGTCACCAACTTCTACAAGGACACGGGGCGATGGCCCAACGCGACCAACGCCACGACCACGCCGACCAACAACTACCTCGGCGTCCACAGCGGGACCACGGCCCCGGCAGCCGCCTTCTTCGGCGCCACCAACTGGACCGCTGTCGCGAGCTGGAACCCCCTCGACCAGCACCTCATCCGTTCGGTCATCCACGTGTACCGGACGACGGGGGATCAGCGGTGGAACGGCCCGTACGCGACCGAGCTCCCCTTGGACCCGTGGGGTCGCCCCTACGTGATCAACGCAAGGGAGCTCGACACCCAGCCTCTGCCCCCCGCGGCACCGATCCCGGCGTGGGTCATGTCCGCCGGGCCCAACGGCGTGCTCGACACGAGCATCCTCGCCGCCGTGACGGTGCCAGTCGGCGACGACATCGGCTTCCGCATCCGCTGAACGTGATCCGAACCTCCGCCTGAACCGACAGAGGACGACGAGCGATGCCCCCCACGCGAGCCGCTGCGGCCGCACCGGCCCCCGCGCCGAAGCGCAAGCTGCTCGGCGAGCGCCTCGTGGAGGAGGGGCTCGTCTCCCGGGACCAGCTCGAGCTGGCGCTGCGCGAGCAGAAACGCACCGGCGAGCGGATCGGCGACATCCTCATCGACCTGGGGTTCGTCACCCAGGAGCTCATCTCGTCGGCGCTCGCCTCGGAGGCGGGGGTCAACTTCGTCCAGCTCGAGGACCGCCTCGTCGAGCCGAAGGCGATCCGCTGCGTCCCCGAGGCGATGGCGCGGCGGTACAAGATCCTCCCCCTCGCCGTCGACCGCGGCCGCCTCACGATCGCGATGGCGAACGTCTTCGACGTCGTCGCCATCGACGAGGTCCAGCGGGCCACGGGGCTCGTCGTCGACATCGCCTCCGCCACCGAGCCGAGCATCCTCAGGGCGATCGAGCAGAACTACGCGGGCGGCACCGGGACGATCGAGGAGATCGTCCAGAAGTCGGTGCGCCAGGTCGAGGCGGGTCGGGTCTCGGAGGCGGACCTCGCCGCGGGCGCTCCCATCATCCGGCTGGTGGACCAGCTCTTCCTGACCGCCATCCAGGATGGGGCCACCGACATCCACCTCGAGCCGGAGGACCGGGTATTCCGCACCAGGTTCCGCGTCGACGGCGACCTGCGCCCGGGGCCGACCATGCCCAAGGCGCTCCAGCCGGCCGTCACCGCGCGTGTCAAGATCCTGGCCGGCCTCGACCTCGCCGAGACGCGGCTGCCGCAGGACGGCAAGATCGGCTTCCACGTGGGGAAGCGGAAGGTGGACCTGCGCGTCTCCACCCTCGTCACGGTGCACGGGGAGAACATCGTGCTCCGCGTGCTCGACAAGTCGCGCGTGGTGATCGGGCTCGAGCAGCTCGGGTTCTCGGAGGAGACCTTCACCCGCTTCAAGCAGGCCATCGAGAGCCGCCACGGCATCATCCTGGTGTGCGGGCCCACCGGCTGCGGGAAGACGACCACGCTCTACTCGGCCCTATCCTGCATCAACTCGCTCGAGCAGAGCATCATCACGCTCGAGGATCCCGTCGAGTACGAGCTGCCCATCATCCGCCAGTGCCCGATCAACCCGAAGGTGGGCTTCACCTTCTCCTTGGGGCTCCGCTCGGTCCTGCGCCACGACCCCGACGTCATCCTCGTGGGCGAGATGCGCGACGCCGAGACCACCGAGCTCGCCATCCGCGCCGCGCTCACCGGCCACCTCGTCTTCTCGACCCTCCACACCAACGACGCGGCCGGGGCCATCCCACGGCTGGTCAACATGGGCCAGGAGCCGTTCCTCGTCGCCTCCTCGCTCCGCGCGGTGGTGGGGCAGACGCTCATGCGGACGAGCTGCTCCGCCTGCCGCAAGCCCTACGTGCCGCCCGACGACGCCATCGAGCGCGCGGGGCTCACTCCCGAGGAGGTCGCCCGCGCGACCTTCCTCAAGGGCGAAGGCTGCGAGCAGTGCGGCCGGACCGGCTTCAAGGGGCGCACCGGCGTGCAGGAGATCCTCACCCTCACGCCCGAGATCACGCGGCTCGCGATGAACCGCGCGAACAGCGCCCAGATCCAGGCTGCGGCCATGGAGGAAGGGATGGTCCTCATGCGGGAGGACGCGGTGCGCAAGGCGCTGCGCGGGATGACGACGCTGGAGGAGGCGCTGAAGGCCACGTAGGGGGCGAGAGGATTCCTTTGCCGCGCTTCGAATACCAGGCGGTCGACGACTACGGCCAGATGGTCCGCGGAACGCTCCTCGCCCACGACGAGAGGGCACTGCGGGAGAGCCTCGCCGGGATGGTCCTCCACCTCCTGTCGGCGAAGGAGTGCGGCGAGGCCCTGAGCATCCCCCTGTTCCGGAAGAAGGTGAAGACGGAGGAGCTCATCCAGTTCACCTTCCCCTTCCGGACGATGGTCGCCGCCGGGGTCCCGCTCGTCCCGGCGCTGGGCGATCTCGCCGACCAGATCGAGAACCCCGTCCTGAAGGACGCGCTCCAGGACGTCCGGCGCAATCTCCAGTCCGGCGCTGGCCTCTCCGACGCGTTCGCGCTCCACCCGCGCGTCTTCCCGCAGCTCTACGTGAGCGTGCTCCGGGCGGGCGAGACCACCGGCAACCTCGCCGAGTCCCTGTCCGACCTCGTGACGTTCCTCACCTGGCAGGAGGAGCTGTCGAAGCAGGTCAAGCAGGCGACCTATTACCCGGCCAGCGTCCTCTCGGCGGTGGGGGCCCTCATCTTCCTCCTCTTCGCCTTCGTCTTCCCCCGCTTCCTCGCCATCTTCAAGGCATCGCGGGTGGAGCTCCCCCTGCCCACCCGCGCCGTCATCGCGGTGAGCGAGTTCTTCCGCGACCGCGGCGTCCTCATCCTGGCTGTGCTCGCGGCGGCCGTGATCGCGCTCAACCTCTACCGGCGGACCGAGGCCGGGCGGCTGCGCACCGACGGGTGGAAGCTCCGCATCCCCCTGATCGGAGGGCTCATCCGGTCACTGGAGGTGAGCCGGTTCTGCCACTTCCTCGCCTCGCTGCTGCGCGCCGGCGTCGAGGTGACGCACTCCCTGTCGATCGTGGAGCGGCTGGTCGGGAACCGGGCGATCGCCGGGGTCGTGCGGCAGGCGCGGGAGGAGCTCCTGGCGGGCGGCACGCTCTCCACCGCGCTGCGGATGTCGGGGCAGTTCCCGTCGGTCGTGGTGCGCATGATCTCGGTCGGCGAGTCGACCGGGAAGCTCGACGCGACCCTCGAGAACGCCTCCCAGTACTACGACCGGGAGATCCCGCGGGCCATCAAGAAGGCGTTCGCGGTGATGGAGCCGCTGCTGCTCCTCGTCCTCGCTGTCATCGTCCTCGGGGCCGCCCTCTCCTTCTTCCTCGCCCTCTACAAGATGGTCGGGACCATGGGAGGAGGAGCATGAGCCGCCGGGCCGCGAGGAGCAGCGGGTTCTCCCTCATCGAGGTGATCGTGGTGATCGCCGTCATCTCGATCCTGGCGTCGATGGCCGTGCCCTACGCGGTGCAGGTGATCGACCAGTCGCGCACCGATGCGACGCGGAAGGAGATGGAGGCCATCCAGAAGGCGATCCTCGGCGATCCCGCGCTGGGGACGGCGGGGTTCGTCGGGGACATGGGCCGCCTCCCGACGAACCTCGGCCAGCTCAATACGACGCTGCCCGGCCAGTCAACCGGTACGCTAGGGGTAAAAATGGGATGGTGGGGCCCCTACATCAACACGGGGTTCGACGCGCAGGGATACCTGAACGACGCCTGGGGGACCCCCTACCGCTACCCCAGCCCGGGGGCGGGGCAGCTCACGAGCGACGGCCCCGACCGCAATCCTGGCGGGGGCGACGACATCGTCTATCCGCCCAGCGCGGTGGACATCCGCGGGAGCCTCCTCGTCAACCTCCACGCGTGGGATAGCACCTCGAGTGTGTACGTCCCCTGTCCGAGCGCCACCGTGACCTTCTACTATTCGAACAACGGGATCGAGGTCCCGGTGCCGCTCGGGGCACCGCCCTACACCTTCTCGGGCGCCCCTATCCGCTCCGGGTTACACGCGGTCCGGGCCACCTGCACGCCGAGCCTGGGCGCATCCTTGGTGACGGGGGGGGCGGTGGTGTTCGTCCCGGGGAACAACCAGCAGGCGAAGCTGGACCTCTACCTGAGATGAGGTGACGACCAGTGGGCGCGAACGGGCGAATGCTGGCGATCGAGATCGGCACCCGGACGATCCGGGTGGTGGAGTTCGTGCCCGGGGGCGATCGGACAACCGTCACCCGCGCGCTCACCGCCGAGCGGCCGGGCGGCGAGCCGGGCGCGGCCGGCAGGGTCCTGAAGACCCTCCTCTCGGAGAATGGGTTCACCGCCAGGCGGGTGCTCGTCGCCTACTCGGGCCCGGTGATCGAGCACCGCATCTACCTCATCCCTCCCGTCGCGGCGGAGATCCGCGACGAGCTCCTGCGTGGCAAGGTCGCTCCAGAGGTGAGCACCCCCATCGCCGAGATGCGGGTCTCCGGGGAGGCGGTGGGCACCGCCCAGGAGCGCGGCATCGAGCGGACGGAGGCCCTCGCCGTCTACACGCCCGAGTTCGAGGTCCGGCGGCTCACCTTCCTCCTCGTCGAGGCCGGGCTCTCGCCGGCCCGCATCGCCTCCTTCCCCCTGGCGCTGGCGGCCCTCCATCCGGAGGCGGAGAAGGAGGCGGCCGTCGGGTTCGTCCACGCCGAGCCGGGGCGCTTCACCATAGCCGTGTCCTCCGCGGGAAAGCTCCGCTTCGCCCGCGAGTTCACGGTCGAGCCTCCGCGGCAGCCCGAGGCGCGAGGGAACACCGCCGTCCCCGATTACGGGAACGTCGAGATCGAGGGGGCCCGCTCGCCGGCGGCGGCCCCCGACCCCGACCCCGAACCCGCGCCGGACGCCGTCGCCGAGCGCGTCGTCACCGAGCTCACCCGCTCCCTCCTCTACTTCCGGCAGGTCTCCCGCGGGACCTCCATCTCCAGGCTCTACTGGAGCGGCGAGGCGGCTTCGCCGGAGGTGAAGGGGCTCATCCTCGCCCGCTTGAAGCTCGAGCTCGCCCCTCACCCGGCGGAGAGCTCGGCCTCGTTCCAGGGAGGCGTCGCCGGGAGCCCCAGCGACTACGCCGTCCCGCTCGGCCTGGCCAGGGCGGGCCAGGTCCCCGGGCAGGCGAACCTCCTGCCGGAGAGCTACCAGCGGCGCCGGAAGCAGCGAAACCACCTCGCGGCGACCGCCGTCGTCTGGGGCGCCTTCCTCGCGGTCGCGGCGGCGACCTTCGTCGGGCTGCACGACGCCGAGAGCCGCTACCGCGACGCGATCGCAGGGTCCGACGCCGTCACCTCGGGGCAGGTGGGCGCCCAGACCGACTTCCTCCGGCTCTCCGAGCTTCGGCAGCAGACCGAGGCGGCGGAGCGGCAGGACCGGACGCTGCGGACGCCGTTCACCCGCTGGCGACCGCTCCTGGCGTGGCTCGGCGCCTCTACTCCTCGTGACATGGCCTTCACCTCGCTCTCGATCGACCGGATCGCGGGCGGGTACCGGGGCGCGCTGTGCGGCGTGGTGCGGGGCCGGGATCCCTCCGAGGCGCAGGCGCGGCTCAACGGCTTCCTCGCCGCCCTCTCCCGCCGCAGCCTCGGGGAAGGGGTGCTCTACGCCCCGGTGGAGGTCCGGCCGCTCGAGGCCGGCGAGGGGCCGGGCGTGGTGCAGGAGTTTCGCCTGACGTTCACGCTGACCCGCGAGGCCTGAGAGGACCCAGTGGCGAGCGCCGGCGCGACGATCACGCGGTACAGACCGCTCCTCCTCCTGGTGGGGTCGCTCGCGGCGGCGGCCGTCCTCCTCGCCCTCTTCCTCTTCTCACCCAAGGTGCGAGCCATCCAGCAGCTCCGGGAAGCGGCGGCCGAGAGGCAGTCCCGGGTCTCCGAGTCCCTCCGGCAGTGGTCGGAGATGTCGGAGAGGAGGGACGTGAGGGCGCGCGCATGGGAGGAGGCCCTCGCCCGCGCTGCCGGGCGGGTGCCCCACGGGCCCGAGCTGGAGGGGTTCATGGAGGAGCTCAGCGCCCTCGCCGTGCGCCACCACCTCCGCGCGTTCCGCCTCACTCCCTCCGGAGAGATGCGGTGGGCGGCGGGCGGTCCGGATCAGGGGCCGGCGCCCGTGGCGAGCGCACCGGAGCCTCAGGACGGTTTGACACCGGGAGGAGCGGACGCCGGCGCGAGCGCGGCTGCTGGTGAGAGCCCGCCGACCGAGCTCCGCTACCGGGTCCTCTTCACGTCCACCTATCCGGACCTCGCCGATCTGCTGGACGACCTCCCGCGGATGAGGAGGCTCGTCACGGTGCGGAGCGTGAAGGTTGCCATGAAGGAGGGCGCGCTCGAGACGGCCCTCGAGATCTCCATCTTCCACCGGGGCTCGCCGTGAAGGGCGCGCGCCGTCTCCTGCGCGACCCGCGCATCGCCGCGGGCGTGGTGGTCGTGGCCGTCCTGCTGGTCGGATACCGAGTGATGGGGCTCTCGGGCGCCGCCAGCTCCACCCCGCTCGTCGCCGCGGCAGCGGCCGCTCCAGCCGGAGAGCGCGGCGCTGGGGGCGAGGCGTCGGGGAGCGGCGCGCTCCCGGCCGGCGCGCTCGCGCCCCTCTCGCGACGCGCGGCGCGCGCGGGCGGCGGCGCCACACGAGCGGCCGGGGAGATCGCATGGTCGTGGGATCGGAACCCCTTCCTGCCGACGTGGAGAGACGAGACGGTGAAATCAGGTCCCGGCGCTCCGCTCCGCTCCGATCCGGGAGCGGCGGGGACGGCCGGCGCCCTCGGCGTCCTGTCGTCGCTGCGGGGGACGGTCGTGTCGGGAGGCGAGAGGTACGCGATCGTCGGGGACAAGGTCGTCCCGCTGGGTGAGACCGTGAGCGGATGGACGGTGGAGCGGATCGAGCCGTACCGGGTCGTCGTGCGGCGCGGGGCCGAGGTGAGGACGCTGGAGCTGGTCGGGCCCGTCCCCGGCGGCACACGGGGTGGAGGCGAACGATGAAGTCCATCGCCGCAGGATCGCTCATCGCGGCTACACTGCTCTCCGCCGGGTGCGCGGCGCAGCGGACGGTCCGCAAGGACGCGCCGCTCGAGGTCTCCGCCTCCAGCGAGGCCCCGCGAGCCCTCGAGCAGCCACCCGCTTCACCGAAGGAACTAGACGCAGGCGCGAAGCCCAAGACGACCCCCGAGGAGCCGCGCCGTCAGGAGCGACTCCACACCCTGGTCCTCACCGGCGCGAACGCGCGCGAGCTCTTCCTGTCGCTCGCCCGGCAGAACGATCTCAACCTCGTGCTCTCACCGGAGGTCTCCGGCTCGGTGACCCTCGACATCAAGCGCGCGACGGCCTCCGAGGTCATGGAGGAGGCGTGCGTGGTCGTCGGGTGCAGGGTGGAGTACGCGGGGCGGATGGTCCGCGTCCTCCCCGATCGCCCCGACACCCGCTTCTTCGAGGTCGACTACCTGCTCACCACCCGATCCGGGAAGGGGACGCTGAACGCCAAGACCTCCGCCGGCGCCGGCTCGTCCTCGGGCGGGGGCGGCTCGTCCTCGGGCGGGGGCGGCGAGAGCGAGAGCTCGGTGCTCACCGAGGAGAAGGTCGACTTCTACGACTCGCTCCTGGAGGAGGTGAAGTCGCTCCTCTCCGGGGCCGAGGCCAGGGCGGTCCTCAACCGGACCACAGGGACGCTGGCCGTCACCGACCGCGCCCGGAATCTGCAGAAGGTGGCCGCCTACCTGCACGTGCTGAGCGCGAGGTCCCGCACCGGCGTCATGATCGAGGCGAAGATCCTGGAGGTGACCCTCGACGACGCGAGTCAGTACGGGATCGACTGGTCGGCGATGCCCAGCCTGCGCTGGGCGAGCCTCTCCGGATCCCTCGCCGGCGGCGCGGTGGTGGGCCAGTCGCTCGCGTCGGGCGCGACCTCGGGCATCCAGATCGGCGTGACAGGCAGCCGCGTCAACGGCTTCCTCGACGCCCTGGCGACCTTCGGGAAGCTCAACGTCCTCTCCGCGCCCAGGGTGGCGACGCTCAACAACCAGAAGGCGATCATCCGGATCGGGCGGCAGGACGTCTTCTTCCGCGCCACGCTGACCCCCGCCACCACGACCTCGGCCGCGATCGTCACCTACAACCCGGACACGGTCACCGAGGGCATCATCCTCGCGGTCACGCCGCAGGTGGCGCGCGGCGGCCAGGTGATGCTCTCCATCCACCCGTCGATCACCGAGAAGGTCGGGACGGCGACCGCGCCGGACCGGAACACGGCGCCCATAATCGACGTGCGGGAGACGAACACGGTCGTCTCGGTGGACGACGGGCAGACCATCGTCATCGGCGGGCTCATGCAGGAGCGGACGCAGGAGACCGTGAAGTCGGTGCCCATCCTGGGCGACATCCCGTGGCTGGGAGCGCTCTTCCGCAACGTCGTGCAGACGAAGCGGAAGACGGAGCTGGTCATCCTCATCCGGCCGCGCATCGTGCCGCCGGCCTCCCTCGCTGGCCTCGCCGAGGAGGACGCGCGGCGAATGCAGTCGCTCGAGCGCGGGAACCACCTCGGCGGGCGGCCGGGCCTCTACGGAGCGGGAGCCGAGACGAAGGGATTCGAAGCCTGGTAGTGCGGAGCCCGAGCATGAAGAAGCCCGCGCCCGGCATCGTCGGGCGCGGGCTCGGGCTCTACGCTAGTTCACTAGTTGCTACGGCGCCGGCGGAGGAGGCCGAGGCCCAGCAGGATGAGCGCCCCGAGGCTCGGGTCAGCGAAGGGGAAGGCGGAGCAGCCGCCGCTTCTGGGGGCGGCGCTGGAAGCGGCCTCGGAGGTGCCCTCGGAGCCGCTCGTGCCGCTGCCGCTGTCCGTGCTGCCGCTGGAGCCGGAGGCGCCGCCTGCGCCGGAAGCGGTTCCGTCTTCGGCGGTGCCGCAGCCATAGCCTTCGACGGGCACGCACTCGGAGCCGCCGCTGCCGGTGTCGCCGCCGCCGGTGTCGCCGCCGCCGGTGTCGCCGCCGCCGGTATCGCCGCCGCCGGTATCACCGCCGCCGGTGTCGCCGCCGCCGGTATCACCGCAACCGTAGCCTTCGACGGGGACGCAGCCGGGGTCGCCGTCGCCCGCCTCGCAGGTGCCCGCCGGCGGCTCGGGGACATCGGCGAAGCACGGCTGAGCGGCGGTAGCGGAGCAGGAGTCCTCGGACAGTATCCTGCCCTCGGGGAACGAGGCGGTGCTCGGATCCACACAAGCGATCTGGATCCTGGCAACGCCCTCATACAGTTTGTCGTTCGCGTCATCCCACGCCTGCACGGTCACATCATAGGTTCGATCGTAGCCGCGGTCGGCGGCCCAGAGGCAGAAGGCCCCCGAGCCGTAGCGCACCGCCCAGTAGTTGGGGTACGCCGCCATCGACGTTCTGTCGACCTTGACGATCCGTACATCGGTGAAGCTGGGGGTGACGGCAGCGTCGGGGGGCAGGCCCACCGTCACATGGCCGATGGTGAACAGGGCGAGGTCATCGCACCACCACGTGTTGTTGCGCCAGGCCCCCGGGACCCTCACCACAAACGGGTCGTTGGGCGTCTCCCGCTCCGCGCCAGTGACCGTCACCACGAGCCCCGTGTCGGGCACGATCGCCGGGCACGCGGAGAGCTCGCCCGACTCCGGTTCCGTGCAGACCTGGGTTTCGGGCGGCGGCGGACATGCGGCCGCGATCCCCGCTCGCATCAACGCCGCCGCGATCGCCGCTTGCAGACCACGGGTAACCAGACTGCGTATCATGGTGATGCCCCCAATCCTGAGCTGCGATCACTCTGTGCGAAGAATCGCGCCCTCGGCGCGCATCGCTCCAGTCGTGTACGCGAATTTACAAGGTCGGCGGTGGGTGGGCAATACCGCAGGGAGGGGACAAACACTCACACGCGGCGGCCTTGGATCGTCTTCGTCGCCAAGATCTCGCGCGACCTGACCACATTGTGGTCGGAGGCGAGCGTACCTGCGCCGCTGTCGCACACCGCGAGGCGGCGACGGTAGCCATCGCGGTTGTAGACGCCGCTGCAGGAGGAGGCGGACCCGGGAGACCGTGAAGTCGGTGGAGCCCCGAGCGCGCGAAAGCCCGCGCCCGGCATCGCCAGGCGCGGGCTCGGGCTCTACGCTAGTTCACTAGCTGCTACGGCGCCGGCGCAGCAGGCCGAGGCCCAGGAGGACGAGCGCCCCGAGGCTCGGATCCGCGTACGGGAAGGCGGAGCAGCCGACCCTGGGGGTAGTCCCGATGCTGGAGTCGTCGGAGCCGCTCGTGGCCTCCGAACCGGCGTTGGGCGAGCTGGCAGCGCTGGAAGCGACGCCCCCGGCTGGGGTGCCGCAACCGTGGCCTTCGACGGGGACGCACTCGGAGCCATCGTCACCCGAGTCAGTGCCGCCGGTGTCACCGGTGTCACCGCCGCCGGTGTCGCCGTCATCGCCGCAGCCGTGGCCTTCGCTCGGGATGCAGCCGCCGTCACCGCCGTCATCGCCGTCATCGCCACCACCATCCGGCGGCGCCGGCTCGCAGACGCCTGCCGGCACCGGGATCTCGACGAAGCACTGGTCGCTGGCGGGGTTGTCCGTGCAGGAGTCCTGGTAGAAGATCCGGTCAGCGGGGAGCGAGGTGTCGCCGGGGCCAACCGCTCCGCACTCGATCCTGATCTTGGCGACGCCCTGATACAGGACGTGGTGCGCGGCGTCCCACGCCTGGACGGTCACCTCGTACCGTCGATCCCAGTCGGTGCCGGCTTCGGCGGCCCAGAGGCAGAAGGCCCCCGAGCCATAGCGCATCCCCGTGCTGGACGGGAAGGATTCCGACGAAGTGTTCGCGTTCGTGACCTGGACGACCCGCACGTCGGTGAACTCGGGAGCGACGCCGTCGCCGGGGGGCTCGGAGAGGCCGACGGTCACGTCGTCCACGGTGAACCGCGCGAGGCTGTCGCACCGGTTGACGCTGCCGCTGGGCCCCGGCACCGCGACCACGTACTCATCGCCCACCTGGCGCGCCTCGATCGGCCGCCCCGAGTCAGCGTGCCTCGCCCAGATCGTCACCACCAGCCCCGTGTCCACCACCGGTACGTCCGAGGTACACGCGTAGAGCTCGCTCGGATCAGGCTGCTGCTCCGGGCACAGCAGGGGCGGCGGCGGACACGCGACCGCGACCCCCGCCCGCATCAGGGCTGCCGCGATCGTCACTTGCAGACCCCGGGTAACTAGACCACGCATCATGTTGATACCCCCAATCCTCGAGCTGCGATCACGTATGCGGAGGAACACCAAGCCGTACACGTTCAGTGCATTCTACCAGAAGCACAGCCCTTGGAAAGGTGCGTACCGCTCTCGCAGTGTAAGCCGTTGCACGCGGCCGGAGAGTGGGCGGGGATACCGCATGGAGGGGACAATCTCACCAACGGTACAGGGATGGCCGTCCCGCACGAAGGGGACCACCTCACCCCCGGCGCCCTATCCGCGGCGGCGCCGGCGGCCGAGGGCGAGCGCCAGCAGCACCGCGCCGAGGCCCGGCGCGGAGGCCACGGCGGTCTGGCAGCCGCCGGAGCGCGAGGACGCGCCGCTGCCACCGGATCCGGCGCTTCCCGATGGGTGCGAGCCGTCCCCACCCGACCCGCCGCCGTCCCCCGTGCCGACGCCGGCCTGGGGCTCGGTGCCGCCGTCGACGAGCACCGAGCCGTACTCGTAAGCGCCGATGTCGAAGCCGGCGCCGGCAGGGCGGACGTGGTTCTCGAGATCGAGCGCCGGAGCGTCGGTGGAGGTGCCGGCGTCGATGGCCTGGCAGCCTTCCTCGAGGTGGTAGTCGCCCGCGTCGGGATCGACGAACAGGTCTTCGGGGGTGGCGACGCGGGAGTGGGCGTCGAGGCCGGTCGCGCTCTGCCAGCCTTCGAGCGCGAGGACGGTCTCGTCGCCGTCGGGGCTCAACCTATCCATCACCACATTGTGGTCCGAGGTCAGCGTGCCGACGCTGTTGGCGGACACCTCGATGCTGCCGCGGAACGGGTGGCGGTTGTAGACGATGTTGTTGAGGATGCGGTTCCCCGAGGCGGCGCCTGAGTCGCCGTCGCCGCTGATGCCGATGCCCCAGCGGCCGTCGGCCGCCTGGACGACCGTGTTGTTCACTATGAGGTTGTTCTTCGAGGCGTCGCCGCCGTCGATCTGGTAGAGCACGATGCCGGTCGCGTGGTTGTCGTAGAGCAGGTTGTTGCGGATGATCGAGTCCTGCACGCCGTCGCAGTTGATCCCGGCGCCACCGGCCGTGCCGTTGTCGTGGATGACGTTGCCCTCGATGAGCGCCCCGGCGTTGATGCCGTCGCCGCCCTGGCTCACGTCCCCGTTGTTGTGGATCCCGCATCCGGCGTTGCCGAACGAGTGGTTGTTGCGGACGACGTAGCGCTTGGCGCTGTTCGACACGTAGATGCCGTGCTGCTCGCCCGAGCGCGAGGTCTGGTTGCCCTCGATGAGGAGGTCGTCGCAGAAGCCGGTGAAGATCCCCCACACGCCGTTGCCGTCGGTGGTGTTGCGGCGGATCGCGACGTGCTGGGAGCCCGCGCAGCGAATGCCTGCGCGCGACCGACCGTTCACCGTGAAGCCCTCGACGACGATCCACGCCGCGTTCTCCACGTTGATGCCGTCGCCGCGGTCGTTGTCCTCCGTGATCGAGGCGCCCAGCTCGGCGCGGAAGGTGATCGGGGCGAGCTCGCTGCCGCTGCGGCCGTCGAGGTCGAACCCCTCGTAGCTCCCCGCCCGCACGATGACGGTGTCGCCCGCGCCGACGCTGTCCGCCGCCCGCTGGAGCGACCGCCAGGGCGCCTCCGCGGAGCCGTCCCCCTCCCCGTCGCCCTCGGCCACGTACCAGGTGGCCCCTTGCACGGAGGGTGCTGCCGCGACGAGGGCGAGACCGGCGAGACCGGCGAGGGCAGCGAGCGAGCGAGCCATGAGAGCCTCCATGCGGGCGACGGAGCGATGGCGCGACGGAGATGCGGCGACTCCGAGTATACCGGCCCGGCGGCTCCTGCCGGTGGCAGATCGAAGCGGACCCGGGGCGCTCCGGCCGCAACGGAAGTGTGCGGAGCGGCGCGCGGCGCCCACATCCGGTCACGCCGATCGGCGCCGGCGCCGCAGCTCGCGCCAGAGCACGAGCAGGAAGCGGGGGTCGTCGACGAGGTAGCGGCGCCACAGCCGCCGCGGCTCACGGGCGAGCCGCCACATCCATTCCAGGCCCAGCGTGGAGACCAGCGCCGGCGCGCGGCGCACCCGGCCCGCCAGGAAGTCGAGGCCGGCGCCGATCCCGAGCAGGACGGCGGGGGCGAGCGCTCCGCAGCGGCGATGCATCCACAGCTCCTGCTTGGGGGCGCCGAACGCCACCAGCACCAGGTCCGGCCGCGCGGCGCGGATGGCCTCGACGGCGGCGTCGCCCTCGGGGTCGGGCTCGCCTGGATTCACCTTCACGAATGGAGCCGCGGTGCCCACGACCTCGACCCCGCGGGCGCGCCTCAGGCGCTCGGCCGCGATCTCCGCCACGCCGGGCGCGGCCCCGAGCAGGAAGACCCGCCAGCCCAGCCTGGCGGCACGGACCATGAGCGGAAGGACGAGGTCCGAACCGGAGACCTTCCCCGGCAGCGGCGCGCCGAGGAGCCGCGAGGACCAGACGATCGGCTGCCCATCCGCGAGCGACAGGCTGGCCGCGGCATAAGCTTCCCGGAAGTCCTCTCGCCGCTCGGCGATGACGACGTGGTCGACGTTCGGCGTGACCACGAATCCGCCGCGACCGCGCGTGACCAACCGCTCGATGGCGTCGATCGCCTGCTCGAGCGTCACCGGATCGATCTCCACCGGACCGAGGCGCAGGCGCGGCGCGAGGCCCCGAGCCTCGGCCGCCCGTCGCGTCCGCGGGCCGCTCGTCATCGGGTCGGTGGAGACGCCTGGGGAGCGCTCGCTGCACGGCCCACGGCGTGGTAGGCGAATCCGGCCTCGCGCGCCTTCGCCGCGTCCCAGACGTTCCTCCCGTCGAAGAGCACCCTGCCCCGCATGATCCGCTTCAGCCGCTCGAAGTCGGGGGAGCGGAACTCGTTCCACTCCGTGACGAGGAAGAGGGCGTCCGCGCCCTCGGCCGCCGCGTAGGGCTCG
>Ga0209342_10002400_pt1 | contig 20137 bp, 26 predicted proteins | sample RifCSP16_2_FD_184023 | JGI IMG/M metagenome (GOLD analysis project Ga0209342, IMG submission 184023) | Soil microbial communities from Rifle, Colorado - Rifle CSP2_sed 16_2 (SPAdes) (version 2) | ecosystem: Environmental > Terrestrial > Deep subsurface > Rock core/Sediment | place: Rifle... | reverse complement strand
GCCAAGCGGGAGCCGCCGCGCTCCCGGCATCGGGTCGTCGTAGCCGAGGTCGGCGAGCAGGTCGGCGACCCCTCGGATCATCGTGGCGCCGTCGCGGATCAGCGCGAGAGGAGCCTCCGCCAGCTCGCTTGTCACCGGTCCGGGAACGGCGAACACCGAACGCCCTATCTCGAGAGCGTGCTCGGCTGTTATGAGCGACCCGCTCCTACCGATCCCCTCCACCACCACGACGGCCTCCGACAGACCGGCCACGATGCGATTGCGTGCCGGGAACCGGAACGGCTCGGCGGGAACGCCGGGCGCGTACTCGGACACGATCGACCCAGACTCGAGGATGTCTTCCAACATCCGCCTGGAGCCACGCGGGTAAGCGACGTCGATCCCGCTCCCGAGCACGGCGATCGTCGTTCCGCCCGCGCGGAGCGAGCCCTGATGCGCGGCCGAGTCGACGCCACGCGCTGCGCCGCTCACGACGCACACCCCGGCCGCGCCCAGTCCGGAGCCGACCTCGATGGCGAACTCCCTGCCAGCGGGCGAGCAGTTCCGCGCTCCGACCACCCCGATCCTCGGGACCAGCTCCTCGAGGTTGCGACCGCGCACGAACAGTGCGGCGGGAGGATCGTCGAGGTCGACCAGCCTCGGCGGGTACTCCTCTTCTTCCGGCGTGAGCATCCGTGCGCCGCAGGCGCCCGCGGCGGCCTCGACCCGTTCGGGCGCGATCCGGGCCGCCCACTCGCGGTCGGCATCGCTGCCCGCGCGACCGGCCTTGATCTCGTCAAGGCAGGCGCGAGCCGAGCCCTCTCTCCAGGCAAGCGCGTGGACCTCGCGCGGCAGGATCCCTCGGAGCGAAGCCATAACGGCGAGCGCCTTCCGGTTCGCCGCGCCGTTGGCGAACCCCTGCGGCCAGCCTCGCGGCGGCGGCTCCCGGCTCCTCGCGACCCCGCGATCAACCGGCACGAGCGAGCGATCCGTCGCCTGTTCCCCGGTACGAAAGCGCCTCCGCCAGGTGCTCCGGTCGCACCCGGTCCTCGCCTACCAGGTCCGCCACCGTCCGCGCCACCTTCAGCGCTCTGTCGAACCCGCGGCCCGTGAGGGCGAAGGAGTCCACGGCCCGCGCGAGGAGCCGCTCCGCGTCGGTCGTGAGCCTCGCCTCGCGTCGTGCCACCGGACCCGGCAGCTGCCCGTTGCACGTGACGCCTCCTCCCCGGTAGCGCCGGCGCTGCCGCTCGCGGGCCTCCTCCACCCTGATGCGGATCGCATCCGAAGACTCCCCCGGAGCCTCGCCGAGCAGCTCCGCCTTCGAGAGCCTGGGGATACCCAGCCGGATGTCGATGCGGTCCACGAGCGGCCCGGAGAGCTTGCTCCGGTAGATCTGGCGGCGGTGCTCGTCACATCGGCACGCCCGACGCGGGTCGCCGTCGAAACCGCAAGGGCAGGGGTTCGCCGCGGCGACGAGCGTGAACCGCGACGGGAACTCCACCGCGCCGCCGATTCGCGTGATTACCACCCGGCCGTCCTCGAGCGGCTGCCGCAACCCCTCGATCGCGTCGCGCCGGAACTCGGTTAGTTCGTCCAGGAACAGCACGCCGTGGTGGGCAAGCGACACCTCGCCCGGTCGCAGGAACCCGCTCCCGCCCCCGAGGAGACCGGCGACCGACGCCGAATGATGGGGCGCGCGGAAGGGCCTTCCCCCGACCAGCTCTCCCGTGGCCAGGAGTCCGGCGACAGAATGCAGCTGCGTGACCTCGAGCGTCTCCTCCCTGCTAAGCGAAGGCATGATCGTCGCGAACCGCCGCGCGAGCATCGTCTTGCCGGCGCCGGGCGAGCCGACCATCAGCACGTTGTGACCGCCGGCCGCCGCGACCTCGAGCGCTCGCCGCGCCTGTCCCTGCCCCCGAACCTCGGAGAAGTCGACCCCTGAGGGTGGAGCGGTCGGGTCGGCGCGCTCGATCTCCGGCGGCGACCATGAGCCGCGAGCGAAGCCGACCGCCTCGGACAGCGTGGTCGCCGCCACGACGTGGAGTCCCTCTACCAGCGCGGCCTCCGCGCCGTTCGACGCGGGCACGACCACCCCCTCGAGCCCTGCGCCGGCCGCCGCCAGCGCGACCGACAGCACCCCTGGCGTCGAGACGAGGCCCCCCTCGAGCGACACCTCTCCGGCGAACGCGTAACGACCCAGCCTCTCGACGGGAACCTGCCGCGACGCCGCAAGCACGCTCATCGCCACGGGAAGGTCCAGCCCCGGGCCGTCCTTCCTGAGATTCCCCGGGGAGAGGTTCACAACGATCCGTCGCAGCGGCCACTCGAGCCCGGAACCCTCGACGGCCGCCCGGACGCGACCGCGCGCGTCCTGCACCGCCGCGCCCGGCATCCCGGTGAGCGCGAGCGACGGGAGCCCCCGACCGATGTGCGCCTCGACCGCGACGCGGTGGCCCCGGACCCCGACCACGGTCACCCCTATGACCCTGCCGTACACCTCGCGCGGACCCTAGCGCGAGGCAGTGACAGTCACGGAGCGAGGAATCGCGTCACCTCATCGGCCAGCATCTTGGGAGCCGTCATCGTCGCCGCGTGTCCCTGCCCCTCGAGCTTCGACACCCGGGCGTCCGGCAGGGCCGCGCGGACCTTCTCGACCCCCGCGCGGAACGCATCACCGCTCTCCGTACCCAGCAGCAGAAGCGTGGGCGCCGTCATGTTCGCGAACCGCTCCGGGGAGATCGAGTACCTCGAGTCCGCGCACGACTCCCGCGGCATCGTCCAGGCCAGCGCGACGCGCTCGAGCCACGTGGGAGAGGCCCTCAGCGCCGCAAGGTCCTCGGGCGAGAGCACCCCCTCCGCCAGGAACACCTCCTCGAGGAGCTTATCCGCCCTTCCTGCCGCAGCGAGCCGCTCCTGCCTCTCGATCGAGCCCTCCGCGTAGGAGAACGCGACCGGCGGCTCGTACAGCACGAGCTTCCCAACGTTCCTCGTCAGGAGCGACGCCTCCAATGCGCACGCCCCGCCGAAGGAGTGCCCGAACAGGTGCGCGGGCCCTCCGGTCGCATCGACTACGGCCGCGACGTCCTCGGCCTCGCGATCGAGCGAGTACTCCGGGCCGTCCCCGCTCTCCCCTCGACCGCGGCGCTACAGCAGGTAGAGCGCGAACGAGGACGAGAGCAGCGGCTCCACGAACCTGAACGACCAGTCGGAACCCGTGGTTCCGGCCACCATCACGAGCGGCGGCCCGGTTCCATTGCGCCGGAAGGCGATCCGCGTGCCGTCGCCGGACGTCACGAACTCGAAGCCAGCCATCTCCCCCCCTCTCGCTGGCTGGAACCCTACTGCAGCGCCTCAGAACGCGTCGCGGAAAAGCTCGACGTCGGCCCCCCGCGGGCCGAGGTGCACGCTCGCGACGTCGAAGCGCACGCGCTCGGGCGAGAGCTCGTGCGCGGCCAGGAACAGCTCGGCGAGCTGCCTCACCTTCCGCTGCTTCGCGGCGGTAACCGCCTCGAACCCCCCGCCGAACGCCCCGCCCGATCTCGCCTTCACCTCGCAGAACACGATCAGGTCGTCGCGCCCGGCGACGAGGTCGAGCTCGCCCGCGCGGCAGCGCCAGTTGCGAGAGAGGAGATCGAACCCCAAACCTCGGTAGAGCGCGGCGGCTGCATCCTCGCCTGCCCGCCCACGTTGGGGACGCGCGTCGATCACACCCGGGACGCTAGCACGGGGCCGTGACACTCGAGCGACGGGTCAAGCGAGCGGGTCGTCCCGGCCTTCGAGGTCGGCCACGTTGACGTCGCGCCGGGCGAGCTCCTCGACGTTCACGTCTCGCCGGGTCATCACGCGCACCTTCGTCACGAAGCGCGCGGGCCGGAACATGTCCCAGACCCAGGCGTCCGAGAGCTCGGCCTCGACCCATCCGTCCTCGCGCGATGTCACGCTCACCTGGTTCGCGAGGTAGAAGCGCCTCTCGGTCTCAACCGCGTAGGAGAACATCGGGAGCACGTCCCTGTACTCCCTGTAGAGCTCGAGCTCGCGCTCCTCCTCGAACCGCTCGATCTCCTCGTCGCTCATGCTCTCCCATCATCCCACGCCGGGCCCACGCCCTTGAAGCTCAGCCGGTGGATCGGAGTCGGCCCGAGGCGCTCCAGCGCTGCGAAGTGCTCCGCCGTCCCGTAACCCCGATGTCGGTCGAAGCCGAACTGAGGGAAACGGCGGTGGAGACGGTCCATCGCGCGGTCGCGGACGACCTTGGCAACTACCGAGGCCGCGGCGACCGAGGCGGTCACGGCATCGCCCTTCTTGATCGAAAGGGCCGGAACACGCAGCCGCGGGACCGACCATCCGTCGGAGAGGACGTAGTCCGGGGGCACTGGAAGCGACCGAACCGCTCTACGGAGAAGCGCGAGGTTCATCCGGTGCAGCCCCCGCCGGTCGATCGTCGCCGGAGCCGCTCGGCAGACGGACACCGCGGTAGCCCCAGCGAGGATCCGCTCGTAACACACCTGGCGCTGGGCTGGGGAAAGCACCTTGCTGTCTGCCAGTCCGTCGAGCTCGAACCACTCGGGCAGGATCACCGCGGCCGCCACCATCGGGCCGGCCAGCGCCCCTCGCCCGGCCTCGTCGACGCCGGCGATGCGCGAGAAGCCCTGCTCCCGCAGGCTCCTCTCGTAGCGTCCTAGGTCGAGGATCCGCTCAACCACGCGACCCGGGAAGGCGGCCAGACGACCACGAACGCCTCCCCTACCACCTTGTCTGCCGGAACGTACCCCAGTCCGAAGCGCGAATCCGCCGAAACGAGTCTGTTGTCGCCCAGGACCGCCAGCATCCCCTCGGGAACCACCTGGATGGGGAAGGACCTCGTGTCGAGTGGGCGCTTGACGTACGGCTCGGGGACGCGCTCCCCGTCAACGTACAGACGCCCGTCTCGGATCTCCCATGTCTCCCCCTCAAAGGCGATCACGCGCTTGATGAAGTCTTCGTGCGCCGGCCTGGCGAACCCGAGGCCCTCGGTCAACCAGTCAACGAACCTGCCGACGGGTCCGGGATCGTCCTCGGTCTCGGTCGGATCCTCGAAGACGACGACGTCGAAGCGCTGGATGTCGCCGAACGTGTAGACGAGCTTGTTCACGAGCACGCGGTCGCCCACCCGGAGTGTCGGAACCATCGACCCCGAGGGTATGAAGAAGGCCTGGACGACGAAGGTCCTGAGCACCAGCGCTACCACGAAGGCGACGACGACGATCTCGACGGCGTCCCGGACGATGCGACGCACACGAGATGAAGAGCGCGGCCGCTTCTTCGGCTCGTCTGCCAGGACGGTGCGGCGATCGGGACCGGTGCGGGAGGGTCGCTCGGTCACGGCGCGCCCGGGCGCCGGCTCCCAAGGACCCGGCGGCCGGTCGGCCACCCTTACTCCTGGTCCCCGGCGGCGGACGGCCCTTCGGCCGCTTCGGCCTCCTCCGGGGCCGGCTCTTGCTCGGTCTCGCCGACCGGCTCTTCTTCCGCGACCTGGATCTCGGAGGGCCCCTCCTCCGGCTCCGCCTCGTCGACCTCTGGCCGGACGGCCGCGGCTAGAAGCTCCTCCTCCGTCAGCCGGCGCTCCCGGATCCGGGCCTTCTTACCCTTTCGCTCGCGGAGGTAGTAGAGCTTGGCGCGCCTCACGTGCCCTCGCGTCACGACCTCGAGCCTGGAGATGGAGGGCGAGTGCAAGGGGAAGGTTCGCTCCACGCCGATCCCGAAGCTCACCTTGCGCACGGTGAAGGTCTCGCGGAGACCTCCCCCTTGCCTCCGGATCACGACGCCCTGGAAGACTTGGATGCGCTCGCGGCCGGCCTCCGCGACTCGGACGTGCACCTTTACTGTGTCACCGGGCCGGAACTCCGGCAGGTCGGCGCGCAGGAAGGACTTCTCGACGAGATCGACTGGGTTCATGGCGGGAGCCCTCATGATAGCAGTGGCGTTGCGCCCCTATTCCAGCAGGTCGGGGCGGTTGCGGCGCGTCTTCTCGCGGGCGGCGTCCCGCCGCCAGCGCTCGATCTCGACGTGATCGCCCGAGAGCAGCACGTCCGGTACCTTCATGCCGCGGAACGTCGCTGGGCGCGTGTAGTGCGGGTGGTCGAGGAGTCCATCCTCGAACGACTCGCGCTCGAGGGACTCCCCGCGCCCGACAACGCCGGGCACGAGTCGCGATACCGCCTCGAGGAGGACGAGCGCGGGTACCTCGCCGCCGGAGAGCACGTAATCGCCGATCGAGACCTCCTCGGCCGGCAGGCCCTCGGCCACGCGCTCGTCGACGCCCTCGTACCGCCCGGAGATCAGCACGAGCCACGGCTCTCGCGCCAGCTCGCGCGCGAGCGCCTGGTCGAGCCGGCGCCCGGCCGGCGACAGCAGGATCATGCGCTTGGCACCCTCTCCGAGCGACTCGACCGCAGCGAAGACGGGCTCCGGCTTCATGACCATCCCCGGCCCGCCGCCGTAGGGCTCGTCGTCCACTTGCCGCCGATCCTCGGCGAAGTCGCGGATGTCGATCACTCGCACATCCAAAGTCCGCACCCGTATCGCCTTGCCGAGCAGGCTCTCCCGGAGGGGACCATCGAAGATGCCGGGGAAGATGGTCAATATCTCCACGCGCACGGTCGCAGGCTAGCAGCGGCCGGGTGCGGCGGCCCCGCAGCGAGCGATCCATCGGCGCCGGGTCGAGAGCGGGATCCGCTCTCAGGGCTCCTCGGGCGTCGTGAGACCCGGTAGGTCGCGCACGACGATCCGCTTTCCCCGCACGTCGACGGAGACGAGCACGTCCTCAAGCACCGGTATCAATGTCTCCGCCTCGCTGCTCTTTGCGACCCACACATCGTTGGCAGGCGTGAAGAGGACCTCGGTGAGCGTCCCCAGGGCACGGCCAGAGTCGGTGACAACCTGACACCCCTGGACCTCGTGGGGCCACCAGGACCCCTCGGGCAGCTCGGGAAGCATCGTCTCCGGGACGACGAGGAAACGTCCGCGGAGCTGCTCCGCGAGCGTGCGGTCGCCGATCTCGCGGAACAGCACGAGCAGCCGCCCGCCGTGCGGTCGGGCGGACTCCACGGTTAGCGCCCTGCCGTCCTCGAGGTACACGGCGGAGCCGACTTCGAAGCGCTCGGGGTTCTCGGAGAGGACGTGTACCGCGACCTCTCCCCTCACCCCGTGCGACCGGGCCACCCTGCCGACGACGATGGTCGGCTCATCCATCTACTCGGGTTTCGGCTCGACGTCCACTATCTCGACATGCGCGTGGAGCCCCCTACGCACCGCTGAGGCGCGAACGACTGAGCGGATCGCGCGGGCGATCCGGCCACTGCGCCCGATCACCTTTCCCATGTCGTCCGGTGCGACGCGGAGCTTGTACACGAGGCCGCGGTCGTCCTCCCCCTCCGTCACCTCGACGGCGTCGGGGTCGTCGACGAGCTCGCGGGCGAGGAACTCGACGAGCTCCTTCACGCCTCGCTCGAACCCTCCTCCGCGGGCGGCGCCTCGGCGGCGGGCGCGGGCGGCGCCTCGGCGGCGGGCACTTCGGCGGGCACGGCCTCCTTCGCCTGGGCCTTCTTGGACTTCTTCGCCGCGGCGGGCTTGGGCGCCCGTTCCTGCTTCACGAGCCCCACCGCGCTCGGGCGCTCGGCGGCGAACTTGTCCCAGATGCCGGCCTTCGAGAGCAGGTTCAGAACCGACTCGGACGGCTGCGCGCCGACACGGAGCCAGTGGATCGCCCGTTCCTCGTCGATCTCGATCAGCGAGGGATCTTCGAGCGGGTGGTACTTGCCGATGTTCTCGATGAAGCGGCCGTCGCGCGGGCTGCGCTGGTCGGCCACGACCACGCGGTAGAAGGGGCGTTTCTTCGCCCCCATCCGCATCAACCTGATCCTAGTGCTCATCCGGTTCCTCTCAGGGCATCTTCGGCATCCCCGGGATCCGGGGCATGCGCGTGCCGCCCATCACGCTCTTCATCATCCTGCGGGCCGCCTCGAAGTCCTTGAGCAGCCCATTCACCTCCGCCGTCGTCGTGCCGGAGCCAAGGGCGATCCGGGAGCGGCGGCTCCCGCCGATGATAGCGGGATTCCGTCGCTCCTCCGGGGTCATGGAAAGGATGATGGCCTCCGCGTGATCGAGTTGGGTGTCGTCCACCGCGCCCGCGAGATCCTTGAGCGTGTTCTTGCCCCCGGGCACGCCGGGCAGCATCGCGAGGAGGTCCTGGATCGGCCCGAGCTTCCTCATCTCCCGCATCTGGACCAGGAAGTCCTCCAGCGTGAACCGGGCTTGAAGCATCCGCTCGGCAGCCTCCCTCGCCGCGTCGGAGTCCATCTTGTCCTGCGCCTTGTCTATCAGCGTCAGCACATCACCCATCCCGAGTATCCGCTGAGCCATCCGGTCGGGATGGAAGGGCTCGAGGTCATCCGGCTTCTCCCCCACGCCGGCGAAGAACACCGGCAGGCCAGTCACAGCCGTGATTGACAGCGCCGCGCCGCCGCGCGCGTCGCCGTCGAGCTTGGTAAGCACGAACCCCTTGGTATCGACCTCTTCCATGAAGGCGCGCGCCTGAACGACGGCGTCCTGACCGGTCATCGCGTCGCAGGCCATCAGGACCTGATGCGGCTCGATCGCGTCGCGAACCTTTCGAGCCTCGCGCATCATCTCCTCGTCAACGTGTAGACGCCCCGCCGTGTCTACGATCACGACGTCGTACCCATCGCGCTTGGCCTTTCTCGTCGCGCCCTTGGCCACCTTGACTGCGTCCCTTCCTTCGGAGACGACGTCGACCCCTATCTCGCGCCCCAGCGTGAACAGCTGCTCGACGGCCGCGGGTCGCTGGAGGTCCGCGGCGACGAGGAGAACCCGCTTGCCCCTCTTCTTGAGATGTAGCGCCAGCTTGGCGCAGGCCGTCGTCTTCCCGGAGCCCTGGACGCCGGCCATCATCACGACCGCGGGCTTCGCGCTCGGAAGGTGGAAGGCCCGGTGCTCACCGCCGAGCGTCTCTTGCAGCTCATCGCGTACGACCTTCACCACCTGCTGGGCCGGCGTGAGGCTCTTCATGATCTCGTCGGAGAGGGCACGCTCCCGAACGCGTCCGAGGAAGGCGTCCACGATCTCGGTCGCCGCGTCTGCCTCCAGGAGCGCAATGCGCATGTCGTCGAGCGCGGCGTCCACCTGCTTGGGGTGGAGCTTCCCGCGCGCTCGGAGCTTCTTGAAGACCGCGTCGAAGCGGCCGGTGAGGGAATCGAACATGGGAACGAGAACGATTCTACCGAGCCCTCTTCACTCGCCGGAGCCGAGAACGCGCTCGACCGTGCCAAGGAGCGCAAGGGGCGAGAACGGCTTGGTGAAGTACTCGTCGGCGCCGAGCCCGAGCACCTGCTCACGGCCCTCCTCGCCGGTCGCGGTCACGATGATGACCCGGACCTCCGCGGTCCCCGGGTCGCCTTTGATCGTCCGCAGCACATCGGCACCGCTCGTGCCCGGGATGTTGAGGTCGAGAAAGACGAGGTCCGGCGGGTCGTCCTTGATCTGCTGGAGAGCCGAGGCGCCGTCGGCGGCCTCACGGATCCGGTATCCCTCGTGCTCCAGGACCATCCGCATGGCCTCGCGCATCGTCGGGTGGTCCTCCACGATGAGGATGTCGGCGCTCACGTCACCCCCAAACCAGATGCTCCGCGAACCCGCGGGCGTTGAACGGCTCGATGTCCCCGACGCCCTCGCCTGTCCCGACGAGCTTCACGGGGACACCGAGCTCCTCCCGGATCGCAAGAACGATGCCACCCTTGGCCGTGCCGTCGAGCTTGGCCAGAGCCACTCCCGTCACCTCCGCCGCCTCGATGAACGCCCGCGCCTGAGCGATGCCATTCTGACCCGTCGTGGCGTCCAGGACGAGCAGCGTCTCGTCGATAGTTCCTCCGGCTTTCTCGATCACCCGGCGTATCTTCCCTAGCTCGTCCATGAGGGGGGTCTTCGTGTGGAGCCGTCCGGCGGTGTCCACGATCAGCACGTCGCTGCCCCGGGCCCGGGCAGCGTTCACGGCGTCGAAGGCAACCCCGCCTGGGTCGGCCCCTCGCCCCTGGGAGACGAGGTGCGCACCCGCCCGCTCCGCCCACGCCTCCAGCTGCTCGGAGGCGGCCGCGCGGAACGTGTCGCTCGCCGCGAGGCTGACGCTCCTCCCGTGCTCGGCGAGCCAGTTGGCGAGCTTGCCGACGGTGGTGGTCTTGCCGGATCCGTTCACGCCGACCACGAGGATGACCGACAGGCGCCCTTGGGACAGCCGCAGCCGTGGATCGTCGGATAGCGCGCGGGTGATCTCTTCGACTAGGAGCCCCTCGGGAGCGGCGCCCTCTCCGTGCTGCTCCCTGATGCGCGAGACGAGGCCCGCCGCCATCTTGGGACCGGCGTCGGCGCGAACGAGCAGGTCCTCCAGCTCGCGCCACGCGCCCTCGCTCGGACCACCCGCGAGGATCGCCCGGATGCTCGGCCCGAGTCCCTCCACCCGTGGCGCACCCGGCACCTGGGGCCCGCGGGCGCGGCGACGCCGGCGCGCGCGCGCGGACAACACGGCGGCCGCGAGCATCGCGACCGCCACGAAGCCGAGGATCGCACCGAGCAGTTCCACGAACGGCAGAGACTAGCCGACGACGTCCGGTTCGGGCACGGTGACGATCCGCGCCGCCTCACCGTCGGCCTTGCCGTTGCCCGATACGTCGGCCGGGTGCTCCAGGCGCTGGGCGACCACCTTGGAGGTGCCGTCCTTGCTCATCGACACGCCGTACATCATGTCGGCGACCTCCATCGTCTTCTTCTGATGTGTGACCACCAACACCTGGCTCTCGTCGGCGAAGTCGCGAACGAGCTTGATGAACCGGTGGAGATTCACGTCATCCAGGGCGGGCTCGACCTCGTCCATCAGGTAGAAGGGCGACGGCCGCGCCTTGAAGATCGAGAAGAGGAACGCCATGGCGGTGAGAGCTCGCTCACCGCCAGACAGCAGGGAGATCCGCTTCACTCGCTTCCGGCCCGGGCGAGCCTCGATCTCGATCCCTGTCTCGAGAGGGTTGGCCGGATCGGTCAGTACTAGCCGCCCCTCGCCGCCGGGGAACAGCTCGGCGAACAGGCGCTCGAACTGGACGGCCACGTCGCGCCAGGCGGCGTCGAAGGTCTCGGTGATCTCCTCCTCGATCCGGCGGATGACCTCGAGCAGGTCGCGGCGGGCCTTGCGCACGTCGTCGAGCTCCCGCGCGAGGAAGTCGTGACGTTCCTGCAGCGAGGCGAACTCCTCGTTAGCGAGCAGGTTCACGCGGCCGAGAAGCGCCAAGCGTCGCTGGACGAGCTCCGCGCGCTTCTCCAGCGCTTCGGCCCGGTCTTCGTCGCTAAGGGCCGCCACCGCCTCGGCTGGTTCCGTCTGGTGTCCCTCGCGGAGCAGACGCTCGGCGTCGCGGATCCGCCGCTCGAGGTCGCCGCGCACTCGGTCGTCCTCCTCGTACTCGTCGCGGAGGTGCTCGAGATCCGCCGAGGCCTGTCGCCACCGGCGGTTGCCATCGGTCTCGGCATCGGCGGCCGCTCGCTGAGCGGCGGCGGCCTCGTCGCGGGCCGCCGTCGCGGCGCCGTCGGTCTCCTCGGAGGAGCGCAGGGCCTCTTCCGCTTCGGAACGAGTGGCGACGGTCTCCTCGAGCTCGGCCCGGAGCATCGCCGGGTCCAACGTCGAGAGCTCCTCCCTGTCCGCGCGGAGCCGGTGCAGCCGCTCGTCGAGCGCGGCGCGGTCGCGGCGTAGAGTCTCGACCTCGACCCGTACCCGGATCGGCGGCTCGGCCGCAGGCGGCAGCTCTGGCGGCTCGGGCGGCTCGGGCTCCGCGCCGGCCAGGGACTCGCGCCAGGTCCCGGCCGACTCGTCGAGCGAGGCGACCCGTTGGCCGATGATCTCCTCTTCCTTGCGGAAGGAGGCGAGATCGGATGCCGAAGCGGCCAGTCGCTCGGCTGCGCGGGTGATCTCGGCGTCGGTCGCGGCCATCTCCTCCGTGATCGCGTCCAGCTCGCCGACGATCTCCTCCAGGCGGTCGCGCTTCGGCCTCACCGTGTGACGGGCGCCCTGGAGGTCGTGATCGACGACCGCCAACTCCGCGCGGATCTCTCGGGCGAGGTCCGAGTCCCCAGTAGCGGTGTGTATGACCGCCGGGCCGACGAGGACGCCCTCCCGCGTCACGAACGACGCCGCCGGGTGCTCGCGGTGCTTCTCTGCGGCCTCCTCGATCGTCTCGGCGACGTACACGTCGCGGAGAACGGTGCTCGCGAGGCCGCGGGCGGCCGGCTCGGCCGACACGGCGGAGAGCAGGCTCCGTTCACCGAGAAGTTTGAAGGCGACGGGGCCGCCTGAGGCTATCGCGAGGATCGCGCCGTCGCCCCCGGGCGCATCGGCCAGCGCGCGCTCGCCGTCCTCGTACACCACTGCGTCGGCCAGCGGTCCGAGCGCCGCGAGTAAGGCCTTCTCCAGCCCGTCCCTCGCGCGGATCAGGTCGCGGAGCAGTCCGATCGCCCGGTCGCCGCGGCTCCGCAGGAACCGGGTTCCGGGGGTGTCGACGACGTCGCCGAGGCGGAGCTCCAGCACCTCCTTGCGCGACTCGTGGCGGCGGATCGCGTCCTCGAGCTCGTCGACACGGTGGGTCAGGCGTCTCCTCTCTTCCTCCAGCGCCGACCGGCGCTCGGCGAGCGGGGTCTGCCGGGCGTCGAGCGCCTCGATCTCGGACTCGAGGCCCTCTCGCTCGGCCTCGACCTCCCGGAGGCGGCCGCGCACCGAATCCAGGCCTGCCGCGAGGCGGTCGCGCTCTCGCTCGTAGCCCTCGAGCGAGCGCCGCATCGTCTCGGCCTCGGCCCGGCGACCCGCTTGCACCTCGAAAAGCCGCCGCCGCTCGTCCTCGACGCGGCGCCGATCCTGCTCCCGCTCGCGGAACTCTCGCTCGGCTTCCTCCAGCGCTCGCTCGCGGTCGGCGAGCGCGACCAGCGTGTGCTCGATGTCGGCTTCTACCCGCGTGACCTCCTCGTCGATCGCCGCGATGCGGCCCGCGAGGGTCGCCTCGGCGGCAAGTGCCGCCCGCGCGTCGGACTCACGCTCGACGGCCTCCCGGAGCGCGTGCTCCGAAGCCGACCGCGCGGCCTGTGCCTCCCTCATCACCGCCTCGGTTCGGAAGAGCTCCCGGGAGGTCCGCTCGCGGTCGTCGGCAGCGCGGGCCACATCCTCGTCGAGCGCGTCGAGCAGCTCGCGGGCGGCCTTGCGCCGCTCGAGACCCTCGTCCCAGCCGGCCTTGCGACGGTCCCGGTCCTCGAGAAGCGACCGTAGGCGTGCCGCCGCCAGCCGCCAGGCGAGCTCGTCGGCCTGTGCCGTCAGCTCCTCGTGACGCTTGGCCATCTCCGCCTGCTGGCGGAGGGGCTTCAGCTGGCGCTTGAGCTCGGCCAGCACGTCCTGGAGACGGAGCACGTCCTGATCGAGCCCGGCGAGCTTGCGCTCGGCTCGCTCCTTCCGCTTTCGATGCTTCGCGACGCCGGCAGCCTCCTCGATGTACTGCCTGCGCTCCTCGGCGCGAGACGTGAGGACGTCCTCGAGCTGGCCTTGGCCGACGACCGTGTGGAGCGCGCGCCCGATGCCCGTCTCCGAGAGGAGCTCCTGCACGTCGAGGAGCCGCACGAGCTGCCCGCCGATCCGGTACTCGCTCTCGCCCGAGCGGAAGATCGTCCTCGAGATCTCGATCTCCAACATCGGCACCGGGATCAGCCCGGCCGAGTTGTCGATCACGAGCTTCACCTCGGCCATGCCGAGGGCGGCGCGGGCCGGGCTCCCGGCGAAGATGACGTCGGCCATCTGTCCGCCTCGCAGTGCCCGGGGTCCCTGCTCGCCCAGCACCCAGGCGATCGCATCGACGAGGTTGGACTTCCCCGAGCCATTGGGCCCGACGATCACGGAGATGCCGGGGGCGAAGTCGAGGAGGGTCTTGTCCGCGAAGCTCTTGAAGCCTCGGATCTGGAGGGAGCGGAGGAACATCGGTAGACAAGGCTAACAGCGGCCGGAGGCCGATTCTCGCCTTTGGCTCCGGAGCCTCAGCCGCTCACGCGGAAGCTCGCGTCGCCCCTGAGTGACTCGTCGACCACCTCGATCCCGTCGACCCGTGCAAGCTCGGGGCCCCCCCGGCACCAGGCGACCATCGCGTCGACGGCGGCGTCCTCACCCTCGAACGCCGCCTCGACACGACCGTCGCGGAGGTTCCGGACGTGGCCACGGAGCTCGAGCTCGCGCGCCCTTGCGGCGCAAGCCACGCGGAAGAACACTCCCTGCACCCGGCCGGAGACGATCACCCGCGAGCGCTTCATGGGGCCATGCTACGTGCGAGCTTGAGCGGGCTCCGGTACAAAGATCCTGTGAGCCGCTACGACGAACGAACCGCGCTGCTGGTGGTGGACGTCCAGAACGACTTCGCCGACCCGAACGGGAGCCTCTACGTGAGGGGCGGCGAGGAGGTCGTGCCCGTCGTGAACCGTGAGGTCGCGGCCGCGCTCGAGGCGGGAGCCCTCGTCGTCTACACGCAGGACTGGCACCCGGAGTCCACACCGCACTTCCAGAAGGACGGCGGCATCTGGCCGTCCCACTGCGTAGCGGAAACCTGGGGGGCGGAGCTGCACCCGGAACTCGAGGTGGAGGGCGGAGCGATCCGTAAGGGCGCCGGCGGCGAGGACGGCTATTCGGGCTTCAGCGTCCGCGACCCGAGGACCGGTAGGACCGGTGCGACCGGCCTGGAACAGCTCCTGCGAGGCCGAGGCGTCGAGCGCGTCGTGATCGCCGGACTGGCGACGGACTACTGCGTCAAGGCAACGGCGCTCGACGCCGATGCGCTGGGGTTCGCGACCGAGGTGCTCACCGAGGCGATCAGGGCGGTCGACATGCGGCCCGGCGACGGCGAGCGCGCGATCGAGGAGATGCGGGCGGCCGGCACCTCGATCGACGGAAGGTTGTCTGAGCCGGACTAGCTGCCCGGCGCTGGGATCAGGCCGAGCTGGGTCATCGCGCCCATGACGTCGAGGATCCCCCAATGCTCCAGGATCCTGCCGTCGTCGCCCCAGCGGACGATGTCTATCCCCTCCATCGAGTAGGGCTTGTTCGTCGGCGTCATCCCCGGCATGAACCCGCCGCTGTCGGTCCCGCTGTAGGTACCGCGGATCGCGACGCGGTCCCCGCTCGCGATGAGCTCGTGGATCTCGGCTTTCATGTCCGGACTAGCCTCAAGGAGCACCCGGAACTGCTCCATCGTGCCCTTCTTGTCCGGCGTCATTCCGGGAAGCACCTGATGCTCAACGAAGTCGTCGGAGATCGCCTCCATCGCGTAGTCGAGGTTCTTCTTGTTGAAGACCTCGTCGATGAACCGCCGGACGAGCTCCTTGTTCTGCTCCCGTGTCGGCATTCGCTGCCTCCTCACATCGGCATCTGCATGCCGGACTGCATCAGCAACTTCGGCGTATCCATCTGGGCCCAGGTCTCGACGACCCGTCCGTCGTCGGCGTGCCGCGAGATCTGGATCCAATCGATGTCGATCGCGCCACCGTTGGCCGGGACACCGGCCCATGCGATGCCCCCCGTGTTCGTCCCGGTCATCCGGACGTGGGCAACCACCTTGTCCCCCTCCCCGAAGATGTCGAGGATCTCGCTGCGCTTGTCGGGGAAGGACTCGCGACCGGCTTCGTTCGCCGCGATCGCCCCCTCGACGCCGGGCGGCAGCATCTGTGATCCCGGCGTGTGTGGCGTGAAGTCCACCGCGACGAGCGACCGGACCGCGTCGTAGTCGGCCATGTTGTGCGCGCCCTCGATCCGGCGCACGACGTCGATGTTCTCCGCGACGCCCATTCCCCCTCCTTTTCCTCCGAGGGCCCCAACCTACGCCCCGACGGCTCGCCGGCGCAAGGGACGGGGTCAGCTCTGGCACTGCGGGCAGAAGTATGCTCCGCGTCCCGAGTACTTCACCGTCTCGACCGGCGTTCGACAGCGACGGCACGGCTGGCCCGCGCGCCCGTAGACCTTGAGCTCGTTCTGGTATTCGCCCGGCTTGCCGAAGAGGTCCAGGTACGCCTCGTCGTCCAAGGTCGTTCCCCTGTGGCGGATCGAGTCCTGGAGGGTCTCCTGGATCCCCCGGTAGAGGCGCCGCACCTCCTGCGCGGAGAGGTCGTCCGACATCCGGTCGTGCCGCAGTCCGGCGGCGAACAGCACCTCGTCGGAGTAGATGTTGCCCAGCCCGGAGATGAACTTCTGGTCCATGAGCAGCTGCTTCAGCTTCGCCGCCCGCTCGGCCATGCGCAGCTGGAACGACTGCCACGTGAATATGTGGTCGAGGGGATCGATCGCGACGTGCTGGAGCTCCTTCACCTTGCCGAGCGCGTCGGCCGCGGTCACGAACACCTCGCCGAACGTCCGGGGGTCGATGAACCGCAGGTCGCCGCCTTGCTGGAACGTCAGGATCACGTGTGTGTGAGGCGCCACCGCCATCCGCTTGTTCCCCCGGATCAGCCGTCCGCTCATCCCGAAGTGCACGACGAGTACATCACTCGCATCCACGTAGAGCAGCAGGTACTTCCCCCGCCGCTCCACCCGCGTGACCTTCCGGCCCGCGAGGCGCGCCGTCAGGTCCTTGCGCTTGTCGTGGCGACGGATCGCGCGCATCGCGTTCTTCGAGGACCGGACCTCGGCGCTTGCGATCTTCCTGCCGACGATGTCCTTCTCGAGGTCGCGGCGCATCACCTCGACTTCTGGGAGCTCCAACTAGCCCTCCCCTTCGAGCAGACGTTCGTAGGCCTCGCGAGCGGCCCGCTGCTCGGCCTCTTTCTTCGAGCGCCCCAGGCCCCTGCCCAGCTCACTACCAGCGAGCAGAACCGTTGCGGTGAACTCTTTCTCGTGATCCGGTCCGCTCTCCTCGATCTTGTAATCGGGAAGCTCGCGGAGGTCCTGAGACGCGCGCTCCTGGAGGATCGTCTTGTAGTCGCGCTCGCCCTCGCCTCGGACGTACGCCTCCATCTTCGGCCAGAAGAGGCGCTCGATCAGCGGCCGGGCGACGTCTATGCCGCCGTCGAGGTAGACGGCGCCGAGCATCGCCTCGAGCGCGTCGGCGAGGATGCTCGTCTTGTCGCGACCACCGCTCATCTCCTCGCCCCTACCCAGCAGGATCGCGACTCCCACACCGAGCTCCCGGGCGACGTCTGCCAGGGCGACCATGTTCACGATCGCGGCCCTGAGCTTCGCGAGGTCGCCCTCCGAGAGCTCGGGGAACCGCCTGTAGGCGAGGTCGGTCACTACGAGACCAAGCACCGCGTCGCCCAGGAACTCCAGACGCTCGTTCGTCACGTCCACGCCCTGCTCGAAGGCGTAAGACCGGTGGACGAGCGCGGCCTGCCTGAGCGCGGGGTCCTTCCATCGGACGCCCAGGGCGGCCTCGAGGTCGTCCGTGGGCCGGGTCTTCCCAGAGGCCGATCCCACCCCGCTACTCGACCTCGATCGCCTGCCTGCCGCCGTAGTACCCGCAGTTCCCGCACACTCGGTGCGGGAGCTTGGGCTGGTGGCACTGCGGGCACTCGGCATAGGTCGGCGCCTGCGACTTCCAGTTCGCGGCGCGCTTGTCGCCCCGAGTCTTGCTCTGTTTCTTCTTCGGTACGGCCAACGTTCGTTCCTTTCCCTTACTCGAACAGGTGGGAAGCGCCCTCGAGACCGGCCCACCGTGGGTCGGTCATCGCAGGCGGACACCTGCACTCGCCGAGGTTCCGGTCGCCGCCGCAGCGCTCGCAGAGCCCGCGGCAGCCGGGCTTGCACAGAGGCGAGAACGGCATCGACAGGACCACAGCGTCGCGCACCATGGGCTCGGGGTCGATGGTGCCGTCTGCGGGGAGCTCGTAGACATCGGCGTCGGGGTCTGGCTCTCGAGCGAACAGCTCGCTCAGCTCGACCTCGAAGCCGCTCTCGAACCCCTTCAGGCAGCGGGCGCAGGTGAACGTCATCCGGCCGGCAAGTCGACCTGACACGAGTATCCCCTCGACGACGTTCTCGAGCCGCAGGTCTCCGTCGATCGGCGTATCGTCGGGGACCGCCGCGAGCTCGGTCCTCAGGCCCTCCACCGCCTCGTGGATCGGGGCGGTGCGGGCCGAGCCTGGCTGGTCGAGGAGGTCCCGGACATCGATCGCGCGCATCACGACTCGCCTCCCTCCTCGGGAACCACCTCGGCCTCGGGCTCGGCGGGCGCGAACTCCTGCTCCGCAGGCGTGCCACCGCGTAGCCGGTCGCGGCCGACCTCGATCTGGTCGAGAGTGCGCGTCAGCGCTTTCGTCGCCTTGTGCGCCTCCTCCAGGATCCGCTGTAGCGCGATCTCGAACTGCGCGAGCTTGGCGTCGACGTAGTCCTCGGCCTCGCGGCGTATCCGTCTACCCTCCTCCTCTGCCTCGGTCAGGATCCCCTCGCTCTCCTGCTTGGCCCGCTCGACCACATCCTCGCGCGAGGCCAGGCGGAGCTGCTCCTTCTCGGCCTCGGCCACTATCTGCTCAGCCTCTTTCCGCGCCTTGGCCAGGAGCTCCTCTCGGTCACGAACGACCCAGCGCGCCTGTTTGATCTCCTCGGGCAGCGTCTCGCGCATCTCGGCGATCGCCGCGAGCACCTCGTCCCGGTTGAGAAGCGCCGATGAGGACAGCGGCATCGACTTCGCCTCCTTCACGAGGTCCTCGAGCTGCTGGAGGAGAGCGGCGAGGTCCACCGGCTACCCCTCCCCGCCGAGCCGTTCGGCGAGGGCGCGTGCGACGTGGTCGGGCACGAGCCCCGTCACGTCGCCGCCGTAGCGCGCGACCTCCTTCACGAGCGAGGAGGAGAGGAAGGAGAACTTCGGCGAGGTGGTCATGAAGAAGGTCTCGACGCCGCCCAGGCGCTGGTTCATCTGAGCCATCTGGATCTCGTACTCGTAGTCGGATACGGCCCGCAGGCCCTTCACGATCACGTTCGCGTTCCTGCCGGTTGCGAATTCCACTAGCAATCCCGTGAAAGACTCGACCTCGACGCCGGCGAGGCCGGCGGCAGCCTCCTTGAGCATCGCGACGCGCTCCTCCAGGGTGAAGAGAGGCTCCTTCGACGGGTTCTCCAGCACGGCGACGATCACGCGGTCGAAGTGCTGTCCCGCGCGCTGGATGATGTCGAGATGACCGTTGGTCACGGGGTCGAAGGTCCCCGGACAAAGAGCGGTCACGCCCATCTAGGCCTCCCGGTACACGAAGACGAGGGTGTCGCCGTATTCCAGGCACCTCGCGACCCGCCAGTCTAGCGGAATGACAGGCATGGAACTCTTCCGACCCCTGGTCAGGACCGCCGCCCAATCGGGCGAAGCGAGCCGCCCAACGGTTAGCCCGACCAGGACCCTCTCGAGATCGGATGCCTCCTCCGAATACGGCGGGTCGAGGAAGACCAGCTCGTAGAGCTCCACGTCCTTGTCTGTTCTCGTAACAAACCGTAGCGCCTCCGAGCGGACCACCCTCCCCCCTCCTGCAAGACCCGTCCGGTCGAGGTTCTCCCGCACCACCCGGAGCGACTCCGGGGCGCGGTCGACGAAGGTCGCGCGCTCCGCCCCGCGAGACAGGGCCTCGACGCCGAGCGCCCCGGTCCCGGCGTACAGATCCAACACGCGAGCGCCGGCGACCACCTCCCCGAGGCTCGAGAAGAGCCCCTCCCGCGCGCGGGCCGACAGCGGGCGCACGCCTTCGGGCGCGCGTGCCAGTCGGGTGCCCTTAGCGGTACCGGCGACGACCCTCACGGCCGGTCCCGCCTCAGGGGTCCCCGACGCCGCCGGCGTCGGGGACCCAGAACTCGACCGTCGCCCCCGCGCCGGGCGTGGACTCCACGCGCCACCACCCGCCGAGCATCTCGGCCTGCTCGCTCATCGCCGAGAGCCCCAGGTGCCCCGGCGCCGATGACAGGCCGTCCGGGTCGAAGCCGACACCGTCGTCGTGCACCGAGACGGCGAAACCGCCGTCCTCGTTGCGGAGCTTCACGTCGACGCGTCGGGCCCGGGAATGCTTCCGGACGTTCGCCAGCGCCTCGAGCGCTATCCGGTAGATCGTGGTCCGCACCTGATAGCGCTCGAGGCGCTGG
>Ga0209342_10002398_pt1 | contig 20146 bp, 14 predicted proteins | sample RifCSP16_2_FD_184023 | JGI IMG/M metagenome (GOLD analysis project Ga0209342, IMG submission 184023) | Soil microbial communities from Rifle, Colorado - Rifle CSP2_sed 16_2 (SPAdes) (version 2) | ecosystem: Environmental > Terrestrial > Deep subsurface > Rock core/Sediment | place: Rifle... | reverse complement strand
GTTTGGCCACGCGCACAAAGCTGAGCTGATCGCTGACCATGGTCTTGGTCAGCACCACTCGCATTTCTTCCAGATGATGCGCCACGCGCTCGCGCTCATCCGGGGGCAGCCTCTCGTACTCGGCCATCTGTTGCAGCAACAACTCACGCGGCGCCAGCTCCGGGTTGAAGCCCAGCCCGCCGCTCAGCGCGCCCCCGGGGCGTTCACCCAGCACGGCCTCCACAATGCCGGTGAACAGGTCGAGCGGCAGGTTGTTGGCGAAGTAGAAATCGGTCAGGTGGTCGCGGATCAGACGCAGCCTTTCCTCCCACTGCGCCGGATTCTCCTCGACCAGCGGATCGATCAGGCCTTCACGGTGCTGGGAGGTGATGGCCTTCTCGCGCGCCTCGCGCTCGAAGAGGCCGGGCGCGATGACCCCGCGCCGGTGCAGTTCATCACGCATTCGCCGGCGGATGGTCGCGGCCAGAATCGGATACTGTGCGATGTGCAGGGTGATGGTGAGGATCTTGGGCGTCTCGTGCGGCAGGGCCGGCATGGCTTCATTCTAATTCGGGCGAGGGGGATTCAAAAAGGGGCGGGGGAACCCGCCTCTCAAACGAGGGGCGCGCTGCGCCTAGGATGTTGCCGATATCGCTGCCACCTCACCCCCTGCCCCCTCTCCCCAGAGAGGCTGGCTTCAAGAGCCCGTGGAGTGGCGGAGTGGGGGTGAGAAAAACAAGGAGACGGGGGCCTAAGGCCCCCGTCTCCTTGTGAGAAAACCTCGCCTCTCCCCCGGATTGACTCCCTCACATCCAGGCTCATGCTCGCCGGGGGGGAGGGGTGGGGGAGAGCCAATCGCGAATTTTCCGTGCGCGCTACACCCAGCCGCGCAGTTTCATGGCCTTGACCACCTTATCGATGGCCACCAGGTAAGCCGCATCGCGCATGTACACCTTGCGCTCGGTCGACATCTGCAGCACGCCGTGGAAAGCCTCGGTCATCTTCTGATCGAGCTTGGCCAGCACCTCGTCCTTCGGCCAGTAGAAGTTCATGTCGTTTTGAACCGATTCGAAGTAAGAAGTGGTGACGCCGCCGGCATTGCACAGGAAATCGGGGATGAGGAAGATGTTGCGCTTGCGAATGATCTCATCCCCCTCGAGCGAGGTGGGGCCGTTGGCGCCCTCCGCGATGAGGCGCACGCGCTTGTGCATCTTGGACGCCGTCTCGCCGGTGACCTGGCCCTCGATGGCCGCGGGGATGAGCACATCGGCTTCCTTGGTGATCCACGCATCGCCATCTTCTATCACATAGCCGGCGGCCTTGGCCTTGGCCTTATCCACTGTTCCGTACTGGTCGGTGATGCTCTGCAAGAAGCGCGCATCCACACCGCTCGGGTGCGAGAAGGTGTAGGTCTTCTTGTCGCCGCCGTCGTAGCACGAGACGCAAGTGACCTTGCCGCCGAGCATCTCTTTGAAGCCGATGGCTGCGTACTGGGCCACGTTGCCGAAGCCCTGGATGGCAGCCACGCTGGCCTTGGGATCCATCCCCAGATGCTTCATGGCTTCGCGCACGACGTAGATCACGCCATAACCGGTGGCTTCAGTGCGGCCGAGCGAGCCGCCGGCGCCCACCGGTTTGCCGGTGAAGACGCCCGGCGTGTACTGGCCCACCAGGCGCGAGTACTCGTCCATCATCCAGGCCATCATCTGCGGCGTAGTGCCCACGTCCGGGGCGGGCACGTCTTGGCGCGGGCCGATATTGCGCCACATCACGTTGACCCATCCGCGGCACAGGCGTTCCTTTTCGCCGTCGGAGAGCGAGGCCGGGTTGACGATGATGCCGCCCTTGCCGCCGCCCAGCGGAATGTCGGCCACGGCGCACTTCCAGGTCATCCAGGTGGCCAGCGCACGCACGGTGTCGAGGGTCTCGTTCGGGTGGAAGCGGATGCCGCCCTTATTCGGCCCGCGCGCATCGTTGTGCTGCACGCGGAAGCCGTTGAAGACCTGCAGGCGCCCGTCGTCCATGCGTACCGGAATGCGGAACTGGAATTCACGCTGCGGCCAGCGCAGAATAGCGCGCACGTCCTCCGACAGGCCGAGGAGTTCCGCGCCGCGGTCGAATTGAGCTTGAGCGAGCACAAACGGATTGTTGGAATTGTCCATCGGGATCCCGTCCATATCTTGCACGAATTCGGCTTACTCCGAGGATGCCGCCGGGGTGCAATGCACCCCAGTGATGAATGGCATCGAGTTGCGGGAGAATCTACCCGTCTCTTCCAGATGACAGGTATTCCTCGAGCAAGGTCTGCACCAAGCGCGGGTCGGCGCGTCCGCGGCTGGCCTTCATCACCTGGCCGACCAACCACTGCACCACGCTGAGTTTCCCGGCGCGCACCTGGTCCGCCTGGGCGGCGTTCTCGCGCACCACGCGTTCGACGATATCGCGCAAAGCCGCCGCATCTCCGATGCGTTCGAGCCCCCGCTCGCGCACGATCGCCTCCGGCGTGCGCCCGCCGCGCAACATCTCTTCGAGCACCGCCTTGCCGCTGGCGCCGGTGATCCCGCCCGTGACGACGCGCTCCACCAGGTCCGCGAAGTCGGCGGGCGCAAGCGCCGGCTGGCCGTGGGCATCCACCAGCGGGCGGCCGAGGGCGTTGAGCGTCCCAAACAAGTCGCTGGTGAGCCAGGCTGCCAGCCGGCGCGGCGCGAGCGCCGGGCGGGCGCGCGCGCTGGCCTCGAAGAAATCCGCCGTGGCGCGGTCCTCAACGATCACCTCGGCCTCCGCGGCACCCAACTGGTACTCGGCCATCAGCCGTTCGCGCCGTGCATCGGGGAGTTCGGGCAGCGCCGCGCGCACCCGCGCAAGCGCATCGGGTTCGATCCGTAGCGGAGGCAGGTCCGGCTCGGGGAAGTAACGGTAGTCGTGTGCTTCCTCTTTGCTGCGCTGGCTGGTTGTCTCGCCGCGTGTCTCGTCCCAGCCCAGCGTTTCTTGGATCACGCGTTCGCCGCGCGCGAGGAGTTCACTTTGGCGAAGCACCTCGTAGTCGATCGCGCGCACCAGAGAACGGAAACTGTTCAGGTTCTTGATCTCCACTCGTGTGCCGAGCTCCTGGCTGCCCGCGGGGCGGATCGAGACGTTGGCCTCGAAGCGGATCACCCCCTTCTCCATGTCGCCGCTGTTCACTTCCAAGTAGCGCAGCAGGCGGCGCATGGCTGTGGTGTAGGCCTTCACCTCTTCGACGGAGAACAAATCGGGCTCTGAGACGATTTCGAGCAGCGGCACGCCGGCGCGGTTGAAATCGACCAGCGAGGCCGGCGGCTGGCCCTCGGCGTGGGTCAGCTTGCCGGTATCTTCCTCCAGATGCACGCGTCGCAGGCGCACCACGCGCGAACCGGCCGGCGTAACGATGCGCAGCGCGCCGCCGCTCGCCAGCGGTGTCTCGTATTGCGAGATCTGGTATCCCTTGGGCAGGTCGGGGTAGAAGTAGTTCTTGCGGGCAAAGATGCTCTCCGGCAGGACCTCGCAGCCGAGAGCGAGGGCCACGCGCAGCGCCAGCTCTACCGCGCGCTGGTTAACCACCGGCAGCGTGCCCGGGTAGCCCAGGCAGATCGGGCAGACGGCGCTATTGGGCACGGCCTGGGTGGTATCCACGCGGCGGCAGCCACAGAACATCTTGGTCTGTGTTTGCAGCTCGGCATGAATCTCCAGCCCAATAACCGGCTCGTAGGACATGCGGCGCGCCGCTCCCGGCGCTGAGCGCGCGGCCAGTTACGGCCGCAGCACCTTGAAGTTGTCGAAGAAGATGTCGGTGCCGGCCTCGTCATACGCGCCGGCGACGAGCCCCACGTCGCCGCTGGCGAGGGTGTCGTCGCTGACATCCGCCACCAGTAACTCATTGACATAGAGCCGAAGCGACGACCCTACACATTCCGCGCGCAGGTGGTTGGTGGTCTTGCCCTGGACAATGGCATCCGCAGGTTGCATAACATCGCCCGAAAGCCCAGTCCACTCGCCTGCGTTGTACTTGGCGATGATGGCGAACCCGTCGCTGCTGATTACAAATATGTAGAAGTTTTCGGCATCCTGGTACCTGCAGAGGACACCAAAGTCGTTGTCCAGCGGTCCTGCGGTCATCGTCGCATCGACCTCAATGACGGCGTCCTCCACAGAGATGCCGGGGTGGGCCCAGATGTCAGATTGTGTCTCGTTAACCCAGATGCGGTATCCGCCCCGGGCATAGTCGGTGATAACCTGTTCATCTGAGCGGCGATCCCATCCGGAATCCGTGCTCGAGAAGTCGTCGGAAAACAGCACATTGCCCGTGGCAGCCGCTTGCGCACTCGGCTCGCGCGCCTCGAAGTTGTCGAAGGCCACGCGCAGGCCGCCGTTGTCCCAGGTGCCGGCAATCAGCCCCGCGTCGCCCTCCGTCAGGTCATCGTCGGTCGCTTCGCCCAGCACCACGCCGTCGGCCATGAGCGTCAGCCGGTTGCCAATGCAGGCTGCGCTGAGCGTCGTATCGCGACCCGACGGCACGTCACTCGACTCGGTCCAGTCCAGAATCATCAGCGTCTCGTCGTCAATACTCTTCCAGATGGAGAAGTATCCGTCCTCACTGATCTCGAGTGCATAGAAATTGCGGTTATCCTGGTAGCGGCACAGCAATCCGAAGTCGCTGTCACCGGTGGAGGTCTGGATGTGCGCCTCCACCGAGAGGATGACATCCGCCGGCGTCTCGACGGGTGCCGGCACCCAACTCAGGTACTTATCGGGTATCACATCGATCAGGTAGGTCCCGCCGGAATAGGCTAGACGGGTTTCTTCTGTGCTCTCCTCTGCCCACCCGCTGTTGGCGCTGGAGAAGTCGTCGGCGAAAATCACCTCGCCCGCGGTCGGCGCACGCGCTGGTTCACTGGGTGCCTCGATGATCATCACCCGGCCCTCGGCCGCGGCGTTGATCAGCGGCATGGCCAGTTTCACCGGGCGCAGCGCATTGATGAACCCGCCGGTCGGAATGCAGGTGTCGTTGTCGTCGACACTCCCGTCGCGGTTGGTGTCGGCCAGCGGCCGGCAGTCGACGATGTCCGCATCGCCGCCCGAGCCCACCTGGGTGGGGATGCCGATCAGTTCTCCCTGGCCGTTGAGCGCCATGCCACCGCTGTTGCCGCCGGCGATCGTGGCGGAGGTTTTGATGAACGCGCGCTTGCCGACGTTGCTTTCAGCGGTGAACCCGCTAACTTCACCCGAGGTGAGCGTGATCGTCTCGCCGCCGATACCCGGGTAGCCGAGAATCGTGACCGCATCGCCCAGCTCCAGGATGTCGGAATCGCCGAGCGGCACGACCGGCAAGTTAAGCGAACTGCGTTCGATCGGGTTCCCGTCGAGATCGCTCACCACGCGGATGACCGCAATATCCAGATCGGCATCGGCCTGCATCACTTCCGCCAGGTAAGTCGGCTCGGGCGGCTCATCCGGCTTGAGGGTGAGCGCCACCACCAACCCGCCGAGCGGGAAGTTCCTGGGCGCCAGCACAACGTGCGCATTGGTGAGGATGAGCCCATCCGCGGAGATGATGGAGCCCGAGCCGCGCCAGGCGGAGTTGCCGTCACGGTCCACCGCGATGATTTCGACCGCCGCCAAGTATGGCACCTCGCCCGCGACGCGCGGACGGGGGGTGTTTTGAATAATCGACCCTGTTCCAGGTGTCGCCGCCGGAACGGGGGGCGTGCCCAGGTTGCAGCCCAGCACCACTAAGAGGGCCACGCCCAGCGTGGCGAGTTTCAACCGATGTGACATACGTCCCTCCACCTCGAGCCTCATCCGTGCCGCCGCAAGAAGCGCTCCATCCGGTTGAGCGCTTCCTCTATTTGTTCGTAGGCCGTGGCGTACGAGCAACGCACGAAACCCGTTCCGGCCGCACCAAACGCCGCACCCGGCACCACGGCCACTCGTTCCTCTTCCAGCAGCCGTTCGGCGAATTGCGTATCGTCCATCCCGCTGCGCGCGACGGAAGGGAAGGCATAGAAGGCGCCGCGCGGCTCGAAGCACGTGAGGCCCAACCGATTGAGCCCGCCCACGATCAGCCGTCGGCGCCGGTCGTACTCACTGACCATCTTCTCGACGAACGCTTCGCCCTCTGCCAGCGCCGTGACTGCGGCCACCTGGGCCGTAGTAGGCGCCGACATGATCGTGTACTGGTGTACCTTGCGCATCGCGGCCAGCAATTCGGCCGGCGCGGCGGCATAGCCGATGCGCCAGCCGGTCATGGCGTAGGCCTTGGAGAACCCGCCCAACGTGATGGTTCGCTCGCGCATGCGCGGCAGCGAGGCGAAGCACACATGCTCCACGCCGTACACCAGGCGATCGTAGATCTCATCGGAAATGACAAAGAGATTTCGCCGCTCAGCCAGCTCGGCCACCTGCTCCAGCGCCGCACGGCTCATCACCGCGCCGGTGGGATTGTTGGGGTAACCGATCAGAACGGCCTTTGTGCGGGGCGTGATCGCGCGCTCGATATCCTCCGCCGTCACCTGGAAGGAATCCTCGACGCGCGTGGCCAGGTAGACCGGCTCGCCGCCGGCCAGCGTTACCTCCGGGCCGTAGGCGACGAAACACGGCTGCGGCACGATCACTTCGTCACCTGCGTCGAGCACCGCCACCAGCGCCAGGTAAAGCGCCTCCGAGACTCCCACGGTGATGATGATTTCGTCCGCCGGGTTGTAGCGCAGGGCATAGCGGCGCAGCAGGTGGTCGCAGAGCGCCTGGCGCAGCTCGAGAATTCCTGAGTTGGAGGTGTAGTGCGTCTCGCCGCGGCGCAACGAGGCGATGCCGGCCTCGAGCACCGGCTCGGGAGTCACAAAATCCGGCTCGCCGATGCCCAGCGAGATGACATCTTTCATCGTCGCGGCAATATCAAAAAAGCGCCGTATGCCTGAAGGAGGAATGTGGGCAATGCGCTTGGCAACCTCAGGCGACATGCAGCCTCCTGATCTGGGGGCGGTTTACGGCGAGGCCGGCGGGCGGCTCTCGTCCGCCGCCGGTTCCAGCGGGTGCACCCGCCACTCGTCGTACAGCTCGACATACAACAACTCGAAGCGCGCGCCCGCCGCGGTGCGCACGCGGAACCTCGTGCCGCCCGGAATGCGCCACTGCGCCTCCACCGCGGCCACCTCGTAGCGCATGCCGTGCCAGGTGAGCGCCAGCGGCCGCTCGGCGTAGGTAAACCCGGAGTGACACTCGACCCGCTCGCCCATCGTTCGCGGTTTACTCGAACCCAACCTCGGATGAATCGCCGACAATCATCGAGCGGAACCCGCCGCGGATGCGCGCCTGGCGCCCCACCAGCGAGCCCGACAGCACCGCCCCGCTGATCTCCGCCTCCTCATCCACAACCGAATCGCGCACGACCGAATCCTCCACCACGCAGCCAGCCGCCAGCGAGGCATACGGCCCGATCACCGCGCGCTCGACGCGCGCTGCAGGATCCACAAAGACCGGCGGCACGACGACCACGCCGGGGCGCGCCGCCGAGGCGGAGGCCGAATTCTCCCGTCCGTGATCGAGCAGGTAACGATTGGTGTGCAGCAGCGCATCCGGCTTGCCGCAGTCCTCCCACACCTCCACCGGTTCCACGCGCATCTTCAGCCCGCGCTCGAGCATCAGGTTGAGCGCCTCGACGAGGAAGAACTCGCCGTTGAGGTGCAGGTTGCGCTTCATCTGCTCTTCGATGGCCTGGGCCAGATCCTCGCCCTCGGGCAAGAAGTAACACCCGACGACCACCAGGTTGTTCTTGCGGTCGGCGGGTTTCTCAACCAGACGGCGCACCCACCCGCCCTCGCCGACCTCGGCCACCCCAAAGCGCCGCGGGTCGTCGACGGCTTTGACCCAGGCCACACCCGCCTCGCCGCTGCCGATCGCCCGCCGCAGGTCTGTCTCGATGAGCGTATCGACAAATAGCAGCAACACCGGACCGTGCAGGAATTCTCGCGCCAGCCACAGCGCGTGCGACTGCCCGAGCATCTCGCGCTGCTCCACATAGCGCGCGGTCAGGCGCGGGTAGGCGCGCTGTACGTAGGCCTGCACCTGATCGCCCAGGTAGCCGACGATAAAGACCACGTCCTTCACGTCGGGCAGGTCATCGAACATATCCAGCACGTGGCCCAGCACGGGCTGCCCCGCCACCGGCACAAGCGGTTTGGGTTTGCTCCAGGTGAGCGGGCGCAGGCGGGTGCCGAAGCCGGCCATAGGCAAGAGCACATTCATAGCACGGGTGCCTCCAGGTGCCAGCGGGTCGATTGCTGGTAGCCCCATCCGGCGCGCAGAAGCAGCGCCTCGCTCAGGGGCGGGCCGTTGAGCTGCATCCCGATGGGCAGCCGCTGCGAGTCGAACCCGCAGGGCAAGGCCAATCCGGGGATGCCGGCCAAGTTGGCCGGCAAAGTGAAGACGTCTTCGAGATACATGGCTAGCGGGTCGCTGGTGTGCTCACCGAGCCGGAAGGCCGTGGTGGGCGCCACCGGGCAGGCGATGAGATCCACCTGGCTGAAGGCGCGGTCGAAATCCTCCCGGATGAGCGTGCGCACCCTTTGCGCCTGGGCGTAGTATGCCTCGTAGTATCCGGCCGAAAGCGCGTACGTGCCGAGCATGATGCGCCGCTTGACCTCCGCTCCAAAGAGTTCACCACGGGTGGCTGCATAGGTCTGCCACAGGTCGGGCGCCGCTTGGCGCGGACCGAAGCGCATCCCATCGTAGCGCGCCAGGTTGGCCGAGGCCTCCGCCGGCGCAATCAGGTAGTACACCGGCAGCGCGTAATCGGTGTGCGGCAGCGAAACCTCGCGCACCTCCGCCCCCAGCGCAGCCAGGACCTGGACTGCCTGGCGCACCGCCTGCTCCACTTCGGGCTGGATACCGGCGATAAAGTACTCGCGCGGCACCCCGACTCGCACGCCGTGCAGGTCCGGATCGCCCGTCAGTGACTGCAGATAGTCGGGTACGGGTTGCTCGAGCGTCGTCGAATCGAGTGGGTCGTGGCCGGCCATGACACCCAGCACCAGCGCGGCATCCTCGACCGTGCGCGTCAGTGCACCCAGGCAGTCGAGCGAGGAGCCATACGCCACCAACCCATAGCGCGAGACGCGCCCGTAAGAGGGTTTGATCCCGGTCACGCCGCAGAATGATGCGGGTTGGCGAACGCTGCCGCCGGTGTCGGTGCCCAGCGCGGCGGGCACCATGCGCGCCGCCACGGCCGCGGCGCTGCCGCCGCTCGAGCCACCCGGAACCCGTGTGGCATCCCACGGGTTATGGGTCGGACCGTAGGCCGAGTTCTCGGTGGAGGAGCCCATCGCAAATTCATCGGTGTTGGTCTTGCCCACCACAATCGCCCCGGCCGCGCGCAGGCGCGCCACACCGGTGGCATCGTAGGGCGGAGTGAACCCCTCTAGGATTCTCGAACCGCAGGTGCAGGGCAGGCCTGTCACGCACACCACGTCTTTGACCGCCAGCGGTACGCCCAGAAGCGCCCCCGCAGGCTGCTCCTCACCGCGGGCCGTTGCCAAGCGACGGTCGGCCTGGCGCGCTTCGTCCAGCGCGGCCTCCGGCCGCAGAGCAAGGAAGGCATGCTGCTTTTCATCGAATCGGTGGATGCGCTGCAGACAGGCGCGTGTGAGTTCCAGGCTGCTGATCTCGCCGTCGCGCAGCATGCGGGCAGCCTGGGCCAGCGAAAGGTCGGTGAGGTCCATGGGCCGGGTCGGCTTACTCGAAGACCGGCGGCACGCGGAACATGCCGCGCGCGCGGTCGGGGGCCTGGCGCAAGACCTCCTCCGGCGCGAGCGAGGCGCGCGGCTCATCGGCGCGTGTCACCGAATGCGGCGCAAGCACCGAGGTGGTCGGAGGAATCAAGGAGGTATCGACAGCTTGCAGGCGCGCCGCATACTCGAGAACTGCTTCCAGTTGCTCGCGATATCGCGCGGCCTCGTCCGCTGTCAGGTTGAGATGTGCCAGATGGGCGATGTGCTCAACTTCTTCGCGTGTGAGCGCCACCCGCCAATTATACCTCACGCACTTTGGTCACTCGCGCGAGAGACCCCCGCGCCACGAGCCTACTCGTTTGCGCGCGCGACAGCTCGCACGATTTTGTTGAGCGGTGTCCGCGCGACTCCTCAAATCCGTGCCTATCGATCGCGCGCGCCGCGGCCAAACCGTCATCTTCGCGACTCCTCGGCCCGCGAAATGGCGTGCGGCGCACTCCGTTGTGCTCCCCGGCCGTCACAATGCGACTCGAGTAATTTAAGACTCTCTTCAACGCAGGATGAACGCCCTGCCCAGCTACCCACATGTTGGAGAGGGTACAGATGTTTCTCTGTGGGTGGGGTATCGTGAGCCAGGATCCAGGAGGCGTGCGGCGCGTTCGCGTTCCATGTGTTGCGCGTGCTCGTTAACCTCCATTCACCTTAAAGGTTCGATTCTTTTTACGTTTGCGTCATGCTGCGATATTGCCGAAGGGTCATGGTGTTTGCTAGAATGATATGTGCACGCCGAAGGTGCCCCACACCGCTCGGCGCGCGTCTTCACAACGGAGCGAATGCGTTTTGCAGCTCCGGAAACCATACGGGAGAGACACAACTCAGACCAGCATACGCTTCCCGCGCGGGAAGCGAAATGGCGCATCGCTGTAGAACGAGGCCCGCATGAACGGCGAACAAGCTTGGCAGGCGGCAGTTGGGCAGTTACAAATGGAATTGAGCAAGGCGACCTTCGATACCTGGGTGCGCGACGCGCACTTTGCCTCGTACGCGGAGGGCACCTTCACCATCTCGGTGCTCAACGGATATGCCCGCGATTGGCTGGAAGACCGCCTGGCCAGCACCGCCCGCCGCATCCTGACCGGCGTGTGGGGCTCGCCGGTCGAGGTGCGCTTCGTCGTCGGCCGCCCCGCCCCTGCGGATGACCCCTTCGCCGCGCCATCCGAGGCGCCTCGGGCCGCGGCCTCTGCACCCTCGGCGAGCGGCGCCCGGCCGGCCGGACCCAACCTCAACCCGCGCTACACATTCGCCACCTTCGTCGTGGGCAACAGCAACCGCCTCGCCCATGCGGCCTCGCTGGCCGTCGCCGAGAACCCGGCGCAGGCCTACAACCCGCTCTTTCTATACGGCGGAGTGGGGCTGGGCAAGACTCACTTGCTGCACGCCATTGCCAACCTGTGCGTTGCGCGCGGCTCGGAGGTGCTTTACGTCACTTCCGAGGACTTTACCAATGACCTGATCAACGCCATCCGCGCCCATACCACAGACGCCTTCCGCGAGAAATACCGCCGCCTGGATGTGCTGCTGATCGACGACATCCAGTTCATCGCCGGCAAAGAGTCCACCCAGGAAGAGTTCTTTCATACCTTCAACGCGATGCACGGGCAGGATCACCAGATCGTGCTCTCCTCCGACCGGCCACCCAAGGCCATGATTACCCTCGAAGAGCGGCTGCGCTCGCGCTTCGAGTGGGGCCTCACCGCCGATATCCAGGCGCCGGACCTCGAGACGCGCCAGGCGATCTTACGCTCGAAGGCCGAACGCGCCGGGCGCGTGGTGCCGCCGGAGGTGCTCGAGCTCATCGCCCGCCGCGTGCAGAGCAATATCCGCGAGCTCGAAGGCGCCCTCACGCGCCTGATCGCCCTCGCGGATTTGAGCGGCATGCCCCTGGCCGCAGAAATGGTCGAGCCCTCGCTGGCCGATCTCTTGCCTAAGAACCGCCCGCTCGATCCGGCGGTGATTATTGAGGCCGTCGCCTCGCATTTCGCCGTCGACCGCGCTCGCCTGCTTGGCAAGGACCGCTCTCGCGAGATTGCGCTTCCTCGCCAGGTAGCGATGTATCTCATTCGCGAGGAGACCAATACCTCACTACCTCACATCGGACAGGTGCTCGGCGGCCGCGACCACACCACCATAATGTACGGCTGCGAAAAGATCGGCGGCCTCCTGGAACATGACGACAATCTTCGACGGGAGGTTATGGCCATTCGCCAGCAGCTGTACAATCCTCAGCCGCTGATGGTGGCTGCCTGATGGTCTGCCGTTCCGCTCACACTCGAATGCCCAGGGCCTGTGGAAAGCCTGGGCATTTTCTGTTGATGCGCGCGGAACGCCATTCCCCATCGCCCGTTTCTCCCCGCGACACTCGTTCCTCCTTCCACATATCCACACCCGGCCCCTCCACAGCCTGTGGGTGGCGAGGAGGGCTCTGCGTTGTGGATAAGTGGCCTGTTTCTGTGGATAACCATCATCAACTGGGGAGAGGGCAAGCCGGTGAGCGGTTTTCTCGCGGGATTACGGGGGCCTGTTATGCACGGCAGGCAGGACTGTTGGACATACGCAGGCGCAGGTTCTCTTTCCTCTCCTCCACGCAGTTCCTGTTTCTCCACCGGCGGCCAATGACTCCATCCGAGGCCGCTCAATCGGCGGCGAGCGCTTTTGCCGCAATTGATGCGCGTGGCGTCGTTTCGTCGCCGCCTGTGGTCACTCTCCACATCTCCCCAGGCCCTACGACGACGGCTTCTATTAATACATGTAAGAGAGATGGAAGAGAGATGGCGATTCTCCCCCATCGCGCAGCCCACCGCGACACCACCCGGGCTGCATGAGAATACTCGCGGTCGACATTGGCACGGGAACACAGGACATACTCTATCTCGACACACGCCTCAGCCCGGAAAACGCGTACAAACTCGTTTTGCCGGCGCCTACCCTGATCATCCAGCGCCAGATACGCGCTGCAACCCGGCGCGGCGTTCCACTCGCGCTCGAAGGGCGCATGATGGGCGGCGGGCCCAGCGCCTGGGCCGCCGAGGCCCATGTGCGCAGCGGCCAGGCTGTCTTTGCCACGCCGGAAGCGGCGCGATCCTTCAACGACGACCTGCGCGTGGTTGAGTCGCAGATGGGTCTGCACCTGGTTGAGCAGGACGAGCTGCGGCGGCTTCCGCCGCACACGGAGCACATCCGCTTGGGCGATTTCGACATCGATCCCATTCGGCGGGCGCTGGAACAATTCGGTGTGAGGCTCACGCCCGATCTTCTGGCGCTGGCAGCATTCGACCATGGCAATGCACCGCGCGGCGTGTCCGATCGCCAATTCCGTTTCGACTATCTCGACCGGCAGATTCGCGAGGCGCGGCAGCTCTCGCGCCTTGCCTTCCCCACAACCGCCGTGCCTCCCCCGATGACCCGTTTGCAGGCTCTGGCCGAGAGCGGGCGCGAGGCGGCCGAGCGGGTGATGGTCATGGACAGCGCGCCGGCGGCCGTGCTCGGCGCCTTGCTCGACCCGCGCGTGGCCGAGCTGCAAGCGCCGCTCGTGGCGAACGTCGGCAACTTCCATGTGTTGTGTTTCCGCTTGCGGCGTACGGCCGCGGGCGAGCACGCAATTGAGGGTCTCTTCGAGCACCACACCGGGTTGGTAACACAGAGCGAGTTGGAGAGGTTGGTGCGCGCGCTGGCGGAGGGCACACTGACGCAGGCCGAGGTCTTCGAGGCCAACGGACACGGGGCGCTCATCTACGCGAGCCACAGCCTTGCCCTAGAGAGCCTAGCCAGCCCGCTGGTGGTTGTCGGTCCGCGGCGCGGCCTGCTGCAAGGGTCGGCGCTCAGGCCGTACTTCGCTGCGCCCTTTGGCGACATGATGTTGGCCGGCGCCTTCGGTTTGATCCGCGCCGCAGCGGACGTATTCGCAGATCTTCGGGTCGAATTGTTGACTGCCCTCTTGCAGCCGAGCCAGACAGCGCCGTGGGATGTCTTCGATGAATAACGGCCGGCAGTGGTCAGAGTTGCGCCGCGCATGGCTTCGTGATAGTATTCTCTGCAACCCCCAAGACAGTTCACTTCCCCACGGAAAGGAGGGATCGCCCCAACGATCATCCCCTGGACGCTCACGGCACGCACGTCGTCTCAAGCCGAGTGACAAATTCTCTGGAGGAGAAAGAACATGCACAAGCGACTGTACGCAGTCTTGGCCGTCGTCATGATGGCCTCCCTCGTTCTGGCGGGCTGCGCCACACCCACGGCGGCCCCCACCGAAGCGCCCGTGGTTCCCACCGCGGCACCGGTCCTTCCGACTGCGGTCCCGCCCACCGCGGTTCCGCTCCCGGGCGCAGGCTACATTGCCTGCCAGGTCTCGGACACAGGCGGCACGGATGACAAGTCGTTCAACCAGTTTGCCTGGGTCGGGTTTGAGCGCGCCCAGGAAGAATTGGGCGTCGATATTCGCTTCCTCGAGTCCAAGGGCGAGGCCGACTACGAGCCGAACCTGAACGCCTTCGTTGGGGAAGGCTGCAACACGATCTTCGGCGTGGGCTACCTGCTGGATGGTGCCTTGGCGAAAATTGCGCCTGCCAATCCGGATGTCAACTTCGGAGGCATCGACACATGGTCGCCTGATGTGGCGAACTACATGGGCAGCTACTACAATATCCATGAAGCCACGATGCTGGCTGGCTATCTGGCGGCGGGCATGACCAAGACTGGGATTGTCGGCGTGTACGCCGGCCTCAACATCCCACCGGTCACCGCCTTCAGCGATGGCTACTACATGGGTATCGACGCCTACAACAAGGCTCACGGCACGAGCGTGAAGCTCGTGGGCTGGGACCCGGTGGCGCAGGATGGCCTGTTCACCGGTGACTTTACCGACACCGACAAGGGCCGCACGATGACCGAGACGCTGCTCGACGCGGGCGCCGACATTATCATGCCCGTGGCCGGCCCGGTGGGCGCGGGCAGCCTGGCGGTCTTCGAAGAGCGCGGCACCGGCCTGCTCATCGGTGTAGACACCGACTGGAGCGCGTTCTATCCGGATCAGGCCGACTTCGTGCTCGCCAGCGCCATGAAGCGCATGGACCTGTTTGTCTTTGACACCGTCAAGGCAGGCGTGGACGGCACGTTCACCGGCGGCAACTTCACCGGTACGCTCGAGAACGGCCGCGTGTCCATGGATGTGGGTTCCGCGTGGATTGCCAAGGTCCCGGCCGCTCTCATGGCCGAGATCGAGGCGCTGAAGGCCAAGATCATCTCTGGCGAAGTGAGCGCCAAGTTCCCGCGCGCAAGCTAGTTCGTCAGGGTATGGCGCACGAATCTCTTACGCAAACGAGAGCCAGGAGCCCGTCCTGGCTCTCGTTTGCTAGTTCGCGGAGTAAGCGGAATTGCCTACCGCGGAGTTCTGTGCTGTAATACCCGGCAGCGCAGACTGCTCTTGACTCGCCCTGCCCACCTCCTCTGGGACCTTCCTGTAATGAGGCTCGCATGACGCCTATCCTTGAACTTGACGGCATTACCAAACGCTTCCCGGGCGTCCTGGCTAATGACCGGATTAGCCTGTCGCTGGAAGAGGGGGAGATCCATGCCCTACTGGGAGAGAATGGCGCCGGCAAGACCACGCTGATGAATATCCTCTACGGGCTGTACCATCCCGACGAGGGCACGATCCGCATTCGGGGAGAGGTCACCCACATTCGATCCTCCAGCGACGCGATTCGAGCCGGGATCGGCATGGTTCACCAGCACTTCATGCTCATCCCGGTGTTCACAGTCACCGAAAACGTCATGCTGGGGGACGAGACCACGAAGTTCGGCGGGATCTTGGATCGTGAATCGACGGCCAGTCGCATCCGGGAGATCTCCAGCACCTACAAACTCGAGGTCGATCCCGATGCGCGGGTCAGCGCTTTGCCCGTGGGCGTCCAGCAGCGGGTGGAGATCATCAAGCTGCTGTACCGAGAGGCCAGCATCCTGATCTTCGACGAGCCCACGTCGGTGCTCACGCCCCAGGAGGCCGATCAGCTGTTCGGCATCATGCGCTCACTGGCCGAGAGTGGGAAGTCGATCATCTTCATCACCCACAAGCTGCGGGAAGTGCTGGACGTGGCGGATCGCATCACGGTCATCCGCCAGGGCCAGGTGATCGGCACAACCACGCCGCAGGATGCCAACATGGGCAAGCTGGCGTCGATGATGGTGGGGCGAGATGTGGTCCTGGAGATCGAGAAGGCGAAGGCCCGGCCGGCGGAGGTGACACTGCGGGTGAAGAACCTCAAGGTGCTTTCGGATCGGAACGCGCTGGCGGTGAACGGCGTGAGCTTCGAGCTCTCGGGCGGAGAGGTGCTGGGCGTCGCCGGTGTGCAGGGCAACGGACAGACGGAGCTGGTGGAAGCGCTGACCGGATTGCGACATCCGGTCGATGGCCGCATCGAGCTGCTGGGGACGGATGTCACGCACGCCACGCCGCGCCAGATCACCGAGCTTGGGACGGCGCACATCCCTGAAGACCGCCAGCGCGACGGGCTGGTGCTCTCGTACCCAGTCACCGACAACCTGGTGCTGAACACCTACTACCTTAAGCCCTTCGCCGAGAGGGCCGTCCTACAACGGGAGGCGATCCTCGATCATGCGACCGAGCTGGTCGTGGCGTTCGACATTCGCGCCCCATCTCCGCTGGTGGATGTCAGCACACTGTCCGGCGGCAACCAGCAGAAGGTGATTGTGGCCCGCGAGTTGTCGCGCCCGATCAAGCTGCTGGTGGCGGCCCAGCCCACGCGAGGGCTGGACGTGGGGTCGATCGAATACATCCACAGTCGAGTGATCGAGAAGCGGGATGAGGGCGTGGCTGTGCTGCTGGTGTCGACGGAGCTAGACGAGATCATGCAGCTATCGGATCGGATCGCGGTCATGTACCGGGGGCAGATCGTGGACATCGTGGCCATTGGGGACGCGACCAAGGAGCGGATCGGGCTGTTGATGGCCGGCGTACACCCCGGGGACACAGGCGCCTAGCGGGCGTCTGCACTCAAGTCAAGGCTTCGCGTGAGGTTCGATCCAATGACAAACGCGGAAGACAAGACGAAGAAGGCAGGGAAATCCGCAGTCGGCATCTTCTTCGAAGAAGTCAGCCGGAGTTCCCTGGTCATTCCCGTCCTGGCGATCTTCAGCGGGCTCCTGCTGGGGGGCGTCATCGTCGGCCTGTCCTCGGAAAATGTGTATACGATGTGGGCCGTATCGCCGATTCAAGCCATCGGCAACGGGCTGAAGGCCGCCTGGGAATCCTACGTGACCCTATTTAGCGGGTCCTTCGGCAGCCCGGCCAAGATGATTGCCGCAATCCAAGGTGGAGACGGCCTGGCAATCCGCCGGGCGTTCAACCCGCTGTTTGAGAGCCTGGTGAAGTCCACTCCATATATCTTCGGCGGCCTGGCGGTGGCGCTGGGTTTCCGCTCGGGCCTGTTCAACATTGGCGTTGAGGGCCAGATCTTCATGGGCGGGATCTTCTCGGTGTGGGTCGGCTACACTTTCATCGGGCTACCCGCCATCATCCACCTCCCGCTTGCTTTCCTGGCTGGAGCGCTGGGAGGGGCGCTGTGGGGCTTCGTCCCCGGGCTGCTCAAAGCCAAGACCGGCGGCCACGAAGTGATCAACACGATCATGATGAACTACATTGCCTTCCGGCTCACCGACTGGCTGCTGCGCGAGCCGATGAAGCGCCCGGGCTCCACCAACCCGATCAGCCCGATCATCGAGGACAGCGCCCGGTTACCGCAGTTCTTCCAGGATCCAATCCGCTTCCATCTCGGATTCTTCGTCGCCCTGGCTGTGGCGGCGCTGGTGTACTGGTTCCTGTTCAAGACCAAGTGGGGATTTGATCTGCGCACGGTGGGCGCCAACCCGCGCGCGGCACGCTATGCGGGTATGAACATCGTCAAGAGCACGATCGTGGCGATGTCGCTCTCAGGCGCGCTGGCAGGAATGGCCGGCGCCAACGAGCTGCTGGGCGTGAACCATCACCTGTCGCAAACATTCTCTCCGGGATACGGGTTCGACAGCATTGCCCTAGCGCTGCTCGGCAGGAATCACCCGCTGGGGGTGGTGCTATCGGCGCTGCTGTTCGGCACACTGCGCAACGGCGCCATGCGCATGCAGGCGGCGGCCGGCATCCCGATCGACATCATCTCGGTGATGCAGGCGCTGATCCTGGCCTTTATCGCCGCGCCGGCGATCGTCCGCACCATCTACCGCCTCAAGGAACCCAAGAAGGCCGAGGCCGGAGTTCATGTCAGGGGCTGGGGAGGGAGCTGAACCGATGACCGCCCAGACGTCCACGCTTGATACGGGTCAGGTCTACGTATCCCAAACCAGACGGCGAATCATGGGGCTCGTGTTCCTGGGCATCGCAGCGCTGATCTGGTTTGCGTTTGTGCGCGGGATCGACCCCGAGATGACGACGACGATGCGCTTGTACCCGGGCGGATCGAAGGTGGTGGTTGAGGACTGGCAGTTCAACACCCTGGGCGCGCTGCAGATCCTGGCCTTTGCCTGCGCCGCGCTGGGCGCCTACCAGCTTGCACGCGGCTTCGGCAAGCGCACGGGATTGGTGCTTTCCCTGATCGGCGGCATGTTCGTGTTCGCCTTCCTTTCCTGGGCGGCGTCCGGGGGGATGCTGAACCTGGCCGGGATGCTGCGGATCATGTTTGTCCGTTCGGTGCCACTGACGCTGGGGGCGCTGTCGGGAATTCTGTGCGAGCGCGCCGGCGTGGTGAACATCGCCATTGAAGGCATGATGCTCACTGCGGCGATGATCGGCACGATCGTGGGCAGCGTGAGCAACTTGTGGGTGGGATTGCTGAGCGCCGTGATCGCCGGAGGGTTGCTTGGCCTTTTCCATGCCATCCTGGCCATCAAGTATCGAACGGACCAGATCATCTCCGGGACGGTGATCAACATTTTCGCCGTTGGGATCACCTCCTTCATCTCGGCCAAGTTCATGCAGCGCTACCCGCAGATCAACGACCCGGGGGTCTTCAGCCCCTACGAGATCCCACTCCTCGGCCAGATTCCCTTCCTGGGCCCGGTCCTGTTCCGGCACAACATCTTCGTCTACGCGATGATCTTTTTCGTGGCCCTGCTGACCTTTATGCTCTTCAAGACGCGCTGGGGATTGAGGCTGCGCGCGGTCGGAGAACATCCCAAGGCGGCGGATACACTGGGCATCAACGTCTTCAAGACGCGCTACATGGCCGTGATCCTGGGGGGCATGATGGCCGGCTTCGCCGGTGCGTACTTCACGCTGGGTTCGGTCGGCCGCTTCGATCAGGTGATGACTGCCGGCCGCGGATTCATCGCCCTGGCCGCGATGATCTTCGGCAACTGGACCCCGTTGGGGGCGATGGTCGCCGGCCTGTTGTTCGGGTTCTCCGATTCGCTGGCCGCCAACCTGGCCGTGCTCCGGGTGAAGATCCCTTCGGAGTTCCTTTTGATGACGCCGTACGTGATTACGATGCTCGTCCTGGCGGGCGTCGTGGGGAGAGGCCAGATGCCGGCGGCGGACGGCACGCCGTATGACAAGGAGTAGCGAACAATGGCGCGGCCACGCCTGGCCGCGCCATGAAGCAAGCCTCCCCGGGGCCGACGCATGTCGGCCCCGCGGCTTTCAAGGTAGCGCCAGGTTACCGAAGAGCAAGGCTGAGCGTGCGATAAAGGGCAACACCAGCTGAGGCAGCAAGCCGAGGAGGATCAGCATCAGCATACCCGCGCCGAGGAAAAGCGCCGGCATGCGCCCCTCCTCGCGGCGGAAAGTCAGGCGCCCGGCGCCGGCCAACATGGAGCTGGCGAAGCGCAGGTAGGCTAGCTCACAGGCGATCATCGATCCGGCAATGGCCAGCAGGGGTGCATAGTTCGCAGGGCCAGCCGGCGCCCCCAGAACTTGGATTGTGGCCCAGTGGCCCGAGAAGCCGGCCAAACCGGGCAGCCCGGCCAACGACAAGCCGGCGATGACCACGGCCATCGAGGCGAGCGGTTGCTCCTTGGCCCGACCGCGCAGATCGGTTAACGCATCTTGCGAATGTCGCTGGCGCAAGACGGTCAATGCCACGCCCCACACGCCTAAACTCAATCCGCGCAATGCCAGCATGACCAGCGCGGCCTCCGTGCCGGCTTCTTTGCCGGAGGAGAGCGCCAGTAGGATGACCCCCATGTTGGCCATGGCCGCGTAACCTGTCAGCCGCCCCAGGCGGTTTTGAATCAGCGCTAGCATTCCGCCCATCAGGCACATCGCCGCGCCCGCCACGCCAAAGGCCTGGTGGACCTGTGGGATCGTCCGCAGCCAGGCGAACTCGGCCAGAAAGCGCAGAAGAAAGAAGAGTGACGCGCCCTGG
>Ga0209342_10002394_pt1 | contig 20178 bp, 20 predicted proteins | sample RifCSP16_2_FD_184023 | JGI IMG/M metagenome (GOLD analysis project Ga0209342, IMG submission 184023) | Soil microbial communities from Rifle, Colorado - Rifle CSP2_sed 16_2 (SPAdes) (version 2) | ecosystem: Environmental > Terrestrial > Deep subsurface > Rock core/Sediment | place: Rifle... | reverse complement strand
GGGCCGAATCGGGCGACTGGTTTGAGGTCCCCGACGGCGTGCAGTTCCATCCCGGCCATACCTGGGTGCGGGCTGGAGGCGCGTTGACGACGGTGGGCCTCGACGATTTCGCGCAGAAGCTCCTGGGACGCCTGGCGGCTTTCGAGCTTCCCCAGGTCGGAACCATGGTGAAGCAGGGCGAGCCGGCCCTCCGCGTGCGGGCCGAGGGCATGGATCCGGTCGACGTGCTGTCGCCGCTGGACGGCGAGGTGGTGGCCGTCAACCCCCGGATCCTCCAGCACCCGCCCCGTGCCAACGCCGATCCCTACGGCGACGGCTGGCTCTTCATGCTCCGGCCCTCGCGATGGGCGGCGAACGCCCGTCAGCTGCTGGCGGGGCCCCTGGCCCGCAAGTGGATGGAGGGCACCGCCGAGTCCCTGGCCCGCCGTGTCAGCCCGGAGTTGGGGCTCTTGGCCCAGGACGGCGGCGTCCCGGTCCACGGCATGGCCCGTGAGCTGGCGCCGGCGGCAGCGGAGGGATTGGCCAGGGAGTTCCTGCTCACCTAGCGGAGGTATCATGCGTTTCGGTTCTGCGGTTGCGGTAGGCGGGCTGGGGCTCTCGGCCCTGCTGGCGGCCTTGGCTTCCGGCGCGGGGCTCCCCCGGCTCCCCAAGGACTACGCGTTCCCGCGCTCCGCCGACAGCCCGGGAGTGGTGACCTTCAGCCATGAGAGCCACGTCGACGCGGCGCGGCCCACCTGTACCTCCTGCCACCCGCGGGTCTTTCGCATGCTCGAGCCGGGCGCCCCGGCGGCGGGCACCCGGGTGGGCCACCAGGCCATGGAGGCGGGCCAACAGTGCGGGGCCTGCCACAACGGAAAGGACGCGACCGGTCTCGACGACTGCGAGACCTGTCACCGCGCTGAGTGAGGGGGTAGTCCCATGACCGGATTCCTCGAGTCTGCTCTCGTCTTCCTGGCGGGGCTGCTGGCGCGCCTGGCGCTGATGGTGTTGGTGATGGCGGTCTTCGCGGTTCCCCTCCTGCTGGCCCTCAAGACCTGGGGCGGGGCGACCGCCCTCTGGCAGCGGGCCCACGGCCTGCGCCGGGTGGCCGGCCTCGTCTGGCGGTCTGGCCTTCGCTATGCGCCTGGCCACACCTGGGTTCAGGCGAACGGCCGGCTGCGCGTGGGTCTCGACGGTCTAGCCCAGCGGATCCTGGGCGAGGCCAGCGAGGTGATGCTGCCCCCCGAGGGCTTGGAGGTTCACACCGGAGAGGTGGTGGCGACGATCTCCTGCGGGGAGCGGCGAGCGCCTATCGTGTCCCCGGTCAGCGGCCGGGTGGCGGCCGTGAACCGGGCCTTGCTCCAGGACCCGTCGCGAGCCACCCGTGATCCCTATCGGGCTGGCTGGCTGTTCAGCGTGTCGCCGGCGGATCGAGCTTGGGAGTCGCTCCCCTCGGGCGAGACCGCCCGGCAGTGGTTTCGAGGAGAAGCCGAACGCCTGCACCGTCTCCTGGAGGGACACCTGGGCCTGGCCGCAGCCGACGGCGGCGAGCTCCTGCTGCCTCCGGCTTCCGCCCTGCCGGACGCGGAGTGGCGGGCGGTCACCGACGCCTTCCTGAAGTCCGCCTAACCCTGGCTGCGCCCGGAAGCGAAGGAGCATCGCGTGACCAAGAGGCGGCCGCTACTGGAGAGCGAAGACTGGATGGCTCTGTGGCTGGGCCTTCTCATCTTCGCCCTGTCGATGGGCCAGTTGATCGGTCTGGATCTGCTCGGCTGGTCGATGAAGACCAACGTCTGGATGAGCCTGGGCAAGGCCGTCCAGCCGGTCTCCGCCGGGTTCGCGGGCCTGGGCGGGGGCTGGTCGCTTGTGCTCACCTTCCTGTTCCTGCTGGGCCTGATGACGCTGGCGGCCAAGGGGCTCGGCGCCAAGCCGATGCGGTTCGCGGGGGGCTTTGCGGCGGTCTTCAGCATCAGCGTGGCCTGTTGGATCGCCGGCCACTACGCCTACGTCGCGGCCACCCGCGACAAGCTGGCTCAGTTCGGGATCGGCTGGTCCCTCAACTTGACGGGAGAGGCGGGCCTCATCTTCGCCTTGCTGGCGGGGCTCCTGGTCGGCAACTTCGCGCCTCGGATGGCGGCGAGCCTCAAGGAGGCCACCCGCCCCGAGCTCTTCATCAAGACCGCCATCGTGATCATGGGAGCCGGCCTGGGAGTGAAGGCCATCGAGGCTCTGGGCCTGGCCTCGGCGATCCTGTTCCGCGGCCTGTGCGCGATCGTCGAGGCCTATCTGGTCTACTGGGCCGTGGTCTACTTCGTGGCCCGGCGCTACTTCGGCTTCAGCCGCGAGTGGGCCGCGCCTCTCGCCTCCGGCATCTCCATCTGCGGTGTCTCCGCGGCCATCGCCACCGGAGGCGCCATCCGGGCGCGCCCCATCGTGCCGATCATGGTGTCGTCCCTGGTGGTCGTGTTTGCGGTCATCGAGCTGGTCGTCTTACCGTTCTGCGCCCAGATCTTCTTGTGGCAGGAGCCAATGGTGGCCGGGGCCTGGATGGGCCTCGCCGTCAAGACCGACGGCGCCGCCGTGGCCTCGGGCGCCATCACCGATTCCCTGATCCGCGCCAAGGCGCTGGCCGAGATCGGAGTGAACTACAAGGAAGGCTGGATCTTGATGGCGACCACCACCGTCAAGGTGTTCATCGACATCTTCATCGGTGTCTGGGCGTTCATCCTCGCCATCTTGTGGTGCACCGTGATCGAGCGGAAGCCGGGGGAGAAGGTGCGGGTGGCCGAGATCTGGGACCGCTTCCCCAAGTTCGTGCTGGGCTACGTCGGCACCTTCGCCCTGACGCTCGTTGTCTGTGGGCTGCTGCCGGCTACCGTCGCCGCCGCCAAGGCCGCAGCCGGAGAAGCCACCGGGTTCCGCTCGCTCTTCTTCGCCATGACCTTCTTCGCCATCGGCGTGGTGTCGAACTTCCGCAAGCTCTGGGAGGAAGGGATCGGCAGGCTGGCCGCGGTCTACGTGGTCTGCCTGTTCGGTTTCATCGTCTGGGTGGGCCTGCTCATCTCGTGGATCTTCTTCCACGGCGTCAAGCCACCGGTGATCGGAGTGTAGGGAGGCAGACGATGCAGGACCAAACACCCAAGCTCGCGGAAGAGATGGGCAAGATGGCGAGGGAGCCCCTGCTGCCCATCGAGAAGAGGCTCATCCTGTGGAGCGTTCTGCTGGGAGTCGGCTTGCTGGGCATCCTCACCTGGATCAGCTACCGGTTCTTTCCGGGGCAGTAGCCGGACGTGCGCCCGGCTGCACCGCGCGAGCCACGCGAGCCATTCTGCGACTTCGTGGGCCGCTGTGCTACTAGCCGGCGGTTCCTTGCTCACTTGCGAAGATCCCTTCGCGCCGGTTTCGCCATGCGCTGAGTCGCTGACGGTTGTGCATGATTGCGACCGGGTTCCCTCTCCTTCGCTGCGCCTCCGTGGTTCTGCGTCGCCAGTCCGTGTGGTGGCAGCCCTGACCGCCGCATTGCGGCCCGCGCTGGCATCGAGGTGCCGCTCCGCGCTCCGACGCTCGGCCATTGTCATTGGACTACGAGTCGGGCCTCGAGTCGCGCGTCGGGCACCTCGATGCTCAACCCGCGAGCCGATCGCTGTCCCGTTTGTGGTGAAGCCGTTCGTTGCGGCCCGGCCGCACTGGGTTGGGGTACCATCGTGGCTACGGGCGTGTATGTCGACATGGACACTGACGACGCTTCGGCACAGACGCAACGAGATTCTCGGAATCGCAGCTCGCTGGGGAGCGCGCAGGGTTCGGGTCTTTGGCTCGGTCGCGCGCGGCGAGAGCCAGCCGACGAGTGATGTCGACCTGCTGGTGGACTTCGAGCCGGGTCGCAGCCTCCTCGATCACGGTGGCCTTCAGATGGACCTCCAGGAGGCCCTGGACTGTCACGTCGACGTGGTCACCGCCCGGGCCATGCGCCCCCGCTTCCGGGAGCGGGTGGAGCAGGATGCGGTGGCCCTGTGAGAGGGGACAACGCGCGTCTCCACGACATCCTCGACGCCATCGAGTCGATCCGTCGCTACACGGGCGGCGGCCGTGAGCGATTCGACGGGGACGAGCTGGTGCGTGTGTGGTGTGTCCGTCACTTGGAAGTGATCGGCGAGTCCGTGGCCGGCCTCTCGGAGGAGCTCCGCGGCTGAGTTCCCGGCGGCGCCGTGGCGACAGATCATCGGCATGCGCAACGTGTTGATCCACGCCTACTTCGACGTCGATTGGGACGAGGTCTGGGGCGTTGTCGAACGAGACCTTCCGCCGCTGGAAACCCTCCTGCGGTCGATCCTGGCCGCCCGAGAGGAACGACAATGAAGCCCTAGTCCGAGGTCGTCACCCCCTTCCGGTATCGACTCGGGGGAGTTGATCCCATGTGTTCCGCCCGGTCGGTATGAGTCAAATGACTCATTCCAAACCGGGGCGCCAGGGCGTAGGCTCGCTCGCAAAACACCGGAGGCTGCCCTGTGAGCGATTCCGAGAGCTGGTTCCTTGAAGAGCTGGAGCGACGAGGGGTCACCCGGCGCGACTTCCTCGGCTTCTGCAGCGCCATGGCGGCGGTGCTGGCCCTGCCCAAGACGGCGGCGGCGCGCATTGCGAGCGAGGTGCAGAAGACCGAGAAGCCGGTGTTGGTGTGGTTGGAGTTCCAGGACTGCGCCGGCAACACCGAGTCCTTCCTGAGGGCCAGCCGGCCCACCGCGGCCGAGATCGTCCTCGACACCCTTTCCATCGACTACCACGAGACCATCATGGCGGCCGCCGGGCACCAGGCCGAGGAAGCGCTGGCCAAGACGGTGAAGGAGAAGGCGGGGAAGTACCTGGCGGTGGTGGAGGGCTCGATCCCCACCGGAGCCAACGGCGCCTACTGCACGATCGGGGGGCGCTCGGCACTTCAGATCGCTCGCGAGGTCTGCGGGAGCGCGGCCGCCACCATCGCCATGGGCACCTGCGCCACCTTCGGCGGCCTGCCGGCGGCGGCGCCCAACCCGACCGGGGCCCTGGGCGTGGCCGACGCAGTGCCGGGCGTCAAGAACCTGATCAACCTCTCGGCCTGTCCCGCCAACGTGGAGAACTTGACCGCGCTCCTCGTCCACTACCTGACCTTCAAGCAGTGGCCGGCTCTCGACGCCTACCGCCGCCCGCTCTTCGCCTACGGCAAGTCCATTCACGACAACTGCGAGCGCCGCGCCCACTTCGACGCCGGCCAGTACGTGGAGAACTTCGGGGACGAGGGGCACCGCATCGGTTACTGCCTCTACCGCATGGGCTGCAAGGGCCCGGTCACCTTCCAGAACTGCCCCAACGTGCGCTGGAACGGCGGCACCAACTGGCCCATCGGCTGCGGCCATCCGTGTATCGGCTGTGCGGAGCCGGACTTCTGGGACAAGATGACGCCCTTCTATCGGCACCTCTCGGGGGTGCCGGGCTTCGGCGTGAGCCAGAGCGTCGACAAGGTCGGGCTCTGGGCCACGGTCGGTGTGGGCGCCGCTTTCGCGGCCCACGGCTTCATCTCCCTGGCCCAGCGCTGGTGGCACGCAGAGCACCATCCCGCGGCCCGGGAGAAGGCCGAGGAGCAGATGCGCCGCGAGCAGGGCCCGGGCGATGACGCGAAGGGAGGCCAACAGTGACCCACGTCGTCGTCGATCCCGTCACCCGCATCGAGGGCCACCTGCGCATCGAGGCCGAGGTGGAGGCCGGCAAGATCAAGGACGCCTGGTCCTCCTGCACCATGTTCCGGGGCGTCGAGCTGATCCTGAAGGGTCGCGACCCCCGGGACGCCTGGGCCTTCACCCAGCGCATCTGCGGCGTCTGCACCACCGTCCATGCCATCGCTTCCGTTCGTGCCGTGGAGAACGCGGTGGGCTCTGTCCCACCCCCAAACGCACGACTCCTGCGCAACCTCATCATCGCCTCCCAGTGCGTTCAGGATCACGTGATCCACTTCTATCACCTGCATGCCCTGGATTGGGTGGACATTGTGTCCGCTCTCTCGGCCGATCCAGGGAAAACCTCCTCCCTGGCCGAGTCCATCTCCGACTGGCCGCTCTCGAGCCCGAAGTACTTCACCGGGATCAAGGAGCGGGTGAAGACCTTCGTCGAGCGCGGCCAGCTCGGTCCCTTCGCCAACGCCTACTGGGGGCACCCGGCCTACAAGCTGCCCCCGGAGGCGAACCTGATGGCGGTGGCCCACTACCTGGAAGCCCTGGATTGGCAGCGTGAGGTCATCAAGATGCACGCGGTGCTGGGGGGCAAGAACCCGCACTTGCAGAGCTTCCTGGTGGGCGGCATGGCCACCCCGCTGGACCCCGACAAGCAGGCCTCGATCAACGCCGGCACCATCGCTTTCCTCCGCGAGCTGATCGCCAAGGCCAAGGACTTCGTGGCTCGCGTCTACATCCCGGACCTCTTGGCGGTGGCCTCGTTCTACAAGGACTGGGCAGGTGTCGGCGGCGGAGTCGGCAACTTCCTGGTCTACGGCGAGTACCCGGAGGACGACAACCCCAAGCCGTCGCTCTTCCTCCCCTCGGGGGTGATCCGCGGCAAGGACCTGGGCAAGGTCGAGGCCTTCGACCCCGCCAAGATCACCGAGCACGTCAAGCACTCCTGGTACGACTACGCCGGCGGCGACGACAAGGGCCTGCACCCGTATAGCGGAGAGACCAAGCCCAACTACACGGGCCCTAACCCACCCTACGAGCGGCTTACCACCGACGCCAAGTACTCCTGGCTCAAGGCCCCTCGCTACGATGGGCTGGCCATGGAGGTGGGACCGCTCTCGCGCATGCTGGTGGCCTACGGCTCCGGCCACCCGCGGGTCAAGGAGCTGGTGGGAATGGTCCTCGGCAAGCTTTCGGTGGGAGCGGAAGCCCTCTTCTCCACCCTGGGCCGGGTGGCCGCCCGCGGCATCGAGACCCTGGTCCTCGCCGAACGCATGGAGACCTGGCTCGACCAGTTGGCCGAGAACATGGGCCGCCGCGATCTGCGCATCCACGACAACTCCAAGTGGGATCCCGCGAGCTGGCCGGCCGAGGCTACCGGTGCCGGATTCCACGAGGCCCCACGAGGCGCCCTCGGCCATTGGGTCCACATCAACCGAGGCGCCATTGAGAACTACCAGTGCGTGGTCCCCAGCACCTGGAACGGCGGGCCCCGGGATGCCGCCGGCAACCGAGGCCCCTACGAGGAGGCACTCCTGGGCACGCCCATGGCCGATCCCGGCAAGCCGCTGGAGATCCTGCGCACCATCCACTCCTTCGACCCCTGCATGGCCTGCGGCGTCCACGTGGTCGATGTCCAGGGCCGGGAGATCGTGCGGGTGAGGGCAGTATGAGCAGCACTGTTGACGTGCTTCCCGGAGGGCATCGTTCGGAGGAGCTGATCCGGGTCTACGTCTGGGAATGGCCGGTGCGGGTAACTCACTGGTGCACGGCCTACGCCATCCTGGCCCTGGCCACGACCGGCTTCTACATGGGCCACCCCTTCATCGTGGCTAGCGGCCCGGCCACCAACCACTTCATCATGGGGTGGGCCAAGACCCTCCACTCTTACGCCGCCATCGTGTTCGCCCTCTCGGTCGTCTCGCGGGTGGCGTGGATGTTCCTGGGCAACCACTACGCCCACTGGAACAAGTTCCTGCCGGTGACCCGCCGGCGATGGGGGGCGCTGTGGCCGACCTTCCGCTACTACCTCTTCCGCCTGCGCCAACCCCCTGGCTTTGTGGGCCACAACCCGCTGGCCGGCCTCACCTACATCTTCGTGTTCGCGCTGTTCTTCCTGATGATCGTGACCGGCCTCTCTCTCTACTCGATAAGCGCCCACTACGCTTCGCCCTTCCGCGTCTTCTCCTTCCTGGTGCCCCTGGTGGGCGGTCCCCAGAGCGCGCGCTGGCTGCACCACGTCGGCATGTGGCTGATCCTGGCCTTCGCGGTTCACCACATTTACAGCGCGGTGCTCATGTCTCAGGTCGAGGCTCGGGGCACGGTGGAGTCCATGGCCTCCGGCTACAAGTTCGTGCCTCGGGAGGACCTCATCTACTCCGGCTATCGGTTCTTCGACAAGCTGGATGGGTAGCGACCTCTCACCCCGCGAGGGCGAGAAGCTCATCCCGCTGCTCGTCCTCGGTCTCGGCAACCTCCTGCTCGGCGACGATGGCCTGGGGGCGGTGGCCGTACACCTGTTGAATCAACGCTACCAGGCCCCCGAGGGGGTCCAGGTCCTCGACGGCGGAACCCTCGGCCTGGCGCTGCTGCCCTATCTGGAGGATGCCGAGGCCGTCATTCTGGTCGACGCCATCCGCGGCGACGGCCCGCCCGGCGGTTTCGTGCGCATAACCGGAGAGCAGGTGGCCCCGGCGGTTTCCACCCGCCTGTCGCCCCACCAGATCGGCGTGGCCGACCTGCTCGACGGTGCCCGCTGGCACCATCGTTATCCGCAGAGGCTGATCCTGCTGGGGCTGGTCCCCGGTCCCCTGGAGCTCGGGGTCAGGCGCTCCGCCGAGGTCGAGGCCTCGATTCCGGCGCTCGTGGAGCGGATCGTGGACGAAGCCCGCGCCCTCGGCTTCACCTTCACCCGGAGGGCGAGCGATGCTCCGGCGTGTCCAGGCCCTCTCGATCCTGCTGCTGTGTACGGCCTGTAGCCGGCAGGAGATCCTGCCCGCGCCTTACGACCGGCTGGCCGCCCCGGCAGGCCGCCTGGATTCCGCCGTGGCGCGCGAACGCGGGCGGCGCCTGTTCCTCGACTCCTGCGCCTTCTGCCATGGCGAGAAGGCGGACGGAAAGGGCGTTCGCCGGAGCGGCCTCTCCAGCCGCCCCCGCGACTTCACTGACCCCACCTGGCGCCGCCGCACCTCGCCCCAGCGTGCGTTCTACGCGATTCGCGAGGGCGTGCACGGCACCGCCATGCCCGCCTGGAAGGCCCTGGGCGACGACGACACCTGGGACCTGGTGGCCTTTCTGCGCGGTGTGGCGCCGCCGACCGAGTGACCAGGGTCCGCCGACCCCGCCCCCCGGAGCCCCGGAAGCGAAACGCCCCGGCCCCTGTGCACTCCCCGACTTGCAGGATGCAACGACCGCCTCGGGGCGAGCTTGCAGTCTGCAACCAACGTCCCGCCGCCCCTTCGCTCCAACTCGCACTGCCCCAGGCACTTGGCGCTGCCGCTCCGCTGGCACCGGGGTTGCCTCTCCGGATTGAGAGAAACGGAGGCAAGACCCCATGCCCTGGTTGCTGCTGCTGCCCACTTCGGTGCTCGCCCTGGCCCTCATCACCTGGCTTCTCGGCTTTCGCTACATCCCCCATCACAAGGTCGGCGTGGTGGAGAAGCTCTGGTCATCCCGCGGATCGCTCACCGCCGGTCGCATTCTCGCGCTCGAAGGCGAGGCCGGGTTCCAGGCCCTTTTGCTGCGGGGCGGGGTCCACCTCTTCTACTTCCCCTGGCAATACCGCGTCCATCAGCAGCCCCTGGTGGTGGTCTCCGAGAGCCGCCTGGGCTATGTCTACGCCCGCGACGGGGCCGCGCTCCCGCCCACCCAGACGCTGGGCGCGAGCGTCGAATCCAACCACTTCCAGGACGCCGTCGCCTTCCTGCGCGGGGGCGGCCAGCGCGGCCGGCAGCGCGCCATCCTGAGGGAGGGCGTCTATGCCGTGAACCTGGCCCTGTTCGTGGTCATCACCGAGGAGCAGCTCTACGCGGGTCCCATCCGAGACCAGGCGGTCAATCGTTACGCGGACTGGCAGCAGGAGCTGGGCGCTCTCGGCGGCTTCTCGCCGGTGATCGTGGGCCAAGGGGCCAGCGCACCCGCGAAGGGGGAGGCCCGCCCGGCAGCTTGCGACCTGACCGCTGCTGACACGGTCGCCACAGTAACCGTCCACGACGGCCCGCCCATCGAGCTGGGCGAGATCATCGCCCCGGAGGTGAGGCCGGAGCCCGGCGACCGCGACCACAACTACTTCCAGGACCCCGAGGCCTTCCTGGCCCTCGGCGGCCGGCGCGGCAAACAGCTCCAGGTCTTGACCGACGGCACCTTCTTCCTGAACCGCTGGTTCGCTACCGTGGAGATGCTGCCCAAGACCCTGATCCCCATCGGCTACGTTGGCGTGGTGGTCTCCTACTACGGCCGGCCGGGTGAGGATCTGACGGGCGACGGCTTCCGCTACGGAGAACAGGTGGAGCCCGGACAGCGGGGCGTCTGGAAGCGCGCCCTGCCCCCCGGCAAGTACCCCCTGAATCCCTACGCCCTCAAGGTCGAGCTGGTGCCGACGGTGAACTTCGTGCTGCGCTGGGTAACTGGCCTGGTGGAGGCCCATCAGTACGACAAGGATCTGACCAGCATCGACATCATCACCGCCGACGGCTACGAGCCGGTGCTCCCGCTGTCGCTCGTGGTACACATCGACTACGAGAAGGCCCCCCGCGTGATCCAGCGCTTCGGCGACGTGCGGAGGCTGATCAGCCAGACCCTCGACCCCATCCTCTCCGCCTACTTCCGGGACGTGGCCCAGTCCTCCAACATGTTGGACCTGCTGACGCGGCGCGAGGACATCCAGCGGCGCGCCAGCGAGGAGTTGGGACGGCGCTTCTCCGAGTACGACATCAACTGCGTGGCCGTCCTCATCGGGCGGCCCGAGTCCAAGCTGCTGGTGGATGGGGTTGATCCCATCGAACGGCTGTTCGATCAGCTCCGCCTGCGTCGGCTGGCGGAGGAACAGAAGGAGACCTACGTCAAGCAGGAACAGGCCGCCATCGAGCTCAAGACCCTGAACGACGTGCGGTCGGCGGCCGAGAGGCAGACCCAACTCACCGAGACCCGAATCGAGGTCGAGATCGCCGGCAACCGGGGCGAGGCGCAGCTCGCCGAGGCCAAGCGTTTGGCGCGGCGCGACGTGGCCCGGGCCCTGGGCGAGTCACGTTCTCAGGAGCTGCTGGGCCGAGGCCAGGCAGCCCGCATCGCCCAGACGGGCCTGTCCGAGGCCGCGGTCTTCCTGCAGAAGATCCGCGCCTACGGCGACTCTCGCCTGTTCGCCCTGAACCTGGTGGCCGAGCGGCTGGCTCAGAGCGCTCAACCCATCGTTCCGGAGCGCCTCTTCATGCAGGGCGGAGCCGACGGGCAGGCCGGCAGCCTGGGGGCGTCCAGCGTCTTCACCCAGCTCGCCACCCTGCTGCTGGCGGAACGGGCCGGCTTCAAGCCCGGCGAGGAGGGCTCCGGGGTCGAGGACCTGGCCCGGCTCACCAGCGACCTGATCAAGCGCTTCCAGGCCGAAGCCGTTCCCAGCGGGGAACAGGAAGCGACCGCTGCCCGTGAGATCGACTCCGTTTGACGCAGGAAGGAGGATTGGCATGTGGATCATGCCCCGAGGGCTGGCCCTGGCCGGGATCCTGGCCTCGCTGCTGGGCATCGGGACTGCGGCTCTGATTCTGGAAAGAGCGGCGGCGCGCTCGGCCAGGCCCCGCCACTCTGCGGCGCCGCAATCGCAGGGCTGCCGCCCATCCGGATCGGGTTCGCCCCTTCCCTGGGCAACCACTCCTGGTGGGGGGCCGAGGCCGGGTGAGGTCGCGGCGGAGGACGGCTTTCGACTACGATGTCTCTCCCAGTGATGCGGGATCTCCCGGGGTCGATCGCTTGCCCTCTCTCACACCAGCACCGCTCCATCTTCTTCTGGGCTGGGCTCCCCAGGTCGGCAAGACCCACGCCCTGCTGAGCCAAGCTCAGATGCTTCGGGCCCGCGGCGACGATGTCGTGGTGGGTTGGGCAGACGCTCGCGGGCGGCCGGAGACCGAGGGCCTGCTGGCGGGCCTGGAGCGGGTTCTGCCTCGCAGCTTCGACTTCCACGGGCTCAGCACCTGCGAGATGGACGTCGATGCGCTGCTGGCCCGGCGGCCGGCCCTGGCCGTGGTCGACGATCTGGCCCACGTGAACGCTCCCGGGTCCCGCCACCGCCGCCGCTACCAGGACGTTCGGGCGCTGCTGGACGCCGGCATCGGCGTCCTCACCGCGCTGGACATTCGTCAGCTGGAGAGCCTGCGGGACGTGGTGGCGCGGCTCACGGGTCGCGAGGAGTGGGCGACCGTCCCCGATGCCTTCCTGGACGCGGCTGACCAGATGGTCTGCCTCGACCTGGCGGTGCCCGACCTGCTCAGGCGTTGGCAAGCGGATCCACCGGGGGGTCTTGACTCGGGTCTGTCCCACGAAGCGCTGGCCGGCCTGCGCGAGCTGGCCCTGCGCGAGGTCGCAGAGCGTTTGGCGCGGCGCAGCGCGGGCGGCGGGCCAGCCCCCGAGCCTCGAGTGGGGGGCCGGCTGATGGTCGCGCTTTCCTCCCTGTCGCCCCGGGCTGCCACCCTGCTCCGCCGCGGGTCGCGGCTGGCGGGGCGCCTGAACACCACCTGGTTCGTGGTCTACGTCGAGACCCCAGACGAAGCGCCCGAACGCGTTCGGCCAGAAGTGGAGCGCACGCTGCTTCACCACGTTGAGACCGCGAGAGAGTTAGGCGCCGAGGTGATCCGCTTGAGGGCCCGGGATCCGGTGCCCGCCCTGCTCGATTTCGGCCGCGCCCATGGCGTTTCCGGCCTGATGGTGGGACGCTCTCGCCGCTGGTCTTGGCGGCGTTTCTGGCAACGCCCGCCCGGCTCCACCTGGCGCGTGCTGCTCGGAGACACCCTGGACGCCCGCCTGCTCCGGGAGGCCCGGGACTTCGATGTCTACGTGGTGGCCGAGGAGGAAGCTTGACGCTGCGCGCCAAGGTGCTCCTGGCCCAGTCGCCTCTGGCCGCGGCCATCGTGGGTCTTTCACTGGTCGCCTTGACCCACAGCGGCCTGGCAGACCGGCTGGAGCGCCTGACCTTGGCCTCCGCCGGGTTGGCTCTCCTGCTGGGCCTGCTGGCGTCGGGCTGGCTGACCCACCGGATCCTCCGCCCGCTGGCGGTGCTGAGCTTCACCGCCCGGCGCCTGGCGCAGGGCGACTTGAGTGCCCGCGCTCGCGTCGCCGGCTCGGACGAGGTAGCGGCTCTGGCGCGAGAGGTCAACGCCATGGCGCAACAGCTCGGGGAGGTGCGGCGCAGCTCCCTGGGCGAGTTGCTGCGGGCCCGAGAGGCTTCCCGAGCCGCCATCGAGGCCCTGGTCGACCCGGTCCTGATCCTGGATGCCCAGGGCACACCGCTGGAATCCAATGCCGCCGCCAGGGCGCTGCTGGGCAGCGATCTGCGCCTACCGGAGACCTTGGCTGGCGCCTTCGGCGCCGGTCTCGCTGGTCAGGCCAGCTCCCCCCGTCCCGGCCAGATCCTGCGCCTGGCGGCTCACGACGGGGAGCGCGACTTCGTCCCCCGGGCCCTGCCCCTGTTCGATGGCCAGGGTCACACCAGCGGACTGGTCTTGGTCCTGCACGACGTCACCACCGAGCGACGCCTGCAGGGGATGACCGCCAACCTGGTGGCGACGGCGGCCCATGAGCTGAAGACGCCTCTCACCTCGCTTCGCATGGCCCTCCACCTGCTGGCCGACGGCACCGCCGGCGCTCTGCAGCCGAAGCAGGCCGAGCTGATCTCCGCCGGCCGGGAGGACGCCGAACGCCTGCAGTCCCTGATCGAAGACCTGCTGGAGGCGGCCCGCCAGCGGCAGACGCCCCAGGGCCTGGACCTGCAGCCGGTCGAGCCAAGCCAGCTGATCGAGGCCGCCCTGCAGGCACAGCGAGGCGCCGCCCAGGCCCAGGGGGTGACTCTGGTCGCCCAGGTGCTGCCCGGCCTGCCCCAGGTGCGCGCAGATCGGGACCGCCTGACGATTGCTCTCTCCAACTTGCTCGCCAATGCGATCCGGCATTCCCCGGCGGGCGGCCGGGTGACCGTGGCCGCTCACGCGGGATCCGGCGCCCTGCGCTTCGAGGTTCAGGACGGCGGCGAGGGCATCCCTCCGCAGTTTCAGGGGCGTGTCTTCGAGCGCTTCTTCCGAGTGCCCGGGAGTGGCTCCGGAGGCTCGGGCCTGGGGCTCTGGATCGTCCGTGAGGTGGCGGAGGCCCACGGCGGCAGCGTGGGTCTCGAGAGCGCGGCCGGTCGCGGTAGCCGCTTCTGGCTGGCCGTGCCCGAGGCCTCCGTCGAGGCACCCACCCGGCTCCACGACCCGGGCGCCCGCAGCGGCTACAGCATCGGGTAGGCCTTCCGTTCTCGCTGACCAGCTCCAAAGCGCGGTCCCGGCCGGGAGGCTGCGTTGTCCGAGCGCAGGGCAACGGAGGAAGCCGGCCGCTACCTCTGCTCGAAGCTGCAACGTATGCTCCAGAGTGAGGTGTGCAGCATGAAGACCAAACTCACCCTCCGCATGGAAGACGATCTGATCGAACGCGCCAAGCAGTGGGCACGCTGCCGCGGGGTGTCCCTCTCACACGTCGTCGCATCGGTCTTCGAGCAACTGCCCTCCCGCCGCGGCCCATCGGGACTCTCGCCCTGGACAAAGCGGCTCGTCGGCGTGTCGCGGCCACGGAAGGGAAGACCGCCCACGGACGCAGTCATCCGCGAGGCGCATCTTGACCACCTCGCGAAACGCCACCGATGAAACGCGTTCTCCACGACACGAACGGCGTCCTCGATGTGGCTGCCGCGCGCGACCCGTTCCTGCAGGCCTCTGCCGCTCCACCTTGCCGGGGGAGGGGGAAGGGAGAGGTCTGGCACACGGCTGTTGGCAGTTCTCCCGGGCCGGGGGCAATCCGACCCGGGATCGTTGCTGGCCATCGGCAACTCTAGGGCTGATGATCTTGCCGTCCTTCCGACACCAATGGAGTATCAGGAACAGGTCTGCGGGCTCTTTGCCGAGATCGCTTGCGTTTGTCCTTCGCCTCCAGGGAGAACCCGAGGAACGGAGCTGTAAACGTGGCCTTGATGTCGCCCTTCCAGGCCAAGGCCAAGGCGAAGAGCAGGAGCACACCCACCATGACGAGAGTGGTGGTCATGGTCTACCGCCCGTCACAGGCCGAATCGGTGGGTGCGCCTTAGACACCTGGCGCTTGTGGTCCAACTCGACCACAGCTTTGGTTGCTTTTGCCTTGAGGGCACTCTCAAGAGCTGCGTCATGGAGCGTCTGTGCGAGCTGCTCAGCCGGGCCGATCTGGGTCTTGATCCTCTCCGTGATGCGCTTCGCCTCCTTGAGCAACCCGTCGAGGAGCTTCGGGAGCTTGTCAATGGCCTCGACGCGAAGGCGTCGCGGGGCCTCGTTGAAAAGCCACTCCTCAATGCGGGCATCCTCTCGGTACTCGTAGCCCTCGATCGTCCGGAGCGCGACGCCCCACTTACCGCCGAGCTTCGAGTACCCGAGTTCCACGGCCGTGAATGACTGGTCGAAGTCAGTGTGCCTTTCCACTTCGACCCAGGCCGTGACGCCGAGGTTCAGCTTCTGAAAGACAGTGTCGATCGCGGTGACCGACTTGCCCAAGGCATCTGACGCAGCATTTAGGTCGGCTGCCGCTGCGGACAGCGCATTGTACGATTCTGCGATGTCGGGAATGGGGGTGTCGCCTGGCACGTTCACCTCGAAGGAGCCGGTACGTGACTCCCAGCTTCTGGTCCTTCCGGACCCTTCCAAACGCCTTTCCGTCGCGGATTACGCGACGTGACTGCTTGCCGGTTCCCCGGTGGTTGGCGCGCGCCAACCGCAGTCGTGTCCCAGTAAGGATAGCATGCTCGTCAACATAGCCCTGCTTGCCTGGGAGGAAGAAGCCGAGGGCGGGGTTGAGCGTGCATTCCGCCACTACGGGCCCACGGCTGACGTGTGTTCCTCAAAGCTCGCGTCCTGGACGATCTGCCACTCGCGGTAGCCCCGCGGCCGTAGCACGACCAGGCTGCGGGCCGGCGGCCTCGGGCTTGTCGGGATCCTGAGCCGCCAGCGGGCCACGATCGACGGGCCTTGAAGCCCGGCCCCTCGGGGCCCGCCGTCGCGCGGTGCCGCTCGCGAAGGAGGCCCGCGACTACCTGCAGGAGTACCTCTCGAAACGGCAGGACGGCTCCCCCGCTCTTTTCGTCGGGCAGCGCCGCAGGATGAAACCCGATGGCATCCGCGACGTGGTGGCCAGGTTCGCGGGCGTCTCGCCGCATCGGTCAGACACACGTTCGCCTACGAGTACCTGCGCACCAACGAGAACGACCTGGTCGCCCTGGCCGAGACCCTGGGCCACGCCTCGCCCAACGCGACACGCCTCCATACGCGGCGGCGACGAGAGGACCTCGAAAACGGCGTCGCAAAGGCTAGGTACGCGAAGAAGACGGGGAGGGACCACCTGGCGGCTCGCTGCCTAGCCCTCACGCAGCTTCACTTCTCCGAAGGCGAACTGAATGAAGTGGCGCCACGTCAACAAGTAGGCTCTCCACGCGCCCGCCGTCATCGCTTCCTCGAAGACATCTGACCAGAGCACTCGGATGTCACCCGTTGCCTCCCGGACCGCCAGGCGGGCCAAGAGCGAGTCGAGTTCCGCAAGGGCTTCCGCGGTTGAAGCCCGCGGGGACTCCTCGATCCATGGCTTGACCGCTGCCGGGTCAAACGCATCTCTACCACAGCAACCGGCAACGCAGAAGGTCTCGCAGTACCTCAGGAGAGCAGCGAGTTGCCGTGCAATCACGAGCGGTTCGCTCCTCCGTTCGAGGTCGCGGATCTTCCGAAGCAGGTCCTGCAGGCGAGGAATGGTGGTCTTGACCCCTTTGTTTCGAGCCCACGCTGTGTCCATGGTCAGGCTTGCGACAGCCCGTGCGCGCATGAGGTTACCCGCGCCAAGAGCCCTAAGCGCCTCTTGGTAGCCGTCTTCAGGCTCGTCGAGTTCGCTCAGTTCCCGTTGGCGCTGGTTTCTCTCACGGCGGCCTTCCTCGATAGCCTCCCGCGCGCCGGTCGAACACGGCATGCATAGCCCGCCCGTACGGTTCGCCGTGGCGGGTAGGATCTGAACGCCGCATCGCTCGCACGTAGCGACGGCCGTCATCCGGCGCTTCTTCGACAGCATGCGTCCGCTACGGCACGGACGACGCGGGGACGGTGCTTCATTGATGCCCTTGTTCGGCGGCCCGTGTTCCGCCGACAAACGCTTCCGTCATCATGACCTGCACCGAGGCCGGAGCGAGCCCCGTCCTCTGAGGCACCCGCTAGTTGGGCGGCCGCTCGGCGGGCTTGCGCGGACCTACTACGATACCACCTTGCTCCGGCACGGTAGGCCGTTGCTCCACATGACCTCTCCGAAACAGGACGTAGAGGGTGGGACCATTGGCATACTCGTACGTCAGCTCCAGCCCATTGACCGTCATGCCCTCGAGCTGCCGAAGGTGTGTCTGGTCGAGTTCGACGTGACGGCCAAACGCCCTGACAACAAGCCGCGACAGACCAGTCTCTGATTGGGAGCCTGACACCTCGACGGCGCCAGACGGCAGGGCGCGAGACTCGATGGTGAACGATGACAAGGGCACGATGAGTTCCTGGGATCCAGAAGCAGCGCTTGCACAGATGATGACAAGCAGGGACACGCCCGAGAGACAACGCACAGCCATCGTGTCACCGCCTAGCTTGGATTGCATGTCCGCCGAAACGGTCAGGATGCTAGACCTGGGGAGGGATGCGGTCAAGGGCGCGTCTGGCTGTGAACGGCTCACCCGAACGCGGCGCCAGCCCGTTCGGCCCAGCGAGCAGGCGAGAGACGCTGGTCCCGCCCGAGGCGAGCTTCCAGGGCATCGAGAGGGCGGTGGGGGCTTCATGGCCCTGAGCCCCGTGGTGCCGCTCCCCGGCTCCCCCACTCTAGCCCCGGCACGACGGAGCGAGGAGAGGACTGAGGCCCCTCCTTTCTTGACCCCCGGACTACTCCCTGCCCGCTCAGCACCCGTGCTGGCCACCACTTGACAGACGGCCCTCCGAATCGTAGAGTGTTCGTAGATATCGTATTTAGTGGAGGCGCCCTTGGCGAGAACGATCCGGTACTTCACGTCCTACGCGGGGAACGACTCACGGCTTGCTGATACCGTCTTGGCTCTGCTGAAGCCCCTCTTCGCCGCGTCCAACCGCTACTGGCACGCAGTGTGGCAGTACCGCGAGCATCTCCTGGTCGGCGAACGCTGGCACCAGCGCCTGCAGGCCGAGGCCGCGGGGTGCCACTTCGGGTTGCTGCTCGTCAGCCCGAGTTTCCTGGCCAGCGACTACATCTCAAGGCACGAGCTGCCGCACTTCGTCGGGGACGCCGGCAAGCCGGTCATCCCGGTGGGTCTGAAGCCGGTCGACCTGCAGCGGCACGACCTGAAGGGGCTGGAGGCCCACCAGATCTTCCGGCTCGACTCGCACTGCTTCTCGGAGCTGACCACGCGGCAGCAGCGCGACCGCTTCGCGATTGCGCTGTTCGCCCAGATCGAGGACCGGCTGTCGCACGTGCTGGCTGCGGCCCTGTCGTGAAGCGCCTGTCTGCCAGCACGGTCCGGGCGTTGCTGCCGCGCTTCGGCACACAGCTGGGTCAAGCCGACCTGCGGCGGCTCGACAGCCTGTTCCCGCTCTTCGAGGGCGACCGGCTCCGGCTGTCAAAGGTGCTGGCAACGCTTTACGCGGATAGGGTGCGCGAGGAGGCCCAGGCCGCGCTTCGCAACTTCCGCCAGGCCGTAAACCGCGCCTTCGGCCAAGCCAGGCTGGACGCAGCCTTCGTCGTCGACAAAGCGCTACGCACGCCACCCGAGGAGCGCTGGTGTTGGTTCGAGGGCAGCCACGCGACCGAGATCCCGGCGGCCGACTACTCGCGGTCCGAGGCGAGTCTGACGGACCCGGCGAAAACAGTCGGACCGCGTGGCCGACTGGAACGGCCGCTGGTCCGCTACGCAATCCTCTGCGGCGAGCCAGACGAGAGGCTGGCGCGGGATCTGGCCACCCGGCTAGGCCTCAGCATGGCCTCGTCGCGCGCCTATGAGTTCGTCGGCTGGGCGCCCTGGGATCGTGGTATCGGGGACGACCGCTTAGAGCGCGCCCGTCGGATGCGCGAGGCCGATCAGGTGCTGGTCCTGCTCAGCCCCAACCTCGCAATCGATCCCGACGCCGTGGCCGCCTGGAAAGACCTCGAAGCAAGCAGCAAGCTGGTGCCCGTCGTCCTCAAAGGAATCGACATCGAACGGCAAGCGTTCCCGGGCATCGAGAATCTCGAGCTGTACCCGCACGACACCTCCCGGCCGTACGCGAAGCGGCGCCGGGACGCCGAGAAAGACCAATTCGCGCTCGAGTTGTTCGGGAAGATCGCGGACCGGGTGAAGGCCGCGGCAGCGCGTCTGACCCCCGAACCCGGGGTCGAGGAGGGGCTGGCCGAGGCGCTGAGGGGCGAACTACCCCTGTACCCGATCACCACCCGCGGCCGGCGCACCAGCATCGAGCTGGCGAGAGCGGAGACGCGCGCCACGCCAGCCGACGACGACCTCGACGCGCTGGCGTATCTGGCCGAGTGGGCCGCCAACCCGCTCGGCCCAGCGCTCTGTGCGGTCCTCGGCGAATACGGGATCGGCAAGACGACCACCTGCCAGCTCCTAACGCTCCGCCTCCTGGACGCCCGACGCCACGGAGATACGCTTTTCCCCCTCCCCATCTACCTCGACCTGCGGCGCTACACCTGGGACAGCGGTGTCCACTTCCACCTGAAGGACATCCTGGCCCAAGTGCTGGCGAAGAGCTGGCGCTCAGGGCCGGCGCCCCTGCTGTCCGCCGAGGACGCGATCCGCTTGGTCCAAGACGAGGGCTCGTTGATGATCTTCGATGGCCTCGACGAAGTGCTGGTCCACATGCCGCCCAAGGCTGGCCAGGACTTCGTGCGCGAGCTTTGGCGGATCCTGCCGTCCCGGCCGCGCGACCAGCTGGCCGGCCAGCGCCGCGGAAAGCTCCTGCTCTCCTGTCGCTCTCACTACTTCCGCACGGTCTGGGAGCAGAACGCGTTCCTGCTGGGCGAAGGGCGGGAGGGGTGGGGTGGTGCCGACTACCAGGCGATAACGCTGCTGCCGTTCTCCGACGACCAGGTTCGCGAGTACCTCGAGCGCCACCTCGCCGGTCTCGACGTCGACAAGGCCGTGGACGTGATCCGCTCCGTCCACAACCTCACCGAGCTGGCCGCACGGCCTTACACCCTGTCGCTGATCGCCGAGCAGCTGCCCGAGCTGGAAGAGATGCGCCTCGCAGGCCGCACTGTCTACGGTGTCGAC
>Ga0209342_10002387_pt1 | contig 20210 bp, 18 predicted proteins | sample RifCSP16_2_FD_184023 | JGI IMG/M metagenome (GOLD analysis project Ga0209342, IMG submission 184023) | Soil microbial communities from Rifle, Colorado - Rifle CSP2_sed 16_2 (SPAdes) (version 2) | ecosystem: Environmental > Terrestrial > Deep subsurface > Rock core/Sediment | place: Rifle... | reverse complement strand
CGCCGAACATCGCCAGTGAGGTGAACGACACGAACGCGCGCACGCCGAGCAGCACAGGCAGCGCAGACCGAGGCGCCAGCAGGAAGTCGAGGAGGCCAAACGTCGGGTACAGAAAGAGCACGAGCCATATGGCTGTGCGAGTCCCGCGGCGGTTGCGCGCGAGCAGCCAGGCGGCCCAGCGGCGTTCGACGTCGGACGCGACGGCCGACATCAGTCCCGGACGAGCTCGATGAACGGATTGACGCCGGTCTCCTCTTCAAGGACGCGGATTCGGGCCTGGGGCGCGGCGCGGCGGCCGATCTCGACGAGCTCTTCGCGCGTCCTGTAGGTGAGGTCCCACGCCAGGTGATGCGTCATGTACCACCGCTCCCGATGATCGACCATGTTGCCGACGTAGACCCGCCCCCCGGGGGCGGCCGCGGCGTAGAGGCTTCGGGCCAGACGCACCCCCGTCGAAACCTGGAGGTAGTCGAAGAGCCCGCAGGAGTAGATGGCGTCGAAGCCGCCGAACTCGTCGAACAGGTGCTTGTCACGCAGCAAGCGCTTGATCGACGAGTTCAGGAAGACGATCCGCACGCGCCCCGGGAAGCGCGCATCCGTCAGCGGACGCAGCCGTCGGTACGCATGAGCGAGCGCACCCTTGTCCTGCTCGAAGAGGACGATCTCGAGCGGCACCGGAAGCTCCTCGATCTCGGCGAGCAGCTCCTGCAGCTCGCGGGCTGGTCCTGCAGCTATGGAGAGGAATCGCACCGGCCGCGACGAGGCGTGCCGCTCGAGGCACGCCCGCAGCTGCCGCCTCATGAGATCTTTGCGGTAGCACACCGCGAGTGCCACCGGCGTCTGGATGAACGCGTACCCGACTGCGCGCGCGAAGAGCGTGGCTCCCTCGAAGTCCTTCTCGTAGAAGAAGTTCATCACCTCGTAGTCGCCGGGGTAGCCGAACGGCTTGAACCGTGCGCGGTGCATCCACGGCGCCTGCATGACGAAGTGGTCGATCTGGCGCCGCGAGTACTCCTTCAACGCGGCTCCTTCTGCGGGATCGGTCTCGCGCAGGGCCGTGTCGATCTCGTGCGAGAAGCGGTGCACGTCGGCGACGAACCCCGCGCGCAGGTGCCGCACGAGCGCGCTGCGCGTGAGCGACGCGGGGTCCTGCATGGTGTGCCAAGGCAGCGCCTTCTCGAGGTCACCGAGCTTCTCCACGCTGTCCTCGAGGAACAGCCGGAAGTCGGCCACGATCGCCTTGAAGCGGTCATGGCCGGGCCTGAGCCAGCTCTTCTCGTCGGCGCGAAGGGAACCATCGACGCGCCACATGCAGATCTCCCGGAGGTGGAGAAGCTCATCCGTGTCGAGGAGCGTGTTCTCGAACGAGGCTCCCACGATACCGTCGCGCTCGCGCACGGAGCTGGCGCGCGCGTCTCCGCGCCAAAGCTGGTGTCCGTCGAACCGCAGGCTCAGCCGCAGGGGCTGACCGTGGCGCAGCTTCTCGCCGCCCGGCCATTCGAACGCGACGCCGTTCTGGGACACGTCGCGGAGGGCGCACTCGCGCGTCTCGCTGCCGTGGCCCACGCTGACGGTTCCCTTGAGCGGCGCGAGGTCCGCGGCCGTGTATCGATGCGGCCGGAAGAAGACGCTGCGCCCCTCCGCGCCGTCCAGCTCCTCGTACGTGCGGACGCGCCGGGCCCCGCCGGCGGCGTCATTCACCGCGGGCGGAGCCCACACGGCAGGCTCTTCGCGCTGCACCACCTCGGTCCCCGTACGAGCGCTCATCTCGATCTCCCATTGCCGCGCTGGTGCGTCAGGCACCGTTTGTCGGCAGAACTACCTCGAAACGCGTCCCCCCCTCTGCTCGGTCCATGGCCGCGATGCGGCCGTGGTGCAGCTCGACGATGAGCCGCGCCATGTAGAGCCCCATCCCCAGGCCCTGACCTCCCTTGGTCGAAGCGAAGGGCTGGAACAGCCGCTCCCGTATCTCCGGAGCGATCCCGGAGCCCTCGTCCTCGACGGCGAACTCGACCTCGTCTCCCGGACGGCCGCACGCGGCGACCCGCACGGCGGCGCCGTCGGGCGTGGCGTGCAGCGCATTCCGGATCAGGTTCACCAGCACCTGCGTCAGCTTCTGGCGGTCGGCCCGCAGGCGGGGGAGCCCGGCCGCGATCTCCGACCGCACGCGGCGCCGCTGGAAGAGCGGGTCCATGCGGGAGAGGGCCAGGGCGTCCTGTATCATCGCGGCCGGCTCGACCGACGTGGGCTGCAGGGCGAGGGAGCCCGTGCGCGCGTACTCGTGCAGGAGCTGCAGCGTTCGGAGCAGGCCGTCGATGCTGGCCAGACTCAAGGTGAAGACGTCGCGCAGGCCCGACGACACCGCCCCTTGCGCCATCTCCCACTCCGCCGTGCGCAGGCCCACCATCACGTTGCGCAGGTCATGGGTGATGCCCGACGAGAGCCGGCCGATGGTGCTCATGCGCTCCAGGTCGAGCAGGAGCTTCTGCTGCGACCTGAGCTGCTCGAGCGAGGCGTGGAGCTCGTCGCTGCGGCGCGCGAGCAGCATCACCAGCGCCTGGATCGTTCGCTTCTGGGCGACGTGGGCGCTCGCCTGCTCCACGGCCTCGACGAGCTCGGGCGGCTCCCAGGGCTTCCGCAGGAATCGGAAGACGCCCGCGCGGTTGATGGCCGATTCCAGCGCCTGCATGTCGCTGTAAGCGGTGAGCACGATCCCGGCCACGTCGGGTCGCCGCGCGTGCAGCTCCTCCAGGAGCTCCACTCCGGTCATCCCGGGCATGCGGTGGTCGGCCACCACCACGTCGAGCGGCACCTGCTCCGCGATGGCGAGCGCATCGGCGCCCGATCCCGCGTCGTGCACCTGCCACTCGTCCTCGAGGAAGCCGCGCAGGACCGTGAGGTTGAGCTCCTCGTCGTCGACGAGCAATACGCCGCGGGTGCGCTGGTTCCCGATCCCGAATCGCTCGATCAGCGCGCCGAGGTCACTGCTAGTCAACTTATCTCCTATCGGTGTAATGAGCGGCATTATAGGCCACGCGCGGGCCGCCGGGAAATCCAGGGACGGCGAAACGGGCGCGGCTTCCCGCCCCGCATTTACCCACGGTGATGGTGCGGTGCGCCATCGCCCCCGGGGGCCGGCCACCGAACCGGTGCCGGACGGCGCTTCGCCGGCGGTCATGCGACACCGCCCCACCTCGACCACGCGCACCGTAAGCGAATACGGGCCCGATCCGGAATCCGCCGGGCCGGGCGCCTGGCCCGCGCGCGACCTCAGCGCAGGAGCTGGGTCGCGGCGTCGAGGGCGGCCTTCCTCTCCTTGCTCGTCTTCTTCGACATGTCCGTGTGCAAGGTCGAGATGGGCTCGCCGGGCAGGACCGTGACGAGCTCCCGCCGCCGTCGCGCGAGGCGGATCATGCGGTGCAGGACGACGGCCACGACAACCGTACCGATGAGCCAGGTCATGGGAGGAACCTCGAACCTCGAGCGCCGTTTCCAGCCTACGATCGCCTCCCGACAGGTGCGCGCCGCAGAGGGGGGGGGGTGAGAGGCCGGGGAACGAGGTGCCCGCGCGCCTTACACCGGCGGCTTCGCCGCTACCAGCGCCGCCGCCGGCGCCGCTGCCAACGCCTTCGGCGCATGCGCTCGCTTCGCTCGCAGGCCGCCGGCTTCGCCGTCATTAGACGTCGGGGGCTCCGCCCCCGAACCCCCGCCGCCGGGCCAGCGCCCCCTGCGGGCGCTTGCAATTACCCCGCCATGCGCGTTTCAACTACATCCAAAGTGGAGAGCGGGCACACGACCAGGGAAGTTCAACCAGGGGAGAGGACATGCCGCGAGCACGAGTCAAGGAACTCAAGATCCACGTCGAGGATCGTCCGGGGATGCTCGGCGAGGTCGCGTTGACGCTGGGTGACAAGCTGGTGAACCTGCGCGCCATGAACGCGTGGGTGGAGAATGGGCAAGGGGTCGTGCGCATGGTCGTCGACAAGCTGGGCCCTGCGAAGAGAGCGCTCAAGGCGCACGGCTGGGACGCGGAGGAGCAGGAGGTGCTCGAGGTGGAGCTCGCCGACAAGCCCGGCGCGCTCGGGGAGGTGGCGAAGGCGCTCGCGGACGCGGGGATCGACATCCGCTATGTCTTCGGAGGCGCCGCCGGCGCGCGGAAGGCGGCGGTCTTCATGGGCGTCTCGGATCTGAAGTCGGCGCTCAAGGCCCTGCGGTAGGGCACGCCGGGCGCACCTTGCGCCTGCCCGGTCCGTCCGACGTCGCGGCCGCCTTGCTCGCGGCCGCCTTCTTCGTGTTCGCCTGCGCGGACCGGGCGCCTGCCCCGGTGCGCCCGCGCCTCGTGCTGCGGTACGCCCCGCTGTGGGGGCCGCCGCAGCCGTTCCGCGATCTCCTCGCCCGCTTCGAGCGGGCGAACCCCGGGATCGAGCTCGTCGCGGAGCCCATCCCCAACCAGTCCGACCTCGCCCACGAGATCCTGGTGACCGCGCTCGAGGGCGGCGCGTCCGACCTCGACGTCCTCGTCATCGACGTCATCTGGGTGGCGGAGTTCGCGCGCGCGGGTTGGATCGCCGATCTCTCCGCCGGCTTCGCCCCGGCCCACCTCCGCCAAGAGATGGTCGCCGGGGCCGCCGACGCCGTCGTCGTGGGGGGGAGGACCTACGCGGTCCCCTGGTACGTGGACGTCGGGATCCTCTATTACCGCACCGATCTCGTGCCGCGCGCCCCTCGCACCTACGACGAGCTCAGGCGGTTCGCGGCGGCCGCCATGGAGCGCGCGCCGGGCCTCGCCGGCGTCCTCTGGCAGGGCCGCCAGTACGAAGGGCTCGACTGCAACGTCTTCGAGGCGATCTGGGGGCACGGGGGCGAGACCCTGGAGCGCGGACGGCTCTCGCTCGACACGCCGGCGGGGCGCGCCGGGCTCGCGCACCTCCGCGGTCTCGTCGCGTCGGGGCTCTCGCCGCCGTCGGTGACCGCTGCGGCGGAGGAGGACTCGCGCCGCCGATTCCAGCAGGGCGACGCCGTCTTCATGCGCAACTGGCCCTATGCGCTGGCCGAGCTCGAGGCGCCCAGCTCCCCGGTGCGAGGGCGCGTCGGCATCGCGCCCCTGCCCACGCAGGACGGCAGCCCCGGCCCCGGAGCGCTCGGCGGCTGGCAGCTCGCCGTCTCGTCGCGGACCCCTCCGGCGAGGCGGGCAGCCGCGGAGAGGCTCGTCGCCCACCTCTCCTCACCCGAGGCCGGCCTCGTCCTCGCGCTTCACTACGCGCGCAACCCGGCCCGCCGGGCGCTCTACGACGACCCGCGGCTGCGCGCGGGCGCGCCGCGGATCGCCGCCCTCCTGCCGATGGTGGAGCGCGCCCGCCCCCGTCCGGTGACGCCCTACTACCAGCTCGTCACGGACGCGCTCCAGGGCGAGTTCTCGGCGGCCGTGACGGGGCAGAGGTCGCCCGAGGAGGCGCTGCGGCGCGCGCAGCGCCAGGTGGATCGCATCTCCGGGGCGAGGCCGTGAGCGGGCCGAGCAGCGCGGCCCCTGCCGCCCCCACCGCCCCCACGGCCCATGGTGCCCGCGACGCGAGGCGCCTCATGGCGCCCGCGGTGGTGCTGCTCGCCGCGGTCGCGCTCTACCCGGTGCTCGCCGGCGCGTGGATGAGCCTCGAGCGGATCATCCTCGTCTTCCACGAGCGCCGGTTCGTCGGCCTGGACAACTTCCGCGAGCTCGCGGTCGACGAGCGCTTCCGCGCGGCGCTCGGGCGGACCATCTACTTCACGGTGGTCGCGGTCGCGGCCGAGCTCGCGCTCGCGCTGCCGCTCGCGCTCCTCCTCGACCGGACGGTGCGCGGCCGCGGGCTCCTGCGCGCGCTCGTGCTCGTGCCGTGGGCCATCCCGACCGCGGTTTCGGCCAAGCTCTGGGCCTGGATGCTCGAGCCGGGATTCGGCCTCTTCTCGCGGCTCTGGCCGGGCCCGGCGGTGAACTGGCTCGGAGATCCGGCGGCGGCGTTGCACGTCTCGATCCTCCTCGACGTGTGGAAGACGACGCCCTTCGTCGCGCTCCTCGTCCTGGCGGGGCTGCAGCGGATCCCGCGCGAGATGGTGGAGGCGGCGCAGGTGGACGGGGCCTCCCCGGCCCGGATCTTCTGGTCGCTCACGCTGCCGCTCCTCCGCCCGGCGATCGGCGTGGCGCTCCTCTTCCGCGCCCTCGACGCCTTTCGCGTCTTCGACGCCATCTACGTCCTCACCGCGGGCGGACCGGCCAACGGGACCGAGACCCTGTCCATTTACGCCTACAAGACGCTCGTCCGGGCGGGCGACTTCGGCTACGGGGCGGCGATCGCCATGGCCACCTTCGGCTGCATGGCGGCGCTGTTCGCGGTGCCGTTCGCCCTGCTCGCGCGCGGGGAGGGGGAGCGATGAGCGAGCAGGCCGCGCCGCCCATTGCAGGCCCGCAGCGAGTAGGCCGAAGGGCCGTAATCGAGCGAGGAGCTTGCGGCGGCCGGGTACCCGCGCCGCGCTCCCAATGTGCGCGGCGTGGGTGCGTTGACGAGCTCGCCGAGCGCAGCGAGGCATTCCGATGACCTGGGCGCGCGCCCGGCAGGCGCTCGTCGCGGCGGCCTTCCTCGCCTTCTTCCTCGGCCCGTTCGCCTGGCAGGCGCTCACCTCGCTCTGGCCCGAGGCGGAGCTCGGCCGGGCCTGGCCGACCTCGCTGTCGCTGGCGAGCTACGCCGCCGCATTGCGCGGGCGCGCATTCGCCCGGGCGATGGCGAACTCGGTGCTCGTCGCCACGGCGACGACCGCCCTGGCGCTCGCCGCCGCGGCCCCCGCCTCCTTCGCGCTGGCGAAGCTCGCGTTCCGCGGCCGCAGCCTCTTCCTGGGCGCGTGCCTCGCCCTGGCGATGTTCCCGCCCGTCGTGACGGTGAGCCCGCTCTACTCGACGCTCCGCGCGGTCGGGCTCCTCGACAACCTCGCCGGCCTCGTCCTCGCCGACACGGCCTTCGCGCTGCCCCTCGCGGTGTGGCTCCTCACCGCCACCTTCCGGGCGCTCCCCGACGAGATCTACCGCTCCGCGCAGGTGGACGGCTGCACGCCCTTCCAGGCCTTCCGATGGGTGCTCCTGCCGCTCGCGTGGCCCGGGCTGGCAACCGCGGCCATCCTCGTCTTCATCTTCTCGTGGAACGAGTTCCTCTTCGCGCTCACCTTCATCGCCACGCCCGGGAATCGCACGGTGCCCGTCGCCATCGCGCTCTTCGCCACCGAGCACCTCGAGCCGTGGGGCGAGATCGCCGCTGCGTCCGTCGTGGCGACCATCCCGGTCGTCGCGCTCACGCTGCTCTTCCAGCGGCGCATCGTCTCGGGCCTGACCGCGGGGGCGGTGAAGGGGTGAGGTTGGGCTCGGTGGCCTCGATTCCCGAGCCGAGCGGCTTGCCGTCGGGGTTTCCGGTGACGGGCCCGCCGGGCGGTCACTCGGCGAGGGGCTGCGGTCCGGGCGTGATCCCTGCGATATCGGGATCCTCCCCTGGAGGGAGATTCTTGCGCTGCTCGTCCAGCTCGCGCCGCCGCTGCTCCTTGCGAGCGGCCTTGTTTCGTTGGTGATCGCGCCGGGCTGCTTCCTTCTGCCTTTTCGTCGCCCCGGGGTTCTGAGCCATTATTCACCTCTCTCCGGGCCACACGATGAGCGCCCGCAACTCGACCCCCATCATAACTCAGCACCGGGCAGACATCCCCAATTCCCCGACCGCGTCTGGGCACGACTGGCCGGCGATGGCGAGCCCCGGCAGGTGCTCGTGCCCCTCGAGAGCCGCGCCGAAACCCGCAGACCTCAGAGCGTGGAGATGTCGATCACGAATCGATATCGGACGTCGCCGCGGATCGTGCGTTCGTACGCTTCGCCGATCTTCTTCGCCGGGATGACCTCCACGTCGGAGACGATCCCGTGCTCGGCGCAGTAGTCGAGCATCTCCTGCGTCTCTGCGATGCCGCCGATGAGGGAGCCCGCGAGCGTGCGCCGACCCCCGATGAGCGAGAAGGGGTGCACCGGCGGCGGGGTGGGGGGCACACCCAGGAGCACCATGGAACCGTCCACCTTCAGCAGGCCGAGGTATGCGTCCAGATCGTGCGGGGCGGAGACGGTGTCGAGGATGAGGTCGAACCGGCCCGCCAGCCTCTCGAAGGTAGAAAGGTCGGAGGTGAGCGCGAACTCGTGCGCCCCGAGCCTGCGCGCGTCCGCCTTCTTCGATCTCGAGGTGCTGAGCATCGTCACCTCGGTCCCCATGGAGGCCGCGAGCTTCACGGCCATGTGGCCGAGGCCTCCCAGCCCCACCACGCCCACGCGGTCGCCCCGCTTCGCCTTCCAGTGGCGCAGCGGCGAGTAGGTGGTGATGCCGGCGCAGAGGAGCGGCGCCACGCCCGCCGGGTCGAGGCCGAGCGGCACCCTCAGGGTGAACCGCTCGTCGACGACGACGTGGGACGAGTACCCGCCGTAGGTCGGCGTCCTCCTGTCCATCTCGGTGCTGTTGTAGGTGAACGCCGCGCCGCGATCGCAGAACTGCTCGAGGTCGCGCCTGCAGCTATCGCACGCGCGGCAGGAGTCGACCATGCAGCCCACGGCGGCGAGGTCACCCACCCGGAACGACTCGACGCGGCTCCCGACGCCGGCCACGCGGCCCACGATCTCGTGCCCTGGCACCATGGGGTAGGTGGACTCGCCCCACTCGTTCCTCACCTGGTGGATGTCCGAGTGGCAGATTCCGCAGAAGGCGATCTCGACGAGCACGTCGTGGTCGCCGACCTCGCGGCGCGCCACCTGGAACGGCGCGAGAGGAGCGCTGGCGGAGTGCGCGGCGTAGGCCTTGGCGGTGGTGAGCATGAGCACTCCTTCTCCGTGCCTGAATTGAGCTCCGGCCCCCCAACCAAGACAGGATCCTCGCGCAGAGGCGCCAAGGAGCAAAGGGGGCTTCTCCTGGCTTTGCGGCTTTGCGCGAGCCTTCGTCGCGCTTCCTGGTCAGTGCCCTCCACCGCCCGCGACCGGAGCCTCGGGGAAGCCCAGCGCCTGCATGATCTCGCGCGCCTTCCCCTGCACGAGGCGGGTGTTGCGCGGCCCCATGCGCAAGAGGTGCTTCTCCACCGCCCCCTTCGACTCCAGGCGGGGGTCGGCGAACACGTACGTGGCGGCCTGCCGCTCCACGGCCACCTCTCCCTCCATGACAGGTGAAGCTCCGACGCGGCGCAGCGCCTTGGCGGCGACCTCGTCGAGCGAGGCGCCCGGGTACCCGAGCGCGCGATACGCAGCCTCGAGCACCGGATGGACACCGCGGTATGCCGCCGCCAGCGCCTGGGCGTCGACCGATGCGATCGCATCGCCGAACCCGTCGTAGCGCTGGTAGGAGGCGGTGGCGATGACGCTCCTGCCGCCGCGCTCGGCCACCGTGAACGGGGCAGCCGGCGCGAGGAAGCCGAGCTGCGCACGGGGCGAGACGCCCTCGGCCAGGTTGTCCGTCACGACCGCACACCGCCGCATGAAGTCATCCTCCATCAGGGCGCGCCGGTAGAGCAGGTGCTGCGAGATGGACGCCAGGAGCGACCGCGCGCTGGCCGGCGAGGCGAGAGCGGCGGGAGGAGCCGACGGCACCGCCGGGACGGCCTCCGCCGCGGGTTGCGCCGACGACGGCGCTCGCGGCGTCGGGCGGCGCAACCAGAGCCACAGCGCCCCACCCCCTGCGATCACCACGCCGAGCAGGATGATCCAGGGCGCGCGGCTCGTCCGGCGCAGCTCGGTCCTGGGCAGATGCTCCTGCCCCTGGTCGATCTGCCCCTGGTCGACCTCCACCTGGATCTGCTCCTGCTGCTTCTGGTCCTGCTCCTTCTGCTCTTGCTCCATCTGCTCTCCTCCGGAGAGAGAGAACGGCTCGAGCCCAAACTGATTCCGCGGAGCTACCGGGACGCGGGTGATCCTACACGTCTGAAACCCGAAGTTGGACCTGGACTGCTAGCGACCTGAGTTCGTACCCGCCCCGGTCCCCGACCCCACCGTGCCCGCGCCCTGGCCGGTGCCTGGCAGAGTGCCCGCTCCCTGACCGGTGCCGATCCCCGCCCCGGTCGCAGGGGCGGTACTGCCGGAGCTCCTGGGCACCGCGATGCTGCCCGCGGAGCCGGTCTCCTGCGACGTTCCGGTCCCCCTGGAATACGTGCCACCCGCAGTTCCCGTCTTCCACGGCGTTCCAGGCCCACCAGGGACCCCCGGCCCACTGGGCACTCCCGGCCCGCTCGGCGCCCCCGCGGCTCCCCCGCTGGCCCCGCTTGCTCCCCTGGCCCCGCCCGTTCCGCTCCCTGCCTGGGCGACTGCGGAGCCTGCGCACAGCGCACAGGCCGCGGCGAGAGCCGCGAGCCGGGTCCATCTGCTCGTGCCCATGGCGTTCCCCTTTCTCGTCGAGATGACCCGACGATAGGGGCCAGCCGGCGGACTTGCCCTCGCGGTCGACTTCTCATCCTCCGCCCGGGCACGGGCTTGTGCCCAGGGAGCACGGAGACACGCCTAGACGCTCGCCAGGATGGGCAGCATCCGCTCGACCGCGTCGAGAAGCACGTCCTCCGGCGTGACGAGCGGCGGCAGGAAGCGGATGGTGTGGCCACGAGTGTCCTTGCACAGGACCCCGGCGTCACGCGCCAGCGACTCGGCGACGTGCCGCGCGACGTGGTCCTCGAACTGCACCGCGATCATGAGCCCCCGCCCGCGCACCTCCTTCACGCCTGGTGAGCTGGCGAGACCCCCGCGCAGGCGCTCGAGCGCGCGCGAGCCCAGCCGCTCGGCGCGCGCGGGGAGGCCCTCCTCGACGATCACCTCGAGAGCAGCCGTCGCGACAGCCGCGGCGAGCGGGTTCCCGCCGAAGGTCGAGCCGTGGCTCCCCGGCGTGAACACGTCCAGGATCTCCTCCTCCCCGCAGACTGCGGAGACCGGGTAGACGCCCCCCGAGAGCGCCTTCCCGACGCACAGGAGATCGGGCCGCGCGCTCCAGTGCTGCCACGCGAACATGCGCCCGGTCCGGCCGAGCCCGGTCTGGATCTCGTCCAGGCACAGCGCCACGCGGCGCTCGCTGCACAGCGCCCGCACTCCCGGCAGGTATCCCTCCGGCGGCACGATCACGCCCGCCTCGCCCTGGATGGGCTCGAGGAGCACTCCGACCGCGCGCGGACCGACGGCCCGGGCCATGGCGTCCAGATCGCCGAAGGGCACCTTCACGATCCCGGGCACGAACGGGCCGTACCCACCGTAAGAGGACCGGTCGCTGGAGAGGCTCACCGCGAGCAAGGTCCGCCCGTGGAAGTTGCCCTCCGCGACCACGAGCTCGCCCTCGCCGTCGGGCACCCCCTTCCGCTCGTATCCCCAGCGCCGCATCGCCTTCACCGCCGTCTCCACGGCCTCCGCGCCGGTGTTCATGGGCAGCGCGCGGGGGAAGCCGGTCACCTGGCACAGGCGCTCGAGGAACGGGCCCATCCGATCGTTGTGGAAGGCGCGGGAGGTGAGCGTGAGGCGCCCGGCCTGCTCCACGAGCGCGGCCACGATCCGCGGGTGGCGGTGCCCCTGGTTCACCGCCGAGTACGCGGATAGGCCGTCCAGGTACCGCCGCCCCTCCACGTCCCAGACGAAGCAACCTTCACCTCTCGTGAGCACGACGGGCAGCGGCGCGTAGTTCGGCGCCGCGTACCGGCGCTCCAGCTCCATGGCCGCACCCGCCTCCCGGCCCGCTGCCGGGGCGCTCATGGCGACGTCCCCCGCGCCGCCGCCGACGCGAGGTCGAGGAGCGAGGGCCCGGAGAGCTGCACGAAGCGGTAGCTCGCGCGCGCGACCGGCAGGCGCAGCTCCAGGAGGCGCTCCAGCCGCGCCGGGCTCGCGTTCAGTACTACGTCCGCGCCGCACCGCGCGATGGTCTCGGCGAGATCGCGCCGTTGCTCCGCGGAGTACCCGAGCGCCGGCAGGACCGGCCCGATGTGCGGGTAGCGCGCGAACGCGCCGGCGATGGTCCCCACCGCGAACGGGCGCGGGTCCACCAGCGCGCGCGCCCCGGCCGCGCGCGCCGCGACCACGCCCGCGCCGGAGCTCATGCCGCCGTGGGTGACGGTCGGTCCGTCCTCGACCACGAGCACCCGGCGGCCCTCGATCGCCTCCGGCCTGTCCACCGAGACCGCGAGATCGGCCTCGACGACGACCGCGCGCGGCGCCAGCTCGGCGACGTGCCGCCGGATGGTGGCCACGGCGCCCGGCGCCGCGCCCGACACCTTGCTCACCACCACCACGTCGGCCCTGCGCAGGTTCGTCTCGCCCGGGTAGAAGGCCACCTCGTGGCCGGGCCGGAGCGCGTCGGCCACCACGATGGAGAGATCCGGCCGCAGGAACGGGTAGTCGTTGTTGCCGCCGTCCCAGAGGATCGCCTCCGCCTCCCGCTCGGCCGCCGCCAGGATCCGCCGGTAGTCCACGCCCGCGAAGACGACCAGCCCGGCCTCGACGTAGGGCTCGTACTCCTCCCGCTCCTCGATGGTGCACCCGGCGCGGTCGAGGTCGGACTCGCAGGCGAAGCGCTGGACGGCCTCCTGGAGCAGGTCGCCGTAGGGCATGGGGTGGCGCACGACCGCCACGCGGACGCCCCGCGCGTGCAGGTGCCCGGCGATGGCCTGGGTGATCGGGCTCTTCCCGGCGCCGGTGCGGACGGCGGTGACCGCGATCACCGGCCTCGCGCTCGCGAGCTGCGTCTGCTTCGGCCCCAGCAGCGCGAAGGCGGCGCCGGCCGCCTGGACCAGCGACGCTCGGTGCATCACCTCCTCGTGCGCGAGGTCGCTGTACGCCAGGAACACGAAGTCCACGTCCAGCTCGCGGACGAGGCGCGGCAGCTCGCTCTCGGGGTAGATGGGCAGGTCGGCGCCGTAGGCGGGCCCCGCCAGCTCCCGCGGGAACACCCTCCGTTCGATGAACGGGATCTGAGCCGCGGTGAAGGCCACGACCAGGAACTCGGGCCGGTCGCGGAAGAAGACCAGGAAATCGTGGAAGTCGCGCCCCGCAGCCCCCATGACGACGCACCTCAGCTTCATGGATCACCTCGCTCCGTCTGGATGACGGTCATCGAAGCCCCACGATCCGGCCGTCCGGCATGACGTCGATCGACTCCGCCACCGGCACCGCGGGAAGGCCGGGCATGAGCTGCACGTCGCCAGCCACGGCGGTGATGAAGCCGGCGCCGGCGTGGAGCCGGAGCTCCCGCACCGTCGCGACCAGGACCACCGCCGCGGGCTCGAGCCCCCCCTGCCGGCATTTGATGTCGAAGAACTTCTCCGCCCCGAGGTCGGCGCCGAAGCCGGCCTCGGTCACGACCAGCTCGGCGAGCCCGAGGGCGAGCCGGTCCGCGATGACCGAGCTCGACCCCTGTGACACGTTCCCGTAGGGGCCGGTGTGGACGAGCACCGGCGCGCCCTCGAGCGTCTGGACCAGGTTCGGCTTCGCCGCCTCGGCCAGCAGCGCCGCCATCGCCCCGGCCGCCCGGAGGTCGTCGAGCGTCACCGGGACACCGCCCCTGCGCCGCGCCACCACGGCGCGCCCGAGCCGGCGGCGCAGGTCGCCGAGGTCGCGCGCCAGCGCCAGGATGGCCATCACCTCCGACGCGGCAGTGATGACGAACCCGCTCTCACGCACCGGGCCGTTCGTCCGCCCTCCGAGGCCCACGACCACCTCGCGCAGCGCGCGGTCGTTCACGTCGAGAGCGCGCGGCCAGCCGATCGAGGCCGGCTCGATGCCGAGGGCGTTCCCGTGATGGAGGTGGTTGTCGACGAGCGCGGCCGCCAGGTTCTGCGCCGCGGCGACGGCGTCGAGGTCGCCGGTGAGGTGAAGGTTCACCCGCTCCACCGGGACGACCTGCGCGCGGCCGCCTCCGGTCGCGCCGCCCTTGGCCCCGAACACCGGGCCGAGCGACGCCTGCCTGAGCGTGCCCGCCACCCGCACCCCCAGTTGCCGCAGGGCGTCCACGAGTCCCACCAGGGTCGTGGTCTTCCCCTCACCCAGCGAGGTCGGGGTGATCGCTGTCACGAGGACGAGACGACCCTTTGGCCCGTCCGCGGCCCGCGCGAGCGCAGCCCACCCGACCTTGGCGACGTGCGGCCCGTGAAGCTCGATCTCCTCTGGCCGGAGGCCCAGCTCCGCGGCGACGTCGGCGACGGGCCGGGGGCTCGCCGCCTGCGCGATCTCGAGCGAGCTGCGCACGCGAGGCGATATGGGCCGGCTTCGACGGTGGGGCGGCGGGCAGATGGGGGCCTGCCCGCCTCCTCGCATCCCACGATCCACCCACACGACTGGTGGCGTGCGGCAAGGGCATCGAGCCGGCCACGGCGCGCCACGGGTGGGGGTTCGGGGGCACAGCCCCCGATTTGGATGACGGCGAAGCCGGCGGCCGCTCGCGTAGCGAGCGCTTGCGCCGAAGGCGCCCCGCCGGGGCGGTCCCTCCTGGCACGCCGTCACCCGCGGCGGGGCGGATCTATCCTCGAAGTGTCGGGGGACGCGTGATCGCAGCGATGACGATCGAGGGCGCCCGAGACGCGCTCGCCGGTCAGCTCCCGGAAACCCTGCGGCCGCTGGCGGGGCTGGCATTCAACTACTGGTGGTCATGGCAGCCGGGGGGCGACGAGCTGTGGCGCGCGATCGACGGCGAGGTGTGGGAGGCGTGCGGCCGCAACCCGGTGCGCCTCCTGCGCGAGGCGCCGCGCGCGGCGCTCCTGCGCGCCGCCTCTGACATCGCGCTCCTCGAGCGCGCCGACGTCCTCGCCCGCGGGCTCGAGGCCGCGCTCGCGCGTCCCTGCGCGCCCGCACCGCCCGCGAGCGCCGCCGCGCCCGTCGCCTTCCTGTGCGCGGAGTACGGCTTGCACGCCTCGCTCCCCATCTACGCGGGCGGGCTGGGGGTCCTCGCCGGCGACCTCGTCAAGGAGGCCTCCGACCGCTGCCTCCCGCTGGTGGCGGTGGGTCTCCTCTACCGGCGCGGGTACTTCCACCAGAGGCTCGATCCGTCCGGATGGCAGCACGAGTCGTGGACGGCGACGAGCCCGGAGCAGCTGCCGCTGGAGCGGGTGACCGGACCCGGCGGCGCGCCGCTCGCGGTGCGCGTGCCCGTCCGCGACCGGTCCGTCTATGCCGCGATCTGGCGCGTCGAGGTGGGCCGCGTACCGCTGTTCCTCCTCGACTCGGACGTCCCCGAGAACGGAGCCATCGATCGTTTCATCACGGCGCAGGTCTACGTGGGCGACCGCGAGTACCGGCTCATGCAGTACCTCCTGCTCGGGGTGGGAGCCGTACGCGCGCTGGCTGCCATGGGCATCCGACCCGCCCTGTACCACGTGAACGAGGGCCACCCCGCGCTGGCCACGCTCGAGCTGGCGCGCGAGGCCATCGAGCGAGGCGAGCCGCTCGACCAGGCCACCGCCGCCGTGCGCTCGCGGGTGGTCTTCACGACCCACACGCCGGTGGCGGCCGGGAACGAGACCTACTCGGCCGCGGAGATGGAGCCAGCGCTGGCGTCCCTAGCGCGCGAGCTCGGCGCGCCCGTCGGAGCGCTGCTCGCGCTGGGTCGGGCGCCGGAGGCACGCGCCGACGAGCCGTTCGGGTTCACCGACCTCGCGCTCCGGATGAGCCGCGGCGCCAACGCGGTCAGCCGCCGCCACGGCGAGGTGGCCCGCGCCATGTGGGCGCATCACTGGCCGCGCCGCCGCGAGGCCGACGTCCCCATCCAGCACGTCACCAACGGCGTGCACGTGCCGACCTGGACGGCGGCGCCCATGCGCGCGCTGCTCGATCGGCACCTGGGCCCCGACTGGCGAGAGCACGTGGCCGAGCCCTGGCGCTGGAGCGCGGTCGACTCCATCCCCGACGGAGAGCTCTGGGCGGTGCGATCCCAGCTCCGGGCCGAGCTCGTCGAGGCGACGCGGGCGCGATCCGTCTCGGACCGGCTCGCGCGCGGCGAGCCCATCGACTACGTGGAGCGCGCCGCCAGGACCTTCGATCCCGCCGTGCTGACGGTCGGCTTCGCCAGGCGCGTCGCGTCCTACAAGCGGCTCCACCTGCTCGTCTCCGACCCGCCGCGCGCGCTGGCGCTGCTCGCCGGCCCGCGGCCGATCCAGGTCGTCATCGCTGGCAAGGCCCACCCGCGAGACGAGGGTGCCAAGCGCTTCGTGCAGACGATCTTCGCCTACAAGAACGAGCCGTTCGCCGGCGCGCGGGTCGCCTTCCTGGAGGACTACGACATCGCCCTCGCGCAGCAGCTCGTGGCCGGCTGCGACGTCTGGTTGAACATGCCGCGCCCACCGCTCGAGGCGAGCGGGACGAGCGGCATGAAGGCGGCCCTGAACGGCGGCCTCAACCTGAGCGTCCTCGACGGCTGGTGGTGCGAGGGCTACGACGGGACGAACGGCTGGGCCATTCACAGCGAGCCGGGTCCAGACGAGGTGACGCAGGACGGCCGCGACGCCGCGGCCCTGTACCGCCTGCTGGAGGAGGAGATCGTGCCCCTCTTCTACGAGCGCGACGCCTCGGGGGTGCCGCGGGGGTGGGTCGAGCGCATCCGGGCGTCCCTGCGGACGCTGCCGGCGCGCTTCAGCACGGCGCGTACCCTGCACGAGTACCTGGTGCGGGTTTACCGGACGGAGTGATTCCCGCTGGTCGGCGGTGAGCCCGGCTCGAGCCATTGCGGACGTAGGGGGGGACATGATTAAATACATGTATTCATCGGGAACGAGACCATGCCCACATCCATCCGCCTGCCACCCGCCATCGAGAAGCGCCTCGCTGCCCTCGCCGCGAAGACAGGGCGCTCCAAGGCCTTCTACCTCCGCGAGATCATCGTGAACGGCCTCGAGGACGCCGAGGACTACTACCTCGCGTCGCAGGTGCTCGAGCGGGTCCGCACCGGCAAGGAGCGCGTTTTCACTCTCGAGGAAGTGGAGCGCGACCTTGGCTTGGAGGATTGAGCTGTCGGAGACCGCGGCGAAGGCCCTCGCCAAGCTCGACAACTCCACCGCCAAGCACATCCGCGACTTCCTGCGCCACAAGCTGGCCGAGATGGAAGACCCACGCAGCGCCGGCAAGGCGCTCGCCGGTCCTCTGAGCCTGTGGCGCTACCGCGTGGGCGACTTCCGGATCATCGTCTCCATCGAGGATGCCGCGGTGCGGATCCTCGTCATCCGCATCGGCCACAGGCGCGAGGTGTACCGATGAAGACGAGGCCCCAGACCTGACCGCCGCAGCGCGGCTCGCGATCCATCACCGCCCCAGCAAGGCGTTCGCGAGCGCCGCCAGGGCAGCCGCCTCACGCCTCGGCGAGGCCAACGAGGCCGAGCGACAGCGGGTCCCCGGTGATCGCGTACACCTGCCACCCCAGCACCGCGCTCTGGACCTTCGTCGCGAGCGACCCCGCGGCCATGGCCGCGAGGAAGGCGCGGAACTCGGGGAAGCGCAGGGAGGCGTCCGGGTCGCGAGTCACGCGCCGCGGGATGCTGGTCGAGGGCGCCGCCGGGGTCGGGTGCGGCTCCGCGTCAGCCTCGGTCGAAAGCCTCAGGCGGGAGCAGCCGTCGCGACCTCGCGCCCCTTCTCCTGGCGCAAGCGAGTCTGGAAGTCCAACGCTGACGTCCCAGGGCCGGGCTCTCGACCGGCCTCCGCCCCTCTCGTGATGGCGACGAGGCACGGAAGCCGTGCGCGCTCTCTACGCCCGTCGTCGGCTGTCGTCGGTCACTCGGTCACGGGGCGCGCGATCAAATTGAGCAACAGTCGGAGTACGGGGAGCGGTTCCGAGGCTCCGGCTCCGGCATGGCGCGTGCTCCGGCCGCTGGTGCTACGCAGCGCACCGCGGTTGGCTCGGCCGCGGCGCGCGACGGGGGGTCCGTGGGCGCGTCTCGCGAACTCGCTCGCTACGGAACCCAAGGCGCCCGCGAGCGGCCCGCTCCCTCAGACAGCGCTCGCCGCGCGCGCGGGACCATCGGCGCGCCGCGGCACCATTGCGCGTCGTGTGCGCCGCTTCGCAAGGCGGCCTCCGCCCGCGCCACGCCTGCGCCGGTGCTGGAGCATTCCAGATGATCGCGGCGGTGAGCGGGCGAGAGGGCTGCCGCGGAGAGCTACCGCGAGGCGCAGCGGTCCATGTCCCGCGTGCCGTAGCGGGCGTACCGGAAGTGCTGCCGCCGTCCCCGTGCCCGTAGGGCTCACGTGACGCCGGGCGATCTCCTCCAGGAGCTCCTTCGCTTTCGGGCCACGACGGCAACCAGATCATGCCCATGCGCCCCTGTCGATTTCCCGTCGCGCGAACGGGTAGCCCCCCGACCGGCTCCGATCACAGCGCCACCGCAACCCGGCGGGTCCCCTCGCGCTTTGCGTGCCAAGCGATCGGCAGCGCAGAAATCCCTCGAACTGGGCGTCCGCCCTCGGTCACGCCGTGTCAGACCCCCACGATATGATTGATGCCGGATTCAAGAATGCCACCGACTCGCGCAGCCACGCAGATCGAGCTCACGCTCAGGCCGCCTCCGACCTGGGGCGGTGCCCGCGAGGGCGCCGGTCGACCGCGCACTGGTTCAGCCGGGGTTCTGCACGCGGCGCGTCCTGCCCTGGCGCGCCGCCACCCGGTTCACGTCACGCTCCGGGTGCTACCGCACGTGTGGAGCCTCCGCTCGCGGAGGTCGTTCCGCGTCGTCGAGGCGGCACTCCGCGGCGTTCTTCCGAGGACGGGGTTCGGCATTGTCCACTTCTCGGTGCAGGGCAACCACGTACATCTCATCGCCGAGGCGGCCGACGCGCCCTCGCTCTCGCGCGGCATCCAGGCCTTCGCCATTCGCCTCGCGAAGTGCCTGAACAGGCTCATGGCCCGGCGCGGGCCGGTGTTCGCCGACCGCTTCCACGAGCACGTGCTGCGCAGCCCAGCCGAGACCCGGCGTGCCATCTCCTATGTCCTTGGCAACTTCGCGGGACACATGGCCCGGCTCGGCAAGCGCGTGGGAGCGTGCTTCGTCGATCCGTACTGCTCCACGGCGCTCCGACGGCTCGCGCAAGAGCAGCAGGCCACGCCACCGCTGGCCTCGGCGCGGACGTGGCTCCTCGCGGAGGGCTGGCTGCGAGCGCCGGCGTGACCCAAACCGCGGCGCAAGGCGTGGCACGGGGCGTGTGACCCGCCCCGCCCCAAGACCACCACAACGCGGTACAACGCAGCATGGCCCGCCCCGCGCCCACGCTGCACGCTGGTCCTCGCCGCCGCCGCCGCGCCCGCGCCCCTCTCCTTCTCCTCCCGGCGCTTCTCACGGCCTATCTCCTGGCGTGGCCGGTGCCCATCGCGCCCGTCCCCTGGGAGGCACCGCCTGCTCCGCCATTGACCGGGCTCTACGCCCCGAATGATCGGCTGAAGCAGGTCGAGCGGCTGGGGCGCGGCGTCGTGCCGGGCCCGGAGGCCACCGCGATCGACGCGCGAGGCCGGGTGGTCACCGGCACGCGCGACGGCCGCATCCTGCGGCTCGATCCGGCGACGGGAGCCTCCTCGGTCCTGGCGTCGACCGGCGGGCGACCGCTCGGGCTCGCGTTCGATCCGTCGGGGAGGCTCGTCATCGCCGACGCCCGGAGGGGCCTGCTCGCGCTCTCGCCCGCGGGAGAGCTCACCGTGCTCGCCACGGGCCATGCCGGCACGCCGTTCCGGATCCTGAACGACGTGGACGTCGCGGCGGACGGCACGATCTACTTCACGGAGACCTCGACCCGATTCGGGATGGACGAGATGAGGGAGGACATCCTGGAGCACGGTGGCACGGGCCGGCTCCTCGCCTACAGGCCAGCGACGAGAGCGACCGAGGTGCTCCTGCAAGGGCTCCAGTTCGCGAACGGCGTCGCCCTGTCCGGCGACGGATCATTCCTGCTAGTGAATGAGACGGGCTCCTACCGCGTGACGCGCTACTGGCTCTCGGGTCCGCGGCGCGGCTCTTCCGAGCCGTTCCTCGAGAACCTGCCAGGACTGCCGGACAACATCACCTACTCGCGCCCAAGACGTATCTTCTGGCTCGCGCTCTACTCTCCGCGCCTCCCGGCCCTCGACCTCCTCTCCGGCCACCCGCTCCTGCGCAAGGTAGTGCTGCGCCTGCCGCTCTGGATCCAGCCGCAGCCGAAGCGTCACGCGTTCGTGCTCGGCGTCGACGAGCAGGGGAAGGTGGTCGAGAACCTCCAGGAC
>Ga0209342_10002381_pt1 | contig 20229 bp, 17 predicted proteins | sample RifCSP16_2_FD_184023 | JGI IMG/M metagenome (GOLD analysis project Ga0209342, IMG submission 184023) | Soil microbial communities from Rifle, Colorado - Rifle CSP2_sed 16_2 (SPAdes) (version 2) | ecosystem: Environmental > Terrestrial > Deep subsurface > Rock core/Sediment | place: Rifle... | reverse complement strand
TCCGATCTATCGAGCGCCTGGCGGCCCTTCTGGAACGCGCTGAGCGGCCTGTGGTGATGGCCGGGAGCGGAGTCTACTGGGACGATGCGGCTGGAGAGCTGGCAGCGCTGGCTGAGCGGGCGGGCCTTCCGGTCTTCATGAACGGCGCCGGCCGCGGCTGCCTCCCCACGGACCATCCGCTCGCCTTTGCGTCCGCGCGTGGCTTTGCTCTTTCGAATGCCGATCTCGTCATAGTGCTCGGCACGCCGCTCGACTTCAGGCTTGGCTATGGCCGGCCGCCGACATTTGCGGAGCAGGCGAAGCTGATCATGGTTGACGTCGATCCGACTGAGCTGGGTCGAAATCGCGATCTTGCTCTCGGAATCGTCGCGAACATCCGCCTTGTCCTTCACCAATTGACGACAGCGGTTCCTCATGGCGTGAGCGCTCGGTTCGCAAGCTGGGTTCGCGAGATCGGAGCAAAGGACGAGCAGGGCCGTGAGGCGCTGGAGGTCCAGTGCGCCTCGGATCAAGCCCCGATCAGTCACTACCGATTCGCCAGGGAGCTGGCGGCGTTCGTGGATTCCCGCACGACCGTGGTGGGCGATGGAGGCGACGTGGTCGCGTGCGCCTCGAAGATCATCCCGCTCCATCGTCCTGGTCAGTGGCTTGATCCAGGCCCGTTCGGGTGTTTGGGGATCGGTCCCTCGTTTGCCATGGCGGCGAAGCTTCTCCGCCCCGCGGATCGACTGTTGCTGATCTCGGGCGACGGGAGTTTCAGCCTGAACGGAATGGAGCTTGAAACAGCGATCCGGTTCAACCTCCCGATGGTGGTGGTGGTCGGGAACGACGGCGGGTGGGGACAGATCAGGAACCCCCAGCTCTCGTTTTTCGGCGAGGCGCGGGCCGTTGCAACCTCTCTCCCACTGACCCGCTACGAGAAGATCGTCGACGCGTTCGGAGGGGTCGGCGAGTATGTGACCGAGCCCAAGGAGCTGAGGCCCGCGCTCGATCGCGCCTTCGCGTCGGGCACAGTCGCCTGCGTCAATGTTGTTCTCGACCCGGCGGCGTACCGCAAGACCGGACAGGTCTCAATGGCGATCTAGTGCCGCGCCGATTTGCGTCGCCTCGATTGCAGCGCGGGCACCCGGGCTTCGCCACGCCCGCCCTCTTGAGCTTGCGCCGGCGAAGCCGGCGCTCGGACGGGAGATACGCATACGCTTCGGGGTTCCTCCTCCCTCGGGCCTTTTGATGCTCGAAGCTCGGCGCGGCACGAGTCGGAGATGAGCCAAAAGTTGCGATCCGAGATCAGACAACCTGCCCGTCCCCTGTGAAGATCACGTTTCTGTGCCCGACGATCCGGATTTCAGGTGGGGTTCGCGCCATCCTCTCCTACGCTGACCGTCTTGCAGGTCGCGGTCACGCGGTCGAGGTAGTGGTCATCGGGCGACGCCGGCTGACGGCATTCTGGCGCGACCAACACCCCCAGGTTCCAGAGTGGATGCCTGATATCCGAGCGCATCTCCGATGGGTGGCGCGTTGGGTGCCGGAGAAATTTCCTGACGCGGACATCTTGGTTGCGACTGCCTGGCAGGCCGCTTGCCCCGTGGCTTCTGCGCCCGCGCGGTGTGGGAAGAAGTTTTATTTGATTCAGCACTACGAAAGCTTGTATCACGGTCCTCCTGACACAGTGGATGAGACCTATCGACTCCCGCTGCGGAAGATAGTGATCTCGACGTGGCTGCGCGACATCATGCGCGAGAAGTTCGGCGGTGAGGCCGAGTTGCTCGTCACGCCGGTGGATCCGAAGCTCTTTCATCCTGTCGAGGTCTCGGTGGAAAGTCCGAGGCCTCGCGTGCTGATGATGTATCACTGGTATCCCTGGAAGGGTGTTGCGGACGGAATCGAAGCTGTGCGCCGTGTGAAGCAAAGAATTCCGACACTTCACCTGGTTGGTTTTGGCGTCAATGAGCCTCGTGAGCGGCTCCCCTTCGATGAGTTTCACTTCAACCCGCCCCAAGAGTCTCTGGCCGCACTTTACAGCGGCTGCGAGATCTATCTCTGCCCATCGTGGGATGAGGGGCTTGGCATGCCGTCAATTGAGGCGATGGCGTGCGGCGCCGCGCTCGTGACGTACGATAACGGCGGCTGTCGAGATTATGCCTGGGACGGGAGGACCGCGCTGGTGGCCCGGCGGCGCGACGTCGCGCATCTGGCCGAGAAGTTAGAATCGGCGGTATCAGACCACGCGCTTCGATCGAAGATCGCTCGTGAGGGAATGACCTATGTTCAGCGCGAGTTCAATTGGGAGCGGGCTGTGGACGCGATGGAGATGCTCTTTAAAGCACGTGAAGCGTGAAACGTGAAGTGTGAAACGTAAGAGGTGAAGCGTGAGAAGCGCTAAGCCGAAGGTGTTAACTGTTCACGCTTCACTTACCTAGTTCCTGGGGCGACCCAACACGCCGAGGATGGTCGCCACCGCCAAGACCGCGGTGTGCCTCTCATCCTGGAGAGATTCAGTCTCTCTTAGCGTGCTGACTTCTTCCTGCTTTGTTTTGAGCTTTTTCACAAGCTCTTGGTACGACGCGCTCTGAATGATCTTGTTGAACTGGGTCCGGTAGTTGGCGATCAGGCTGACGCCGTCGAACGTCACGTCGTAGACGAGCCAGCGCCCGTTCCGGGAAAGCAACCGGTAATCCACGAGGAGATCAGCGCCGCTCTTGATGGTGATTTTCGTGCGGATTGTTCCTGAATCGGCGTCCACCGACTCGCCCAGATACGCGATCTTCTCCCCGCCGTACTGCTCAATCTTAGAAAAGTACGACCGCTCCAGCAACTCGCCGAACAACCTGACGAACTCTCCGCGCTCTTCATCCGTCCGGCTCTGCCAGTGTCTCCCCAGGGAGCGCTTGGCGGCCTCTGCGAAGTCGAAGATCTCACCGGCAGCAAGTGATCCGGGTCCGCGCCGCTCCTTCACGTTCAGAGCCGGATCATCGAGGACCCGGATCACTTTATCGACAGAGTCCTTGAACTGATCTATGAGAACGCCTGCCGATCCCTGAGTGGTGAAGATGGCGAGTAACCCGACAACGACAAGTAAGAACCTAAGATTCCTCACTGCTATGACCTCCGGTTCAGAGTGGCTCGGTCCACCGGTGATCCAGCAAGAATGGTGCCGGAGCTAACTGCTGTCAAAATAACCATCTTGAAAGACGTTTTTGCCCGGACACCGGCTAGCCAAGTCACAAAACCGACACTCTGCGGCGCATCAACTGTCGGGAATGGGGAGCGGGGAATCCTCAAAAACAGAAATACCTTGCCCTGCCTATCTCCGCCGAATGGAGGCCGGGTCGGCAGAAATCCTTGAGCGGACCCGATGGTCGGGATGAAACCAGCGTGCTAAAATGGCGAGCGGGAAAACGAGCTGTCAGCCTTCAGCACTCAGCTATCAGCTCCGACCCAAGAGAGTGAAGGTCTTGGTTTTGCTGACGGCTGATCGCTGAAAGCTACGGGATCTGAGAGATGCCGATCTACGAATACGAGTGCCACGACTGCCATCGCCGGGTGAGCCTCTTGTTTCTCTCCCCCTCATCTGCCTCTACTCCTCGCTGCCCGCGCTGCGGCGGCGCGGCCCTGACGCGATTGATGTCGCGCTTCGCCACGGTGAAGTCGGAAGAAGATCGTTTGGAGTCGCTCGCTGACCCGAGTCAGTTCGGCGACCTGGACGAGAACGATCCGCAGAGTGTCGCGCGCTTCATGAAAAAGATGGGGCGCGAGATGGGCGAGGATTTTGGCGACGACTTCGATCAAGCGATGGAGGAGACGATGCAGGAGGGGGGAGCGAGCGGCGAGGGCGATGCATCAAGCGAACCTCCTGATCTGTGACCGCTTGCCGATCGCAACGGTCAGCCTGAGGAGGCGCTGTCGGTCCTTCCCGCCGCGCTCTTCTCCATCGTCTGACGGAGCACCTCCCTCGAAATGAACGTGAAGCTCCTGGAATCATGGAGTGAGGTTGGAGAGGCCCAATGGCATCGTCTCTGGGCCACGTCAACCGTGAAGGTCCCGTTCTTGACCTGGCAGTGGATGACCTGCTGGTGGGCGGCTTTCGGTGAGGGATCCCAGCTGAAGCTCTTTCGTGTTACGGATGACGATGACGCCCTCGTGGGCCTGCTCCCACTCTATGAGGACGCTCACGATAAATCGCTGAGATTGGTTGGTGGCGTTGATGTCTCGGATTACCTCGATCTTGTGGTGAAGCGCGGCTGCGAGGAGCGTGTCTGGAGTGCGCTCCTCGAGCACCTGGCCGCGGGCCGCGCGACCTTGGAACTCCACTGCGTGCCCGCGGCGTCTCCGACCCTTACCGTGCTGCCGGGGCTGGCCGAACGCCACGGCTTTTCCCTTGCGATTGAGCGCGAAGAACGCTGTCCGGTGATCGATCTCCCGAATTCGTGGGACGGGTACCTCTCTTCGCTCTCCGGGAAAGAGCGCCATGAGCTTCAGCGGAAGACGCGACGCCTGACGCGGATTGTCCCTGAAGTGAACTTCCGAGCACAGCGAACGGTCGAAAAGCTCGACGACCAGATGACGGCGTTCAGCACCCTTCACCGAAAGAGCAAGCGACGCAAAGCGCGCTTCATGGATGATCGGATGGAGCGGTTTTTTCGGCGCATCGCCCGCGAGTTCGCGTCATTAGGGTGGCTGTGCCTCTGGGTGCTCGAGGTCAGAGGTGACCCGTTGGCCGCCCTCTTCTGCTTCGATGACGGTCAGACAGTCTTCTTATATAACTCGGGCTTTGATCCGGGATATGCCGAGCTGGCTCCAGGGATCGTGCTCACCGCGCACGCCATTCGCGAGGCGATCGCGGGCGGCCGGCAGCGCTTCGACCTTCTGCGCGGCGAGGAGCCCTACAAATTGCAGTTGGGAGCCAAACCCGAGGACGTGATGCGAATCACGTTAGCGGTCAGCAATCAGCAGTTAGCAATCAGCACGAACCCGCGATCCGTGACCGAAGCTGATGGCTGAATGCTGATAGCTGAAGGCTTGTTTCCATGACCCGGATTGCGATGCTAAGCGTTCACACGTGTCCTGACTCGGAGGGGGGCAATGCCCCCCTTCCGAACCTCCCCCCGAACTTGCGCGGGGGATGCCCGCGCTCGAACCAGCAAGCGCTACTCGAGAGAAAGCCATGATCAGCCGTATCGCGATGCTCAGCGTGCACACGTGCCCCTTGGCCGCGCTGGGCGGGAAAGAGACGGGCGGGATGAACGTGTACGTGCGAGAGCTGTCACGCGAGCTCGGGCGGATGGGATTTCATGTGGATGTCTTCACGCGATCCCAGAACGCTCAAGTGCCACGGGTCGTCTGGATGGGGGAACGGGTTCGCGTGATCCATCTGGCTGCAGGCCCCGAGTCTCCGGTGCCGCGCGCGCGCGCGTATCACTATCTCGAACAGTTTGTGAATTCGCTTGAAGCCTTTCGCGTGGAGGAGGGGATCGCCTACGATCTGGTGCACGGCCACTACTGGCTTTCAGGAGTGGCCGGGCTCGAACTGCGCCGCCGATGGGGTGTCCCGCTGCTCCAGATGTTCCACACCCTCGGCGCCCTCAAGAACGAAGTGGCCCGCTCGGCAGAAGAACATGAACCGCCGCTTCGCCTTGAAGAGGAAGCTCGGGTGGTTCGTGAGGCCGATCGACTGATCGCTGCGACGCCGGTGGATCGAGCTCACCTCATCTGGTACTACGAGGCGCCCCCTGAACGAATCGCAGTAGTTCCGTGTGGGGTTGACACCGCACTCTTCCGCCCGATCGCGCCGGCGGAAGCGAAAGCTGTCCTGGGGCTTTCTGACGCGCCCGTGGTGCTCTATGTCGGGCGTCTGGCTCCGATCAAGGGCCTGGAAACGTTGCTCGAATCGTTCTCCCAGCTTCGGCAGGAGCGGGCGCCGACGTGTCTGATCGTTGGTGGCGGACTCGATGAGCCTGCAAACGGGCAACTCTCAGCGCTCCAGGCCAGGGCGCTGGCGCTCGGAATCGAAGAACGGGTATGGTTTCTTGGCGCCCAGCCCCAGGAGCGATTGCCGTACTTCTACTCAGCGGCTCAGGTGACGGTGATGCCGTCTTACTACGAGTCGTTCGGCATGGTGGCGCTCGAGGCGATGGCGTGCGGGAGCCCGGTGATTGCTTCCCGCGTGGGAGGATTGACCGTGACGGTGGAGGACGGCGTCAACGGATTCCTCGTGCCGGAGGGGAACGCAGTGGAGTTGGCTCATCGCCTCGACCAGCTCCTCAACGGCGAGGCCTTGCGTCGCCGCCTCGGAAGTGAGGCGATTCGTCTCGCCTCAAAGTACCGTTGGCCGCGCATCGCCGATACGATTGGTCGCCTCTACGCCGAGTTCCTGCCCGCCGCAACATCGCGTCTTCCCCTCTCTTCTCGCTGCTGAAATCCACCGGGATCACGGATGTCAGATCTCGGATGTCGGTTGGTCAAACTTCCGACATCCTGACCAGTGATCCGACATCCGCGCGTTAGACTCGAAGCTTGGGGTCGAGCGCGTCTCGCAATGAATCCCCGAACAAGTTGAAGGCAAAGACCGCGAGGCTGATCGCGAGGCCCGGGAAGAGGCCCATCCAGGGAGCTTGCTCGGCGAACTCCACCGCGGCGCCACGGAGCATTAACCCCCAGGCAGCAACCGGCTCGGCCACTCCTAATCCGAGAAACGAGAGCGACGCTTCGAGCAGGATCGCCTGCCCCTGGAACGCGGTCAGCATGATCAGGTATGGCGCCATTACGTTGGGAAGCATGTGGCGGAAGATGATCCGCGTGTGGCTGAAACCGGCGGCGCGCGCCGCATCGACAAAAGGAGTCTCCCTGAGCGCGAGCGCGCTCGATCGAGCCACCAAGGCGCTGCGCGGGATCATCGGCACGGTGATCGCGAGGATCACGTTCTCAATGCCGTTCCCCAGGATGGAAACGACGGTGAGCGCGAGGATGATCAATGGGAACGAGAGCAGGATATCCATGAATCGCTGGATGATGAGATCAATTCGCCGTCCGAAATACGCGCTGGTGACGCCGATGATCGTACCCAGCGTCGCGCCCAGAAGCGCCGAGCTGAACCCGACGAGCAGCGCGGTCCGCGAGCCAAAGAGGATCCGCGAGAAGACATCGCGACCGAAGGTGTCGGTCCCGAGCCAGTGAGCGCCGCTCGGGGCCTGCAACATCGCGCCGTAGTCGTTTGCCAGGGGATGATACGGTGCGGCAACGTTTGCGGAGCTTGCGGCCAACGCCATAAGAACAATCACGCCCGCTCCAGCGGCTCCGAGCGGGCGCTGACGAATGAAGCGGCGCGTGACTTTAAGCCAGCGCGACAGTGCGCCTGGCTGCGGAGCCAGTACACCGTCAACTTCTATAGACCTAGCCATGTGTTAACGGGAACCGGGAATCGGGATCTGGGGACTTGCCAACCCCCCCCGCAGATTTCGCCGGGCGAAATCTCAGCACGGATGCCGGACCCCGAACCCCGAATAATGCTGCACTCTTCACTGGTACCGGATCCGTGGATCCAGCCACGCATACGTGAGATCCACGATGAAGTTCACGAGAATGAACGCGAAGGAGACGAGGAGCACCAACGCCTGCGTCATGGTGTAGTCGCGGCGTGTGATCGACTCGACGAAGAGCATCCCGATGCCGTTCAGGTTGAAGACCTGCTCAGTGACCACCAGCCCCCCGATCAGAAACGCGAACTCGAGCCCGATCACAGTGATGACCGGGAGCATCGCGTTCTTGAGCGCGTGGCGGCTCAGGATCAGCTTCTCCCAGAGCCCTTTGGCCCTGGCGGTCCTGATGTAGTCCTCTCGGAGCACCTCGAGCACCGACGATCGCGTCATGCGAGTGGCCATGGCGGAGTATCTGTAGCCAACCGCGAGAGCGGGCCAGATGAGCTGAGCCAGATTGGCTTTGGGATCGACCGCGAACGAGGTGAACGTGAGGGGCGGGAGCCATTTGAACACGATGAGGAAGAAGAGGATGATTAGAATGCCGAGCCAGAATGACGGCATGGCGAGCCCCGCGATCGAGAAGACCCGGACGAAATAATCCACCCAACTGTCCTGTTTGAGCGCGGCAAGGGTGCCGAGCGGGATGGCGAGAAGGACGGCCACGACCGTGGCCATGATCGCGAGCTCGAGCGAGAGTTCCAACCGGATGCGAATCTCTTCGGTGATTGCTCGACCCGTCCACATAGAGTTACCGAAATCGAGGCGTACGATCCCCCAGATCCAGCGGACGAACTGCTCCCACAGCGGTTTGTCCAGACCGAGCTGGGCGCGCTCTTGATCGAGCGCTTCCTGAGGGGCAAAGGCGCCTGTGCCGGCATACTTGAGCATGACGATATCGCCCGGCGCCACCCTGAGCAGGAGAAAGACAAGCACCGCCACACCCAGGAGCGTGGGGATCATGAGCAGCAGCCGCCTGATAATATACCGGTGCATTTACGGGGACCGGGGTCCGGGGTCAGGGGTCCGGGGTCCGCAACTTGGATGGGAAATGCTGGCCCCGGACCCCGGACCCCGAGCCGCGGCTATTCTGAGAGCCAGACGTCGCGCAGGTCCTGGTTCAGATAGTGGCTCGGGGTGATCTTCCATCCTTTGAGCTTCGTCCAGTGCGGGATGATACGCTGCCACCAGAGGACATGGAACTGATACGCCATCTCATCTAACACTCGGCGCTCAAACTGACGAAGCAGGTTCGCTCGAACCTTAGCGTTCGGCGCACGCGTCTGAGTCTCGAACAGCTCGTCCAGGCCCTGGTCGCGGTACCGCGAGTAGTTGAGCGAGCTCTTATGGCTTGAGAGGAACTTCTGGAGCTGGAGATCTGGCTCGTCCATGAAGTCGCACGAGAAGTCGACGCTCGTATCGAAGTTCCCCGCTCGAAGGTCGGCGAAATACGGGCCACCCTCTTGCGGCTGGTGGGTTACATTGAGCCCTATCTGCCGCCACTGGTCGATGACGTACACGCCAGTCACTTCATACGGCTCTCTGATGCTGCGGTTCTTGAGTGTGAACGAAAAGCCGTCGGGGACCCCGGCTTCCCTAAGCAGCCGCCGCGCCTCTTGCCGGGCCGCCGCGATATCCTTCCCGAACCCTTTCAGCTTCACCAGCTCGGCCTCGGGAGTCGCGAACTGAGAACCCGGCCTGAAGAGCCCGCCGACCGGCTTCATGATCGAGGTCTTAGACACGGCCTCAGACCCGCTCCAGCGATCAATCGCGAGGGTGAGCGCCTGCCGGACGCGATAATCGTCAAAGGGCTTCTTCTCGTTGTTGATCGCCACGGTCAAATTACAGATCCACGGGCTCTCCTGAACCGCGACCTTGTCTCCCTGGGCCTTCACGATGTCGTCACGGGCCTGAGGAGAGAAGCCGCGGAATTCGATAAGCGCCTGTCCGCTCCGCACAGCCGCCACCCGGGGGGCAGTGTCGCGGATGAAGATCGCTTTGTAGCCATCCAGGTACGGACGCCCCTTCATGAAATAGTCTGGATTCTTCTTCCCCACCCAGTGCGAGCCCGGAACGTACTCGACAAACTTGAATGGGCCTGACCCCATGACGTTCTTCTCGTACCAGCGCGGATCCTGCTTGAGCTTCTCCGCGCTGTAAATGAAGTTCCAGGGAGAAGCAAGACTGGCGAGCATCGCGGCTTGTGGATACTTCAGGCGAAAGACCACGGTGGCGTCGTCCGGAGCCTCCACCTTTTCTACTGCCGAATATAAGGAGGCTTTTCGCGCGCTCGCGACTCCTGGAGGGGGAAAGATGATCTTGTCGTAGGTCGCCTTCACGTCGCGCGCGGTCACGGCGCTGCCGTCGTGGAATTTGACGCCTGTCCTCACCTTGAAGGCGTACGTCAGGCCGTCTTTGGAGATCGTCCAGCTCTCCGCCAGGTCCCCGACGATCTTCGGATAGTCCGCCGGATCAAACCGAAGGAGCGTGCTGTAGTGCGGGGCCACGGGATGCAGCATGGCAAACGTGGTCTCTCTGTGGCCATCAAAGGAGGGAGGAGTTTCGGCCACAGCGAAGACCAACTCGCCGCCTTGCCGGGGCGTCTGAGCCTGGGCCACTAATGGAACCACAAGCAGGGCAAGAACAATCAAGCTGCTGACGGGCAGTCTTCGCATGGTATCCCTCCTTAGATTGTCTGGGGAGCTGCTGACAGACCTCATCCCTGGCGCCTTACCATAATCCCATCTCCGCTCTTTTTCAACTGGTTCGCGCCTACTCGGCTCGAATGCAGGCGGCCCAATGAGATGGCCGAATTTCACGAAGCGCCGGGACCTCCAGCCGACATTCCGGGACCGCGATCGGGCAGCGCGGGTGAAAGACGCAGCCCGGAGGGGGATTGAGTGGGCTTGGCACCTCTCCCTGGAGCACGAAGCGTTCGCGGCTGGCTTCAACGACGGGGTCTGGAATCGGCACTGCCGAGAGGAGCGCTTTCGTGTACGGGTGAAGCGGTTCTTCGTAGAGCGCCTGTCGGTCAGCGATCTCCATGATCCTCCCCAGATACATGACCGCAACCCGATCCGAGATGTGGCGCACCACGGAGAGATCGTGGGCAATGAACAGGTAGGTGAGGGAGAAGCGGGCCTGGAGCTCCTCGAGCAAGTTGATGATCTGGGCCTGGATGGAGACGTCGAGCGCCGAGACCGGCTCGTCGCAGACGATGAACTCAGGCTCCATGGCGAGCGCTCTGGCGATCCCCAGACGTTGCCGCTGCCCGCCGGAGAGCTCGTGTGGGTAGCGAGCCATCATGGGGCGGTTGAGTCCGACCACGGAGAGCAGCTCGATCACCCGGTCACGCCTGGCTTCCGGCGTGGGGGCGAGCTGATGGACTTTGATCGGCTCGCCGATGATCTGCCCGGCCGTCATTCTCGGGTTCAGCGAGCTGTACGGATCCTGAAAGATAACCTGGATCCTTCGCCGCATGGCCCGCAGCTCGAGGGGCGCGAGCGTGGCGAGGTCCCGGCCTTCGAAGCAGACGTGGCCGGCGGTCGGGCGCTCGAGCTGGAGAATGAGCCGCCCTGTCGTGGTCTTGCCGCACCCTGATTCACCGACCAGTCCCAGCGTTTCTCCTTTTCGAATGAAGAGGCTGACGTCGTCCACCGCTTTGATCAGCCCGAGCACTTTCTGATAGATGACCCCAGACGTGACGGGGTAGTACTTCTTCAACGCTTTGACCTCAACGAGGACGTGATCAGTGACGACAGGAGTGGCCAACGCGCGCCCTTAACTCCTTGCGTGCAGATCGGCCGCGGCCCAGCACGCAGAGGCGTGGCCGTCAGCAACGGGCATCAATGGCGGCTCCTCCTGAGCGCAGCGCGCGATCGCGAATTTGCAACGCGGCCTGAAGCTGCACCCTTGAGGGAGCCTCGCCAGGTCCGGCGGCTGTCCCTCGATCGGATCAAGCGAGCTCTTTCGCCGTTGGTCCAGTCTCGGGACTGAACGGAGGAGCCCCAGCGTGTACGGGTGGCTGGCCTGGCTGTAGATCGCTCTGGCGCTCCCCTGCTCGATGATCTTCCCCGCGTACATGACGTTGACCCGATTCGCGTAGCGGGCCACAACACCCAGATTATGGGTGATGATCACCAGCGCCACGCCGAACTGTCTGGAGAGGTCTTGCATCAGCTCGAGGATCTGGGCCTGAATCGTCACGTCCAGCGCGGTGGTGGGCTCGTCCGCCAGGATGAGCCGCGGCCGGCACGCCAACGCGATGGCGATCATCACACGCTGGCGCATCCCGCCGCTGAGTTGATGTGGATACTGGGTGAGGCGCCGCTCCGGGTCCGAGATTCCCACTCGATGGAGCAGCTCGATCGCGCGCCGGGTGGCTTCGTCGTGACTCATCCCGAGATGGACCTCCAGCCCTTCAGTGAGCTGACGACCAATGGTCAACACGGGGTTGAGAGAGGTCATGGGCTCCTGAAAAACCATGGCGATCTCCTTCCCTCGGATGGCTCGCATGGACTCTTCATCGAGGCCCAGGAGATTCACGCCCTTGAAGCGGACCTCGCCACCAACAATGCGGCCCGGGGGATTAGGGACGAGGCGCATGATGGAAAGCGCGCTCACCGACTTCCCGCACCCGCTCTCCCCGACCAGCGCGACCGTTTCTCCGGGACGGACATCATAGGAAATCCCGTCCACTGCTCGCACGATGCCCCCGGGCGTAAAGAAGTGCGTGCGAAGATCTCTCACTTCGAGCAGCGCTTCGGGGTCGTCGCTCCTCGTGACGGCTGTCGGCATTATGAGGAAGGCGCTCGAGTCAATGCGGCGTCTAAGGAATTCTCGTGTCCTTACTCCAGCACGGCGATCCCGTCGATCTCGATCATGCACCCGTCATCGTACAGGCTACGCACCTCGACCAGGGTCATGGCGGGATAGTACCGGCCGAAGTATTCCCGATAGATTTGGCCGATCGCCTGACCGTTTGACCGGTACAGTGTCTTGTCAAGCACATAGATGGTGAGCTTGACGATGTCACGCAGTGACCCTCCCTCGCTCTCGACCACCGCCTTGAGGTTCTCCATCACCTGGCGGAACTGGGTCGGGAGATCTTGCTGTCCGACGACCACGCCGGTCTGGTTAAACGCGACCTGCCCGGCCAGGAAGAGAAGCCGGCGACCGCTCGCTTCTATCGCGTGAGAGAACCCGCGCGGCGCGCTGAGAGTTGGTGGATTGATCACGCGCTTGGCCATTGTTTTCCGATGGTCGATCGAAACCTTGCCAACGCGGCTCAGCCTATCGTGACGCGCACCGGCCTGTCAAGGCGCAGAGGGAGTCGACGGGCAAGCGTGAGGCGCGAAGTGTCATTGACACCCTCTGGGGGTTCGATTAATGTGAGATCACTTGGATGGTTGAAATCGTGGTCATGAGCGCTTGTTCCCGCTTCCCGTTTACCCACAGGAGATGCCGCCATGATTTATGAATATCGCGCCTACTACGTCCTGCCGGGACGGATGCCCGACCTCAAGAAACGGTTCGCCAACGTCACGATGAACCTCTTCAAGCGGCACGGCATCACTGTCATCGGCTTTTGGGAGACCGTGATTGGTGAATCAAACGAGCTGGTGTACCTCTGCGCGTTCGAGGATCTCGCGCACCGAGAACGGGCTTGGCAGGCGTTCGCCTCTGATCCGGAATGGCGGGAAGCTGTCACCGCCAGCGAGGCCAATGGACCGCTGATTCTGCGGATCGTGAACAAAATCTGGCGGCCCACCCACTTTTCACCGCTGCAATAGCGTGAAGGGTGAAGCGTGAAGCGTGTTCGTAAACGGCGGGAAGTTGCCAATCCCGACTCCCCAATCCCGCGTGCCGGCGTACAGCCAAGCGCCAGCTATAGCCTGACGATCCGGCTGGAGATCAAGCACCAGCCCGGGATGCTTGGTCGCGTCACCTCGGCGATCGGCGAGGCGGGTGGCGACATCGGCTCGGTTGACCTGGTCGACGTCAGGCGCGACCGGGTCACCAGGGACATCACGATTGATGCCCGCGATGATCGTCACGGCCGGGAGATCGTCTCGAAGCTCAAGGCCGTTGCCGGAGTCCGCATCATCAACATCTCGGACCGAACGTTCCTGATGCACCTGGGAGGGAAGATCGAGATCAGGAATAAGGTGCCGATCAAGACCAGAGACGATCTCTCAATGGCTTACACTCCCGGGGTCGCGCGAGTCTGTCTCGCCATTCATGAAGATCACGAACGTGTTTTTTCTCTTACGATCAAGCAGAACACGGTAGCGGTGGTCACGGACGGGAGCGCGGTGTTGGGACTTGGAGAGATCGGACCGGAGGCCGCGCTGCCCGTGATGGAAGGGAAGGCGATGCTCTTCAAGGAGTTCGCCGACATCGATGCCTTCCCGATCTGCCTTGGGACGAAGGACGTGGACAAAATAGTTGAAACGGTGAAGATCATTGCTCCTGTGTTTGGTGGAATCAACCTGGAGGACATCGCGGCCCCACGATGCTTTGAGGTGGAAGAGCGCCTGAGAAAGGAGCTGGAGATCCCGGTCTTCCATGATGACCAGCACGGGACCGCCGTCGTTGTGCTGGCGGCCCTGCTGAACGCGCTCAAGCTCGTGAGAAAGTCACCGGGAAAGATCAAGGTGGTGGTGGCGGGGGTGGGCGCCGCTGGCACCGCAGCGATCAAGATCCTGCTCTCAGCCGGGGTGAAGCAGATCATCGGGGTTGATGAGCACGGGACGCTCTGGCGTGGCCGGAAAGTCGGGATGGACTTCATGAAGCGCTGGGTCGCTCAGGCGACCAACCCGACCAATCTCAAAGGGGCGCTGGCTGACGCGCTCGAGCGGGCGGATGTCTTTATCGGGCTCTCGGTCCCCGGAATCCTCGCGGCGCAAGACGTGAAGAAGATGGCCAAGGACCCGATCGTCTTCGCCATGGCGAACCCGACGCCCGAGATCATGCCTGAGGACGCGGCGCCGTTCGCTCGGGTGATGGCCACGGGTCGATCAGACTATCCAAACCAGATCAATAACGTGCTCTGTTTTCCGGGGTTCTTTCGGGGGTTGCTCAACTGCCGCGCCCGGATGATCAATGACGAGATGAAGGTGGCGGCGGCTCGGGCCATTGCCGACTGCGTGCGAAAAAACGAGCTCAACGAGGAGTACATTATCCCGAGTGTGTTCAACAAATCTGTCGCGGCGATGGTTGCCAAGGCGGTGGCTGGGGCCGCGCTTCGAACCGGAGTGGCCCGCCGCATGAAGAGTGAAGAGTGAAGAGTAGAGTGAAGAGTAGAGTGAAGAGTTGGAACACCGGGCGAGTGTTAATGCAGTTAATCTCATACGCTTCACACTTCACTTATCCTCCTGTTCGCGCGCGGGCTTCGCCCGCGCAACTCTCGGGGGGATGTTCTGCATAGGATGAACACCAGAGCTGTCCAGGGGCGCGCGCGTTGATCAAACCCAGGTGGGGGAGGTCTAGGAGGGGGAGTGGTTGGGACTCACCCTTCCTATTGGTATGATTGCCCGCCGCGTGAGCGAGATCGAGCCGTTCCTTGCCGTGGAGGTCTTTGAGCGCGCCCAGGAGCTGGAGCGGCAGGGCCATTCCGTGATTCACCTGGAGTTCGGCGAGCCTGATTTCGAGACACCCGCAGTGATCCAGGACGCGCTGGCGCGGGCGATCAAGGACGGGCACACGAAGTATACGGCGAGTCTCGGGATTCTCCCGCTTCGCGAGGCGATCGCCGAACATTACCATGCCGCGTACGGCGTGGAGGTCTCGCCGGACCGAATCCTCATCACGGCCGGGACCTCGCCGGCAATGCTCCTCGCGTTTACGTCGCTGCTCGACCCCGGGGACCAGGTGATTCTCTCCGATCCGCACTACGCCTGCTACCCGAACTTTCTTCGCTACGCTGAGGCTGAAGCGGTGTATGTGGATGTGGAGGAGAATGATGGCTTCCAGCTGAGACCCGAAGCGATCGAGACGCGGCTCACGCCAAAGACGAAAGCCATCCTCCTGAACTCGCCGGCGAATCCTACAGGAACACTCCTCTCCCCCGAGCGAATTCAGGCCATTGCCGACATGGGGCCTTGGCTGGTCTCCGACGAGATCTACCATGGCCTCGTGTATGAGGGCAGGGAACACTCCGCCCTCGAGTTCACAGAGCGCGCCTTCGTGCTCAACGGATTTTCAAAGGCCTTCGCGATGACGGGGTGGCGCCTCGGCTATCTGATCGCCCCGGACTCGTTCATCCGGACGCTTCAGAAGCTCCATCAGAATTTCTTTATCTCTGCGAATGACTTTGTCCAGTGGGCCGGCGTCACCGCGCTCAGGGACGCCAAACAGGAAGTGGCGCGGTTCCGGCAGATCTTCAATGAGCGCCGTCGCGTGATGATTGATGGGCTTCGACAGATTGGCTTCGGGGTCGGGGTGGAACCCACCGGCGCCTTTTATGTCTTTGCCGACGCCAGGCGATTCAGCGACAGATCGTACGACTTCGCGTTCGAGATCCTCAACGGCGCCCATGTGGGGGTGACGCCGGGGATCGATTTCGGTCGCCGAGGCGAGGGGTATCTCCGTTTCTCCTACGCGAACTCGTTGGACCGCATCCAGGAAGGCCTCCGTCGCATCGGCGACTATCTACGCTCGCGCGGCCGCTAAAGGGTCCATGCCACCGTTCGTGAAGCACTATGAATGATTCAAACGCGCGTGTGAGCGCGCGAAGCGGCCAGAGTGGTCGATCTGTGTCCTTGGGAACATGGGCCGTGCTCGGGTTGGCGCTTCTTCTGTATGGGTTGACGGCGTACTGGGTCTCGGTTGACGGCCGGCCTCCGATGTGGGATCAGGCAAATCACCTCGAGCGCGCGTTCAAATGTCGGGAGCACCTCGCCGCTCCCGGCTGGGACCTCTGGACGAGAATCTCGGGGATCTCTGGGATTTACCCCCCGCTCGTCCACTGCGTGACCGGGCTGGTTGCGCTCGTCGCCCCCATGCACGAGCTCATCACCCAGCTTGTGACGCATTTCTTTCTGGCCGTGGCCCTGCTCTCCACGTATGCGATCGGCCGCGCGCTGTGGGGGCCAGCCGCTGGTTTCTTCGCGGCCCTCCTTCTCGGCGTCGCGCCTCATCTCCTTGTCGAATCCAAGTTCTTTCTGCTCGATCTCCCACTGGTCGGGCTTGTCGCGTTAGGACTGTTGGCGTCTCTCCGCTGCCACGGCTTCTCGCATCGGGGCTGGTCCGTGTTGCTCGGCTTCACCGCCGGCGCCGGTCTTCTCACCAAATGGTCGTGGTTGATCTACATGCTGCCCGCCCTCTGCGGCCCCCTGTTCGAATGGCGGAGCGCCGCGGATCGCCGGCGCCGGCTCGGGAACGCGATACTCACCGTTGCCGTCGCAACCGCGCTCGCGCTGCCGTGGTATCTGCCTCGTCTGATCGATTTGCCGTACGCCTTGGTCACGAGGGCGTATAAGCACGGCGCCCAGGAAGGCGACCCGATGGTCCTTAGCCAGGCGTCATTGACGTATTACCTCAAGATGCTCGTCCCTCAGGCCGGGCCGCTCACAGTGATCCTGTTGGCAGTGGCGCTCGGGTTGATGGTCTGGGTTGGTCGTCAAGGGCTCGCGAAGTCCGGCGTGATGCTTGTTTCGTGGCTCTTCCCGCTCATCGTGTTCACGTTGCTGAGGAATAAGGATCTCCGTTACCTCATGCCGGCCCTGCCCGCGGTCGCCCTCCTTGCCGCGTCCTCAATCCCGACCGTCTTTCGGTCAACATGGGCCCGAGCCGCGATCGTAGCGCTGGCGTGCCTTCAGGCGCTCGTGGTCTCATTGGGAGTGCCGGAAATCTTGACCAGGGCAGCGATCGGGGCTCACCCTCTCCTCCTTGTCTCCCCTCCCGCACCCCCGGTCTGGCCGGTGGAGGAGGCGCTGGCCGCCATCGCGCGCCACGCCGACGGGCGAGCGTCCGTCGTCAGTGTGGTGCCGAACTATGCGTACTTCTCCGCGAGTAACTTCCGATACTATGCGCTCAGGGACCGGCTCCCCCTTCAGGTCGTTCGGGCATGGGACGTGTATCCGATCGGCGTGGACTACGTCGTGACGAAGAGCGGCGATCAAGGGCCCGAGTTTTCGATCGCGAAGGCCGCGCGCATCATGCAACGGATTTCCACGGATCAGGCCACGTTTGATCGCGCCTTCCCCGTCATCGAAACGCTTCAGCTTCCGGACGGCAGCGAGGGGATCATTCGCGCCCGGCAAGTCGCCCCTCTGCTTGATCGCTCTGCGGCGCAGCTCGCGCGCGGGTTCGAGGCGGCCTTCGAGAAGCTCGTGGACGGCTACTCGCGCGAGCGAGAGGGGTTCACCGTGCGGCTCACGTATGAGCAGGATGCATTGCGACAAGGGCGAATTGACCGGATCGATCTTGAGGCCCGATCGGCGCTTGTCGGGGAGTTTGCCCGAAAGCGCCCCCCGCTTCGCTTGCACGAGATCTCGGCCACGCTCAGCGGCGTCCTCGTGAATCCGCATCGCCTGGTCTCTCACGGAGAGATCGAGCTGCTCGACCTCGGCCGACTTGCGGTGAACCATCTCGTGATCACCGAGGAGTCGCTCCGTGACTTTCTCACGAGTCAGAAGGGGCTTGGGGGCGTTCGGTTCCATCTCGAAGACGGGGCCGCTGCAGGATCGTACTCCCGCGGGCCCATCAGGTTTGTTGGACGCGTGCGCGTGACCACAGCCCCCCTTGAGTTGGGGCTGTTTCGGGTCGAAATTCTCGAGGCGAACGTGTCAGGTGTGGGGCTTCCGAAGAGTGTCGCTCAATGGTTCCTCACCCGGTATGTCCCGACGCGAAGACTCAGCGCGCTTCCGGTCGAGGTGCAGCTTGGCGTGCTCGAGCTCAAGCCCGGACGGGTCGAGTTTAAACAGGCTGTTGAAAAAGGCCCATCTGCGGCGTTGGCTTCGTCGCTCGTCGTTGCAACGTACATCTCGGTACGTCTCACTCCTCGCTTCCTCGCCGCCTTGCATCTGGACCTTTTTGAACAGCCTGGACAAGTAGGGTGTTTTTCGACACTCTATAGGAGCCGGCATGCCACCTGAGGGCCTCCAGGCGAAGAAGTCGAGGGCCCAGCGGATCCTTGCTCTGCTGGAGCAGGCCTATCCGGACGCCAAGATCGCGCTGCACTTCAATAATCCTCTCGAGCTGCTGGTAGCCACCATCCTCTCGGCCCAGTGCACCGACGAGCGGGTCAACCAGGTGACGGCGAGCCTCTTCAAAAAATATCGGACCGCCAAAGAATATGCTGAGACGGGTCAGGCCACGTTCGAGGCCGAGATTCACTCCACCGGGTTTTACAAGGCGAAAGCGAGGTCGATCATCGGGATGGCCCGGGCGCTGCTCGAGCGTCACCGCGGACGCGTGCCCGAGACCTTGGACGAGCTGGTTGAGCTTCCGGGGGTTGGCCGAAAGACCGCCAACGTAGTCCTGGGCAACGCGTTCGGTCAGGATGCCCTTGCCGTGGACACCCACGTCTTCAGGGTTTCTCAACGGCTGGGGCTGGCCAAATCGGACGACCCCGATAAAATTGAAGCCCAGCTCACGGCCCTGATTCCGCGTTCGCACTGGACCGCTGCGACCCACCTCTTGATCACTCACGGCCGTCGGACTTGCTATGCGAGAAAACCGGACTGTCCGGGCTGCGCGGTCCGTGCCCTCTGCCCCTGGCCGGAAAAGACCGCCACCGGCAGGGTGGGAAAGGTCCAACAACGGCCCCGGCGGCGCTAAGAGGGCGCTCGCACCAGAAACGGGGCGTCAAAAAAGACCGAAAGGGGCGGTTTGTCTTGACATTCTACGGACTTTCCTTTAACCTTGCCTTTTGCGATTCGTCACCTCTTTTTTGTGGTTCATCCTGAATCAAAGGAAGCGCGAGGACGCGGGCATGACGGAAACAATCGGAAGCAAAGCGACGCCACGCCGTTGGCATCTGGTGGATGCTGACGGAAAGGTGCTGGGGCGCCTCGCGACGCAGGTCGCGACACTGCTCAGGGGAAAGCACAAGCCGATTTACTCTCCGCATGTTGACGTGGGTGACCACGTGGTCGTCGTCAACGCCGCCAAGGTCCACCTGACGGGACGGAAGCTGAAGCAGAAGACGTATCGCTGGCACACCGGGTACATCGGCAACCTCCGAGAGGTCACCGCCGAAGAGATGTTGCGCACTCACCCCGAGCGCGTGATCGAGTGGGCCGTCTCAGGGATGCTTCCGAAAGGACGGCTGGGCCGGGCCATGTTTAAAAAGCTCAAGGTGTACCGGGATTCGAGCCATCCGCATCGGGCGCAGTCGCCGGAACCGTTTGAGCTGGCCACCAGGAAATAGGCCATCAGGAAATAGGAAAGAGGAGAGAGGTCCGCATGACCCAACTCACACAGTATTACGGCACCGGACGACGCAAAACATCCATCGCGCGGGTGTTTCTTCGAGCAGGTCAGGGCAATATCTCGGTCAACCGGCGCCTGTTCACCGACTATTTCCCGACCGAGACCCATCGCATGATCATCTCCCAGCCTTTTCAGGTCACGAACACGATGGGGCAATTCGATGTGATGGTGAATGTGGCTGGCGGAGGGATGGCCGGGCAGGCCGGCGCGGTCCGGCACGGGATCGCGCGCGCCCTCTTGGTATTTGATGGAAATCTCAGAACCACCCTGAAGCGGGCCGGGCTCCTCACCCGCGATCCGCGCATGCGGGAGCGGAAGA
>Ga0209342_10002378_pt1 | contig 20234 bp, 12 predicted proteins | sample RifCSP16_2_FD_184023 | JGI IMG/M metagenome (GOLD analysis project Ga0209342, IMG submission 184023) | Soil microbial communities from Rifle, Colorado - Rifle CSP2_sed 16_2 (SPAdes) (version 2) | ecosystem: Environmental > Terrestrial > Deep subsurface > Rock core/Sediment | place: Rifle... | reverse complement strand
CCCTTGTCTCCAGCACCAACGAGCAGTGCTGCGGGCCTTCCGCGACGGGTAATGAAGGGCGAGGAACGTGTAGGGCATGAAGAGGTATGGAACCACACGTTACTTTCGTGATGAGGTCCTGCGGAAGCGGCCTTACTTAAAGCTTGATTGGTGTATAGAAATAGTTGAGAATCCAGTGAGAGCAGAAGTCCAGGCAGACGGGAAGATACGTTACTGGGGATTCGTGTCGGAGCTTGGAGGGAGAGCTCTTCGGGTGGTTACGCTGGCTGATGGGCGAACGATCCATAATGCCTTTCCAGATCGGGACTTCTCCCCAGGATAAGGAGGAGCGCGTGAAACTTCACTACTACGAAGAGACTGACTCTTTATACATCGACCTCAGCCACCGGGTCAGTGTTGACTCTCGAGAGGTGGTGCCAGGTGTCGTTCTAGACTTCGATGAAGAAGGGCGCCTGGTCGGGATCGATATCGATAACGCCAGCAAGGTTCTTGATCTGACAAGACTGGAGACCGAGTCGGTCCCAATCTCCGGAAAGTAGTATATGGCGCTCTCTTTGGCAAGGCCATTCTCCGCTTTCGCACATTACCGTTTAGTCCAACCGCCCGCCACCTGGAAGCCTTCCCATCGCTGTGTGAATAGTCTCGCCGTTGCTAGAAAAGGCGATGGTCGGCTCCGCCGGCGAGGCCCTCCCCACCAACATCTAGTGCTATTCCAGCTGCATAGGCCAAGATGGTGAGGCTAGAGAAAGCGATAGTCCTTGGCAGGACACCTGTCAGCGATTATCCGAAGCGAGTTGGAACGACACCAGATGGGCGCGCGGTGATTGCGGTTGACGCTGATCGCTGCCCATCGAACACGACGCCCATTACGTTCAATGAATTTCTAACTCGGGACACCAGAGGGTTTCTACGCAGACTTCTGCCGCAATGCATACAGATTGAAAATGTTGTAGTCCTTAAAAATAGGCTCCTGCTCCACTGTAATCTTACGAAACCCGTGCTCTTTGAGTAGAGCCGTAATCTTCTCTACTCGATGTTCCAAATCGTGCACTTCAACAACTATCTGCTTGATCTTTGGCCAATCCTGACCTTCGATGCCTAAGAGCACGTCTAGCTCACTTTTCTCCACATCCACCTTGAGCAAGTCAATCCGCTGCACAATATGATTCCGCAAGATATCTGATACTGTTCTCAATTGGCAAGTGACCTGTTCAATTTGAAAAGCACTCCGTAACCTATGGTCGAGAATAAGTGAACGAAGGGACGGAGGAAGCCAACGAAGCCGACGGAGGTACGGTGGCGCGCTTTTGAGATTGCGAAGAATAGCCTTCTTTAGTTGGTCTTGTTCCTCATTCGACCCGTCCGGGTATGCGGTAGACAGCGCCGTGGCTCTGGGATGGTAAGCAAACGTCATCGTTTTACACTCCCTCGAGAGTCCACAGGGAAAGACCTTAATCTTTTCTGGATCAAAGCGCTCGGCATTGCGGTGCAGCACATCAAAAATCGCTGGGATGGGCTCAAATGCATAAATACTCACATTCTTCCTACACAGCTGATATACTTGCAGGGTGAATAGACCTATATTGGCTCCCACATCAAACACAGTGTCCCCTTCGTACAACTCGATCCCATTCTTAAAGTACTCCTGGATTTGTTCATAAACAATCGACACTTCCTCCTTCCGCAGGTAGAATATTTTCATACCATTCGGAAGCGTGGTTTCTGGGATCAAGGTTCGCATAGCTATACGACCACCAACAACACAAGGAGAAGAATTCCTGACAACTTTCATTATCGGTTAGCGTGTGAACCGCCGTGTGGTACAGCTCGTGTCGCCTCCTGCCGCTGGCCGCTATCTTACCCGGAAACGACGACACGAACCGAATATCTGTGACTACCTTCAAGCCTGGGGGGTGTGAGCATAGAGCGTATGCTATCGCCGAAGGGAGGTATGCCCGAATGCCCGTCTGTGTCGCGCGAAATAAAAGAGTTCACCAAGAACCTTTTGCTCCAGGGCCTTGGAGGATATCAGGACTTTCTGATGCTTTCTTCTTGATCTCTTGAAAGGTGACAAACGCGACTAGCAAAACTTTCAAATTCTTAAGTACAGTTCGAACGTTCGTTTCTTCCGTCCCCTTGAACCTTCGCCGAAGTCCAATGAGATCCTCAAAAACGCTCCAAGGGAAGCCGGTAGAGACAATTGATCTAACGTTATGTTTTCCATAGGTTATTTCCAGCGCATGAGCACCAGCAATCCATCGATACATCTGTTGGATCCACGCTGGTTCCGTCAGACCATCTGTTGTCATATCAGTGACCCTCGGGACTCGGTTTGTAAACACAACGTCCATGAATATGTCGCCTTGGAAGCCTGCATGGTGGGCTAAGATAGTAAGTTGAACATCCTCAGTTCTTGCCCCCGGATACCTGGCTGCAATCACAGCAAGCAGGCTTACTATCACATCAGTCCTACCAATTGTACCTCCCCCTGGTTTCCATTTATAGCCTTTGTATCTACCGTGAACGGCCCTCAAACACCGCTGAATGGGAGGTAGTTGCTCTCCAAAGCTAGGAAGGAGCACTTCAGCTCCATCAGCCAGACCTTTTCGATAGACAGCATATTTGGGACCTGCGCCAAGAAGATCTATCCTTGGATTATTTTGAAGTTCGCTGACTAATAGCATCAATCCGTTAGACTCTGAATCTGGAACTCCCCTATCCTGATTTACCAAAAACTGAGATTCAGCATCGAAAGTAACCAGCGCCTCAGGTGGCCTCCATCCATTTTCTATGCTCTTCATGAGTAATGATCCGTAAATATCTCCTAAGACACGTATTTTCCCGGCTGAGTACGGCCCCTCTTTTTGGTGGACAATGAAGATCCTATGCTTTGAGCTCTGAAGGTCTGTGTTGCTCAACTGATAGGGCCGACCTTCGCATTTCCCATTCTCAAATACGTTGGCTGGGGTGGTGCACCCCATCTTTTCCTCTGTATATAGATGGATGACTTGGACGTTGGGAAGTAAAGTGAAGCGGTCTGTCGCAGTCTGACATTCATACCCATTATTCAGACCGATAATAATATCGGCGCCCTTTCCCATTTCAGATATTTGCCCGATGATCTTTGGGATGGTGTAAGGTAAGTAATGTTCCGCCCCTTTACCCGCTGCTACGACTCCTAATATTCTTGTTTTGTCAAAAGTTCTATTCGTTTTACCATTGATCCATTCTCGGCAAGACAGAACGCCTTCAACGTCTGCCGTCAAAGTTCTGTCCTGTTTTTCCCGCAATGAAATTCTTGGCACTACAGTGGTCCTCGATCTGGGCTCGTTCCTAGAGCGGGCTTGGCCGGAGTCCGAGTAAGGCTTCTTCGAGGCTATATCAAGACAGGAGAGGTGGTCCTCAAATGTTTCCGTCAATGCCGAAGAATCGCATTCGAGTATAGAGAGCCCGGCCTGTGCCGGGACATAGAGCGGCGTGAGGTGTCACCAAAAACCCAGCATTGCGGGTTCCGGCCAAATCGTGGAAGAGCTTCCCCTCCACGTTCACACGTGGATTGAGGCACCGCCGTCGAGGACGAGGGTCTGACCTTGAACCATGTCGCTGAGCGGACTGGCCAAGTATAGCACAGCGTCGGCTATATCACGCACGGTTAGTGGCCGATCCCCCACCATGCTCTTGGCCCGCCGGTGTGCCAGGAGCTGTTCCCGGTTGGGCATCTGGTGAAACGAATCTGTCTCAACCAGTCCGGCCTGAATCACGTTTAAGTTGATGCCATGGTCACCGATCTCCAGTGCAAAGTGACGGATGATACTCTCTAGCGCTGCCTTCGTACTGCCTATGAGGCCGTACATTGGCAGTGCCATGTGCGAGCCGAGGCTCGAGAGGCCGATGACCTTGGCACGGCCTTCACTTCGTTTCAGCAAGGGCATCGCGGCCTGCACCAGAAACATCAGGGCTCGGACGTTCGTGTTCATGGCCGCCTCGAAGTGCTGGGCCGTCGTCGCCAGCAGCGGACGAAAACCGCCCGTGGCGGCGTTGCTGACAAGGATATCCAGCCCGCCAAAGCTTTCTCTCACGAAATCAATCATGGAGACGACGTCCTCCTGTTCGCTCACGTCAGCTTTGACGACGGCCGTGCGCCGACCGAGGCCCTGAATCTGGGCCGCAACCTCCTCGGCAACGGATCGTGAGGTCACGTAGTTCACGACGGTATCGGCGCCCGCCTCTGCCAGGCGCAGGGCACAAGCCCTCCCGATCCCGCGAGAGCTGCCCGTTACGAGAGCCACCCGTCCTGTAAGATCGATCACTGGGTTGCCTGCGAGCCTGACGAGCCCGCGATAACGATCGCAGCCGTTTCTCTGTCAGAATCGGCGACGTGGATGGTGTGCGGGGCGTTTGGCTTCGCACCGTCCCAACGGTAGGTGTAACCCCCGCCCGCACGGGGACAGACTTCGATGCGGAGTGGGGTGAACTGCTCGCCGTAGCTCACCGCCTTATATATCGCCTCTTTGACGGCCCACAGGGTCGATGCCAGACGCGTCTCCCCCTCGCTGTGCACCCACCGGCGTTCCCTCGGCGTCATCCACATCTCCAGAAAACCATCCTTCCAGGTCTGTACCGGCGCCACATCCACGCCCACGGACACTCCGGGGGCGCGGGACAGCGCCACAATCACGGATCGATCGGAGTGGGCGATCGATAGCGCCCAGGGCTGCAGCCGGCCGCGCAGCGTCACTCGTGGAGCCGTTGCTCGTCCGAGGCCGTCACGTGAATGGATATCGAACTCGGTAGGGTGGGTCGCCTCCCCTCCGACCGATGGCGCGAGCATGCCATCGAGAATCAATCGTTTGGCAAGCAGGCGACCGCAGAGCCACCCCTCACGCCGGCTGGGATCGCGGAGTTCTGCAAAGACCTCTCGCTCACCAGGGCTGAGCCAATCTTCGGCCTCCGCCCCACGCCACGCGCGGAGCAGAACTCTTCGCGATAGATAGCGGGACGTGAGTCGAGTGCCGACGATCAATTTGCCTTTCGAGTAACGACGATGCACCGATAGCCTTTGGCGGACAGGATCACCGTGCCATCCTCTCCGAACAGCGCGAAGTCAAAATCCGTGTGTGTGGCTTGTCGATCCCGCATCGTCACGCGGCCTATGCACGTCTCGCCATCACGGGGCAGGCGTCCAAAACGCAATCGTTCGGCCGCCAGCGGCAGTTGCAATGTCCCATACGCCTTATACATGAAGGCGCCAGCGGTCTGGAAGCATCCATCCAGCGCGGCTGACGGGACAACCCAGCCACCACCTCGCCGGAGCCCTGCCAGTTCAGCAAACGGCGGCGCAACGATCCGTCCCCAACAACCGCCCCGCTCGAACGCCACATCCCGCAGACATTGTAACGGTGCACCCAGATAGATCCGACCTCCCTGAATCGCCTGCTGAGGGTCCAGATACTTCATGGCGTTCCAGTTGCCCGGCTCGCCTGGGTGTGGAAGGACGATTGCCGTGGGCTTGTCAGCCAGTTCCACGACGCCCTTCAGGTAGACACGATCCGGATCCGTGAGCCGACCTTCGCGATTATGGAAATCGGCGTTTAGCACGCATTGAATACCGTCATCTGCCAGCGTCGCGCGAATGCGCGCGCCTTGAGGTCGGTCGGAGAAAAACCGGAAGCCGTTGATGACATCAAAGTTGCGCAGACCGACGACGGTCCGTCCTGGAAAGAGAATCGAGGCTGCCTCGGCGAATAATTCGATACCGATGACAGCCGGCAAGATAGGGACCCCTTGATGTCGGTGCTCAATCAGGAATCGATCTTGTGTCGGATCAAAGCGTGCTTCGGCCACCAGACTATGCCCCTCATGCAGTTCATATACACCGTCGATCAGCGGCGCCCTGGAGATCAGTTCTCTGCGTTGTCGATAGGCTTGCAGTTGTATGGGCGTGGGGGCGGTCTTGTCGAGGTCCAGTCTACTGGGCCGGTCGATGAGGAGCACTTCCGCTTCAGGAGCTCCGGCCCGGAGTTCACCGATCAGATGTTCAACGCCCTCGAGCGGGGGCATGAATCGCTGTTGGGCCAGCGCCAGTACCACTTTGGTCTCCGGGCGGACGGCCATACCCAGCTCCCCCCAGGGCGGCCAGTGGAATGCGACGGATGCGCACGTGGGGCGTTCGGCGCGAAACCGGCCGATCAGCTTGCATAGCATATCCGAGGCCAAAGAGTAGTCGGTCTGGCCGTGACCGCCGAACCGGCCGCTGATGGAACCGAACCCCACGAAATACTGCAGCGGGTCCTCGCGGGTAAGAGCCATGAGCGCGGCGGCGCCATCTACCTTGGCGGCGATGGTTGCCGTCACACTATCTAGCTGCTTGCGGTCGAACCGGGCGGCGGCTTCAACACCTGCGCCGTGGATGATGCCGTGGATCGGTCCGGCGGATCGGCGGATGCGCTCTAGCACCCTCCCTAGAGCCTTCCGATCTGAAACGTCGCAATCATGGTAGGTTGCGCGCACCCCTTCTTCGGCAAACTCGCGCAACGTCTTGTCGAGCTCGATCGCCCTTTCGACCTGCCGCCACGCGGCCAACGGATCGCGTCCGGTTCGGCGGGCCTCTTTGGTGATGGTCATTTTCAGTTCTTTCAGGTTGTGAGCGGACAGATTTCGCCAGACGGCGTCAGGTTGCGGTGGGGGGATTGTCCCGATCAGGTGAAGCTCCAGTCCGAATCTGCGGCCGAGTTCACGCGCGACGAAACCTGTTATGCCCCGGGCTCCTCCGGTTACCACCCAGGTTCCTCCACGAGGAATGCCCCTCTGTTCCAATAGCTCCGGAGATCGTGGCACGGCCCGCACAAGGCGCCGTCGCCCGCGGACATAGCCGACTTCGACTTCTGGTGTGCCAGCGGTCAGCTCGGTCCAAAGACCCGCGACCACCTGCTTTGGCGACTCCTCTGGTGGCGTATCGACAACCTTAACAAGCATCCCCTCAAACTCGCGGCGAATGCTCTTCAGTAGACCTGCCAGCGCGCCCCCTTCGACCGCCGTTACACGGCCAGAAAAGCCGAAGTCACCGCCCATGGCAGTGGCGGCGACAAGGGTTGCCTTATCGAGCAGATTTGACTGGGAAACGAGCCGCGTCCAGCGCTGGCACACGAGGTACGGCAACATCACGCCGCGGGCGCGACGTCGAACCCACGCTTCCTCGTCGTCCCCGGGCGCGGCGTCTTCGTCACGAGCCGTCATGAGAAACAGGTGCGGCGTTGGGTGCGCCTGCCAGAGATGATCCAAGGCCGCAAGCGTTTCCTCAGGGTCGTCGCAAACGGGGAGATCCATCACCGTGGCGCCGGACTCTTCCAGACGCTCGCGCAACGCGAGAGCCGTCGGATTCTGGCCCATGATGAGCACTGGCCCGTGGAAGTTGGGCGTGCGTTCGCTGCGATCGTTCAGCGAGACGTCGGCCACCCGAAGGACAAACCGGCTCATGATCCGACCCCTCTCATCGGGCTGGGTGTCACTTTCTGGTGGGGCTGCTGGCGCATCCAATCGGTAGGCGACGGTGCGGCGATCGTGAACCCGGTGGGTGAGCGGCGCCTCCGATGCGAACAGTTCCTTGAGGTTCAGACTACAGTAAAGGTCCGCTTTCTCTTTGGACAGGGGACCAGGCGTCGCCCAGACCTCCCCAGACGCAGGTCGCATGACGATGCTCACTTGATTGTCGATGCGGTGAATCGTGTTCATGGTCGGGTGAGGTGTGACGCGCCCCCGGCCCAAATCGTACCGGTCACGCAACGCTGCTTGAGCTTGACCCACGGTAAACCCGAACCGCCCGTTTTCGCCCAGCAGGTTCCGCAGCCGAGTGAGTCGGTAGCTCGAGTGTTGCGGGACCTCACGGGAGACGTGCAGAAGGCAGTGATTGGTGGTCATGACGAGATCCTTATCGTGCTGGACATGTAGCGAGGCCCCGTCGTACTCGAGGTAACACAATCGGTCGGTGAGGTTATCACTGATGGTGAGGCTGAAGGCCCCCATTCGCTCGGTCCCTCGCACGATCTTCAAGGCGGACTCTATGTCCTCTGCCCGTTCCAGAATGGTCATCACCAAGATCGGGTGCATGATCCCAATCGCCCCCACGGCCCGCCGGGGACGATCGAGCAGCAGCGTGCTGCTCACGGCGAGGCCGCGGGCGTTGACCCCGTTCACCCCACCGAGCTGCCCGGAGGCCGTGAATATCATATGCGGGATGCCGGCGGCCGGATGCCGTACCTGCACGATACGCGTCAGGCAATCTGCCAAACTAAGCGAGAGTGGTGCGTCCTCGTTGACGCCATGAATCATGCCGCCGCCGTTCCGACGCGCCGTGATGGCGAATTGCGTGCAGCCAGCGGCATGATCGGGGTACAGGCCCAGGTTGTAGGCGATCAAGGATTCAAGCGGTAGGTCCAGTCCAGTCTCCATCCCACGGAATTCCTCAAGCCCGGCCGGGGTGAAGAACGCGTCCGCCTGCGCAAAGACGTGTGGCAGCTCCTCCATGTTACCGAGCTGCCCCTTCAACAGATCCCGGTATCTCCCGAGGATGTTCTTGATCTGGTCCGTCTGGTTGCGCGCGTGCTGCAAGCCCATCTCGTACGGTGTGCCGGCAACTCTCACAATATTCAGGATGCTCATGGGAGCGTCTACAGAATCATCAGCCGTTGGATCGGCGACGCGGGCAACCGCAGCGGCTGCAACTCGCGCCGGTTGCGCACCGTCGCTGGCGGGCGGTCCAGGGGCCTGCGTGGAAACAGGTGTTGTCCCGCCGGCAGCCTGTCTGGGGCTGCAACCAGACTGCCTCAGGAAGTCTAGCACGTGTCGTAATGTCGGAAAATCGTCCAACGACAGGCGATCGACGGGCTTGAGATCGAAGTGCTCACGCAGCTCGCCGAAGAGCTGCGCTTTCTTGATGCTGTCGATGCCGAGGTCCGCTTCGAGATCGGCATCCAGCTCCACGACCTCCGGGGGGTAGCCAGTCTGTTCGCAGACGAAGTTGATCAGGAATGATTCCAACTCGTCCCCCGATTCCTCCGTGGGGGCCGTCCGGCGTCGGGAAGTTGTGTCCGACACGAGCTCTGGCAATCGTCGCATTCTCTGCCTGCGGCGAGCCGTCGCATCAAAATGGACGATCTCACGCTTAACGCCGGGCTTGCCCGGAACGATCGCCGTGGACTCGGTCTGCCGCGTGTCGTCCGTCTTCGTGTGCCCGATCAACACGCCGGCGCATTCGAGCAGCGCCTGAACGCGGCACAGTTGCTCGATGCCGGGTCGCTTGGGGTTATCGCAAGCGATGATGGCTGCGTCGCGCTCGGCCAGGATCCGTCGGTGCAAGCGCGTCAGCACCTGCCGCGGACCGACCTCGACAAAGACTGTCACACCTTCGTCGGCAAGGCGAGTAATCAGATCGACATACCGGACCGGACTGGTCAACTGCTCGACAAGGTGTGCGCGGATATCGAGCGGATCTGCTATGTAGCGATTGGTGATGCTGCTCAGGAGCGGTATCCTCGGCGGCAGGATCCTTTCCGCCTGTAAGATTTGGCGCATTGCTTCTTTCACATCAGCCATCAGCGGCGTGTGGAACGGACGAGGCACGGGCAATAACTGATTCTCGAACCCCTCAGAGGCCAGCCGGGATTGGAGCTCGGAGACGGCCTCCTGCTGACCCCCGACAACGGTCTGATCGGGAGCGTTATGGTTGGCCACGCAAATAGTTCCTTCGATACCAGCGGTCAGGCGCTCGACCACCTCGGGTGGCGCCGTGGTCGAAAGCATCACTCCCCTCGCCTGTTCGCTCGCTTCGATGGCATCGCAGCGCGCACGAGTGATTCGGATGGCTTGCTCCATGGTCCATGCCCCGGCGGCGACTAGAGCCGGGTACTCGCCGTAGCTGTGAGCGCTGATGACATCCGGACGGATTCCTAGTGATGTCAATGCGGCCTGCACGATGGTGTCGGCCAGCAATACGGCCACCTGCGTCCGCCAGACGTCCCTGCCGATGTCCGATGCGCTTTCCCAGGCGATTTCCGCAAAGGTCGGATAGCCCAGCCGGGACATTGTGCCGTCGATTTCCTTCAGCATGGCCGCAGCAGCGGATACCTCGTTTGCCAGTTCACGGAGCATGCCAAGGTACTGTGATCCCTGCCCGGAGAACAAGAACGCCACGCGTGGTGGCTCCTGTCCCACCTCGCGGTAGAAGATGCCCTGTTCCTCCAGAGCAGGACGGGCATTGGAGTTGGCGATTTGCTCGGAAGCGAGTCTGAGCTTCCGAGCCAGCGAGTCCGGGCCGTCGGCGACGATTGCGAGTCGGACGCGGTCGCCGGGGGTAAATCCGCCCATGGGTGCTGTGATAAACAGCGATTCGGCATGCTCCTGGCGCCGTGCCACTTGTTCGAGAAGCTCCGCCACTGTCCCCGCGCCAACCCTAACGATACGCCAGTCCGCGGGGTCGGCCGCCCGCGGCGCGGGCAGTTCAAGGGGTCGTTCGAGTAACACGTGATAGGCCAGGCCACGCAGAGCGAACGCGCTGACACCAGCGAGGTGACGCCCCTTGTCAGACGTGACGGGTATTGGTAACGATTCCGGCAGCGTTCGAAGAACTGACATACGGTCGGCGACCGGGTTGGCCGGTTTCGCCAGCCCAACACTGGCAGGCATCTGTCCGTGCTGAAGCGCCAGCGTCAATTTGAGCAGCGACGCCATACCGGAAGCCCCTTGCGTGTGGCCGATCTGTCCCACCAGGGAACCTAGCAGCAACGGGTGTTTCCGAGACCCAGAGCCGTACACGTTCGCCAGCGCGTCAGCTTCTTCGGCGTCAATGTGCGGCTCGCCGATGCCGGCCGCTTCAACCACAGCCACGTCGCCGGGATCGATCCTGGAAGATGCCAGTGCACGCTCGATCGCAAGACGCACCGCAGCACCGGGAGATTTAGCATCCGTAGCCGCCGCGAGCCCCCGGATAATGGCGCAAATCGGATCGCCATCGCGGCGGGCATCGCGCAGGCGTTTCAACAACACCATACCAACGCCTTCCCCCGGTACGAAGCCATTGGCGCTAGAGTCAAACCCGGCCCGCGGACGATCGGGCGACAGCAGACCCCGTGATGCGTACCACTCATACAGGCTGACATCCATGGTCCGCTGTGCGCCCGCGCAGAGTACCACATTGCATGCCCCGGACAGCAGCAGGTCCACTCCAGCGCCGAGCGCCGCCAGTGACGACGCCTCGCCGGCATCCACCGCGAAGGCGCCTCCCATCAGGTCGAACGTCTTAGCGATCCGGGATGCCAGTGTACTACTTGTGTAGCTGCCCGTTTCGTCGTGGATCACCTGGTGGTGCCACACGAACACCTTCGCAAATGCCTCGCACACCTGCCGGGTCGATTCCTCCGGCACTCCGTGCTCGCGCAGCACCTGTGCCAGCGTCTGCTGGAACTCAGGTAAACGGAGCGCCCTGTTCAGTTGCCTGGCAAAATCATCACCGAAGCACGTTCCCACCACCACACCGGTGCGGCGCCTGTCAAACGTCTTGCTCTCGTAGCCCGCATCACGCAAGGCTTGGTCGGTCGCATCCAACAGCAAGAATTGCAGAGGGTCGGCGGTTTCCAATTGTTTTGGGGGGATTCTGTGCTTTTTCCAGTCATAGGCGAAGTCGGTGATGAAACCGCCCAGCCCCGTCGGGGTTCGCCAGGGACTAAATGAGCCCGGCTTGAGAAAAATGTCGGCGTTCCAGCGATCCATCGGCACGTTGCTTTTGGGATCGCGTCCAGTGACAAGAAGGTCCCAGTACGCGGCGATGGTACGCGCACCTGGGAAGATGGCCCCCTGGCCGATAATGGCGACCGCATCGTCGTGCACCTCGGAATGAACATGGGCAGGTTCGGGCAACTTCCCCGGGCTGAACACCACATTCCGCGTGTCCGTGGGAAAGTCGTCCACAACGAGGTGGACGTTAAGACCTCCGATGCCGAACGCATCGATGGCCGCGCGGCGTGGATGGTCACCCACGAGGGCCGGCCATTCGATCTCCGAGGTGGGCACGAAGAAAGGAACCTTATCCCAGCCGATCTGAGGATTCGGCGTTTCAAAGTTGGCGGCCGGTGGGATGGTGCCGTGCTGCATTGCCAGCAGTGTCTTGATGAGACCGGCCAGACCCGCGGTCTCACGCGTATGCCCGATGTTAGCTTTGACGCTCGCGATCGGGATCTTGGTTCCGCGTGGAAAACAGTCTCCTAATGCGGTGGCTAGGGCATCCACCTCCGTGGCGTCGCCGAGTTGCGTGGAGGTGCCGTGGGCCTCGATATACTGGAGCCGAGCTGGATCCAAGCCATGGCCATACGCGCGGTGAATCGCCTCAATCTGCCCTTCCTTGCGTGGAGCCCAGAGGCTCTTGCCACGCCCGTCACAAGAGATGCCGATACCTCGGATGACGCCGTAGATCCAGTCGCCATCGGCCAGCGCTCGCGGAAGTGTTTTGACGAGCACGGCGGCATAGCCATCGGAGCTGATGAAGCCGTCCGCCCGCGAGTCGAATGGAAAGGACCCGGTGGAGCTGAGCGCCTGCGCTTGCGAGAAGATGACGAGGCTGTACCAATTACTGTAGGAAGCCCCGCCGACGATGGCCATGTCGATCTGCCCGTGATGCAGCGCCTTTGCTGCTGATGCCATGGCGAACAGCGACGACGCGCACGCCGCGTCAACTGCCATATAGGGGCCGGTTAACCCGAAGGCCTCGGAGATGAGACCGGCCACGGCGTTGGAGGCCACGTCGGGATTTCTACCGACCACACGGTGTGGTTGTTGGTGATGGACGCGCTCGACGATGTCATGGACGATTCTGTTGCGGAGGTCAGGGGACAACCGGGTGAATGGGTCAACGCGTTGGAGATACTGAACGCTTGCCTCGATATGAGTTGAATAAGCAATGTCACCAGCGAGTGAACTGCCCCTGGCATGGCCGATGAACACCCCCGTGTTTCGAAGCGGCATGGCGAGTGGATCCAACCCGGCATGGTGGCAAGCAGTAGCGGCAACCTCGAGCATCGAAAGGTGCACGATGTCCGAAGAGGCGATCAAACCATCGGAGATGGGACACAAGTCGCGGTCGAACGGTCGCTCGGGAACCACCCCACCGAGTTTGGTGTAGGACTTGCCCGGGACGCCCATTTCCGGATGGTAGTAGAGTGCCTGGTCCAAGCGATCTGGAGGGAGTTCTGCGACGGCGCTCGCACCATCACGAAGTAAGTGCCAGTATTGATCCAAGTTTTCCGCACCCGGGAGCCGGCAGGCCATCCCGATGATTGCAAGCGGCAAGTCCTCAAAGCTGTGTCGCGTCATCTTCTATCCCTTTACTACCATCCAATGGGCGAAGAGGCACGCAGGGCCCCCTACCGAAGCCCGTCGCCCGTCCTCCGTGGCTCAGTTACAGGTTTCCGTGTGTCGAGAATTAGGCTCCCTTATAGCGGCTCCGTGGAGAGAAGTCAAGCCGTTTCACCTTTTCTCGGAAGCGGGGCGGGGTCTATGGCAACGTTTGACCTCGAATGCAACGCGATGGTAAGATGGCATCGACGCGGGGAGATTCGTATCCACGTAGACGATACCTTTGTACGTCGCTACAATCATTCCGGGAACTCTGTCGGCGAAAGAATGATTGACGAAATCGATTCCTGCTTTGCCAACACTGTGGCCGATCTCAGTGCGGTGCCGCGATGAAAAGAGGTTCGTGGCACCTCTCTTGCCTTCTCGTGGCGATCGTGTCGGGCAGTGGCTGCGCGTCCTACACGTATCATTATCGCGAGGCCAACTACGATAGAAGGGTTGAAAAAGGGACCGTCTTGCAGAGTCTCCAGCTTGACCCTCTCTTGGAGGACACAATCCTCGCCCTCGACCCGGAGCAGATCACGGAAAAGGATGTCAAGGAAGTGCTGTCTCGAGGTCCCACCCCAAGGATTATTAACCTCCACGGCGGGGTTCCACTTGTGTACCAAGCCATGGAATCGTTTTCCAAGTTCCTCATCGCGATGGGTTATCCCGAAGGAAGGATTCGTAATCCCAGGGACGGGACCTACTCATACAGCCCCTTTAAGAGCAGCGCGGAAATAGCGGGTAGTATCGCATGGTATTACGAAAAAGAAGGTATGCCTGTGATGCTCGTTGGCCACAGCGCGGGCGGGATGAAGACGGTAAGAGTGCTTCATGAATTAGCAGGGGCTTTCGCCGACAGAGTGGCCGTGTGGAGTCCGCTTACCGAAGAAGCAGAAGGGAGATACTCGATTATCGATCCGCTCACAGGTGTCGAGCGTCCTGTGGTGGGGCTCAGGGTCGGATACGCCACCGCGGTCGGTGTCGGCGGTCTGGCAATCCTGCTGTCTCCTCATCAGTGGCCTATGCTGGGCAGATTCAGGACAATCCCGGATACGGTTGAGCACTTTACAGGGTTTTACATCGTCTTGGATTTGATAGCCGGCGATTTACTGGGTTTGGTGGGGCCACCAAACAAATACCGCGCAAATGGCACTGCCAAGGTTCGCAATGTCAAACTGCCTCCTAGCTATAGCCATGTCTTTGTTCCCGTAACGGGGCACCTTGCGGAGCACAAGCCAGTGCGAGATTGGATCAACGCATATGCCCCGACGGAGGAACCGGAGTTAACTGCTTCGTTTGACACATCTAGCAGCAATATCTTGTGGGCGGCAGATGTCTGGCACAGTGTCAAGAAGCAGTGGTGTCTCGAGGCCCAGCGGTTGATCCGGATCAAAAGGAATGTGAAGAGCGACCTTTGATCTCACAGCCCTATCCTTCGTGAGTTGATCAAGAGGAACCTGACCGGGGCGTTCCTGAAGTCTTTGTCTATCAGGCATCGAACGTGCCGAGCCGGACGCTGTCGGGACTGAGGAAGCCCACCGGATAGAGATCCAACCATTGACACCTATGACGCCAAGATGGTTCATGCGCGATGTGCCTCTTCTGATCTTGGTGGCCACGATCTGGGCCTTCGGGATTGGCGTGGGCGTGATGGCGGCCCGCGTGCGCAGGCGCAACGTCAACCCCGCATGGCTCGTGCCGAAGGAACGTTTTGAGCGCTTCTTGTGGCTCATCTGGGTGCCGGTTATCATCGCTCAGAACGTCTTGCCGGCGCTTGCCATCAGGCGGCGCCATCCTCTGCTGGCCGTTCCGGAAGTCGCATTGTTGCATCCCGCACTCTCAAGCCTACGGTGGGCCGCTTCGATCTGCGCGGTGTTTTGCTTCCTCGTGACTGTCGAGTGCTGGGCGCGCATGGGCGAGAACTGGCGCATAGGGGTGGTTCCTCACCAGAGGAGTGACTTGGTTACGGGCGGGCTTTACGCGCGAATCCGCCACCCGATCTACGCTTTCAACGCTCTCCTGATGTTGTGCGCAGCCGTCATCGTGCCGACCATTCCGATGATGACGGTAGCAGTGCTCCACGTGATCCTCCTCATTCTCAAGGCGCGGAACGAAGAACGCTTCCTCCTCGAGGAGTATGGCGAGAGGTATGCAGAGTATTGTCGGCGTACCGGCCGCTTCTTCCCGCGGCTCCTCTCGCGAAACTCGTAATCGCTTCAAAGGAACTTGTTCGACCGCAGTGAGTGTGCCGGAACTCCCGAAGCTGAACCTCCTCCAACAAGTCATGGCATTATGGGAAGAAGTGCCGCCGTACAACATGGAACTGGCCGCCCTGGACCCCCCGTTTCATCTATCCTCTGACTGAGGGGAGCAAGAAGATCTTTATCCACGATCCGGTCACCAGCGAGGTGTCGCCCAGACCCCGCAAGGAGCTGTTCCGCGATATCCCGCCAAGGGTCGCGCACTACCGGATCTTCACGGCCGATCGTCGGCGCGTCAAGGCCCTCACGGACGCCTCAGAGAAGGCGATGATCGGCTCCGCCGGCGAATCAGTCCCCACCAACATCTAGTCCCTCTGGCCTCTTTGCCCAAGTGAGAGAACAAAGATGAGGGGAGCGGCAGAGGCACGGAGAATCGATAAGGCGTACCAGTGCAGGTGAAGAGAGTAGCCCATGAAGGTTCGGGTCACGAAGACCCAACCGCAAGCTTTTTGAAAGCGGTGGAAGGCTGTAAACGCTGCAGAGCGAGAGGAGTTGCGCGCGACCACTGCGGCCGCAAAGCTCCAACAATTAGCTGCGCTCATGGGCTCAGTTCGAAATCGGGGGTGGGAGAAGCCCTCGGCGGCAGAAGCAGCCGAAATACGGGACCGCTGGAAACGACTACGAAACGCCTTCGGTGCCTGAGCGGGAACCACTTGCTCCACTCTTGGAGGATCTGCGCGACCTTGCTGGCGGGCTAAAGGCCGGGCCTGTCCCGTGCTCGATTGTTGGCGGCGTAGCTGCTCCCCTACTGGGGCGTCCGCGCTTAACACGGGATGTAGACGCCCTCGTGTGGTTTGATCAAGAGCGCTGGAAGTTGACGCCAGGCTATCGAAGCGCAGGAGGTACGATCTTTCGCGTTCGGCGTTGGCCAACCTTGAAGAGACACTATCGCTGAGAAGGGGAGGTGACAATGCCACAAACACCCCACATTGAGCGGCACTTCACAGCGAGCGACGTCGTTAGGGACATCGTGATTGGGATGTCGGATGGCTTGACGGTTCCCTTTGCGCTCGCGGCAGGGCTTACCGGCGCCGTGGCCTCTACCGGCATCATTGTCACCGCTGGCCTGGCCGAGATCGCGGCGGGTTCCATCGCCATGGGCTTGGGGGGCTACCTCGCGGCCAAGAACGACGCGGAGCACTACGCCGCCGAGCGGGCGCGGGAGCAACTGGAAGTGAGCGAGAAGCCTGCGCAAGAGACGGCAGAGGTGATGGAGGTCTTTCGATCCTATGGCCTCACGGACGAGGAGAGCGCGCCCGTCGTTCAGGCGTTGTGCAAGCGCCCAGAGGCGTGGATCGATTTTATGATGCGATTTGAGTTAGGCCTCGAGAAGCCCGATCCGAAGCGCGCCCTCACCAGCGCACTCACGATCGGCGGCGCCTACGTCGCCGGGGGTTTCATCCCGCTGGGGCCGTACATGATGTTTTCCGGCGCACAAACCGCGCTGGTGTTCTCTGTGGTGGTCACGCTCATCGCGTTGGCTGCCTTCGGCTACCTGAAAGGCCGCTTCACAGGAACGGCACCTGCACGCGGTGCGCTGCAGACCGTGCTGATCGGCGGCCTCGCGGCGGCCGCGGCCTTTGTTATCGCAAGGCTGATCTCATAGGAATGGGTTCGCTCGATAACCCTTAGCCCCTGTCCAACCCTCCCTGCGCTTTTGTAAAAACCCCCTTGCCTTTGCTGCGCCTCTCTGATATAAGGCGGAAACGACCTGCGTCGCACTGATCCCGTAGGGGCGCTGCTTGTTGCGCCTCTTGGGCAGGGCAAGCACTGTCCCTACGGTGCTGTGTACCTCGTCCCTCTCAAGGTCTTTATCGATGCCGGGTGTTCACGCACGCCTCCTGCTGACGCTGTTCACCGTTTCATTCTGGTTCTCCATTCCGGTGGTCTGGGCTCAGGAGACCGGAACCCGCAACCTTCTCAATCAGATCAAGGAATTGAAATCGATCGTCACGATCGAGGCTGATGAGCTGGAGCGCCGCGAACGGGACAAGCTCACGATCGCGAGGGGCGACGTCCGCATCAAGATGGAGGACCGTGTCCTCTACGCTGACGAGATTGAGCTCGATCAGGTTCAGGAGGTCGTTCGGGCCAGGGGCAGGGTCCAACTCATCGAGGGGGCAAAGCGTCTGGATGGTGACCGGTTCGAGTATCACTACCGCAAGAATACCGGAGTCATGTACCAGGCGCGTGGGACGATCCCCCCTGCCACCGCCTTTCAAGGTGTTGAGATCCATAAAGAGGGGGAGCGGAGATATCGCGTGGTCGAGGGAAGCTTCACGACCTGCCGCATCTGCCAACCCGAACCGGGTGGGGTCGATTGGGAAATCCGGGCCAAGGATGCAGTCCTCGAGCAGGGCGAGTTTCTCACGGCGAAACATGCGTCGTTCTGGGCCCGCGGCATCCCGTCGCTCTACAGCCCCTATCTGATCTATCCGCTGGGCGAGCGCCGAACCGGCTTTCTGATCCCGCGGATCGGCTACGGCGATCAGGATGGCTTCATGTACAGGCAGCCATTTTTCTGGGCGATCGATGAGTCCCAGGACCTGACCATCACTGGGGTCTATCGGACCGAACGGGGCGTGGAGGGGGACGTCAACTACCGGTACATCTGGGGCCCTGAGGCCAGAGGGGAGATCAACGCACGCGTATTTCAGGATCGGCTGGTGACGACCGGGGATGAGGTGCGGGCCACGGTAACTGCTCGGCACGATCAGCAGTTTAACCCGGAGCTGAGCCTCAAGGCCGACGTCAATTACCTCAGCGACACCGACATCTACCGCGAGTTTACGGAGACCCCGTCGCTGCTCAGGACGGCGACTCTTTCGAACTCGCGGGTGTTCCTGACCCAGTTGTGGCGGAACTACGGGCTGCAGTTTATGGTCGAGGAGACACGCTCCCTCAGCGACACCACCGACAGCCGGTTGCGCCGTTTGCCAGATCTGACCCTCTCAGCCTTTCCTCAGCGCCTGTTCGAATCGCCGGTTCTCTTCGAGATGCGCGCATCCGGGACCTATCTGACGCTCGAAGGGGTTCCGGATAGCGGCCGGGCGGATCTCTTCCCGAAACTCTCTCTCCCCTGGCGGATCCTTCCTTGGGTGACGATGACCCCCTCGGTCGGCTTCCGGGAGACGGCGTACACTCAGCATGGAACAGCAGGGGAAGGGGGCACCTCTCGAGAGCTTTTTGAGGCTTCCAACTCGCTGGAGGCTCGGTTCTATCGGAGCTTTCAGGTCGGCGGGGAGCGCCTCGATCGGTTGATCCACGTGGTCGAGCCACGCGTCAATTACTGGTACATCAATCCAGTCGATCAGCAACAACTGCCGCAGTTTGCCGGCGTCGATTTTGTCAGTCCCCAGAACAGGGTCACCTACTCCCTGACCAATCGCCTGCTGGCCAAGCTCAAAGAGGCGGATGGCTCCGTCCGTACGCGCGAGGTTGTCTCCCTCTCCCTCAGTCAAAGCTACAATCTGGACCCCGAGGAGCGAGTCTTCTCCGACCTGTTTCTGAACGTGCTGACCCCGGAGCGGATCGACCAGGCTGTCGAGGGGACGGCCCAATCCCTTGGCAACGGTTTTTCGAGGGTCCAGGAGCGCCGGTTCTCGAATCTGGTGGCCGCCATGCGGGCCTCCCCGCTCCAGCATCTGGCCTTCCAGGGGCTCGTTGCCATCAACACCGAGGCGAACCGGGTTGATGGGGTGGAAGCCGCGGCTCGCGTCACAGTTCCGGAGTACGGGTGGGTCGAGGCGGGTCACACGTTCGTCCGTGATCAGCAGACCGGAGGGCTCGTCGGACGGTTCCTCCTCACGCCGCTGAAAAACGTCGCCATTAACTATCTCGGCCGATACGACACGTTCCGGGATAAAAACCTGGAGCACAATGTCGCCGTCACCTACAGCACCTGTTGCTGGGTGATGGGCATCCAATATGTCCATCGCTCGGTGACATCTGGTGTCACAACAGGCTCGGACGACAGCGTCTACGTGCTCTTCGATCTGCTGACGGGCGGCGTGCCCTCGCCTCCCGAGTGGGGCGCGCGGTTCCTCGGGCGGCGTTGAGAGCAGTTGACGGGGCGTGGCGGCGGAGGTAGAATGAAGACGGTTCGCATTGGAAGGCGATTGCCCCACAACTCTTGCGCCTTCGAGGAGGAGCCATGTACTATCCGGTGTTTCGCCCAAGGCGCCTGCGCCAGAATGACACCTTCCGCCGGTTGGTCCGAGAGACTCACCTCACTATCGAAGATCTGATCCAGCCCCTCTTTGTCGTTCACGGCCGCGGCGTGCGTCAGGAGATCTCTTCCATGCCCGGGTGCTTTCATCTGTCGGTGGACGAGCTGGCCAAGGAGGCGAAGGAGGTGGCCGCCATGGGCATCCCCGGGATCATTCTGTTTGGCTTGCCGGCCGCCAAGGATGCGGCTGGATCGGAGGCGTACGCTGAAGACGGGATCATCCAGCAGGCGGTCAGAGCGGTCAAGGATACCGTGTCCGACCTGTTGGTAATGACGGACGTCTGCTTGTGTGAGTACACCAGTCATGGCCACTGCGGCGTTGTGGAGCGGGGCCAGGTGAAGAACGACCCCACACTGGA
>Ga0209342_10002377_pt1 | contig 20235 bp, 20 predicted proteins | sample RifCSP16_2_FD_184023 | JGI IMG/M metagenome (GOLD analysis project Ga0209342, IMG submission 184023) | Soil microbial communities from Rifle, Colorado - Rifle CSP2_sed 16_2 (SPAdes) (version 2) | ecosystem: Environmental > Terrestrial > Deep subsurface > Rock core/Sediment | place: Rifle... | reverse complement strand
CAGAAAACTTATTCGCGATAATAATTGGTTTACAGGTTGGCTTTGTTGCAAAAAATAAATAATTTAAATAATAATAAATAATATTTTTTATTTTTTTAATTATTATATATATAATAATTAAAATGGATGATTATCAAATGTTTTCTCCAACAAGTGGAGGGGGATTATTAGAAAGATGGAGGAGCCAAACTTGGAAAGTACAGATATCCATTGTTATGAATGTTGTTCTTATTATAATCCTAGTTATTATGATTATAGCTAGTTGGAAACCATTTAAGCCTCGCGGAACGGCAGATTATGCGAAGAAATATAGTCATGCCAAATGTGAAGAAATTCGTGCAAATGAAACCTGTGGAGGTGGTCTTACTCTCGTAGGTCCGAGTAGAAGTCTTATTAAAAAGAATGATTATTCACTTGGCCAGCTCTGCTGCGGAACACCGACAGTGGCACCGCCAGCATAAAATTGGCATTAATCGCAACTCAGTGTTAATTATATTTTAAATTTGAATATATTATTTTTTAATATATAATACTCTGCATTAGGTTATGTATATTCATAAATTAATAGAAATAGGTATAGATATAGAAAATCCAATACCCTTCTTTGCTGATCCCAATAATAATTTATTACGATATTTAAAAGAAATTTATGAAAAAAAATGTTTTAGATCTTGTTTTATCATCGAAGTTTTACGCATTATTAAACAGTCTGAACCAATCATAGATCAGGAACAAGATCATTGTTTTGCTAAAATCAATGTACAATTTGAAGTTTCTGCGATTGTGTATATCCTCGGTGATATTATTAATGGATGTACTGTCATTAACAAAGATAAAACTGGATCTATCTTGTGTATATCTAAATATGCTTGTATTGGGTTAAAAGCACATAAATATTTTCAAGGAGTTCAATTAAATCAATTAATTAGCGTTGTTGTAGGTGATGCCAATTATCACCCCGGGAGTTCTCAAATATCCATTAAAGGATTACCATTACTATTTACGGATCCAATTATTTATTATATAGATCCGAGTAAATTTACTTCCGAACAAAAAGAAAGTATTGATGACATCATATTATCAATAACAAATGAAGAAAATCTTAAAGGAGATATTCCAGAAAGGGCATGGCAATTTTTCGATGACCGTTTATATTCCTATCGAGAGAAAATGGAACAACCAAAAAATGTTGTGGAAATGTCCATATTTAAGTTATCTGTAGCGGGTTGGTTTTCAAGAGATCCAAAAATTAGATTATCGAAACCAATAATGTATTATTATAAAGATCCACCCGATAAACCAGTAAGTACTACAGATAGTTTCGAAAGTTATTTAGCCATTTTAAATAATTATCATAATATTATTAGAACTATTCGAGAAATGACAGAAATATATAATACAGAGGAACTTATGCAAAGCCACAATAATATATGGAGAATTTTTGATAAATTTAAATTAGAGTAATTAACAATATTATATATATTGTGAGTTCGTGAGTTCGTAGGCGTTCAAAGTGCAACGAAGCTTTAAAAATTGGACTCCGTCCAATTTTGGTATAGGGTGAGTTCGTAGGCGTTATCAAGTGCAACGAATCTTAACATAACGAATCGTAAGATGACTTCTGATTTATCAATAAATAATAAAAAATATTATTGTTGTAATAAAATAGCATATTTATCAAAAAACGATTATATAGATGTTGGTAATGTATTAATACAAAAGAATCTCAGTAATCTAATCATTGAATGTGCCGATGGTTGTAGAATAGATTTAAATAAAATTCGTGATAATGATATATTATCTCAAATTTATAATATTATTCATAATAGAATATCAAAACTAGAAAAATAAAATATTATATATATAATGACAGTCATGTTAGCCGAATTATATCCAGTTCTTGGACCAGAAGAAAGTAGCCGTGATAATGGTACCGAAGCATTTCAAACATATATTAATAAAATTATCGGGAATTTTGAAGAGTTACGAAATGCAGATTGGACTTCTAATGATAAATCTTCATCAGATTACGATACAGACTCCAATGACGAAGAATTTGAAACTTCAGAGTCTTCAAATGATTCTTTAAATATAACAAAATTAATTAATAGAAAAAAAGAAATTAAAGGATCTAAGGAGTCCCGAGATGGGGAGTCCCGAGATGGGGAGTCCGCGATACCCATAGTGAACATGTCGGGAAAACCAGAAAATACAAAAGACCCAGATACCAAGAATTATAACGGATCAATTTTATATAAATTAGACAGGGATAACTCAGATGAAGAATCCGAGGAGTCCCCCCCACTGTGCCCCTTGTCAGGGGAGTCCCGCAGTAATCTGCTTGCTCCCTCGCACAAGTCCCCCTCTAACGCAGATCGGGAGTCAGAAGAATCTGAGGAGAATACAGAACAATCCAAAGAAGAATCCTTAAAGGGAATATTTGAATTAACTGAAGATAAAGAAGATAGTGGAGATAGCGAAGATGATGAAGAAAAATATTCCATGACCCTGACGGGGATAGTTGTACCAACCGAAGAAGGAAAAGAAGACCTTAACGAGGATGTGGGAAATTTGAGTGAGGAACCCCAAAAATTATCTAAGGGAATATTTGAATTAATTAAAGATCCTGATGACAATATTAATTATGAGCATCATGATGAAACAATATCAGGAAAATATGAAAATATTCTTATGATGGGAGAAGAAATTTTAATTGAATAACATCAAAAAAATATAATTTAAATATATTTTTTATAGATAATATATTCAAATGACATCCGTAGAAGTTCAAAATGAGGATCAAGTTACATTGGGCGATATTTTAAATGAGGCTAACAATATTTGGGCAGAATATAAAAAGAGTCAAATTAATATTAGGGATCATTTATCGTTAGATAGATATCTTGAAAAAATTCAAAAGGAACATAATAAATTATATATGGCTTATCCTACAGTTATTCGGCATATGATTCAAGAGGGATTATATCATCCTAAAGCCTTTAAACATTATTTAGCCAGATTGGCAAAACATCCTTGGATGTCAGATGATCAACGGCTTGATTCTTATGCTGATTATTATATAATATTATTTAAAACTAAAAACAAAAGATGGAATAACACTGAGATACAGAGTCAGTGGAAAAATTATCGCAAAATTCTACAAAAAGAACATGATGAGTTTATTAATTTATATGATAAATACAAGACTAAAATTGAACAACAAGATAAAAAATATGCTAAAGAAAGGAAAGAAACTAGATTAGAAATTTTTAACGCTTTAGCAGTAAAAAATGGAATTCCTAAAGATCAAATTGAACAAATACAAAATTTAGTAAATAATGGAACGATTTCCGATGACTATTTGGAATCTATTATTATGCAATTTCAACCCACTCCTCAAACCGAACAAAAAAAGGATAGAGAAATTAGTAATGACTTATTAAAAACCATTTGAGCGATTAAGCGATTAAGCGATTAAGCGATTAAGTTTTAATTTAAATAGACTAGAGTCGCTATCAGCATTAATATTATTTTTTGTTCAGCCATAAGAGAATTACTTGGTAAACATATTCCCACAAATGCCCCATATATCATTGATTTAATCAATAAATTTCCAAAAATAATTTTGTTGGTATAAGCTGTTCTTACATGACTAGTCCCATTTCTTACGTTTTTAATTTTTTCTCCATTATTATTTTCACGTTCGCAATGGTTATTATATCCACAGGTGCATGACTCCCCATTAGCGGACTCCTCTTTTATATTATCGAAATCATCTGGATTCGGTGCCATACCAGAATCATCCGAATTATTAGAATTATCAGGATCATCGGGATCATCGGGATCCTCAGGATAATCAGTATCATCAAGAGCATCAGGAGCATCAGGATCATCGGAATCATCGGAATCATCGGAATCATCGGGATCATCAGGATCATCAGGATCATCTGAATTATTAGGTAATTTATTTTTATCAATATTTTTACTGATTTCTTGATCCATTTTATCAATTAATTTATTTTTATCATTATCAGCCTCATTATTGATATCCTTATTCCCCATATTCATTTCCATCGAAGTATCTATATATAATAGTTAATCTCAATCAATTTCAATTTTATTTATATATAACCGTTTATTTTTATAATAAAATTTATATGGTATTATATAAAGATGAATAAATATAATGTCGAAGCATTAAGTGAATTCAGATCTAAAGAAAATATTAATATATTAATTAAAAAAATTAGGAATCATTTTGGATCTGCATTAATAAATAATTTTGTAGATAAAAATATTTATAGTTGGATAGGAAACTTTTTATCAAGACTAGATAAAGAATGGCTCTATACCTCTATGGTCATTACTCCAGATATTAATAATATGGTAAGTTGTCTTAATATGATGTTCCTGGATCATTATTATGACGAAATTGAATTAAATTTTCCAGAAACTAACCGAGTAGATAATTATCAAATTAGTGATAGACATCCAGCATCTTCCTCAACCATATTATCTACTGATGGCGGATGGCGATATTTTAATATGATTTACGCATCACATGGACAACGATGTAGATCTATAACCGATAAGAATTTAAGAACATTGATAGATTATAATAGGGAAGAAGCAGAAATGCTATCAAATCATCAGTATAATTTAACAGCCAGAAATGGTATGTTCCGCCAGGGTAATAAAATCAATGAATGGGGAAGATTAAAATATACTGATAACGACTATTCAACATTAGTTGATAGAAAATTAGAAGTGATGAGATATAATTATCATCCAATTCAACTTTTGGATGACGCTAAATTATCCAGTAAAGATACATGTATGTTGTCTGATAAAGAAAAATTGTGGATGCAAAAAGATAACAGATCACTAGTATTCAGTGATAAAAAAAGTCAGTGCGATGTTTATCCATATAAATTACCACAAACCCCATTTGAGTTGAACAAGGGCGGAGATAATGTGCCTATAATTACGGTTGGTGATGATTTCAGTTATGGGCCGGGCGCAGATGGGGATTACGGGCAGAAATCATCATATCTGACCGAAGATGTGACAAGAGAAGGATATGGACAGCATGAAAAATTTTTATTATCTCCTTTAAATAATACGTTAAATGAAAATAAAAAATTATGGGCTAATTCATCAGGATTTTCTGATATCGATGATCCATTAGCCGAAGAGAGATTATCAAAAAGAAATATATTCCGAAGTTATCCGCAAGGAAATTGTCCACAAATCAGTCCAAATAAATATAAATGTATCCCTAATGGTGATCATGCTAGTAATCAAATTCCATTTTACGAAAGATCCTTAACAAGAAGATATCATGATCGGAGTGATGGTGATGATACTCGTGGAGGTAATGAATTTGGATCTATACAGCGGGGATATGATATGTCTTCATTATTATGTCGCGTAAATAAGAGAGTCCCCGAAATGACTAAATCTACTGGATTCAGTTTCAAATTTGATTAAAAAAATTGAAATTTGTATTGATATAATATATAAGTAATGGATCAGTTGAATAAGTTATTTAAACAAGCTGGACAAATAGCGGAGAGTAATCCTTCGATTATGTATTTATATGAAAATGATATACCAGGGGCATTTAAATTGAATAAGAAATTCCGTACATTATATATAGTATCTTTAGCATATCCAATAAAATTTCCGCATTCAAATTGGGATTTTATTTGGAAAGGTTCAGGAATATTAGTACGGCGTAAAGATGAAACATTAATTAACTATAATGGAACTAATATTCGAGGATTAAGTGTTATCGTTCCATGGGACAATTTATCAGTTTATGAAATAGCTTTAATTGGCCAAGATAATGATCCTATTTATATTGATAGCATTAATTATTATGACGTTCAAAAATTTGATAATTTCAAAGAATTGGCTGATGAAATTAATAGATTATTAAATTTATTCGAACAAGCTTAATTTGATAAAAAAATTAACCATTTTAAGGTATTGTCATTGTTATTGTTTTTTCTCCGTTTAGTACTTCAATGGTCCAAATCTTATTGATACGAAGATTTTTATATTGGCATTCACAAATATGACTAATTATGAAAATAGTAATTAATGGAAAAGTTGTGAATATCCTTTTAATCATATTTGGGACATCTTCGATATCCTGGCCATTTTCTGGTTCATCTAATATTAGCCATTTTGATTGGGTTTTCTTAAGACGAACTAATGTCATGGCAAGTTTTAGGCGAGCTTTTTCTCCTCCAGATAGTTTCCTATTAATAGGAAGATCCAGTGGATTCTGCAGACAAATAGATACTGAATCGATTTCCCGTTGACTGCTAAATTCACGAAACCAATTATACATATTTGAAACTTCTAACATGGAAAGTATAAGCTGATCGTTTGGTTCGTCATTAAATAATTGTCGCAAACTTAATGTCCCCTCAGTTGGTATATATGTTTCTTGGATCATAACTGAGATTTGATGAGAATAAGATATCGGAGAAATATTACTCGAATAGCATAACCCATCAATATATCCCCTCAAAGCATCGATAAATGTTGATTTTCCTATTCCGGAAGCACCCCTAATCAGTATAACATCCTTCAGTTGTATTGTTAATCTAGGAATATGTAAATTAATTTTTCCGATATGTCCATAAATGGTAAGCGAATCGGGAATAGGTTCATCTGCAGGCACATTATCCACCAATCTCAGATGGTTCCGATGGTTTTCAAATTCTCTGGTATCTGTATTTTGCCTGATTTTTCGATCTTGTACTTCTATAATTTTCCACACAAGATCTTTAAATCTAGTAAGTGTCAAAAATATGGGGATGTATTCATTTTTTTGAGCGAACAAAGGAATAAATAAGAATATAATTAGTGTTGGAAGTATGGATATTAATTCAATAACCCTCAACCGAGTATTCCCTTTATGCATTGATTGCAAATTATCGCATTCGATATTAGTTATCTTATCAGCCATTCCTGGATAATTTTCCTCGTGTAATCTCCTTTGACAAAGATAGGAATATTCAAACATATTACGCCTGATTTTTCTACTCGTATCTATATACAAGTCATAGGCAGGTCGTAATTTCTTAGATATTATTAATAATCCAAATATGTTTAATACTATAGCCATGATCAATAAGATATATTGATGATAATACATGAACATACCAATAACAACTATACTTTTACTGGCGATATTAATATTCAGCTGAGAACTATGATAATGCATATCTTTAGCATATATTACTCTGTCGAATGATCTACTAAACTCCATAATCGTAATACTGGACCTCGAACTCATTGTCGTCTTTTCATAAAATTTCCACGTAGATGATGAAAATTCTTTAATCTTTTTTAATACATAATGTTGCATTGACGAAACCATTAATATATGTATTACTTCATCGAATGTCAAAAATATAGCCTGAATATATGCATATTCAATAATGTTTGTGTCGAGTTTCCCCTGTAAAATTATCAGGATAGTCGCAACGAATAACCAGATCCCAGCTATATCTGTAAATGGATAGTTTATTTTGGATTCCAACCAAACGAGAGGGCGATACATATTCAATAGTTCATTATTGTAGATTTGTTGAATTCAATTTTTTTATACGGTACGGACTCGCCAAAAAATAAAAACTACACTAAAACACATGAAACCAATCAACCAATTATCCCCGAAACTCGATCCCCCAAACTCGCTCCCAAAAGGACCCAAAGAACACTAATTCTCCCCAAACTCTTTCACCTAACTCTCTCACCCAACTCGCTCCCCAACTCTCTCCCCAAACTCTCTCCCCAACTCTCACCCCAAACTCTCTCCCCAAACTCTATCCCCAAACTCACCCCAAACTCTCACCCCAAACTCTTCCACCTAACTCTCACCCCAAACTCGTCCCTGAAAACGTCAAATCAGAAGAGTTCGCTGATCAATGCTGGAGGTGGAGGAACGGACAATTCCCGTTCTTCAGACCATGGCAATTGAGTCCCCATTTGCACACTTTCGGTGCAGGAGTCCATCCTTCGGGATGTGCGAATTTGCAATCAGCACGACTGCAGTTGTTGCCCTCTCTGCATTGTTGAATCGAATTCGGATTCCATCCCGGAGGATGTGCAAAGATACAATTGCTATTTCGGCATTGGTCGCCGAACCGACACGGCTTCTTCGGATTTCCGGCAGGCATTTGTGCAAGCACAGGCATTCGCACAGGCATTTGTGCGGGAATTTGAGCAAGCATTTGCACAGACATTCCAGCAGGCATCCGCACGGGCATTTGTGCAGGCATTCGTGCAGATGTTCCAGGCGTTTGTGCAGCAGGCATTTGTGCAGCAGACATTTGCGAAGAATTTTGTGCCATTCCGGTGCGGATTCCGTCGACAAAAGCCTGACGGATCATTTGTTCGATGTTCATTCCTGGAAGACCATTCGCTGAACAAATACATCCACGAACAAAGCAATTCGTAGGACCATGGTAATATGTGCACGATGGCTTCGTGCACTGACCACCGTGGTTGCAATCTTCGCGGTCAGCGAGAGGGTTTTGTTGTCCGCAAATTGTCGGAGTTGCGACATTGCACGGTTGGCAGGATGAATTCCCGCAACGCTTATTGCGAACGTGATTCCCGTCGTCCAAACGACGACCATCTGGCGTGACAGTGACGTTGTGATCCTTGACACCGCAACGTCGATTGAATACATGCATTTTTTGGCAGTTCAACCAATGACACTTTCCCAAATATGGACAAATTTTAGGAGGGATAGAATCTTTGGGAATGTGGATTCGGTTGCAACCATCCTTTTTGCAAGATTTACCGAAAGCACACAACTGATCTTGCAACCCCTTGCGACCCTTCCCAGTCTTCGCGAATTTGGCAAGCATGGAAAGTGCTTCTCCCGAGTCTTCTTTCCCTTTTGTTTTTCCCGCTTCCCCCGACGAAGGGCACGGTGGGCGGGCCTCCTCATCGGATTCGGGTTCATCAACTTCTTGATCTTCTTGATCTTCTTGATCTTCTTGATCTTCTTGATCTTCTTGATCTTCTTTAGCTTCTTGATCTTCTTGATCTTCTTGATCTATATGTTCCTCTTTGGGTTTCTCAACTTTTTCCTCAACCTTATACATGTTGCCAGAAGTTTTTGTGGAATCCATTTCGTGATCGCAAGAGAATGCAACGAATTGCAAGAAATGCAACAATCGACTGAAATGTGCAATGCAAAAATTCCAATTCAGCCAAAATAAATCTAATTCCTATTGGCATAATTATAATCAAGTCCAATTCAATTTTTTTTCGTTTTGACTATAATTTTAATGGGATTTCAATATTAATTGTTAATTATTATAGGCATATATTTGTGGTACTATCATCGCAAAACTTTTTTGATTCCCCATTCGATATTGATTCCGGTAATTCATGTTCATGATCCCTTTCTAAAGTCGCCAATATTTTTATAATCATCATTTCATTCTTTAATTATATATTCATCAAGGTTTTAATTTCTTAACAATAAAATAATTATATCGCTTAATTACTCAAAAAATAAAACTAATCAAAATCCGAAAACTGTGATCGCCCAATTTAAAGACAACAAATTAATTCCCTAACGCACCGTATTTGTTATTTTTTTCCAAATTATCCCCTAAACTTCTTCCAAACTTTCTCCCGAAAATAATTCCAAAACATCAACAACGGCCGAAGTTTCTTCGGCCTTAACCAGAAAAATTCGCCGATCAATTAGGATGCTGAAATGAACATTTTCCGTTCCTCCAGTCAAGACAAATTGGGTCCAAATTTGCATAGTCGACGGGGATCCTCGCATTGAGATCGTTGCGGTAATCCAGCAAGCATTTCGGCAGATGTCCCAGCTGATATCGGCGATATCTCAGCAGATACGGCCAATGTTCCAGCCAACACCGTGGATGGTTCGAGAACAAGCATTTGTTCAGATGTTTTGGCTTGCATTTGTGCAAGAGTTAGCTCAATCATTCGAGCGAGCATTTGTGCAAATAATGCAGGGTTATACGTATTAGTTAAAGCCCTCCGGACCATTCCCATGACACTGCAGGCGGTCAACTCTCCCATAGCTGTGGAAAGGGTAGGAGGGATAACATTTACAGTATCTCGTGAGACACTGTGACAAACAAAACAATTTTGGGGACCGTGATACCTTGGACAATCTGGATCAACGCAACGATCTCCCATGTCGCAAATATAGGCACAATTGCGACACGGCCCACCAATCACCATGCAGGACGGAATTGCTATCAGGCACATCTGGCATAAAGGCACACCACAATGCCCCCCCCGCCATTGCACTCCCTGGTGACCATCTGGCTCTATATTTTCGAACTTGTTGCGAAGTTGAGGATTCTCCGGAAATATATGCCGGAGCGGACAGATCGCATTACACATCTTTAAACGTGGACAAATTTCCCTAGGAAAATAACCTTCGGGAACATGAATTAGCTTACATGTGTCAGAATAGCAAATAGGGTGGGGACAAAATTTTCCTTGCACATCTCCGAGATTGTCTTCAGGGTTTGAAACCTGCGTTCTTTTCACGCCTTCTTGCTTAACTTTAGAAGCTTTTGTGGGATCCATTTGTGATTGTGAGAGAATGCAACGAATTGCAAGAAATTCAACAATCAGCTGAAAATGCCCAATGCAAAAACTCGACTCAATAGACTCTTTTCTAATTATAATCAAGCCCAATTCAATTTTTTTATCCCTATAAAAGTTAATTAAATAAAGAAAAATACCCCCTAGGGGGCATTTTTCAGGTCATGATCAACCTGATGTATTACGATATATACGGCCAAAGTAAATTCGGCCGTAAATACATCGTAATACATTCTACCAATTTGTATACTAAAGATGATTTGGCAGACGAATCATCTTCGTTTTTTTCTTTTTTTGTTGTTTTTCGCTTTTAACAAAGGATCAAAAACCAAAATCAAAAGTCAAATGAAAGGTGAAAAACGCAATCGCATCCCCAACACTGCTCCTTTCGCCAACCAACGCCTTTGTTTTTTCCTTTTTTTGTTGTTTTTTGCGTTTTTTCTTTTTTTGTCGTTTTTTGTTTTTTAACAACACAAAGACAACGCCCGAAAATCAAACCACCAAAATCAAAAGCCAAAACATACAAAGGTGACGTTACGCGAACAAAATGAGAACGAGTATTATTTACAAAGGACACGCAAATCTTTGGCATTCAACTGTCTGCGGTGATTTCATTCAGTGCGTGAACTTAGCGTACACAGATGGCGCTGGGTGGACCCACGGCCACTGCACATGAAATTCAAGATCGGACACGCGGGGTTGGTTGTATTTCGGTCCGACGCATCTATCAAAAACATGCACGCAATCACAACTCTGATTGGTACAGTTCATCCCGTCAGGACACAAGAGACCAGGCGCACATTGATCGGAATGCACACGTCCACATAAATACCTATGCCGTCTGCCCACCCAGGCACAAAGGCCCTTTGACCCGTCGACACATGTCAACAACCTCACATAGAAACATTCGTCATTGGTTAACGGATAACCCTGACGGTGCTTGGCAAGAATCCCGTTGACCATTGCAACCTTCGCCGAGAAGTCCACTGGGGACAGAGAAGGTACAGCAGGGACAGAAGGCACAGGTGCGGTAGTATCCATTGTTTCTTGTATTTTTCTTTGGATTGATTGAAATCGAACGACAAGAATGTCAAAGAACGACAGGAAGGAACAAATCGTTTTCTGGTATAAGAGTACTCAAGTTCAATTCAATTTTTTATTCCCTATAATAGTTAATTGAACAAAGAAAATGCCCCCTAGGGGGCATTTTTCAGGTCATGATCAACCTGATTAGATGTAAAGAATACATCTAATTCTACCAATATATATACTAAAGATGATTTGGCAGACGAATCATCTTCGTTTTTTCTTTTTTGTTGTTTTTTCGCTTTTAACGAAGACAACATCTCAAAAGATCGAACTTCTAAAATCAAAAGCCACCAACCCGCACCCAACCAACACCCGTGTTTTTCTTTTTTTTGTTGTTTTTCGCTTTTAACAAACCAAAGACAACACCCAAAAGATCAAAAACCAAAATCAAAAGCCACAAAACACACCCACACCCAACACCAACACACACCCAACCAACGCAACACCCGTCGTTCCGTTTTTCTTTTTTTTCGTTTTTTCGTTTTTTCTTTTTTTGTCGTTTTTTTGTTTTTTAACAACACAAAGACAACACCCGAGAATCAAACCACCAAAATCAAAAGTCAAACGATGAAGGGCATAAAGGGATAAAATCCACAAAACGCGATATTATTTACAAAGAACACGGTAATCTTTTGGCACCCAACTCCATGAGTGCATGATCAAGTTTTTCCATCACTTGAACACATCGAGATCGAATCTCAGAAACTTCGGTCCCATACAACACCCCCAGGGTGTGGACGGATGATACCATCTGCGATGTGTGGCTCGGGTGTGTCAATTCGATTTGCTCTTCCGGACGTGTGAATACCGACGGCTCCATTGGCTCGTCTTCCCTCTCAATCATTCCTTGATCAAGTTTGCACTTACATTCGGCGATCGCCTTCTCGGACTCCCCGAGCTCCTCCAGTGCCACTGCTTCCTTCGCCAACATCTTGAGTGCCTCAGTCACCTTCTCGGCTTTTTCATCGTGGGGTACCTGGAACATACGCATGAGGCCATCCAGATCACACCTGAAGGTTTCCCCACACATAGGGAACTCGAACTCGATGGCATCAAGCTTAGCAAGCAGCTGGGTGGCAGATGGAGGGGCATTACTACTGGTGCTATCCATTGTTTCTTGGTATTTTTCTTCGGATTGATTGAAATCGAATGACAAGAATGTCAAAGAACGACAAGAAGGAACAAATCGTTTTCTGGTCTAAGTGTACCCAAGTCCAATTCAATTTTTTCCATTAGACTAAATAATGGGACTATCAATATATTATAAATTAATGATATATATATATATTTAAACATGTCTGAGATAGAAAATTATTTTAATATCTTAGAAGATTCTTGGAATAAATATGGGGATCATATTGTTTTATTATATCAATTGGGTAAATTCTATTGTAATTATGGGTATATAGATGATAATGGGAATCAAATTAATAATACACCAGAAATATCTGTATTATTAAATGTAGTTTTAACTAGACATAATAAAAAGAAAAAATTAAGCAAAGAAAATCCACAATTAATAGGAATCCAAGTTGATACCCTAGAAAAATATTTAAAACCATTATTAAATGCTGATTATACTGTAATTGTTTATAAAGAGACTATAGATCCGCCAGAAAACAAAATTAAACGCTCATTATACAAAATATATACACGTGGAACTTTTATTGAAGATAATAATTTTGTAAATAAAGGTATTGCATGTATTTATTTATCTAATTATAAAGATAAAATATATTCGTTGGGATGCTGTTATATCAATAATATCACAGGAGAAATTAAATGTATTGATAAAATTAAAACTGACGTTAATATTGTTTATGATGATATACACAGATTTATAATTAATAATAACCCTATAGAAATACTCATATGTTTAGAAGATATTCTTCAAGATATATTTAAAAATTCATTTGAATTAAATTATAAATCAGTAAAATTCATAAATTTGAATCCAGAATATAAAAAAATAAATTATCAAAATGAATTCTTTAAAAAAATTTATAATAATATCTCTGATCTTTCAACCTTAGAATACTTAGATCTAGAATCCTCTCCTAATGCTTCAATTTGTATTATTCTTATTTTACAATATATTTATGAACATAATGAATTGTTATTGAAGCGAATTTCTAAACCAGAAATTTTATCAAATGATTCATTTCTACTTTTAGCTAATAATGCGGCTAAACAATTAGATATTTATACTACAGAACAGTCAAATACACGCAATTTAAGCGTATTGGATATATATTTTCAATTTGTTAATTTTGGGAAACGATTACTTAATCAATGGATTATGTCCCCGGAATGTAATCCTGATATTATTAAAAATAGATATGAAATTGTAAATATATTTGTAACTGATAATGATTTACGTATAGAGGTATCTAATTATTTAAAACAAATATATGATATAAGTAGTTTATTGAGAAAATTATCATTACAAACAATACATCCATATGAATTAGCTAAATTATTAAGGTCTTGCGAAAATTATTTATCTATTCTTAAATCTTTATCGAAGAATAATTATTTATCTAATTATTTTAATAAAAAAGAAATTATATTAATTCTCGAAAATTCAATCAAATTAATTAAAAACAATTTTGATATTGATTTTATTGAAGATAATCAAGAAACTATTAGAGTAAATAATATATCTATAGATATTTTTACAGATAATTGTGACAATATTAAAGATATAAAGAAGAAAATAAAAACTGACGAAGCTATTCCTAAAAATATAGCGGACATTTTAAATAAATATTATTATCTCAAATCCAACAGACAACACATTCCTAAAGTTAAATTATCAACTAAATTAACCGAAGATGGCTATATATATGTATTGACAGTTACGTCTAAAAATTGGGATACTATTAAAAGAAATCTGGGAAAAGATGCCGAAAAATATCAAGTGTTCGGACAAAAAAAACTTAATATAACCTGTGATCAATTAAATGAAGTTAATGCTAGATTGACCGAAAATAATTACGAAAAAGTATATAGAGAATATTGTAAAATTATTGATCAACTTTATGATATTTTTCATCTATATGATATCACAATTAATTTAGCCGAAATTGACATTTTAGTAGCCTTTTCCTTAGTCGCCTTAAAATATAAATATGCAAAACCAGAATTAAAATATCAAGATAAATCATTTTTGGATATTAAAGGATTGAGACATCCTATTGTTGAAATTATTAGTGATACTCCTTTTGTTCCTAATGATGTAAAACTGTGCGAAACTGGAATATTGTTATTTGGACTTAATACTTGCGGAAAATCTGTTTTGTTAAAAAGTGTTGGAATAGCCGTTATTATGGCCCAAATAGGTTCATTTGTTCCCTGTGATTTGATGATTTATAGTCCCTATAAATCGATTATACCTAGAATTACCTATGATGATGATTTATATAAAAGAAAATCATCATTCGCGGTAGAAATGTCCGAATTACGTACAATTTTAAACCAAGCTAATGGATCGCTTCAAAATAATACATTAGTTTTAGGCGATGAAATTTGTAAAGGTACTGAAATAGAAAGTGCTGTACCAATTGTTGCATGTTCAATAAAATTTTTATGTAATCATAATATATCATTTATATTAACAACCCATTTACATAAAATTTGCGAGTTGGATATTATCAAAAAAATACCAAATTTATCTATAATGCATTTAAGCGTCGATATCATTGATAATAAAATTATATATAAAAGAAAACTATCTAATGGATCAGGCTATACATCATATGGTATAGAAGTATGTAAAACATTGGGATTACCCAAAGAATTTATAGAAGATTGTGAAAATTTGAGAAATTTGTTGAGAGATAAGTCTAAGGAATTATTACCAACTAAAATATCAAGATATAATAGTAAAGTTTATGTTGACAAATGCTATATCTGCGGAAGTACCAAAAATTTACATACACATCATATTAATCCACAACATTTAGCAGATGAAAATGGCATTATATCTATTAATGGAGTTTCTCCATTTAATAAAGACAAAAAACATAATTTAGAAATCTTATGTGAAAATTGTCATATTAATATTCATCAAATTATTAAGTCTGGATCTGGACTCTAATGATAAATTTAAATGCCAATATTCTCACTGAATCTTAATTTTTCAATTGTCGAAGAAACTTGTTGCGTACGTATTATTGATGAATTCAAAGATGGCATAATGCTATCTAAATACATTTCATAATTAATTAACGAATTTAAAATGGCAACTTGTTCAACAATGACTGAGGTTGCCTGACTAATTGCATTATTTGTTATATTTAACACAGTTTGTTGAGCGCAAATATCTGAAGAATTTAGATTAATTATATAATTAACATTTTCAGAAATAATTTTTTTAAATATTCTTAAATATCCTTCAGCCATATTATCCCTGTCCTTTTTATTTATTTGCAAAGATGATATATGTATTATTTCCGCAATTGATATATCTGATAAATAATGAGATATATATTCAACTAGGGAAACTGTTGTTGTCAGCTCTGGAGGAATAATCATTAACTTAATTGATTTTTTAACATTTTCTGTACCTAATATTGCACCTATTGCAATTGCTAATGCTATATTTTTCTCGTGTTTGATTTTATTCTTAGGCAATTGAAAATCTTTCCATTGTGCTAAAAATTGATCTGAATATCTTAAATATTTTTCCTTTTCTTCTTCAGTAAATTCCTCTATCCATTTTTTGTATATAAAGAACATCATTAATTCCATTTTTATGCTTATTAATTGAATTCTATTTAATTTATTCTTCACGAAATTCAATTTTTTAAATATTAAGGAACTGAAAATAATAAATAAGGCTGACCTAATAATGGATAATTGATTTTTTTAGTTTCATCTGACAAGGAGATCTGACAATGACTCTCCCCCCCTTGACAATGGCCGTTAAATATTACTTAACCCATAAAGATGGATATGACAATACTTGTAAAAGTTTTGATTGTAAATATAAAACTTCTAAAAATTTTACAAGGAAAATTGAAAACCCAATATCTTAATGATTAAATCGCAAGTTAAAACTGCATTAGAATTATTGAAACAAAGCGAACATCTTACGATTAATAAATTAGCATTTGCCTAAAATTCTGAAAGAATTTTTAAAATGAAATAAATAGTATTTAACTGATAATAATTTATAATCACTACTTTTATGCGGAGATATTATAATATCAATTAATAAATTAAAAATTGATTTTAATCAATACCTTTAAATATACTTAAATAATAATGGACACGGTCAAAGTCGAAGTTGTGGCGAGTGAGTTCGTAGAACAAATCGTAGCCACAAGCTCCTTGACCGTAAGCACTCAACTACAAACTTTAAAAGTTAATTATAAACAACTTTATGAAAATGAAAAGAAAAAAAGAGAGAAAGCAGAGACCGATTTGAAAGACAAAAATAGAGAATTAGAAGAATTACGAAAAAAACTTGAAGAATTAAATAAAATAAAATTATCACAAACTAACAGTAATACAGCAAAAAATGGATACAAAGAAGAAGATTTAGTATGTAAAGACTTAAATGAAAACGAGGAATTGCGAATTTTAGTAGGTACGCTCGAGAGAGGGGGCCCCCTCTCGCGAAAAAATTATAATACATGTTGTAGGATAAGTGGTTATTCTAAAATAGATATAAAATCTGAGAATAATATTATTAAAGCACAAATCAAAAAATATAAAAAGGGTCAATTTCAACAACTTGATAGACACTCAGTTGATGATATGATTAAAGATATACCAGAATTTAAATCTATTGTATCTATTCTAAAAGATTTATGCGAATATCCGCTATTACCAAACAAAACACATATTGATAAGAGCAAGTCAATCAAAAAATTATGTACTACTAACTACTCAAAAAAAACAATAGAAACAACTATCGAGACATTAAATAAATACAAAACAAAAATTTTAAATTACGCATTTCTCGGTACAAATATAGAATTACAACCAGAATATTTAATTGGCGTTGAATATGAAAAGTCTAAAAGAAATAAAATAGTATTTCTAAAAATAAAGGATATACTTACATATTTAGAAACTTTACAATTTAAAATAAGTAAAGGAAAAACTGTAATTAAATTAGGAGAAGATAGTGTAATATCTCTACAAAGAAAAGGAGGGGACAGAGGGAAAAAAAGTAGTAACCAATTACAAATTAAGATTATAGTTAGTAAATTATTAGATAATGTAAAACACTTGGAATATATTATAAATCCTTTATAAGTTCTTCTAAAACATTAATAACAATACTATTCCCAAGATAAAACAACATATCATTTTCTTTTGATAATGAGTTATATTTGTAGGTAGTATCAAATCCAAACATTTGAAGAGATTCCTTAACACTTAAAGTCCTAATCTTTCGATCAAAATCATAAAATCCAGTTTTTGCACCAGGACCACCAGAAGAAGCACAAATAGTAGGACCACATTTTAATATGTCATAAACACGCTCGCCTTGTCTGCCACCTTTTCCACTTTTTTTATTAATTAATTTATATTTCATCATACTTTTTCCATTACATTTTTCCAATTTATATTTTGTTTCATAATCAAAGTATTCTGTAATGCTATTGTCTATAATAGTCGAAACAGGCACAATGGGATTATTAACTTCTCTAAATTTATATTTTTTGTTTTTATCACATATAATATAAATTCTTTGTCTAGATTGTGGAGAATTATAATATCGTGAATCAATAACTTTATAACTAACATTATAGCCTCTTTTTTCTAATTTACTCTTTATTGCACTAAATATATTACCTTTATGAATTGTATGTAAATTTTTAACATTTTCAAGCATTAATATTGAAGGTTGTTTATTATCAATTATTTCTAATATTTTATAGAATAACTTTCCACAATTTTTATCCTGAAAACCTTCTTGTTTACCAGCAATACTAAATGGCTGACAAGGAAATCCAGCACATAATACATCAAAATCTGGCATTGAACTTATATCTATTTTATTAATATCTCCTTCTGGTTTTAATCCATAATTTTCTTCATAAATTTTTCTAATAACATTATTTATATCACACGCCAAAACACATTTATATTTTATATCGTTCTGTAATTTATTATATCTATCAAATGCTGTATGGAACGCACCTAATCCACAGAATAAGTCTATATACCTAATTTCTTTTGGATTATATTCCATATTAATTATATTATCTTTTGTATTATTATTTTCAATAATCAATTTTTTATTATTTAATTTTTCTTCAACTGGTTTATCTATAAGTTGTTTAATCTTATCAGCATTATTTACACAAGGTATTTTCCTTCTTTTATGAAAGTTATAGTGAGATTTTTGGGAAAATTGTTTTTTACATCGTTCGCAACTATATTTAACCATTTTTATTATATATTGTTAATATAATTATTTTTTAAATCAATTTTATTAACTTAAACCTACCATTTTGTTAATTTCTAATATTAAAAGTTAGCAGTTTAAATGTCTAAAGGTATAATATATTATTTATCACTTCAACTTAAAAAAAAATTAAAACAAATCCCTCTCTAAACTTTTTCCCAAACTCTCTCCGAACTCCTCTCCAAATTTTTTCCCAAGCTCTCTTCAAACTCGCTTCCCAAACTTCCCAAAAACTTTTTTTCCAGGCTCTCCCAAAACTTGCTTTCCCAACTCTCTCCAAAACTCCTCCCCGATTTCTCTCCAACTCCCTGATTTCGGCCGTACGTGCAGGAATTGCGTATGTAGCCCTCATCTTTTCACTTCGAGAAAATGAGATTCAAAGAATCCAATGGATGCCTTCGGTGCAACGATAATGCAAATCAACCCCACTGGTGAGAGTCTTATCACATTCTCCCCGAATGTACTCGGCACAAACTTTTTCCTCCCACCGATGTGCAAATGCACATCTTCCCTTCTGGAAGTATTGGCACTTGTCCCCTTTGTTGCACCACTCGGACTTTTCCTTTTGCGGACATTCGCGGGGTGATTTCGATTTGTGCGATGATCCCATGGACATCGAAGAACTCGATGAACTCGGACTCGCACAAGAGCTCGGCGATCTCGGACTCGCACAAGCAAATTGCGAACTCGTTGAACTCGGACTTGCGCAAGCGAATAGTCCGTCGGGATGTGTGAATGAACAATTGGGGGTGACGCACTTTCCCGTACGAGCCCATGTTGGACAAAATGTTTGTGCTTCCAACAATTCTGGCGATTCCTTCGCTTCCCCCGACGGGGGGCACGGTGCTGTGGAGGGATTGCGGAACTCCTGTGCTTCTTGCAATTCATTTTCGCCATGAGCAAATGTGCAGATGTTTCCTCGAGGACATTTGCCGAAATTCTCGAAATCTCTGCACAGCTTCGTTTTGATTGCGCGAGGATCAACTTGCAATTGCTCTGGACCATGAGCGAATTGACATGCGTCCCCATCAGGACAATCCCCCCGTGCGAACTTGTTGCAAATCGCTGTCTTCACTTGCGGAACATGTAAG
>Ga0209342_10002376_pt1 | contig 20237 bp, 17 predicted proteins | sample RifCSP16_2_FD_184023 | JGI IMG/M metagenome (GOLD analysis project Ga0209342, IMG submission 184023) | Soil microbial communities from Rifle, Colorado - Rifle CSP2_sed 16_2 (SPAdes) (version 2) | ecosystem: Environmental > Terrestrial > Deep subsurface > Rock core/Sediment | place: Rifle... | reverse complement strand
CGCCCCCTCGGCGGGGAGAGGTCTATCTCGTCAGCTTTGATCCGACGCTGGGGGCGGAGATCAGAAAGACGCGCCCAGCCTTAGTTTTGCAGAACGATCTCGCTAATCGCTTTAGCCCGATCACGATCGTCGCCGCCATCACATCCCACGTCGAGCCCGACCTGTATCCGACCGAGGTCCTCGTCAAGGCGCCCGAAGGAGGGCTCCAGGTTGATTCCGTGGTCCTCCTCAACCAGATCCGCTCAATCGACCGGCAGCGGCTTATCCGGCGCGTGGGGAGGCTGAGCCGGGAAACGATGCGGAGGGTCGACCGCGCCCTCATGCTGAGTCTCGGGCTCGTCGAGCTATAAGGAAGGCCTACTGGATCACTTCGTCCGCCCGGATGAACATAGACTGGGGGATCGTGAGCCCGAGGGCCTTGGCGCTCTTGATATTGATGACCAGCTCCGGTGTTTCATCTAAGGCTTCTTGAACAATGCCGCGTCCACCTCTTTTTCGGTCTGGGCGATTCGCACGTCGAAATCATCAAATATCGTGCGTTGTCTGGCGCTCTTCCAGCGTTGGACATTCTCCTGCGTATAGACATTTTCGCCCGACATTCCGCCCGCCCGTCTAGAATTGTAAGGAAGTAATAGCGCTTGGTTGCCACGGACAATCCCGATCAACGTACGGCCCTCTCCGAACCTCCTCCCCTCCGACCGGCGCAACCAGACTTGGCCATCCGGTTGCACCGTGATGTCGGTGTGCCTCGCGGGTGACTGGTAAACCCGCCGGAATCCGTCATAGTCGGTGTATCGAATGGAACTGAGCCACGGCTGGCGATCTTCTCCGAAGTATTCGACTGGCGCGCGCGGTCGAGCAACCGCCTCGTCTATGGTCGCGAGGTTAGACGCCAGTGTCTGGTATATCTGTACGTATTCCGCGGGGCTGAATTGGGCTGGGTTGACGAAGGTTGGATAAGGGTCTTCTGCGCCGTCCCGCAAGGAGCGGAACCGTTCGTCCAAAGTTGGTCCGACATAGATCGAGGTGCGAGGCTTCAACGTGTCAACAAGACGAACGGTTTTGCCTTCGATGTAGCGAAGCTCAAATGCCACATAGGAGGTTTCAAACGTCTGCGTGTACTCTTCATGGAGCACGAGGCGACCGGGTCCGCACGCCAAGTCGAATACGTCGTGAGGGGTTCTTTTTGTGCAGCCGCCGAGAGCGATCGCGATCGGAATGATCGCCCAAGCTACCAGTTGGTATTTCATCCGGAATTCCCGGTTGGGGTAGGGCGCTGGCGCGCCCACCGTAGGGCCCGGTGGCATATCCTCGGCTTTCGCCGTGGGCCTCAAGCCGACCCTGGGAATCGGCCGGGCACTCCAGACGACCCGCCCATCCTTGAGCGCGAAGGAAACATAAAGGCCATTCTCGGACGCGGCGAGCGTGGCCGCGGCCGGTGATTCTGCCCGGGACGGGCAAGAGTGAGTCACCATCTGGTCACTCCCTGATACAGCGCGGATGACGGCGGAGTCAAGCGCGACGTTGGAGACGGACTGAGCGGGGGATTCCCGCGGGCCGGGCCGGTGAAGGAGGATGCCGAGAGCTTAGTCCCCTGCCCAGCACCGGTCAAGGACGGCGATCTCCGACTGAGGTGCGCCCGAATGCGCTGGAGTGCGCCCGAGTTGGGCACAACTTGGTCACAAATGATGATCTGACTCGGGACTACATGGGAGGCAACTACCTGAAAGAAATGGTGGGCAGGGACGGGATTGAACCGCCGACACCAGGATTTTCAGTCCTGTGCTCTACCAACTGAGCTACCTGCCCACCAAGCCCGCTACAATACCAGAGGCGCCCGCCCTTGTCCAGGGAACGGGGCTACTCCTGGGCAGGGAGATCCGATTCGAAGACGATCTCGTCCTGGTCGTTGACCCGGAAAGCCTCGTAGAGGACGAAGGGCACGTCGTGCTCGACGAGGAACCGCGTGAGCTTGGCCACGGCGATGGGGTGCGACTCCACGTGGAAGGACAGCGCCAGGTCGTCCATCTCGTCGTAGGCCAGGATGGCCCAGTTCCCCAAGACCAGCGCCTCCATGTCCTCCTGGAAAGAGACGCCGTCCTCGAACTCATCCGACTCCCGGGAGAGATCGTAGAGCGAGCGGAGCCGGCTGAGCTTCTCCTCGCTGGAGAGCATCGCTACATCCCCCTGAAGCAGCCCTCGGCCGCCATGGCCTCGAGCGCCTTCTCGTAGCCCCGCACGGTGCGCGCGAGGTGCTCCTGCGTGTGCACGGAGGAGACCCAGCCGTGGAACATGGAGCAGTCCACCCCGTTCAGGAGCAGCGCGCAGCGGAGGAGGTGGTAGAGGTCCTGCCGCCTCGGCTGGTCGAAGCCCCCCAGCCCCGGGCGCCCCTCGAAGGAGACGTGGTAGATGGACGATTCGCCGAAGACCGCGCCGGGCGCCCCGACGCGCTTCATGACGTCGGCCAGATCGCGCCGCAGCTCCTCCGCCAGCTTGCTGGCGCGGACCTGAACGCTCCCGTCGGCCACCGCCTCCAGCGTCGCGATTCCCGCCGCCGCGGAGAGCGGGTTGGCGTTGAAGGTGCCGGCGTGGGCCACGCGCTCGCTCCGATCCCACGCGGGATCGCCCCGGTGCGCCATGAGCGTCATGATGTCGCGCTGGCCCGCCACCGCGCCGCCGGGTAGCCCGCCGGCGACGATCTTGGCCAGCGTCGTGAGATCCGGAGTGACCCCAAAGTACGCCTGCGCTCCTCCGGGAGCGTAGCGGAAGCCGGTGATGACCTCGTCGAAGATCAGCACGACGTTCTCGCGGGCCGTCAGCGCTCTCAACTCCTGGAGGTAGCCGGGAATGGCCGGCGTCGTGCCTGCCTGGCCGCCCGCCGGCTCCAGAATCACCGCGGCGACGTCGCCCCGCTCGAGGCACCCCGCCGCGGCCTTGATGTCGTTGGGCGGGCAGAGGAGCACCTGGTCGAGCGTGGCCCCGGGGACGCCGGCGGAGAGCGGCACCTCGAACGGCGGGTTGACACCCCCCACCACGCCGTCGTGCCAGCCGTGGAAGTGGCCGTATAACTTCACCACCCGCGTTCGCCCCGTGTGAGCGCGCGCCAGCCGGATCGCCAGGTGGGTTGCCTCGGTGCCCGACATCGTGAAGCGCACCAGCTCGGCCGAGGGCATGAGCTGCGCGACCCACTCGGCCCAGCGCACCTCGAGCTCGTGGCAGGCGCCGAGGTGGGTCCCGCGCGCGGCCTGCGCCTGGATCGCGCTCACGACGCTCGGGTAGCAGTGGCCCAGGATCAGCGCGCCGTGGCCCATCCAGTAATCCACGTACTCGTGGCCGTCCACGTCCCACTTGAGCGCGCCCTGGGCCCGCTCGACGTACACGGGAAACGGCCGCAGGTGGCGGATGTCGTGCGTCACCCCGCCCGGAATCGTCCGCGCGGCGCGCTCCCAGAGCGCCAGCGACTTCGGGTGGGCCGCGCGATAGGCCTCGAGCAATCGCGTCATGAACGTGAGCCTCCTCTGATCCGCTGGTCTACGAGCGTCCGCAGGAGCTCGACCACGGCCATGTGGGTCTCGAGCGGCAGGCCGTCCACCGTGGGGACCCGGCGCCGCGTGATCCCGTCCACCCCTCCGGCCTGGACGCAGGCGGTCACCAGTTTGCGCTCCTCCTCCGCCGTGTGGAGGAGCGGCTGTCTCGCGAGAATCGAGAGCTGGGCGGCCACGCCGTAGGCCCCCCAGTTGGAGACCCCGGCGACCACCAGGTGGTCCACCCTTACCACGGAGGCGATCTTCCGGGCCAGCGGCCCCTGCCGGAGGAAGCGGGACCGCACGTTCCCCATCCCGATCTCGTTGCCGCCGTCGCCGATGCCGATCGTGGTCAGCCCGCGCGGCGGCTTCAGAAAGAGCCCGTCGAGCGGCCCGTTCCAGGCCCCCACGGACTCGCCCCGCGCGTTCCAGTACCGGCCGTCCGCCGCGCGGCCCGGGCGCTCGATCGCCACCAGGTGCGATGGCCGGATGTCGCCGACCCGATGGCGCGCGCTGTCCACCGCCTCGGCATGGGGGAGCGCGACCAGTTCCACAGGCTCGCCGAGGGCCTTGAGCGCCGCCTCCATGAGGGGCGCGGCGACGTCGTCGGTGACGTAGGCCACCGACTTCCCGAGGAGCCTCAGGGCGCGACCGAGCACCGCTGCGCCGGGGGGCCCGTCGGTTTCCGCCATCCCCGGCCCCACGGCGAACCCCGTCGTCACGATCATCCCCCTGCCCCGCGCCAGCGAGCGCGCGGCGGCCCGGGCGCCTCCCGGCCGGTAAAACCCGGCGATGCCGCGCGCGGCGAGGTCGAGGGCCAGCAGCTGATCGACCGGATCGGGGGCGCCCATCACTTGGCCGCGGGCTTGGGCTCGGGCTGGGGGGGAGAGAAGACCATGGAGACGGTGTCGTCCCCGCTCTGGTCGAAGTACACGAGGAGGCCGCGCTGATAGAAGTAGACTTTCCGACCCTCTCTCTCCGCGATCCTGTCGGGAATTCCCCAGCCCTTCACGACCATCACGTAGTCGAAGATCCGGGGCTTCGGCTCCAGGGTGAAGGAGCGCACCAGATTCGGTCGGTACCCGGTCGGCGCCAGCAGGCCGAACTCCACGATCATCCGCTTCATCCCGGCGGGCGCGCGGGCCCCCTCGTAGACCCACCGGACCGTGTCGTACGATTCCAACTTCTGCCGCGTCTCGAGGGAGGGCGCGCCGTAGCGCTCGCGCACGGTTTCCTGCGTGCTCGAACCCGGGGAGATGCCTCCCCAGTCAGCGGCGACAACGGCCGACGGAACGCCCAGCGAGAGGGCGAGAGCGAATCCGAGCCAGGCGAGCGCGGCCCACCGCCCCATCAGTACCCCAGGGCGACGCCGTCGCCCCGCGGATCCGCACCGCCCATGAGCGTCCCGTCGCGGACCACGATCCCCTGGGCATGCCCCATCTGGTCGTAGAACTCGCCGACGGCCTCGACCCGATGGCCGCGGCGCGCGAGCCCGCCGAGGGCGCGGCGGCCGACCCGCCCCTCAACCTTCAGGACCTCCTGCGCCTGGCCCGGCATGAAGCGACCCATCAGAAAGCGCGAACGCTCGATAGCCTCCTGGATCTCCATGCCGAAGTCCAGGACGTTCGTCAGCACCTGCACGTGGAACTGCGCCTGGCCGTCGGCGCCCCGGGTCGAGAACCCCAGCACGGGCCGCCCGTCGCGCGTCACGATGGAGGCGATCAGGGTGTGAAACGGCCACTTGCGCGGCCCGAAACAGTTGGGATGAGCCGGATCGGTATTGAAGTACGCGCCCCGGCTGTGGAGGACGACGCCCGTCGCTTCCGGCACCACCCCCGAGCCGAAGGACGCGTAGAGGCTCTGGATGACGCTGATCATGTTCCCGTGACGGTCTGTGATGACGAAACCGGTCGTGTCCCCTGACGGATCGCCCGAGGCGTAAGTCTGGGCCTTTTTCGGATCGAAGGCCTTCCGGCGCTCCCGGGCGTAGTCCTTGGCGAGCAGCCCCGCCACCGGCACGCGCCACTGGCTCGGGTCGGCGATCCAGCGGTCGCGGTCGGCGTAGGCGAGCTTGATCATTTCCACCAGCAGGTGCAGGTGCTCGGCCGAATGCAAGGCGAGCCGCCCGAGATCGAACCCCTCCAGCAGGTTGAGGGCCAAGAGCGCGGCGAGCCCCTGAGTCGGCGGTGGCGTCTGGTACACCGTGAAGCCGCGGTAGTCGGTCGCCAGGGGCTCCCCCCATTCGCCCGAGTGAGCGGCGAGGTCCTCCGCCGTGACGAAGCCCTCGGCGTCGAGCCGCGCGGCCATCGCCTCGGCGATTTTCCCCCGGTAAAAAAGGTCGGGGCCATCCTCTCCCAATGCCCTGAGCGTGAGGGCCAGGTCCGGCTGCCTCAGCAGCTCTCCGGTCGCGGGAACCCGACCGTCCGGAACAAAGATTCGCCGCCACTCGGCGTCCTCGGTGACCTTCAGCCGCTCCGCCGTCGCCTGGCTTACGAGGTGCGTGCTCGGAAAGCCGGCCTCGGCGTAGTGGATGGCGGGGGCCAGCAGGTCGCCGAGCGGCCGGGTCCCGAATCGCTCCAGCAGCATCCCCCAGGCCCGCACGCAGCCCGGTACCGAGACGGACGCGGGCCCGATCCGCGGCACCTGGCGGAGGTTGCGGCGGCCGAGCTCGTCCAGCGTCGCCCGGGAGCCCGAGCGCCCCGCCCCGTTCAGGAAGTGGACGCGTCGGGATCTCGCGTCGTAGTAGAGGCAGAAGAAGTCGCCGCCCACACCACAGCAGTAGGGCTGGGTCACCGCGAGCACCGCATTGACCGCGACGGCGGCGTCGGCAGCGGTGCCGCCCGCCTTCAGGGCTTCGACGCCGGCGAGCGACGCGAACGGATGGGCCGAGGCAACCATCCCGCCCCGCCCGAGGGCCACCGGCCGATGCGCGTACCCGATCTCGAGCATTCAGGCCACCCCGAAGAGCTTGGTGATTTCGTCCTGGGGGAACGTCGGCAGCGGCAGCGGGCGGCCGCCTTCGACCAGCGTGAGCCCCGCGTCCCGCGGGACGACCTGGCCGATGAAGGCGCAGTCGATCCCCTCGCGCGCGCAGGCGTGGAGCACGAGCGCGGCGGCGGCGGCGGCCAGCGTGAGCAGGAGCGACCCCGAGGCGATGGTGCCCAGGGGATCCAGGCCGAACTCGCGGCAGAGGCGCTCGCCCTCCGGGAGAATCGGGATGCGCTCGCGCTCGATCCGAAGGCCGACCCCCGAGGCCTCAGCCAGCTCCCAGAGCGCCGTCGCGAGCCCGCCCTCGGTGGGGTCGTGCATGGCGTGCACCGCCCCCAGCTCGGAGGCCAGCATCGCCTCCGGCACGACGCTGATCCCGGGGCGGTGGAGGAAGTCCTTGGCCCGCTCGACGAGGGCGGACGGTACTCCGCGGGCGGCGAGGTCCTTTTCTTTTTCCCGGGCGATGATCGCCGCGCCCTCCAGCGGGATTCCCTTCGTCAGCAAAACCATGTCGCCTGGACGGGCGCCTCCGCTGGTCACCAGCCGGTCCTTGGCCACCTCGCCGAGCATGGTCCCCACCACGATGGGCCTGCCGAGGCCGTGGGTCACCTCGGTGTGGCCGCCGACCAACGACACCTCCAGCTCCTCGCAGGCCCGCCCGACCTGGGAGAAGACGTGCTCTACCGACGCGTCCGTCGTCGCGCCCTCGGGGAGGAGGAGCGTGGCGAGGAACCAGCGCGGCCGCGCGCCGCGGACGGCCAGATCGTTGGCGTTGACCTGGAGCGCGTACCAGCCGATCTCGTCGGTGGCGAAGGTGATGGGGTCGGTGGTCGCGAGGAGATAGCGGTCGCCCATTTCGATGACCGCCGCGTCCTCGCCGATGCGGGGACCGATCAGGACCCGCTCGTCGCGGGGCGCGTACTTCTCGAAGAACGCCTTCAGGACCTCGGCGCGGAGTTTCCCGACGGGAAGATGCCGCATGGCCCACTCAGTATAGAGTGGGGCCGAGAGCAGAGCAAGGTGAGGGGCGGGCCTGGCGACAGCCCCGGGGGCCCGCCCCGGACGAATACCGCGCGGGTTACTGGTTCAGCGCGACGGTGGGGTTGCTGCCGTTGTCCGTGGAGAGGTCCAGAACGACTTCTTTGCCTCCCTCCACATCAACCGTCAGGTCCCAGACGTGCTGGGCCCCGACCGCGCCGATCAGACGGTACGAGCCCGCCGGCAGGCGCTCGAATCGATAGCTCTGGCCCAGGGTGACCCGCTTGACGAACCGCTTGCCTTCGGCCGGCCCGCTGACGCCGTGGACGAGGATCCTGGCTTTCACGGGCGACCGGCCCGCCTGCGGCGCTCCCCAGGTCACCTTTCCCTTCAGGGTCGCATTGGCCTCCACCGCCTCGGCGGTCGCCGTGAACACCACCGGCGGGGCGAGGACGCCGGCGCTGATGAGCCACCGGCGGGCCTGCTTCACTTCTCCGGAATCCGGCGTCCCATGGTTCACCACGTACTGGAACGCCTCCTCCGTTTCCTTGCGCTGGTTCAGGTGGCTCAGCGCCACCCCCAGGGCATACCAGAGGGACGCATCCTCCGGCACCGCGCTGAGCGCCTCCTGGTAGAACCGCCGCGCGCCCTCGTAGTCGCCCAAGTCGGCGAGCGCCGTCGCCTGCTCGACGGGGTTGAGGGTCGAAGCCTCCAGACGCGGTTCCAGCGGGACGGCGCCGCCTCCGCGGAACACGGAGACCACCAGGATCAGGGCGATCCAGAGCGACGAAGCCGAGAACATGACGAACCGTGATCTGATCATGGTTATAGCTCCCTCCAGCTATTTGTGCGGAACAGCCGACGCATGTTCCGAACGTTCTCGATCGCCTGGCAGCTGTACAGAATCTTGGCGTTGCCCATCGCGTCAACCTCCACCTCCGAATTGACGCTGGCGGTCTCGTTGACGACCATCCCGCCGTACATGGTCTGGTTGCCGCCGCCGCCGTACCGGAGCCCCACATACTGGCCGGTGACGATGATCAGCCCTTCCCAGCGGAAGTTGCCCGTGACATTGAGGTCCCCGTCTTCGAGGATCAGGATCCCCGCCCCCGTGGAAGTCCCGCTGATGCTCATTGCGTAGAAGGCCTGGGCGGGGTCCACCGTTCCCTTGACGTACACGATCTTCGGGTTGGCTGCGGTTCCCCAGCAGTTGGGGTCGTTCAGGTTGGCGGCGCAGGTGTTCCCGATGTTCTGATAGGAGAGCTGGCTCGCCCCGCTGGCCTGGAGCGAGATGTCGGCGTACGGCCTGACCGCATCGACGAACTTCTGAATCTGGGCCGGAGTTAGCGTGGCGTCCGGGGTGATCGTGTTGTCGCCGATCCCGGGGCCCGGGTTCTGCGGCTTCCCGGTGACGTTGTTCTTCTGCTGGTTGCTGAGGCTCACCTGGACGACGGTTTCCGTGGGAATGTCGGAGACGCCGATCCCCCAGACCGTCGCGGGACAGATCCCCGCGATGCCGGCCCCCGCCGAGTCGTCCAGGTTGGTGTCGTTGCCGCTGATCGTGAAGGCGTTGCCGGAGAAGCTGGTATTGGTGCCCAGCCCGGGCAGGTTCACCCCCCCCGGCAGGGTCAGGTCGGGGTGGGAGACGACCTGCTGCAACTGGCGGGTCGCGCCGTTGTAGGTGCCCAGCGCTGTGAGGATGACCACGCGGTTCGTGTCGTTGGTGGCGTTGCCCGGATCCACCGCCTGCCCCGTCAGCAGATTGTCATTCGGCAGGTTGTCGTTCCTGACGGTCACGGAGAACGTCCCGAGCGCCGCCGCAAGGCTCGGCAGCGGCATGCCGGTCGCCATCTGGCCGCTGTTCGTGGAGAGGACGGTGTTCCAGCCAGTCGGCAAGGCGGCCGCGAGCACCAATTGGTCGAAGGCCCACTCGAGGCCCGACTCCGCTACGTAGCGCGCCCGGGTCACGTCGTCCAGGTTGGCCGCGACGCTCGTCTCCATGCCTCCCATGGTCAGGAAGACCAGCAACAGCCCCGTCAGCATCACCAGCGCGAAGAGCGCCAGCGGGAAGGCGACGCCGCGCTGGTCTCTAATGGCTCTCATGGATTACGCTCCTGGATAACCCACAGGAGCAACTTTGCTGCCACCCACTAATGGCCCCCAACCTATTGAAATTGCGTAAGAGTTCTGCGATTCGCCGTACAATCCAGGGGGAGGGGGTGTCGCTCCGGGATACACTCCCAAAGGACATCGTCAGCCGGCGGACGGTGGGGTCTACAGCTCTCGCCAGGTGGACATCCTGAAGAGGAGTCTCCGCTGCACGAGGTCGATGGCCTCCTGGCTGTAGCGAAGGTTCACCGAGCTCGCACCGAACCACCCGTCGTAGTACGGGGTCTGGTTCTGGTTGCCGCCCTCGTTCCAGACCGTCTCGTTGGAGACGGTCGCGCCGAAGATCGTCGTGTTACTCCCCGTATCGAAGATCGACGAGACGTAGCGCCCGGTGACGATGACGATCCCGTCCCAACGGAGGTTGCCGACGGTCCGCAGGTCGCCGTCCTCGATGACGAGGATCCCCGAGCCCTGGATGTTGTTCCGCAGCCTGAGCCCGGTGAAGGTCGAGGTGGGGTCCAGCTCGCCCCGGAAGTACACGAGCTTGGGGTTCTGCCGGCTCCCCAGGTCCATCGCCTGGTTGGCGCCGCACCCGTTCGTGAGGGTGGGCGTGCTGGTATAGGTCCCGGCCAGGTTTCCCGTCAGGACCATCGGGCAGGCCATGGTGCTCTGCAGAACCGTGGTCTGGGAGAACGAGGCGAGCGCGTCCAGGAAGCTCTGCATCACGGCCGGGTCCACGCCGCTGTCGGGGGCGACGGTGTTGTACCCGGTCGTGGTCGAGCCCGGGTTGGTCTGGTCCTTGCCGACGACGTTGCTCCGCTTGGTGGCGGAATTCAGCCCCTGCTCCACCCTCGCCTCGTAACTGATCTGCGGGTTGGAGTTCTGCTGGGTCCCCGGCTCGACCGCGATGCCGTACTTCATCTTCGTCTGGTCCGGATTGATCCCGTAGGTCCGCTGGGCGAAGTCCGTGTTGGTGCAGTTGGTGGCGCAGAGGTAGTCGCGGCCGTCGATGTTGAAGTTGGTGTTGGAGGCGAGCCAGTCCCCCTGGACGCCGGGCATCGTGTACGCGCCGCCGAACGGCGGGATCGGCACGCGCCGCACGACCACCTGGATCTGACGAGTCACCCCGCGGTACGTCCCGGAGGCGGTGAGGACAACGGCGCCATTGGTGTCCGTGGCCGGGTTCCCCCCGACGACGCCCCCGTCGAGCGGCAAGCCGGTCAGCGCGGGGTCGCCATTCTGGTCGTCATTGCGGATCTGGGCCGCATAGGTTCCGAACGCAGGGGTGAAGCCGGGAAGCGTCTGGCCGCTCGCCATCACCCCGCCGTTGGTGGCCAGGACGCCGTTCCAGTTCGTGTTCAGGACCAGCTGATCAAACGCCCACTCAACGCCGGCCTCAGCCACGTACCGGGCACGCACGACATCAGTGAGGTTGGCGGCGATCGAGGGCTCCATACCCGACATCGTCAGGAAGGCCACGAGCAGACCGGTGAGCATCAGGAGGGCGAAGAGGGCCAGCGGCAAGGCCACTCCCTTTTCGTCTCGAACAGCACTGGCACGCGAGCTCATTGGGGGATCTCCTTATCGGTCGCTGAGGCCGAATCGGCTCCTACGGCCGACCGGGTAGTCATCGCCGGACGCAGGCGGAAGGGGAATCCCCTGGGGGGCAACCATACGGATTAGGCGTTGCGGAGGTTGAGTACCGTATCCTTCCCAGGCGCGACGGTGACCTCGAGATCCCAGAGCGACGTGTCGTTCTCTGGGTCCTCGACGGTCAGCCGGTAGGTGCCGGGGGGAACGTTGTCGAACTGAAAGGCCTCTCCCTGCTTCACAGTCTTCGTGAATGCCATATCCTTCTTCGCCTCGTCTGTGCTCCCGAGGACCAAATGGATCTCCCGCGGTGTGCCCTGGAGCTCCGTCCGTCCCTTCACCCTGCCGACGGCAACGGAGCCTTCCCGAGCGGGGGGCACCGGGGCGGTGGCCTGCGGAGACGCCTCTTGGTCGGGGCCCGCAGGAGGGGCAAAGCTCACCTCCCTGGCCAGCACGCCCGCATTCGTGAGCCAACGGCGCGCCACCTCAACCTCCGGCGAGCCCGGGGCGCCCCGGGTTACCACCCACCGGAACTGCTCCACGGTCTCCTCCTGCCGGCCCACATGCGAGAGCGCGGTGCCCAGAGCGAAGCGAAGGGAAGCGCTGTCCGGATCCCGCTCGACAGCCGCCCGGTACCTTTCGGCGGCAGCCCCGTACTCGCCCAGGGCCGCCAGCTCATCTGCCTTCTGCACCAGGTTCGGGACTGCGGGCGCGTCACGCGGCTCGATGGGCGTGGTCCCTCCACCACGAAACACGAAGAAGACGAGGATCAGGGCGACCCAGATCGAGGAAGCCACAAACATCAATGGGCGTGAGTTCTTCGGGCGTGAGTTCTTCCGCGATTTCTTGCGTGGTTTCTTCATGGCTCCTTCCCCTGCTGATGTCATCGTGGCCCTCCCCCCGCTCCGGGGCACCTGACCCCGTCGAGAGGAGAAGCAACCTCGCTGCCAGCGTGGGATCTGAGCCAACGCCTCGAATCGACAAAGGAATTCCGGCAGAGGGCTGTACAATCAGGCCTGGCAACTGTCCAGGAGCCACACAGCCCTGCACGGAACATCGTCAGCGAGCGAACAGGGGAGGCGCCGTGGCGCTTTCGATCCTCGAGTGCGTTCCCAACGTGAGCGAAGGGCGGGACCGGCCCCTGATCGACAGGCTCGCCGGGGCCATCCAATCGGTTGCGGGAGTCCGGCTTGCCGACATCCACGCGGACCCGGACCACCACCGCTCGGTCTTCACGTTCCTCGGCCCCCCCGCCGCCGTCGAGGCCGCGGCCTACGCGCTGGCGGAGGCGGCGCTGCGAGCGATCGACATGACGACCCACCGCGGGATCCATCCCCGGATCGGCGCCCTGGACGTGCTCCCCTTCGTTCCGCTCCGCGAGATGTCGATGGCGGAGGCGGTCGCGATCGCCCACCGCGTGGGGCGGACGCTCGGAACGCGGTTCGAGTTGCCGATTTTCTTCTACGCCGAGGCGGCTCTCTCACCCGAACGGAGAAGCCTTCCCTGGATCCGGCGCGGCGAATACGAAGGCCTGGCCCGGAGGCTCGCCGATCCGGCTTGGAAGCCCGACGCGGGGCCGGCCCGCTTCAATCCCCGGAGCGGGGCGACGGCCGTGGGCGCCCGCGGGATCTTCGTGGCCTTCAACGTCTGGCTCGACTCGAATGACCTCGACGCGGCCCGCGCCATCGCGCGCGCCGTCCGCGCGTCCTCGGGAGGCCTGCCCGCGGTCCAGGCCATGGGCGTGCCGCTGGCGCGGCACGGGATCGTCCAGGTGTCGCTGAACCTGCTCGACTACCGGAGGACGTCCCTGCCGCGGGTCTTCGAGCGCGTCAGGAGCGAGGCGGCGCTGCGGGGAATTTCAATCAGGCGGAGCGAATTGGTGGGGTTGGCTCCCCGGGACGCCTTCGAAGGCACGACGCCCGAGAGCCTCGCCCTCCCCGACTTCACGGACGCGAAGGTGCTCGAGAGTTACCTGCCCCCTCACCCTCCCCTCTCCCCCGCTGGGGGAGAGGATTCAAGGTGAGGGGGGAGCTCACGGCAGGGTCAGGAGCTTGAGGAGGTCGGCGGTGAGGTCGTAGAGCTGGGCGCAGCCCGCCGAGCCGCCGATGAGCCCCTGCATCCGCTTCCGGAGCTCACGATCCACGGGCTGGCCAACCAGCGCAGCAATCTTCTTCTGGGGCTCGTTGCAGATCCCCATGTAGGGCAGGCGCGGAGTCTCCGACTCCGCGTGGACAATAGTCCCCGAGTCGAGGTCGATCTCGTAGCGGATCTCGAAGCCATGCGCCTCATCGAACATCGAGTGGTAGAGCGAGAGCCGCCGCCCGCGCCGCTCCAGGCGCGCGACCTTCTTCCGGCTGAAGACGCGCGCCCCCGGAGGCGGGCAGTAGAGCGCGGGCACCATGGAGGTCGTCACGGCACGGGTCGCCAGGAGCGCCCTGCCTGCGTCGCTGTAGGTGAAGCACGAATCGGGCAGGTCCACCCACCCCGTCGTGTCGAGCTGCCAGCAGGCCCGCGCGTCGCCGCCCGCGGCCGTCCTCGCGCGCTCCGGCGGGAGCTTGGTGGCCTGGCGCGCGAGCCGGGCGATCTCGATGGCCGCGTCGATGAAGTGCTGGCCGCCGGGACGGCCGCCGGTCAGCTCGGCGAGTCGCCGCGTGAAGCCGCCGACCATTCGCGCGCCCGCCAGCGCCCCGAAGCCGGCCACGATCCGCGGGTCGGCGGCGCCGGAGAAGACGCGCGCCCGCGCCTCCCTGATCTCGTAGCCCGGCGAGGGCGTCGCCACCGCCGCCACCTCCGCGCCGAGATCGTCGTCGCGGATCCGGGCGGTGAGGGTGAAGGCGTCGGCGTGGGTGTTGTCCACCCACCCCTCCATCGCCCGTTCGTAGCGGTCCCGCCGCTCGAGATACGGCGAGCCCACGCGGCTCATTTCGTCGCGTACTTTTCGGGACTCTTGTCGAAGGTCTCCTTGCAGGAGACGGCGCAGAAGTGGTAGGTCTGCCCCTTGTAGACGGACGAGCCGGCCGCCTTGGCCGGGTCCACCTGCATCTTGCAGATCGGATCCGTCGCCACCGAACTCACCTCCTCGCGGAGCGCCGGCCGGAAGCGCTTGAGCCTCAGGCTGTTGGTCACCACCGACACCGATGAGAGCGCCATCGCCGCTCCGGCCAGGATCGGCGAAAGCAGGATCCCCCAGAGCGGGTAGAGTACCCCGGCCGCCACCGGGATCAGGATCACGTTGTAGCCGAACGCCCACACGAGGTTCTCGCGGATGATCCGGATCGTCCGGCGCGAGAGCTGAAGCGCCGTGACGAGGCCGCGCAGGTCGCCCCGCATCAGCGTGACGTCCGCCGCCTCCATGGCGACGTCGGTCCCCGAACCCATGGCGATTCCCACGTCGGCCTGGGCCAGCGCCGGCGCGTCGTTGATCCCGTCGCCGACCATCGCGACGAGCCGCCCCTCCTCCTGGAGCCGCTTGATCTCCCGTGCCTTGTCCTCGGGCAGGACCTCCGCCAGCACCCGGTCGATCCCCACCTGCCGGGCGATCGCCTCGCCTGTGACGCGGTTGTCGCCCGTCAGCATGGCCACCTCGATGCCCATCTCGTGGAGCGCGGCCACGGTCTGGCGAGCCTCCGGCTTCAGGACGTCCGCCACCGCGATGATGCCGACGGCGGTCCCGTCGAGCGCCACGTACATCGCGGTCTTTCCCTCCTCCGTCAGCCGCCGCTGCGCCGCTTGAAACGCGCTTGGCTGGACTCCGCTCTCCGCCATGAGCCGCGTGTTGCCCAGCAGCAGCCGCTGCCCTCCCACCCGCGCTTCGATGCCGTGGCCGGGAACCGCCCTGAAATTGCTGACCGCCGGCAGCCCGAGCCCCAGCTCCTTGGCGCGCGTGACGACGGCCTCTCCAAGGGGGTGCTCGGAGCCCTGCTCGGCGGCTGCGGCCAGGGCCAAGAGATCATCAGCAGTCATGCCGGTGGTCGGCACGATGTCCGTGACGACCGGCCGGCCGACGGTCAGGGTGCCGGTCTTGTCGAGCACCACGGTCCGGGCCTTGTGCAGCAGCTCCAGCGCCCCGGCGCTCTTGATGAGGACGCCGTGCTCGGCGCCCTTGCCCGTGCCCACCATGATCGCCGTGGGCGTGGCCAGCCCCATGGCGCACGGGCAGGCGATCACGAGGACGGCCACGAAGTTGGTCAGCGCGAAGAGAAACGCGGGTTGCGGCCCCCAGAGCCACCAGACTGCGAAGGTCACCGCCGACACGACGAGCACAATTGGGACGAATATCGCGGAAACCCGATCCGCCAGCCGCTGGATCGGGGCCTTCGAGCCCTGCGCCTCTTCCACGAGACGGATGATCCGGGCCAGGACCGTGTCCTTGCCGACGCGCGTCGCACGGAAGGTGAAGCTCCCCATCCGGTTCACCGTGCCGCCGATGACGCGGGACCCCGGGCGTTTCTCGACGGGGAGACTCTCGCCCGTCAGCATGGACTCGTCCACGGCAGAGGCGCCGTCGGTGACCTCGCCGTCCACCGCGATCCGCTCGCCGGGGCGGACGCGGATCAGATCGCCCATCACGACCTCGGCCATGGGAACGTCCAGCTCGGCGCTGCCGCGGATCACGCGCGCGGTGCTCGGAGCCAGCGCCATCAGCCGGCGAATCGCCTCCGACGTCCGGCCGCGGGCCCGCGCTTCGAGCCAGCGCCCGACGACGATCAGCGTCATCAGCACCCCGGCCGTGTCGTAGTAGGTCATGGCCCCGAGCCGCATGAAGGTGTGGGGCCAGAACGTCACCGCCACGCTGAAGAAATACGCAGCGTTGGTCCCGATGGAGACCAGGCTGTTCATGCTCGCTGAACGGTGGCGCACGTCGTTCCAGAACCCAACATGAAAATGCAGCCCGACCCAGAACTGCACCGGCGTGGTGAGGACGAGCTGCACCCAGGGGGACCGGAAGACGGCCGGCATCCATGGGAAGAGCTGGGGGAAGCTCCCCAGCAGGACGGGGAGCGTGAGCACGGCGCCGACGAGGAATTTCAGGCGGAGGAGCCGGTTCTCCCGCTCTCGCTCCGCGCGTTCGCGATCCGGCGCCTCCGCCCCGGTCGGGATCACCTCGGGGATCTCGTACCCCGCGGCTCTGACGGCCCTCCTGAGATCGGCCATCGTCACCCGTCCGGAATCGAGCCTCACCGTGGCCTTCTCGGTGGCGAGATTCACGCTGGCTTGGATGACGCCCGGCACCCCCGCCAGGGCCGCTTCCACCTTGCTCACGCAGGAGGCGCAGTGCATTCCCTTGACGGGAAGCGTGAGTTTTTCCTGCTCCATGGCCTTCAGTATCCCCTGCCCTTTTGAGGCTGTCCAGCGGGCAATGGATTCCGTTCGAGCGCGGGCTTTGCCCGCGCAATCTCTCCCCGGGGGGAGGTTCGGAAGGGGGGCAACGCCCCCCTCCGAGGCTAGCAGAGGTCAGGGAAGAGCGAGGGTTGAACCTCTCCGGCCGCGGCCGGCCGCCGGCCTCTCGGCTTCGCCTTCAGGGGCGTCTTGCCCGCCTTGCTCTTTCGCCCCGACGCCGGCCGGCGCTTGGGCCGGACCCACCCCTTCTGGCGCGCGATCTTCTCCCCCTGCTTGATCACGAGGAGATCCACCAGCCGCGCCAGAGGATGGCTCAGGAGGTGGAGGTACTTCTCCCAGTAGCGGGGCGAGTAGGCCAGCGTCCGCATTTGGTCCAGAGCGAGCGCCAGGGCGGCACGGTCGCCTTGCCGAGCAGCCACCTTGAGCTGCTCCAGCACCTTTCCCGGGCTCACCCTCGACGGCGGCATGCGCTTGGTCACCTTGAACCCCTTCACGCAAAATGCGAGCGGAGGCGAGCCACCGCTGCGGGCACCCGCCCCGTGCCGGCGGGTCGCGCCTTCGCTCGCGTATGCGGTGGTTCCCCTGGAGCGGGGTCGCCTTACCTGGAGATGATCTCGTACTCCTCGCGGTCGAACGTGGCCACCAGCTGGAGGGTGAGTTTCCGCTGCACGGCCTCCTGGAGGAGCTCCAGTCCCTCCCGCTCCTCGGCCTCGAGGTGCTGGGCCATCTCCGGGTTGACGCGGATCAGGATCTCCTGCCCGCCCAGGTCCGCCGCGGCGGCCTGGACCTTGCGGAAGATCTCGGCGGCGACTGTCAGGTCGGACTTCACCACCCCGCTCCCCTTGCAGGTCGGGCAGGACGTGCAGAACAGGGACTGCAGATCCTGGCGCACGCGCTTGCGGGTCATCTCCACCAGCCCCAGCTCCGAGATCTCGAGGACGTTGGTGCGGGCCTTGTCCTCCCCCAGCGCTTTCTGGAGGGCCTGGAAGACCTGCTGGCGGTGGTCCTCCCGCTCCATGTCGATGAAGTCGATGATGATGATCCCGCCGAGATCGCGGAGGCGGATCTGGCGCACCGCCTCGCCGACGGCCTCCAGGTTGATCTTGAGGACGGTCTGCTCGAAGTCGCGCTTGCCCACGTACTTGCCAGTGTTCACGTCGATGGCCACGAGGGCCTCGGTGTGGTCGATGACGATGTAGCCGCCCGACTTGAGCCACACCCGCCGGCGGAGCGCCTTCTCGATCTCCTTCTCGAGGCCCGTGGCCTCGAAGACGGGCGCCCGCCCCTCGTAGAGCTTCACCCGGGAAGCCTGGGCGGGCACCAAGGAGGAGGTGTACTCCATGCACTTCTGGTAGGCGGCGGACGTGTCCACGAGGAGCTCCTCCACCTCCGGGGAGAAGAGGTCGCGCACGACCCGGAAGATGAGGTCCCCCTCCTCGTGAAGGAGCGAGGGCGCGGAGGCCTGCGCGTGCCGCGCCTGCACCTGCTCCCAGAGGCGGAGGAGGAACTGGATGTCCGAGGCGAACTCCTCCTCGCCCTTTCCCTCGGCCACGGTCCTGACGATGAATCCTCCCGCGGGAGGCCGCAACCCCCGCACCGCTTGGCGCAGCCGCTCCCGTTCCCGGTCGTCCCTGATCCGCCGGGAGACGCCGACGTGCTGGGCCTGCGGCATGAACACCAGATACCGGCCGGGGAGCGAGATGAACGAGGTGATCCGCGCCCCCTTGGTCCCCAGGGACTCCTTGGAGACCTGGACCAGCACCTCCTGCCCCTTGCGGAGGAGGTCTTCGATGGGGAGCGACGCCTCGCGGCGCTCGACCTCTTCGACCTCGATCTCCTCCTCCTCGCTTTCCGCGAGCATGAGCCGCTCGTAATCCCCCAGGTTGGCGGTGTAGTCCCCCGCGAAGAGGAACGCGTCCTTGGGGAGCCCCACGTCCACGAACGCCGCCTGCATGCCGGGCAGCACGTTGGTGACGACGCCCTTGTAGATGTTGCCGACGATGGAGCGATGCCGTCGCCGCTCGACGTGCAGTTCGGTGAGCAGGGTGCCGTCCTGGACGGCGACGCGGGTCTCGGTCACTCCCACGTTGACCACGATGCGCTTACCCACGGCCACACCTCATAGCGACTGGCGCATCCGCACCGAGAGGAGGAGGCCGAGGGCCATGAGCGTGACCACCAGGGAGGAGCCCCCGTAGCTCATGAGGGGCAGCGGAAGCCCGACGATGGGGAGGAGCCCCATCACCATGCCCATGTTGATGAGGGTCTGGGCCCCCAGGAGCGCGGTGACGCCCAGCGCCAGGAGCCGCCCGAGCGGCTCGCGCGCGGCGCCGGCGATTTCGAACCCCCGGAGGATCAGGAACGCGTAGGCGACCAGCAGCAGCAGGGCGCCCACGAACCCCCACATCTCGGCGAACACGGCAAAGATGAAATCCGTATGGCGCTCCGGGAGAAAGGCGAGCCGGCTTTGAGTGGCGCCGGCGATCCCCTTGCCCAGGAGCTGTCCCGAGCCGATCGCGATCTTGGACTGGATCACGTTGTAGGCGCTGCCCAGCGGATCCCTGAACGGATCCAGAAAGACGAGCAATCGCTCGCGCTGGTAGTCCCGCAGCACGAGCCAGGCCAGGGGCGCCCCCGCGAGCCCGGCGAGCCCGAGCCATCCGAGCTCCCGGAGCCGCACGCCGGCCCCGAAGAGGAGCGCGAAGAACACGGGAATCAGGACGAGAGCCGTGCCCAGATCGGGCTGCCTGACCACCAGGACGAACGGCACGACGAGCAGGCCCAGCGCCGCGGCCAGCGTGGCGCGCGCGTGGGGGTTTGCCCACCGGGCGGTCAGCGCCCAGGCGAGCGTGACGATGAAGATCAGCTTGAACAGCTCGGCGGGCTGGAGCGTGACGGGCCCCAGCGGGAGCCAGCGGCGCGCGCCGGACACGGCGCGGCCGAAGACGTACAGCGACAGCAGGAGGCCGATCCCGATCACGTAGAAGGCGGGCGCGGCCCGTGCCAGGTTCCGGTAGTCCACGCTGGCCACCGCCACGAGCGCGAGGAGCCCGAGCCCCAGCCAGGAGAGCTGGCGCCAGACGACCCCACTCCCGTGCCGGCCGGGCGAGAGGCTCCAGAGCGTCAGGAGGCCCAGCGCGACGAGCGCCAGCGCCGCGGCCAGGAGAAGCCAGTCCACGTTCTGGAGGAGGCGCCGATCGACCTTGAACATCATCCCCTCAGGGCGGAGGCGGCGACCCGTTCGAAGAAGATCCCCTGCAGGATTTGCCGCGCGATTGGCGCCGCGGCCTGCCCGCCCCGGCCGCCCCGCTCGACGAGCACCACGACGACGACCTGAGGATCCTGGGCGGGCGCGTAGCCGGCGAACCAGGCGTGGTCCTGGCCGCGGCGGGCGTCGCTGTTGGTGACGAGCTGCGCCGTTCCCGTCTTGCCGGCGACCTCGATGCCCGGCAGCCGCGCCGCGGCGCCGGTGCCGCCGTCGTTGACAACGCCCCACAGGCTCCGCTGGAGGAACGCCCAGACGGCCGGCGACAGATCCACGTAACCGCTCATCTGGCTGGGCTCCGAGTAGAGGAGCCTGCCGTCGGCGGCTTCGACTCGTTGAACGAGTCGAGGCTTCCACAAAATCCCTCCCGTCGCCACGGCCCCCATCATCCGCGCCACCTGAAGGGGCGTGACCAGGAGGGGCCCCTGGCCGATCGAGACGTT
>Ga0209342_10002374_pt1 | contig 20250 bp, 16 predicted proteins | sample RifCSP16_2_FD_184023 | JGI IMG/M metagenome (GOLD analysis project Ga0209342, IMG submission 184023) | Soil microbial communities from Rifle, Colorado - Rifle CSP2_sed 16_2 (SPAdes) (version 2) | ecosystem: Environmental > Terrestrial > Deep subsurface > Rock core/Sediment | place: Rifle... | reverse complement strand
GATTTGCTTCAAACTCTTCATTTAAGGGACCGTGCAGTTACAGATGTTGCTATTTCTGTAGCATGGGCAGCAATAGTTTCTAATTTGTATAGTAATTGGCAAACTATAATCACTATTCCTTTTACAACATATGTAGCAAATACATATATATTCTTTTGGGTTGCCGGTGAATGGGTTGATACTGTAAATGACCAGCAAGTTCTATATACGTCTGTAGATATTGATAGTTCCCAAATATTTGCTAATGGATATACATCTCAAAACGTTGGCGAATATAATTCTTTCGGATATTCTTATGGTATTAATGTTCCTACTGCGGGAGCGCATACTATTTATTTTAAAGTGGCTAAATGGATATCAGGAAATTATTTAGTTATTCCGCAACTTACAATGTCGGTGCTAGGAGTTAAAAGATGAAACATTTTGTAGTTTATGATAATGTTGGAAGAATATTAAGAAGTGGTTATTGTAAAGGTAGTGATTTTGATAGAGTTATTAGTGATGGGGAATTTATAATGGAAGGCATCGCTAATGGAAATATTCATTATGTTAATGAAGGAGTTATAATAGATAGGCCATTGATGGTTCCGGTGGTAAATAAAACTACGGTTATAGAAAATGAAGAAATTAATATTACTAATATACCTATTGGAACGACTGTTATTGTAGGTAAAGATATGGCTGTAGTAAATGATGGAAACTTAGTTTTAACTTTTGATACCAGTGGTAAATATAAAATTATGTTAAAATGTTTTCCCTACGTTGATTGGGAGGTTACTATCATATGCGCTTAGATATTAAACGCGAATATATAAATCAAATTTCTAAAGACGAGGCATTGAGAAAGATTCTTGAGATTTTGTTGGAACATGATAATAGGCTTGATGATTTAGAGAAAAAGCCCAAAAAGAAACAGAAAAAAGATTTCATTGAGCACTTAAAAACTAAATAGGGAGGGCGTATGAAAGAGTATTCTGTACCAGAACAGTTGATAAATGAGATTCTTCAATACCTTGGAAGTAAGCCTTATATTGAAGTGGCTCAAATTATTGCTAAAATAGGACAAGTAATTGAAGGAAAAAAGGTTATTCCGTTTAAAAAGGAAGAAATAAAAGAGGGTCCGCATAATTAAGAGGGAGCCACTATGGAAGAATTGTTGAAGAAAATTTTAGCTGAATTAGTAAAATTGAATGTTATTATGCAAGAAAATAGGGCAAGGGTAAGGGGGTTGCAGGAAGAAGCTAGAATGAGGAACTGGCCCCCAGGGAAGCCAATGCCTCCAGGAATGGAAGAAGCATTAAGAAAACGTGAAGAGGCTAGAGCATCAAGAGCAAAAAATATTGTCCCTCCTATAAGCGAGGGTTTTCCAAAGAAGGGAGGAGTAAGTGGCTAGGATAATTAATTATCATATGACTGCTTTAACTGGTGGTGGTACCGGTGCCCTAGATAGTATAGATGGTAATGAACTAGAGGACGGGTATCGTGCCTATGTGATTATGGGTGGATCATTTTCTGTTTATTATCTGGATGCTGATTCAGGTCAGGCAGAATCTTCACCAAATATTATTGCTCCTGATAATAATCCAGGGACTAAGCGTTGGATAAAATGTAGTTGATGAAGGAGGGGTAGATGGGCGCGGCGGCAATTGACCTTGCGGCAACGTATACAGAAGTTGATCCGAACAGCCGAATCTCTGCGTCAACGGTAACGGCGACTTTCGCTGGCATTGCCCGGAATGAGGACGCTTATCTATACAAAGATTGGGGAGCCGGATACTTTGGGGATTTCGTCCACGACTTTGAAACCACTGGAACGACTTGGGCGAATGGATCGAAACTTGTTGTATGGGGCTTGTCAAACTCGTTGGCATCGAAAGCATCGTGGGCGGCGGGGTTGTATCTACAACTCGGTGCGACTAGCACGACAGCCGGAACGTATACCCTTGGAGAGATAGGTGGGAGCACTTCCGTAGGGGCTTCAATAGCTAAAGCAATCATGTATTGGAGGATTGAGAGGAACGGAACAACCCTGACGGCAAAACGTGCAACCTCGGCGGCAAACCGAACTGCCAAAACGTGGGCTGAAACTCTGACCATCACGGTCGCAACGACTACTTATCAGTACCAGTATGCTGGTTCCTCCGTGAACGATACTGACGCTACGACTGTTACTCAGACAACTGCGAATTATAAGGGAACTAAAATGACTTCGGCAGGAACCCCTTTCGACACGGTATATATGGCCGGAGCCTCGTCAGGGAACTGGGACGCGGGGGCGACTTGGGGGAACGCCGGATCATCGAAAGGAACGGACTATCCGGGGAACGCTTCGGATGCGGTAAAAATTGACATTGGAAATACCGTTACCTATAATGTGTCAGAGTCCAATGCGCTGGCCGATGTAGATGTGTATGGGACCCTTACATTTTCAACATCAGTAAACACTCTACTTGCTCTTGGGAACAACGATATCACGGTCAAAAATGGAGGAACACTTAACATAGGGACCAATGGTTCCCCTATCGGTGCTGCATACACCGCCGAAGTTAGATTTGGGACCACAGGAGATGCTTCAAAAGGGATTTTTGTAGATACGGGCGGGACGATCAGCATTGTTGGATCGGATGTAACTGGGGGAACCTTTTTTACCTATCTGACAGCGAATTGGACTTCTGGGCAGACGTTCACAGTTTATGGGGATGTTACTACGAAGTGGGCGATTGGACAAAAGCTCCTCGTCCATAAGTTTAATACCTCCTACCAATCCGGCGTGGAGTGCAATGAGTATACGATCAATGGTCTTGCTCTCAATGGATCGAATACGGACATAACGATCAGCGAGGCGGCTCCGGGAGTAACCTTCCGTGCCGGTGGACTTGTCGGACACCTGACAAGGAATGTAACCATTACGAAAACATCAGCAACTACCACGATTGGGTCTGGAAATTCTAACCGTCCTATTTTTCAAATCCAATCTACCACATGGGCAACGCCTCTTACTCACCTTAAACATGCTGTTTTTATTGGTCTGTTTTCCATTCAATGTTCTACGAACGGAAGAATAGACGCAACGGGAATTGTAACACGGAATTGCCGTCATCCATTCGGAACCACTTCTTATAAGATTCAAGATTGTATCATTACGAATTGTTTGTTCACTTCATGTGATGTGAGCCTCAGTTATATTGTGGGTAATAAGTTCACTAATTGTGTAGTAATTTGTAACGTGGCAACTATACAGAATATTTTCGGTTGCATATTTGACAGTTGTTATTTTGTAAACATAAGGTCATATTTGTTTGCTGCTGTCGCTGAAAATTTGTTCAAAAATTGCGATTTCGTTGGGTTTGATAGTATTATCGCGGCATCAACTATTGAGAAAATTTCATTCTTCAATTGCAATTTCGGAAAATATGGGCATAATGTAAATACATCTACTTATAACAATGAGTTTTACGCCATTACTAACGGAGATAGTTCCTATTTCAATAATTGTATATTTGGACATGACCCCCCTCAGGTCCATTCAAGCTTTTGGAACTATGCTCTCGGAGTAAATCATCGCATGGATAATTACAATGGAGTATCGGGAAGGTCTTATTCTTGGAATCAATGGTACGCTACGGCTTCCAACGGTACTGTTGTTAGGAGTGGTGGCGCAAGCAAATCCCTTGAAGTTTATCATTTTGATATATGTCAGGGATGGCGGGGATTGATAACCCCCATTATCGAATGGGTGGAGTGGGATGTTCCGGCTTCTTCTCAAACACGAACTGTGTATATTCGTGGAGGAACGGGAGGTGCAGAAAATTGGTCTACTTTCCCAACAGCAGATCAACTGTTTCTGGAAGCGGAATACTGCGATGAGGCGGGAACTAATCACGTTGCGTTTGCCATTTCCGATGATGTGCTTACAGATAACACAACTTGGACAGCGTTTTCTGTGACTTTTGTTCCTGGAAAGGTGGATCGTGTCGTCTATCGGCTTCGGGTAGGGGTTCAAAATATTACGGGCGTGAAACTGTACGTTGATCCGCAGTTGAACGCGGCATGATGAACTAATGGCGATCAACGCAAGATGGTGGGATGGTCAGACTGGCCTTCCATTTACTACTGGATCTAGTCTTCCACGTGATGCCCGATGGATCAATGGACAGGCGTGGATGTTTGATGTTTCTGGAGCCGTTTCACCATCAGCTTCTATTTCTCCATCTGCCTCTGCTTCTCCTTCTATCAGTCCATCCGCGTCTATTTCCCCATCAGCCTCCGTTTCCCCGTCAATTTCTCCTTCTGCTTCTATTTCTCCGTCAGCAAGTATATCTCCTAGTGCCTCAGTTTCCCCATCGGCCTCTGTATCACCTTCAATTTCCCCATCGGCCTCTATTTCACCGTCTGCTTCTATTTCACCGTCAATTTCTCCGTCATCTTCTATTTCTCCATCGGCTTCCGTAAGTCTATCTATTTCTCCTTCTGCTAGTGTATCTCCGTCACCACCTATAACCGTTAATATAGGAAACAACTCCGGTGATAGTGGAAGTATGGTAGATACAACATTAGAGAGTTATTATGCAAATTATAATTTTGGTAATAGTGCCTACAACTATGCAGGTCATCTTAGTTCTGGTTATAATATAAGATCACTCCAACGATGGGATTTGTCTTCTATTCCTGCTGGAGCTACTTGTGTATCTGCTACTTTGTATTTGTATGATACTGACTGGCCTACTAGAACAGCAGATTGTCTTATCAATTTATATAAACTTACAGATGCAAATGGTGATTGGATTGAGGGGAATGGGGGCGATGAACAGGCAGGCACTCCTTGTTGGAATTCTAAAGCATATGGTTCTAGTAATTGGGCAGGAAGTGCAGGAGCATCTACTGCTGGAACAGATTATGTTAATACTTCCCTTGGTTCTACCAATTTTACAGATGGTGTCTCTGGATATAGGGGAATTGCCCTTAATGCTAGTGGACTGGCGGTTTTAGAAAGTTGGTTTGGGACCTCCGGAGGGAATGGTTGGATTGTATGGGGTCCAACTAGTGGGGGACAGTCAGAAACTGAATGGCGTAGTGGCGAAGGAACCAATGGGCAACGTCCTTATCTTGCAATAGAATACAGTGAAGTTTCTCAATCTGCTTCTATAAGCCCGTCAGCCTCTATTTCTCCATCTGCAAGCATTTCTCCGTCTATTTCACCATCTGCTTCGGTAAGTCCTAGTGCTTCAGTTTCTCCTTCAGCATCTATTTCACCGTCTATTTCACCGTCGGTGTCTATTTCTCCATCAGCGAGTGAATCACCGTCAGTTTCTCCGTCAGCTTCTATTTCTCCATCTGCATCTATTTCACCATCGGCATCGGTTTCCCCATCTATTAGCCCTAGTGCATCCACATCACCTAGTGCTTCAGTATCTGAAAGTCCTCCTATTTCTCCTTCAGCTTCAATTAGTCCCTCCGCTTCTGAAAGTGCTAGTATTTCTCCTTCAGCGTCTATTTCACCATCAGCTTCTGAAAGTCCGTCAATAAGTCCATCAGCTAGTGTTTCTCCATCTATATCTCCATCGGCATCTATTTCTCCTTCTGCCTCAGAATCGCCATCAATTTCTCCTTCTGCCTCAGAATCTCCGTCAGTTTCCCCATCTGCTTCTATAAGCCTGTCTATTTCTCCGTCAGCATCAACATCGCCTTCTGCTTCGATTTCCCTATCTATTTCCCCGTCAGCTTCTGAATCACCGTCAATATCACCTAGTGCTTCGGAAAGTCCCTCAATTTCCCCGTCAGCTTCAATTTCTCCGTCAGCTTCAGAATCTCCGTCTGTTTCGCCGTCAATTAGTCCGTCAGCATCTATTAGCCCAAGTGCTTCTGAATCCCCGTCAATATCACCGTCAGCATCTATTTCTCCGTCAATATCACCTAGTGCTTCGGAAAGTCCATCTATATCTCCATCAATTTCTCCGTCAGCCTCTATTTCCCCATCAGCATCTGAATCCCCATCAATTTCTCCGTCAGCCTCTATTTCCCCTTCAGCTTCTGAATCTCCATCTATTTCCCCATCAATTTCTCCGTCAGCCTCTATTTCCCCATCAGCATCTATTTCTCCGTCAGCTTCAGTAAGTCCTAGTGCATCGGTATCGCCTTCCGCTTCCAGAAGTCCGTCAATATCCCCTTCTGCTTCTTATTCTCCATCAGCATCAGAATCCCCTTCGGTTTCTCCTTCAGTTTCTCCTAGCGCATCGGTAAGTCCATCTCCTTCAATTAGTCCCTCTGCTTCTCCTTCACCAACTCCTTCTAAAAGTGCTAGTATTAGTCCCTCCGCTTCTGTTTCTCCTAGTGCGTCGATTTCTCCATCGGCATCTATTTCTCCTTCTGCTTCAGAAAGCCCCTCTGTATCACCATCTGTATCTCCCTCTGTAAGCCCCTCAATAAGTCCGTCAGCGTCTGCTAGTCCGTCAGAGGTTCTTGTATCTGCTTCCCCATCTGTTAGTCCATCAATTTCTCCATCTGCTTCCATAAGTCCATCTATTTCTCCATCTGCTTCTATATCAAAATCTCCTAGCCCCTCTGTTTCCCCTTCTGCTTCAGCAAGTAAATCACCGTCTATATCCGTTTCTGCTTCTATTAGTCCATCTGCTTCTATATCACCTTCGGCCTCAGCAAGTGCTTCTAAATCCCCATCTGCTTCTAAATCCCCCTCTGCTTCTATCTCTCCATCCGCTTCTGCTAGTCCCTCAGCATCTGCTTCCCCTTCTTACGCTGTACCTGCTGGGGCTGCCGCTTTACTAAATATATTGTATCATTTTACTGCCCTTACTGGAGGTCAAGTAGGGGCAGTGGACAGCATAGATGGATCTCATTTACGGGATATGGATAGAGCATTTTGTATCGTTAGTGGAGCATTTTCTGTGTATTATCTCGATGAAGACTCTGGTTTATCTGAATCTATTCCCACCGTAATAATGCCAGATACAAATGCTGGGGTTAAACGTTGGATAAAATGTACATAGGAAAGTCTAGATAATGGCTATCACCGGATTTTCTGATTGGATTTTGTATCCTGGGTATACAGATGAGCCTGAAGTTACGGCTGATTATATACTTTCGGCTATGACGGACGGACAAGCACCAAATGAAAATTATCGTTATATGGCTATGTATTTACCAGTTGGTTGGCCTAATACTTGGAATGCAACTATAGATTGGGAAGTTCTTTCAACATGGCCGGAAGCCCCTGGAGTTAATGAATATTCTGTATATCGTCCTGATATGCCCACAAGGGCAGGTTGGTCAAATGGGTGGGCTTTTTTTATACAATTACAATCTGATAGTGGTAGTTGGAATGATTTTGTGCTTTGGGATCACGTAATTGGTAGTTTAAGAGATTTAAATTTTGCCGATGATCCAGGAGATCCTGAATATCCTAATATTCATTGGGAATCTGAACAATATATTGGTAGTGGACTTACTTGGACAGGACAGGGGGGGTCGGAACCTTTAACAGTTACATCGGGTTCTTTTCGCTTAGAACGTAATGGATCATATATAAGTGCTTATATAAAGCAAGCAAGTGGAAATTGGATTAAATATCTGGATAATATTTATATAACATCTAATTCTATTAGGATAGGTGTAAATCATACTGTTACTTCTGGTGGGGTATATCATGGAGATGGGTGGTACGATACACCTTGGGCTATTGAGGGCATAGTAAGGTTTACTAATTTTTCTTTGGTTCGACCGTCTGCATCAGCATCTTATTCTCCATCTGCTTCCTATTCGCCCTCTGCTTCAGAATCCCCTTCAATTTCTCCGTCGGCATCTTTTAGTCCTTCAGCGAGTTTATCCCCTAGTGCTTCACCATCTGCGACTCCTTGGATACCATCTAGCGCATCACCCTCAGGGTCAGGTAGTCCAAGTGCTTCTATATCAAAAAGTCCATCTCCAAGTATACCTCCAGCTGGGTTAGAAGGAACTCTTTATGTTGTTGATAGTATGAGTAACGGTCGAATAGTTGAACGTGATCCAGATGATCTTTCTTATAAGACTGAATGGATTTATTCAAATTATGCTACTTGGTATAGTTTAAGTTATATTGCTGTAAAGGATGAATACGTTTATGTTGCAAATTATTGGTATGATATTCGTAAGCACTATAGAAGCGATTTTTCAATAGTAATAATTCGTGATGATGATTATTATGGACAAATTGACGGTAAATGGTTTAGTGCTGAAGGTGGAATTGATTGTGATGGAACTTATGTCTACGTTGCTAGTTCAGAAGGTAGAATTTATAAGTTAAATGCATCAGATTTATCATTTACCGGAGTTTATGTCGATTTAGCTGAATCTCAAGGAAAAAGCTCTTTTTATTATGATTGGGATCTAACCGGACTTTCTACAGACGGAACATATGTTTATTTGGTTACTTTTTATTCATCTCATCTTTGGAAATTTAATTGTTCTGATCTTTCTTTTGTTTCAAAGATTGGAACAGAATGGGGAGGACCAAAGCCTCAATGGCACGGCATTACTGTTAATTCTACCAATGGTGATGTATTTGCTTGTGTTTATGGTGATGGCTTGGGTGATTCGACGTATGATGATATTTGGAAACAAAGTGGAGGTTCGGGGTCATTTGCAAGTCAAGGAGCAGGACAGAAAAAATTTACGGGGGTTGCCGTAAATACTTCCAACGCTCATGTGTATGGTTGTGTATATGCTGGCGATATTTGGAAACAAACCTATGGTGTAGGATCATTTGCTGCCCAAGGTGCTGGAACTAAAAATTGGAGAGGAATTGCTGTAAATCCTTCCAATGGTGATGTATTTGCTTGTGTTTATGGAGGGAGTATTTGGAAACAAACGGGAGGTTCAGGATCGTTTGTTGACCAAGGTACGGGAAATAAAAATTGGAGGGGAGTTGCCGTTAATTCTTCTAATGGGGATGTATTTGGTTGTGTTTACGGAGGTGATATTTGGAAACAAACGGGAGGTTCAGGTTCTTTTGTTGCTCAAAATGTTGTTTCGGGAAATGAAGAATGGTATGGTGTTGCTGTAAATCCTTCCAATGGTGATGTATTTGCTTGTGTTTATGGAGGGAGTATTTGGAAACAAACGGGAGGTTCAGGATCGTTTGTTGACCAAAGTGTGGGGGTATTGCCGGGATTAGCATGGTATGGCGTTGCTGTTAATTCTTCTAATGGTGATGTATTTGCTTGTTCTTATGGAGGGGGTATTTGGAAACAAACAGAAGGGTCAGGATTATTTGAAATTTATGAGTTTTTGGGAAATAGTAATTTTAATTATCCTGTTGACGTTTGTACAGATGGAACATATCTTTGGATAACTGATTCTGATAATTACAGAATAAAGAAACATCTTTGTTCTGATCTCTCTTATGTAAGTAAAATTAGTTTAGAGGATCTAGATCATTATCCTCAGGTAAATGGAATTTGTGTAGATTCTACTTCTACTTATATTTATAATTCTATTTATGGTTATTATGGCGCGTATCCTTATAATTATGATGCTAAAATAGAAAAAAGAAATGCTTCTGACTTAGCATTGGTTAGCACTGGGGGAGTATATGGAACAAATCCAGAAGATTGGGAATATCCTTATGATATCGCTTATGGGGAAGCGTTAGCGGCACCTACAATATCTGTTTCTCCTTCAATTTCTCCTTCACCTTCCCCCTCTCTCCCCGAAGTTCTTACTATTTTTGCTGACCCTGTAAATATGGACGATGCTATGTTACATGGTGAAGTAAATCCAAATGGTGCCGAAACCAGTGTTTGGTTTGAGTATGGAATTACTCCTGGTCCTTTCTTACTATCTACTTCTCCTATGTTAGCAGGAAGTGGGACCACCCCTAGACAATTTTATGATTTTGTTTATACCTATGAAAGTTTAAGTACTGTTCATTATTTTAGAGCAGTTGCTGAAAATGAATTCGGAATTGTTTATGGTCAGGTTCAAGCATTTTTCTATGTAGCTGCTTCTGAAATGATTTCGGGTTCTGCTACACCGTCTAGAAGTGCTTCTATTTCACCATCAGCTTCTGAATCCCCTTCTGCAACAGTTTCTCCTTCTGCATCAATAAGCCCGTCAGCTTCGGAATCCCCCTCCGCTTCGGGTACACCTTCTATATCAATTAGCCCCTCTATCAGCCCCTCTGCTTCTGCTAGTCCATCAGCAGGGAGTGAATCACCATCAGTTTCCCCATCTATTAGTCCATCTGCTTCTATTTCTGCTTCAAGAAGTCCTTCAGCCTCTATGTCTAAATCTCCTAGCCCTTCAGTTTCTCCTTCTGCATCTATAAGTAAGACAGAATCTCCCTCCGTATCGTTGTCTATTAGTCCATCAGCATCTGTTTCAAAAAGCCCCTCAGCATCGCCATCTCCGTCTATTTCTCCCTCCGCTTCTATGAGCCCCTCTCCATCAATATGGTTGGAAGAGGGACCAAATTCTATTTTCTATTTTACTGATTTTACCGGGGGAATGGCAACAGCGTTAGATAGTATTGATGGAAGGTCTTTATATGATAACGATAGAGCGTTTGTTATCGTAAATGGTGTGTTTTATCTTTATTATCTAGATAGTGATTTAGGTGGAGTAGAAAATGCTCCATTAGTCATATCTCCCGATACGAATGCAGGGTCTAAACGATGGGTTCAAACAGTTCAAGTGTGAGGAATTAAATGAAAGTCATTCTCGACCTTCCTGATTGGGTTGACGGTCGGCACATTTATGTCTTCGCCGGCATCGAACTAGCTGCGTACAAGTATCATGGTCAGGGATGGAAGGTTAAGACTGGCCGTTGCCGGATGTGCGGCGGTTGCTGCATGGGCTTGGGTGAGGTGACTCAACCGCCTTTCGCAGTGGACGGTAGGTGCGTCCATCTTATCCCAGACGGGCCGAAGTTGGTTTGCGAGTTGGGTTCTGGCCGTCCGTTTTCCTGTTCCGCAGGTGTACGCCTGAAAAACGTCGAGGGGTGCACGGAAACCTATGATCCGGTGCTGTAATTGCGACAGGCAATATGAGTTAGTTCTCAAGCAGGGCGGCCTTGCGCTCCCCGTGGTCGAGTGCCCGTATTGCGGGTATCGGCATACCGTTGAGTTCAAAGCCGTTGAGGACGAAAGCCCGGTATCTCCGCTCTTTGAAATCCGACTGACGACTGCGAAGCCGGTATACATCGCCAATCGCTTCCTCGGGCCTACGCGCACGGCGCTTGCAGATGACAATACCAACGTTACGGGCTATTACAAAGAGAACAATTTCATCGTTGTCTTCCAGATAGACGAAGAAAAAGGTCCGTGGAACGCGCAGTACACCCTACGTTGGCGGAATGTCACCGACACCGGTTCCTTCGCGGCTATCGCCTCAACCGGCGAGATGGCGTGGGGGACATCGACTGATCTTTCTCAAGGTACAAATGTAACAAGCAAGGCATGTTCTGCGTCAGGTGGATTGGGTTCTACATGGCAGAACGGGGAGGAAGTCGAAGGAGCCGCCACTTCCGAAGCGATCAACCTCGCGGATGAGTTCTATACCGAAATCCACTTCGCGGTGAACCCCGCCGCTGCCCACGACGGCGATGTCTACGCCTTCGAGTTGTACGACCAGACGAACGCATCGTCCATAGGCACCGGGACCGGTACCATTACGGTAATTCCGACTCCCCTTACAGGGAATGGTTTTGTTACAGTTGCCCCTAATGCTCGGCATGGGGATAATGCAATTAGTCCTGTTGGTGGTCAGGCATATGCCTTCAAGTTTACCTGTCCTGGTTCCGGCGCGCAGGAAATAACGGAAATCGGCATATGGGTAACTGCGGATACCTCGCAAACGACTACCTTCCGGTTGGGTATATTCACCCACAATTCAGCGAATAATAATCCGGACACGATGGTTGCCAATTCAGAATCAGCAGAGTTGTCTCACAATACAACCACCTATACGAAGAAATATCATACTTACGGTACAAAGCCGCAACTCACTGGCGGTTCCGTTTATTGGATCGCCATAATATCTGTTGATGATAAGGGTTTGGTAGATGTCTTTACGACTGGTGGGGTATGTGTATATAAAACTGGTCTTACCTATCCTACTTGGCCGACACTTTTCCAATGGAATATAGGCACTAACACCGTAGACGACGCAGGCATTTACGCGGTTTACCAAGCACCGTCTATAAGTCCATCAGCTTCCGTATCGCCAAGTATCAGTCCCAGTGCTTCTATATCCCCAAGCGCATCGGCATCTCCATCAATTAGCCCCTCTGCGTCTATTAGTCCTAGTGCATCCGCTTCTCCATCTATTTCTCCATCCGCTTCTATATCGCCCTCAGCATCTGAATCTCCGTCAATTAGTCCTAGTGCAAGTATATCTCCTTCGGCCTCTATATCACCTTCGATTAGTCCATCAGCATCAATTTCTCCTAGTGCATCTGTTTCTCCTTCAGTATCACCTAGTGCCTCAATTTCTCCATCGGCTTCTATATCGCCATCTATTTCCCCTTCGGCATCGGTAAGTCCATCTGCCTCAGTAAGTCTTTCAATAAGTCCTAGTGCTTCTATATCTCCATCGGCTAGTGAAAGTCCGTCTGTATCTCCATCAGCTAGTATATCTCCTAGTGCCTCAGTTTCCCCATCGGTATCGCCTAGTGCTAGTATTTCTCCATCGGCTTCTGAATCCCCTTCTATCAGCCCATCTGCTTCTATCTCTCCATCTGCTAGTGCTTCTCCATCAGTATCACCTTCGGCATCCGTATCTCCGTCAATTAGTCCAAGTGCTTCAATAAGTCCGTCGGCTTCAATTTCTCCTTCAATTAGTCCGTCAGCATCTATAAGTCCGTCAGCCTCTGAAAGTCCGTCGGTAAGTCCTAGTGCTTCTGTAAGTCCGTCAATTTCTCCTTCTGCTTCAATTTCTCCTTCAGTTTCTCCATCCGCTTCCGTATCTCCATCGGCGTCAGTTTCGCCATCTATTAGTCCGTCAGCATCTTTATCTCCATCTGCCTCTGAATCTCCCTCTATAAGTCCTAGTGCTTCGATTAGTCCATCGGCTTCTGAATCACCATCTATAAGTCCATCGGAATCTATTAGCCCAAGTGCATCTGTTTCCCCAAGTATTTCTCCATCCGCTTCCGTATCTCCATCAGCTTCTGCCTCACCGTCAATTTCCCCATCGGCATCTATTTCCCCGTCAGCGTCAGAATCTCCATCAATTTCTCCATCTGCGTCTATAAGTCCCTCAATAAGCCCAAGTGCTTCGGAATCTCCATCAATATCACCTTCTGCATCAGTTTCACCTTCTGCTTCAGAAAGTCCATCGGTAAGTCCATCTGCTTCTATTAGCCCTTCGGCATCTGCAAGCCCGTCTATATCTCCATCAGCTAGTGTTTCTCCATCTATCAGTCCAAGTGCCTCTGTTTCCCCATCTATTTCTCCTTCAACCTCCGTTTCCCCTTCAGCTTCTGAATCTCCGTCTGTATCACCTAGTGCTTCTATAAGTCCAAGTGCATCAGTATCTCCATCCGTATCACCTTCTGAAAGTATTTCTCCATCTGCTTCGGAATCTCCATCTATTTCACCGTCAGCATCTATTTCTCCGTCAGCTTCAGAATCTCCGTCTGTAAGTCCATCAGAATCTATATCGCCTTCTGCTTCTATTTCTCCATCTATTTCTCCATCAGCATCTATTTCTCCATCTGCTTCTATTTCACCATCGGCCTCTGAAAGTCCGTCAATAAGTCCATCAGCTAGTATTAGCCCTAGTGCTTCAGTTTCGCCTTCAATTAGCCCTAGTGCATCTATTTCCCCATCTGCGTCAGAGTCTCCATCTATTTCTCCAAGTGCTTCAATAAGTCCTTCAGCATCGGAATCGCCGTCAGTTTCCCCATCTGCCTCTGTATCTCCATCGGCTTCTGAATCCCCTTCGATAAGTCCTTCAGCTTCTATAAGTCCTTCAGCTTCGGTATCCCCAAGTATAAGTCCAAGTGAAAGTGTAAGTCCTAGCGCATCCATATCGCCATCTATATCTCCTAGTGCTTCTATTTCACCATCGGCCTCTGAAAGTCCGTCAATAAGTCCATCAGCTAGTATTAGCCCTAGTGCATCAGAATCTCCTTCAATAAGTCCATCTGAATCCGTTTCTCCTAGTGCCTCTGTGTCACCATCTGTATCACCATCTGCTAGTGAGTCGCCATCTGTATCCCCAAGTGCATCAGAATCTCCATCTGTTTCCCCGTCAGCCTCTGTTTCTCCGTCAGCGTCTGAAAGTCCCTCTATTAGCCCTTCTGCTTCGATTTCACCTTCTGCTAGTGTTAGCCCATCTATTTCCCCGTCAGCTTCTATTTCTCCGTCAGCATCTGAGTCACCATCGGTTAGTCCATCAGCATCTATTTCTCCGTCAGCATCTGAATCCCCATCTATAAGTCCATCTGCTTCGGTATCCCCGTCTGCGTCAGAATCGCCTTCTATAAGTCCTAGTGCTTCTGTTAGCCCTTCAGCCTCTGTATCACCTTCTATTAGCCCATCAGCATCTATTTCTCCGTCAGCATCTGAATCACCGTCAATTAGCCCTAGTGCTTCAGTTAGTCCATCAGCCTCTATTTCCCCATCAGTTTCACCTAGCGAATCTGTTTCTCCAAGTGCGTCTGAAAGTCCGTCAATATCTCCCTCAGCGTCGGTGTCCCCATCTGGACCAATTCCAGAAGGGGGTGTTTGTTGGGGCCATATAACGGGGGTTGTTGAAGATAATATTAGAACATTTGTTGGTAATTGGACAGGAACGGGGATCATCGAAAATTCAGGGGATGCGGAAAGGATTGCTTTCCAATCTGGAGAATATATGGTATCGGAAGTTATTAATACAGGCGCACTTACTATGGAATTATTACAAAATGTCTATGTATCGGGAGATGATGTATTTTTGAAGTATAGACATGGATCGTCTGCTTCTGCTTGTGAAGTCGCGTCTTGGAACGATTATACTGTACCATTTATGTCTTTAGGGTTTGTTCAAGTTAGAATAGAGTCAACTTTATGAGGATGATAAAGTAAATGGCCTTTACACCTAGTGTAGAGACAACTGGTAACTCAGCAGGAGCAACCAGTCTTGCTTGTAATGTTCCATCTAATGTAAATGGTAGTATTCTATTTTTACTTATTGGTCTTAATAATGCTTCTGGCTATGTTCCTAATTCTGGACTTAGTGGTATATGGACTGAACTAGCAAAATATGAGGATAATGCTGATAAGTATTATCTCTATTATAGAATAGCTGCAAGTGAACCTGCTTCTTATACAATAGGATTTTCGGGTACCACCAAAATTCGTTTGACAATGTCCTGCTATACTGCCGGGGATTGGAATGTAAATAGCGGAGTTTCTGATTTTACTATAAGTAACACTTCCTATAGAACAAGTGATTCAAATATAATTGCTGCTGGTATTAATGTACCTTATGCTAAATCCCCCATAGTATATTTTGGAAGTTTGTATAATACTGGTAATGGAACCTTTACTCCTCCATCTACGATAGGGTCTGATTCATGGATAGATGATTATGATAATAGAAATTCAACTTCAGATTTCCTTATACAAATAGCGTATGTTATTTGGCAAGGATCAGGAGCGTCTGGAAATGTAACAGCTGTTTCAACTTTAACAAGCCAAACCACAAAACATGCTTTTATGGTGGCGTTGAATCCTTCTACCGGGGTTTCTGTATCACCGTCAGCCTCTGTATCCCCTTCAGCTTCTATTTCTCCGTCTGCTTCAGAATCCCCGTCTATTTCTCCGTCAGCATCTATTTCCCCATCTGCGTCAGAGTCTCCATCTATATCTCCATCAGCATCTGTGTCCCCTAGTGCTTCTGTATCTCCATCTGCTTCAATTTCTCCTAGTGTTTCCCCTTCGGCTTCGATAAGTCCGTCAATATCCCCATCCGCTTCTATTTCACCTTCTGCTTCTGTTAGTCCATCTATATCCCCTAGTGCTTCTATTTCCCCGTCTGCTTCTGCTTCTCCATCAATTAGCCCTAGTGCATCTATTAGTCCCTCTGCCTCGGAATCACCATCTATATCACCATCTGCTTCTATTTCTCCTTCAGCTAGTGAATCTCCATCGGTTAGTCCATCTGCTAGTATTTCACCTTCGGCATCGGAATCTCCATCTATATCTCCATCTGCTTCTGTATCTCCTAGTGCTTCGGCTTCTCCGTCTATTTCACCTTCGGAATCTATCAGCCCTTCAGCTTCCGAATCACCGTCTGTATCTCCATCTGCTTCAATTTCTCCTAGTGCGTCTATCTCCCCAAGTATTAGTCCTTCCGCTAGTGTAAGTCCGTCAGCTAGTGAATCTCCTTCAATATCGCCTTCGGCCTCGGTAAGTCCTTCAGCTAGCATCAGCCCTTCTATATCACCTTCAGCTAGTGAATCACCATCTATTTCACCGTCAGCGTCGGAATCCCCATCAATTTCTCCTTCTGCTTCCGTATCTTCATCAGCATCAATTTCCCCATCTATTTCACCGTCAGCGTCTATTTCTCCTTCTGCATCGGAAAGCCCGTCTATAAGTCCATCGGCTTCTATTAGCCCTTCGGCTTCAGAATCCCCCTCTATTTCACCGTCAGCTTCAATTTCTCCATCGGGATCTCTAATTGAATATGTTAATGATATTGTTCTTCGGCCCAAAGGAAGTCCATCAGCTTCAATTAGCCCTAGTGCTAGTGCTTCCCCCTCTATATCACCTAGCGAATCAATTTCTCCATCCGCTTCTGAAAGTCCTTCAATTAGTCCTAGTGAGTCGGTATCTCCATCTGCTTCCGAAAGCCCATCGATAAGTCCTAGTGCTTCTGTAAGTCCGTCAGCTTCTGAAAGCCCTTCCATATCCCCTTCGGCTTCGGTATCGCCTTCAGCTTCAGAATCGCCAAGCGTTAGTCCGTCAGAATCTATTTCTCCATCAGCTTCCGAAAGCCCATCAGTAAGCCCAAGTGAATCAATATCTCCAAGTGCTTCTAAATCACCCTCTGTATCACCCTCTGCTTCAGTTTCTCCTTCAATTTCACCATCTGCTTCTGAATCACCCTCTGTATCACCCTCTGCTTCGGTTTCTCCTTCGGCCTCTGAAAGTCCGTCAATATCCCCTTCGGCCTCCATTTCACCTTCAGCTTCATTAAGTCCATCGGTATCTCCTAGTGCTTCTATTTCTCCATCTGCTTCAGAATCCCCCTCTATATCCCCTAGTGCTTCTCTTAGTCCATCTATTTCACCATCGGCTTCAGAAAGCCCATCTATTTCTCCAAGCGCATCTGTATCGCCTTCTGCTAGTGTTAGCCCATCTATTTCTCCAAGCGCAAGTATAAGTCCTTCAATTTCACCGTCAGCGTCTGAAAGTCCATCGGTATCTCCTTCGGAATCTATTTCTCCTTCTGCTTCCGTTTCCCCTTCGATATCACCATCTGCATCTGTTAGTCCTAGTGCATCAGAATCTCCGTCTATTTCACCATCAGCATCAGTATCTCCGTCAGCAAGTGTAAGCCTCTCAATAAGCCCTTCAGCTAGTGCTTCCCCATCAGCTTCCGAATCGCCAAGTATTAGCCCATCTGCGTCTATTAGTCCTAGTGCATCAGCATCTGAAAGTCCCCCTATTTCCCCGTCAGCAAGTATATCGCCATCAGCTTCTGAATCTCCGTCTGTATCACCTAGTGCTTCAATTTCGCCTAGTGCATCTGCTTCTCCATCGGCTTCTGAATCTCCATCTATAAGTCCATCAGCATCTGTATCCCCGTCAGTATCACCGTCAGCGTCGGCATCGCCTTCTGCTTCCGTTTCTCCAAGTATATCACCTAGTGCTTCTATTTCTCCGTCAGCTTCGGAATCGCCTTCAATATCTCCATCAGCTTCTATTTCTCCATCTGCTTCTGTAAGTCCATCTGTATCGCCGTCAGCCAGTATGTCTCCTTCAGCTTCGGAGTCTCCGTCTGTCTCTCCTAGCGCATCCGTATCGCCATCTGAAAGTGTCTCTCCTTCGATTTCTCCTAGTGCTTCGGAGTCTCCTTCGGCCTCTGCTTCTCCGTCTATCTCTCCTAGTGCATCTGTATCACCGTCAGCGTCGGCTTCTCCATCTATTAGTCCATCTGCTTCTATTTCGCCATCTGCCTCAGTAAGTCCAAGTATAAGCCCCTCCGCTTCTATATCACCATCGGCGTCAGTATCTGAAAGTCCTGCTATTTCTCCATCTGCTAGTAAATCTCCATCTGCAAGCATTTCCCCATCTATTTCACCATCTGTTTCTATTTCACCTTCTGCTTCTATTTCTCCTTCGATCTCTCCATCGGCCAGTGTATCTCCTAGTGCTTCCGCTTCTCCGTCTAAATCACCCTCTGCTTCTAAGTCTCCATCAGCTTCTATAAGCCCATCTAAATCACCCTCTGCTTCTAAATCACCGTCAGCAAGTAAAAGTGCTAGTAAGTCTCCATCTGCATCAGTTTCCCCATCCGCAAGTAAAAGTGCTAGCAAATCGCCGTCAGCTTCTAAATCTCCGTCTGCTAGCAAAAGCGCAAGTAAGTCTCCATCTGCTAGTAAATCTCCAAGTGCTAGTAGAAGTGCTAGTAAATCACCGTCAGCTTCTAAATCTCCGTCTGCTAGCAAATCACCGTCAGCTTCTAAGTCTCCATCTGCTAGTAAATCTCCAAGTGCTTCAGCTTCACCGTCAGCATCTATTTCTCCTTCAGCATCTATAAGTCCTTCTCCATCTCCAAGTTTTGAGGTTCCAACAGAACCGGATATAACGCTTCAAGCTACAAGGAGGCCAAGAGCGTTCCAAGCTGAACGAAGGCCAAGAGTGTTCCAAGCTGAACAGAAAATAAGAGCATTTCAAGTTAAAAGAGTAAGAGATTTACAGGCCAGTATGCGGGTACGAAACTACCAAGCCGCTAGATAGGAGGGCAAAATGGGAAAGGTATCGGTCATTGTACCATCGCGGAATGAAATCTTTTTGGAGAAAACCCTAAACGATTTACTGGCAAAGGCAAGAGGGGATGTAGAAGTAGTTGCTGTGTTAGATGGATATATACCTAACCCCCCTATAGCGATTCATGACTCTCGCTTAGTTGTGTTGAGCACCCACGAAGCGAAGGGTATGAGAAATGCTATCAATTGTGGGGCGGCTATATCAAAGGGCGAGTACCTAATGAAAGCTGATGGTCATTGTATGTTTGAGGAAGGATTTGACGAGGTACTCAAAGCGGAATGCGAGGATAATTGGGTGGTTGTTCCTCGCAGATATTCCCTAGATGCAGAAAATTGGGCGATCATGGACACTGGAAAAGCTCCGGTAGACTACCATTACCTATGTTGGCCGTGGAATAAGCCACAGGAGCCGGGAATGCATGGAGAGGTTTGGAGGGAACGTGCTAAGGCAAGAAAGGACATTTTGATAGATGACGAGATGAGTTCTCAAGGGTCTTGCTGGTTTATGACCAAGAAGCATTTTAACGACTTCCTTGGAGGATTACCTGAAGAAGGATATGGTAGTTTTGTTCAGGAGTTTCAGCAGATAGGAAACAAGACATGGTTAGGTGGGGGAAGGGTAGTTATCAACAAGAAAACTTGGTATGCTCATCTTCATAAAGGGAAAAAGTATGGACGGGGGTATTACATTTCGCAGAAGAAAATGGTAATAGGGCAATCTTGGTCTTTCGATTATTGGATGAACAATCGTTGGGAAAAGCGTATACACGATATAGAATGGCTTATTGACAAGTTCTGGCCCGTTCCGACCTGGCCGACTAATTGGAAGGAGCTGGTCCATGAAAATCTTGTTCGTGTCTCATAGTGGTCGGAGGAGTGGAGGGGCGCAGAATGTCATGTTTGCGCTTATTAAGCATTTAATGAAAATGGATATAGAGTGTCATTGTATCTTTCCTGAACACGGAAGGTTTTATGATGAAATGGTAGAGTACGGAGTCATTTGTCATCGAGTGAAATTTAGTTGGTGGGCAGGATTTGAGATGGATACTCTTTACAAAATCATTAATTATTTTTTAACCGTACATTCTAGTACCAATGAGTTTGTCAATATTATTAATAAACATAATATTAATCTAGTCATTTCTAATACGATCACAATGTCTGAAGGGGCATTAGCCGCAAGGCTTTGTAAAATTCCTCATATATGGTATGTTCATGAAATTCTAAGTCAAGACCCAAAACTGAAGCATATGATAAAAATTGAGTTTCTTTACCCT